>Ga0209181_10013400_pt1 | contig 10271 bp, 5 predicted proteins | sample MAT05_FD_187208 | JGI IMG/M metagenome (GOLD analysis project Ga0209181, IMG submission 187208) | Freshwater microbial communities from Lake Fryxell liftoff mats and glacier meltwater in Antarctica - MAT-05 (SPAdes) (version 2) | ecosystem: Environmental > Aquatic > Freshwater > Ice > Liftoff...
GAGCCGGACCCCGCACAAGCGTGCCCCGCGGGTTCACCCTCCTGGAATCCGCACTCGCGACGGTGATCATCGGCGTGGGCGTGCTAGCACTGGTCGAGGCGCAGGCGACCTTCACCCGCACGAACGGATATTCCACCAGCTCTGCGACCGCGACGCACCTGGCCAACGAGTTGCGCGAGCGGATGCGGTGGCTGCCGCGACACGACCCCGTCACCGGCCTGTTTGTGACCAGCACCGGCGCGACCAGCACGGTCACCGGATGGGGCCGCGAGAACGGCGAAGTCCTCGCTGAGGACTTTAACGACGTCGACGACTTCGACGGCGTCACCTTCGGTGCCGGCGGGAACTTCCCCGGTCCGATCGACGCCTTCAACCGCGCGATCCAGAACACGCTTCCCAACGGCCAGCCCGAGACAGACGGCAGCGGCGCCGCCGTCACGATGCGCGGCTGGGCTCAGCGGGTCGAAGTCGTGAAGATCGATCCCTTCAACTCCGCGACCGTGCGCGATGACAGCTACTTGATCGCGCCCTCGGGCAGCAATCCGGGCGTGCCGATCGATCAGTTTCCGCTGCGCGTGACGGTGACCGTGATGTATCAAGGGCCGACGGACTTGGCGCCGCAGTCGATGGCGCGCGTGGTGTGGATCGTGCCGCGCTGATTCGGTTGGGGGGTCGTGGGGGATCAGAACACGAGGCGGAAGGATGACGGCACTATGAGCATCTCACGCGGATCAAGCCTGGGCACTCGAATCGCGACGGCCGCGGGGAGCGCAACGCGTTTGCTCCGCCCGCGAACCAAACGCGGCGTGGTGTCCATTCTCTCGATGATGTTCCTGGTGCTCTTTGGCTCGCTGGGCCTGGCGATGGCCATTGTGAGCCAGGGCAACCTCCGCACCGCATCGACGAACCTGCACGTGCTGCGGGCGCTCGGGGCCGCGGAGACGGGCATGGGCATGGCCAAGAGCCGGATCGAAGACGCTGTCGCGCGGTTTGTGGTCGAGAAGGGAACGATCGACGCGAGCTTCGGCTCGCGACTGTGGAACGGCACGACGACGGGCGCCGACGGCAATGTGCGCATCCTCGCGGCTCAGGGCTACAACGAGTTCTCACTGCCGCAGGGCGTTTCGCAGGCCGTCGTGAACCGCCACATGGCGGACCTGAACACCGTCGCGGTGCCGGGCACAGTGATCCAGGCGCAGCTCGCCACAGCGCCGGCTGGCGCCGACACGACGCGATACGGGTTGACCAACTGGATTGTGACGCCAGCGATGGCCGTCGAGGGCGCAACCGGCGACGCGACGCCCGCGGCGTTCCAGATCACGTACGCGCCGCTGGCCAACGGCACGGACATCCGCGTCTTTGTCACCGGCTATTCGTCGGTGAACGCCATGGGCAGTTCGTACAGCTACGCACGCACCGCGGCAGATTCCGGCGATCGCCCGCTGACGCGCACGATCGTTCAGGACTTTCGAATCGTGAAACGCCCGCAGCATGCCGTGATGGGCCCGAGCCGGATCATGATCGGCAAGAACGTTGACATCGTCGGCAACATCGGCGCGACGTACACCGATGTCAACTTCACCAACGGCGATCCGATCGTCATGAAATCGGACTTCTTCGGGATCAACTCGACGCTCGATCAGAAGCTCACCGACCTGTTCAACGGCATCCGCCAGTTTGATCAGGACGGCGACAACCGCCTGCGCGTCAACCATCCGACGGAGCGCCAGGGCGTCCCGCCCTCGACGCGCGATTACAACAACGACGGGCAGGGCGACAACGCGTTCGGCGATTCCACCGGCGACGGGTACATCGATGAGTTCGATGTGTTCATGAATCACTACGACACCAATCGCGATGGCAGGCTGATGCTGTCCGCAAAGATGACGCAGGGCACGCCCAACGCCGGCGGGGCCGCGGAGTTCACCGCTGACGATGACCTTGCGTTCCTGATCGACTCGGGCAACCCGGATCGCAACAAGAACGGCGTGTCGGGCTACACCGACGCGGCGGACAACTCGCGCATCGTGAGCACCAGCTCTCTGCTAGATAACGATGACCAGACGCTCGGATTCCGTGATGGAGTCATCGACGCGCGCGACCAGTACGCGAAAGTGCGCGGGCGCTTGGTGATGCGCGTGAACCAGGCGACGTGGGCCGCGGCGCGAGGCGGCAGCGTGGCCCCGCTGCTGCAAGGGTCGATCGCGCCACCCCCCGGGCGCTCGGCCCAGACGTACAACGCCGACACCGACGCGCTGCCGAATCTTTCCGAGTCCACGTTCACCAACGCTCAAGGTTCGCTGACCGCCCTGGCCGACGGCGCGAGCTTCGCGACGCAGGTGTCAACGCAGCTGGGCATCAGCAGCGTCAACCTGCCGACCTACACCGAGGCCAAGAGCAACGCGAGCCTGCCGCGATACTTCCGCGCCGACATGAGCAACGCCAGCGCCCGGGCGCTGACGGGACAGGACCTTTGGGAGAAGATGCCGTTCAACAGCCCGACGTTCGTGGATTGGTACATCCGCCCGCGCTACGAGAACATGTCGTTCAAGAACGTCAAGATCCCCGCGGGAACCAACGCCTTGTTCGTCAACTGCACGTTCGTCGGCGTGACGCACGTGCAGGTCAACTCCGCGAACACCCACGAGCTCTGGAACCTTTATGGCTCGCTGCGCTGGGACGCCACAGCCGCCAGGCCCGTGCCGATCACGCAGCCGCTGGACAAGAGCGATTTCGTGCGGTACACCTCGGGCAACATCATTGACGGTCCGGCGAACTACAGCGACTTCCCGAACCCGCCGGTGATCAACGGCGTGACCGTCACCGGCGCGGCGCGCGACACCAAGCGCTACAGCAACAACATCCGCTTCCACAACTGCCTGATCGTCGGATCCGTCGCCAGCGATTCGCCAACCGCGTTCACGCACGTCCGCAACAAGATGCAGTTCACCGGCTCGACGCGCTTCACCGACAGGCACCCGCTTAGCACCGCCCTGAGCCTGAACCCCGACCCGGACGACGGGCCGGAGATCGCCAAGAGTTCACTCCTTGCGCCCAACTACTCCGTTGACATCGGCCAGTTCAACAGCCCCACCGACGCCAGCGACATCGCCGGCGCGCCCACCGGCCAGAACGTCCAGCTTCGCGGCACCATCGTCGCCGGCACCTTTGACGCACGCGGCAACACTTCGATCGACGGCACCCTTCTCATGACCTTCAAGCCGGAACTGGGCAGCGGCCCGCTCCAGCAGTACGGCCAGCCCGTCGGCAATCCCGCCAACTTCAACGTCACGCTCGGGTACTTCGGCGCCGCCGATGGCGATCAGGAAGCCCTCGACCCCTCGACGCTCCCGATCGTCAACGGCAGGCGCATCGTCGGCTACGACCTCGATGGCGACGGCCTGCCGGACCTGGGGCCGACGCAGACGCCGACCGCGGCGCAAATCGCTGCGGGTGCAACGGCGGTGCCGTTCTACGGCTTCGGGCGCGTGCGCGTGAAGTGGAACCCGAAGCTGCCGATGCCCGATGGCATCATGCTCCCGCTGAGCGTGACGGTCGTGCCCGGAAGCTATCGCGAAGGGAAGGTGCTCTGATGAATCTTCTCCCACGCCGCGAATCGCTCTCTCGCCTCGCCCCGCTCACATCCATCGCCGGGTCGCGCCGATCAAGAAACTCCGGCCGACGAGCCTTCAGCCTCATCGAGATGCTCGTCGCGCTGACCATCAGCGCCACGCTTCTCACGGCGGCTCTGGTCGCGCTTGACGTCATGTTCAAGCGCTACACCGCCATCAGCGACACCGCCAGCGCAAACGTCATTGCCCGCGTCGCGGTGCATCGGGTGCTCCAGATGATCCGCACGGGCAAGGAGTTCGGCCCGGCGCCGACCAACGTTCTGGACGCGACGCAGAACCCCGCGGATCACAGCCGCATCGAGTTCGTCTCGTTCGAAGACGTCGGCGCAGGCATCCGCGAGGTGACGCGCGTCGAGCGCCGGGCCGCAGAAGCGACGATGGTCAGCGGCGCGATGACCGGGTTGCGCGGGCCGTTCGTGGTCTGGCTCGTGATCGACCGCACGCAGAACGGCGCGACCGTTCGCACCGAGCGCCCGCTGCTGGACGGCGTGCTCGACTGCCGATTCAATCTCGCGTATGACGTCGGTCCCCGACTCATCCGCGCGACGATTGACATTTCGCTGCAGCCCGGCGGCACCAACTACGCCAAGTACGACTCCGACACCGGGTCGTGGACGATCTCGGAGTACAACGACCAGACCGGCCAGTGGGTTGATCGGCAGGCGATGTCCTCCGGCGAGCGCAACCCGACGCTCCGGCTGGTCGCCAGCACGCGCCCGCGCATGAGTGTGATCGACGACGAGTAAGGAACCAGCCGGGAGGTTGTCAGCTTCGCGCCCGCAAGGTCGCCAGCCGCGACTGGCGTTACCGCCTGCCCATAAACCCGGTCGACGGGTTGCCGACAAAGTGCACCGCCAGCGTGTTGGTCGCGCCCTGCACGCCCAGCGGCTCGCCCGCGACGAGCACGACCGCGTCGCCCGGCATGGCCCATTCACGCGCGACGAGCTCTCGATCAACCTCGGTGTTCCACGCTGAGAGCGAGAGGCGTTGGCCGGTCGCGATGGGCATGACCATCGCCCACACGCCGCGCAGCAGCGCCATGCGCCGCGTCTGACGCGGGCTGGAGGAGTAGGCGATGATCGGGATATCAAAGCCGGTTTGCGAGAGGTATCGCGCCGCCCCGCCGTGCTGAGACCAGCAGACGATGAGCTTGGCCTTGACGTCGCGCGAGACGTGCCACGCGCCGTGCGCCAGCGCCGCCGTGCGATACCCGGTTTGCACCACGCGCCCCGGCGGCGTCGCGCGATCGTCGATCGTCGCGGCGTGGGCCTCCGCCGCGACGATGATCCGGCGCATCGTCTCAACCACCAGGCACGGGTTCCTGCCCACCGCCGTCTCCCCTGACAGCATCACGGCGTCCGCGCCATCAAGCACCGCGTTGGCAACATCTGTCGCCTCGGCGCGCGTCGGTGTCGCCGATGAGATCATCGACTCGAGCATCTGCGTCGCGACGATGCAAGGCTTGCCCCACGCGTCGGCCGCCTGAATCAGTCGCTTCTGCACGATCGGCACCAGCGCAAGGTCCATCTCAACACCCAGATCGCCGCGCGCAACCATGATCGCGTCGGCCGCTTGCACGATCTCGTCCATATGCTCGATCGCCTCGGGCTTCTCCATCTTGGCGACTACCGGGATGCGCTTGCCCTCGCCGCTGTCGCCCGCGCTGCCGCCCTGGGCGCACAGCACTTCGAGCCGCTGCTGAAGCTCGCGCACCTCCACGGCGCTGCGGACGAACGAGAGCGCCAGAAAATCCAGCTCGTTATCAACCGCCCACTGCACCGACGCCCAATCGTCCGGCGTGATCGCGGGGATCGAGAGCTTTGAGTCCGGCAGGTTCAAGCCCTTCCGCGTCGTCACCAGCCCGCCCGTCGTCACGCGGCAGCGCAGCACATCGCCGCCCTCGCGCCTCTCTGCGCCCAAGGCCAGCATGCGGATGTTGCCGTCGTTGATGAGCACACGCTGTCCGGCTTGCACGTCGCGCGCAATCGACGCCAGCGAGCAGGGCAGCACGCACACGCCGTCAGGCCCGCTCGCCACGCGGGCCTCAAGCGCCCGCGCGTCCAGGATCACGTCCTGTCCCGCAAGCAGATCGATCCCCGGCTCGGGCACCTGGCCAATGCGGATCTTCGGCCCGCACAGGTCGCCCAGGATCGCGATCGGCAGACCCGCGCGCATCGCGGCCGTGCGGATCGCGTCCAGCCGCACCTTGTGCTGACCGAGCGTGCCGTGCGAGAAGTTCAAACGAAAAACGCCGACGCCGGCCTCGATGAGCTTCTGCAGCGATTCCACGGACTCGGACGCGGGCCCGACGGTGGCGACGATGGTGGCGAGTGTGAGGCGGGGCAGTGCCATGGATCAAGCGTACCGCGCCCGCCTCGGTGATGATCACCTCAACACGCCGCATAGTTCGCACGCCCGCGGCGTCGATGTGCCGGGCGACGCAGGAGCGAGCCCGCGCGGAGCGTCAGTGGCGTTTCCAAGCCGATTTAGTGGCGCGTCGAGCGAGCGTCAACTGTGCGTCACAGCCGCGTCAAGCGTGCGTACTCCAGCACCAGCGTCTTCTCGCCCACGCCCTGAAACTTCACCGTCACCCGCGGCGTCGCCCCGGGGATATACGCCTTCACCTCGCCCACGCCAAACTGCGGATGTCGCACGCGCGTTCCGGTTGACCATTCGCCATTCCGCTTTGAAGCCGAGGGCACCTGCGAGTAGTCGTCCTCAAACGTCTCGCGCGGCGCCCGGCGCGGGCCGCCAGCTCCTGCACCACCCGCAAACCCGCCAGCGCGAGCCCCGCCGCCGGGCCCGCCCGCGCGCCCGGTGCCTCCGGAGTTGCCGCCAGACCCGCGCGATAGGAAATCGTGCATCACGTGGTCGTCGCTCGCGCCGCCGAATGGGTCTGACTGGTCCGACACCGTGACTTCGGGGCCGTTGAGTTCGTCCAGGAATCGCGACGGGATGGTGCGTTCCGCCAAGCCGCGCACGGTGCGAAAGTTCGCGCAGGTGATGTGCAGCCGCTCCATCGCGCGCGTCACGCCGACGAAACACAGGCGCCGCTCTTCTTCAAGCTCCGAGTCCGACGTCTGCGCCCGCGAGTGCGGCAGGCAGCCCTCCTCAAGCCCGATCATCGCGACGCACGGAAACTCCAGCCCCTTCGCGGCGTGCAGCGTCATCAGCGTCACCGAGCCTTGCGACGGGTCAAGCCCGTCGGTATCGGCCACCAGCGCAACGCGCTCCAGATACGCGCGCAGCTTATCCAGCAGCAGCATCTGCTCCGGCGCCGTGCGGCCCTCGCTATCAACCATCGCCTCGCCGGTCTGCGGGTCGATCTCCGCATCGACGATCAGCGTGTCCTCAAAGTCCTTCGCGCTGCTGACCAGTTCCGCGAGATTCTCCAATCGCTCCTCATCGCCGGGCGAGCGGTAGCTGGCTTCCAAGCCGCTCTCGCGGATCACGCGTTCGACGAGCTCGGGAAGGCTGCCGTACAGCGCATCGGTTCGCACGTCGGCGCCGAGGAAGCTGGCGGTCTGCGCCGCGGTGCCGCGCGTCCAGCCTTCGAGCATTGCGACGAACTTGCCGACCGCTGTGAGCGCGCGGGCCTGCAGGCCGGGCACGGCGCCCGGATCACGCAGCGCGCTGAGCACCGACTGCTGTCTCTCCCCCGCGGCCATCACGTACTTCTCAAACGTCGTATCCCCGATCCCGCGCGCCGGCGTGTTGACGATGCGCTCCAGCGACACGCCGTCGGCGGGATTCGCGATGAGTCGCAGATACGCAATCGCGTTGCGGACTTCCCCGCGATCAAAGAACGCGGTGCCGCGCACGATCGTGTACGGAATCGCCCGGCGGCGCAGCTCGTCCTCGATCACGCGCGAGAGCGCGTTGGTGCGATAGAAAATCGCGAAGTCCTTGTACGAGAGCACGCTGGGAAGCGGCGTGCCAGCCTCGGCCCGCGCCCCCATTCCGCTCTCGATGCCTATCGGCCCCGCCTGCCCCGCCTCGCGGAGCCGCGTGATCCAGTCCACGATCAGCCGGGCTTCGTGGTGCTCGTCACGGCACAGCACGACCTCGATCTTCTCGCCGCCCATTCGCGTCGGCGTCAGCGGCTTCGCTCGGCGCTGCGAGTTTTTCTTGATCAGCCGATCGGCCACGGACAAGATCGGCGCCCGCGAGCGGAAGTTCTCGCCCAGCGCGATCACCTGCGCGCCTGGAAACTGCTCCTCGAAGCGCAGGATGTTCGAGATGTCGGCGCCGCGCCAGCCGTAGATCGACTGGTCCGGGTCGCCGACGACGCAGACGTTTCGAGGCCCCTCCGCCCCGCCTGCTCCGCTGGCGTTTCCCGGCGCGGGTGCAATCGCCATACCCGTGCCGCTGGACAGCAGCGACGCGATGACGAACTGCGAGCGATTCGTGTCCTGATACTCGTCGATCAGCAGGTATGTGTAGCGGGCCCGAAGCTCGGCGCGAACACGCGGGCTCTCCGCGAGCATCTTCGCGGTCAGCACCAGCAGATCGTCAAAGTCGCACGCGTTCGCGGCCCGCAGCCCCGCCTGATAAGTCGCGTAACACTTCGCGACGGTGCGCGAAAAGAAGTCGTGAGCGCGCTGCGCGTACTCGCTCGCGTCCACCAGGTCGTTCTTCGCCGCTGAGATCGCGCTGAGCACCGATCGCGGCGGGAAGTTCGTTGTGCTCAACTGCAGATCCGCGACCACCCGCTTCATCAACTTCGACTGATCATCCGCGTCGTAGATCGAGAAGTCCGGCTTGAGGATCCCTCGCTCGCTCAGGCCGCCCAGCTCGCAATAACGCCGGAGCAGCCGGACGCACAGCGAGTGAAACGTCGCGACCGTCAAGCCCCGCATCTGCGCGCTCTCGGCCCCGCCCAGCAGCGTGCTCACGCGATGCCGCATCTCTTGCGCCGCCTTGTTCGTGAACGTCAGCGCCAGGATGCGCCAGGGCTTCACTCCCTGGTTCACCAGGTACGCGATCCGGCGCGTGATCACACGAGTCTTGCCCGAGCCCGGGCCAGCTAGCACCAGCAGCGGACCCTCGGTGGTGACGACCGCGCGCCGCTGCGAGGGCGTCAGGCCCTCCAGCAGCTCGTCGCTGCGGTCAACCGCCGCCTGCGCGAACATGCCACTGCCGCGCGACTGGCCGAAGGCGATGCCACCTGGCGGGCGCTCGGGTGAACTAGCTGGCGTCTGCGACGTGCGGTGTGCGGAGGCAGCAGGAGAGACCTGTGGCGGAGCAGGCGGCGACGCGAAGGGGTCGGCAAACGGGTCCGCAAATGGGTCGATCGACTCGGGCATCACGAACAGGATAGAGCGTGCCTGAACCCAGAGCGCACGCCTCCGTCAACCCACGCCGACTCCCGAGTATCGCCACACTCCGCGAGTCATCACGCGCTCGATCCACCGCTCATCCCACGAGTACAGCAGTGTCCCCAGCGGGTCGCCTCGCTCTGTCCATGCGTCGTGCAGCTTCGGGCGCACAAGCACGACATCGGCGCTCAGCCCCGGCACCAGCCTCCCCGCGTGCGCAAACCCCGACGCCTCCGCGCTGCCTCCGGTGATCTGCCACCACGCCCGCGCCGGTGATGGTAATCGTGGGTCGTCGTGAACATCACGCGCCGCCGCGGGCCCTGAGTACACCTTCGCTGCATCGATCATCGCCCGCGCCACCCGCGGCATGCTGATCTCCGGCCCGCCCGCAACGTCGGACCCCAGCGCCAGCGACACCCCCGCGCGCACCAGATCTCGGCGCCCCATCGTGCCCGATTGCAGGAACGTGTTCGCCGTCGGACAGTGCGCGACAACACTCTCCGCGGCTCGGATCAACGACCGCTCATCGCTCGTGATATGCACGCAATGCGCAAGCAGCGTGCGTGAAGTGAGCAGCCCATTGCGAGCGTACACGCTGGCGTAGTTTGCCGGCGTCGAGAGCCCCGGCCCGCTGTGCAGCCTCACCGCCAGGTCGCACTCGTCGAGCGTCTCGCTCAGGTGCGTCTGGATCATGACGCGGCGCGGCGCGTTGCGAGAGAGGTCCGCCGCGAGCTCGCCACAGCCGCGCAGCAGAGCGGGCGAGCACGCAATAGCAAACCGCGGGTTGAGCGAGAACTCTAGTTGCGGAAAGGCTTCCAGCGAGCGCGTGAACGTGTCCAGCGCACGGGCCTCGCGCAGGTGCTCCTGATGCGGGAAGCACAGCTCAAACGGCGCTTGCTGGTCCATCAGCACCAGCCCCACCGCCCCGCTGATCCCCGCCTCTGCCAGTGCCAGGATCGCGCCGCGCGTGCCCTCGGCGTGAGCGCTTGAGTATGCCGCGATCGTGGTGGTGCCGTGCGCGAGCAAGGTTTTGGCGACGCGCCGCGACATCGCGTGCGCAAACGCGCCATCGGCCCATCGCAGCTCCGCCGGGAAGATCACGCTGTTCAGCCACTCCAGCAGCGGCATGCCGTCCTGCCCGATCGAGTCAAACTGTGGCAAGTGTAGATGTGCATCCACAAATCCCGGAAGCACCACATGCTCATCTGATCCCGCATCTGGCGTTCCCGGCGCGTCCCCCTCGCCGATCGACCGGATCGTTCCCGCATCGTCATCAGTCATGACCCAGCCTCGCGCCAGCCGCACGCGGCTGGACGAAGCG
>Ga0209181_10013409_pt1 | contig 10267 bp, 6 predicted proteins | sample MAT05_FD_187208 | JGI IMG/M metagenome (GOLD analysis project Ga0209181, IMG submission 187208) | Freshwater microbial communities from Lake Fryxell liftoff mats and glacier meltwater in Antarctica - MAT-05 (SPAdes) (version 2) | ecosystem: Environmental > Aquatic > Freshwater > Ice > Liftoff...
GAATCAGTCGTCGCGGGATACGGCCCGCCGTGTTGCATCGCGGGACAGACTTCGACGCCGGTGGAAAAGCCGTTCACCAGCACGCGCCCGGCCTTCCTTTCGAGAATGCCGACAAGATCCGCGAATGCCGCCAGCTCGCCTGGCTCGGCTTGAATCGTCGCAGTGAGCTGGCCTGGGAGCGCACGGGCCGCGGCTTCGAGTTCTGTCACCGACCGCGCATCGACCAGCAGCGTGAACGGGCCGAACACCTCCTCCTGTAGTTCGCGGTGCAGGAGGAAATTCTCCACGTCCGTCGCAAAGGCGACCGGCTCGGCCTGCGCGCCGCTTTCGTCCGCATCCGCATCGGATTCCGCGAGCACGACGACGCCGGGCACCTGGCTCACACGATCGAGCCCGGCATAGTACGCATCGCATATTCCCTGGTGCAACATGGTGCCAAGGCCGGTGCCCTGGACCTGCTTCCTGAAGTGCCCGGTGAATCCCTCGAAGTCCGGACCGCCAAGCGCAAACACCAGCCCGGGCTTCGTGCAAAACTGGCCCACACCCATCGTGATGGAATTCTTCAGCCCCTGCGAAATCGCCTCGCCGCGAGCCTTCAGCGCACCCGGCAGGATGAAGATCGGATTCAGGCTGCTCATCTCCGCGAACACCGGAATCGGCTCCGGTCGCGCCGCCGCGGCATCGAACAACGCCCGCCCGGCGCGCTGCGAACCGGTAAAGCCAAGCGCACGCGTGAGCGGATGCCGGACAAGTCCCTGCGCCACCTCACCGCCGGTCCCGTGCAGCATGGAAAACACACCGTGCGGGACGTGACATTTTTCCATCGCCCGATAGACGGCGCGTGCGACCATCTCCGATGTTCCGGGATGCGCAGGATGCGCTTTCACCACGACGGAGCAACCCGCCGCGAAAGCCGACGCCGTGTCGCCGCCAGCGACCGAGAAGGCGAGGGGAAAATTGCTCGCACCCAGCACCACCACCGGGCCGAGAGGGACAAGCATGCGGCGCAGATCGGGGCGGGGGAGTGGCTGGCGATCGGGCAGCGCGGGATCGATCCGGGCATCCACCCACGAGCCTTCCCGGATGAGAGCAGCAAATGACTTCAACTGCCCGCATGTTCGCCCGCGCTCGCCGGTCAGGCGGTCGAGCGGAAGGCCGGACTCGGCGTGCGCGCGTTGCAGCAGTTCATCGCCCGTCGCCACGATCTCCGCCGCGATCGCATCGAGAAAATCGGCACGCGCACTTGCCGGCATCCGTCGGAACAGCTCGAAAGCATCATCCGCATGCCGCAATGCCTGGTCCACCTGCTCCGCCGTCGCCTCGTGGAACTCCGGTTCGAGCCGCTTGCCATCGAGTGGCGAGATCGCGTGGAAGGTCTTGGTGCCAGTGTGCGCAGGCTTGCCCGCGACGAATGAAAAGCCATCGAGATTCATCCACGGCGAATGCCGGATGCCGCCGCGAAACGCAACGCTGAATCGCAGTCTTGTCGTGCCATTCCTGTTTTCGACTGCGGCGCTGGCTGCTTCTTCTCGCCGCACATGAGCCCGAAGATTTTTCCGGCGATGGTAGTGCGGGGCGTGCCGACGCACCTCCGCTCCGCCTCGTGCTCGGCAAATACGCGAACGACAAGGTCCGCAAGAAACTCGCCGACGCCGAAAAGGAACGCGCCGCATGGGAGCATGTCGGCCTGCCGACAGATTTCACCCCGCCGCTGCCGCAGAATTGATTCCTCCTACATTCCCACCCGCGTGCCGGGCTCCCATTTCAGGCCCTTTTCGCGCGCCGCCTGTGCTCATGGCCGCGGGCTTCCTCTTCCTTTAGGGGCGCGCAACCAACTCGGCCAGCCGCCGCAGTGGAGTGCCATCCTCAATGCGCGGGAGCACGAGCAGAAATTCCGTCCAGTCGTTCGCTGAACTGAGCAGCGTGAGTTCGCCGCCGTGGGCGTGGGCGAGTTCGCGGCTGAGGCTGAGGCCGAGGCCATTTCCGCCGCGCGCTCGGGCGTCGGGCGAACGATAGAATCGGCGAAAAACGAGTGGCGCTTCGGCGGGCGGAATGCCGGGGCCGGTGTTGCCGATGACGATGACGCAGCGGCCCGGCTCGGTGCGCAACTGCACGCGCACGCGGCCTCCATCGCGGTTATACTTCACGGCATTGACGAGCAGATTCAGCAGGACTTGCGTGAGGTAGGCCGAGTCGCCGCAGCAGGGCGCGGAGGCGGGAAGTTCCGCTTCGACTTCAATGCCGCGCGCCTCGGCGAGCGAGCGGGCGTCTTCGACCGTCGCCTCGGTGAGTTCCACGAGATCGAGCGCGTGGAGATTCAGCGGCAGTTGGCCGGCGTCGGAACGGCTGAGCAGGAGCAGCCGTTCGCAGATGGATGCGAGTCGCTGGTGGTCATCAATGAGCGAGTCGATTTCATCCCGCACTTCCGGCGCGAGGTCGGCGCGGGCGAGGAGTTCTTCGAGGCCGGCTTGCAGGATGCTCAAGGGCGTGCGCAGCTCGTGCGCGGCGTCGGCGGTGAAACGTCGCGCCTGGTCGAGCCCGTCGGCGAGGCGGTCGAGCAGCGCATTGAGCACCGCGCTGAGGCGCGCGATTTCCTCCGGCCCCGCGGGCGCGGGCAGACGCTCGGCGAGTTGCCGCGCGTTCAGCCGCTCGGCCGTCGCGGTGATATTCACGATGGGCGCGAGCGTGTGCCGACCCAGCCAACGGCTGCCGAAATAGACCACTACGCCGAGCACCGGCAGCGCGATGAGAAAGGCGAAGAGCACACTGCGTGCGACGTCTTCGACGGGCGCGAGACTCGTCGCCAAAGTCACCCGCACGCCATTTTCCTCGAAGGCTCCCACGCGCACGCGCTCGCCGCCGAGCCGGCCGAAGGCGCCACCATCCACGGGGCACTCCGGCAGCGCCGCCGCGCCGGGAGCCGCGTAAAGCAGCCGGCCCTCGCTCGTCGTCACGCGCATCCCGCCGACGAAGTGCAGTTGCTTCAAGGCATCCTTCGCCCGCGCTTCGAGCGCGCTGTCGCGCTCGTTCCATTCGTGAAAGAAACGCGCGCCCTGATCCGCGAGCCGCATGTCGAGCGCGGACACTTGCTGGCGCACCGCAATCCACGCGACGGGCACCGCGAGCAGCACCAGGAGCAGGGAGAAAAAACCTGCCGACCAGGCGCCGAGTCGTCCGCTGAGAGACCAGGTTTTCATAGCGTGCGCAACGTGTAGCCCTGCCACGGCACGGTATGAATGAGCGCAGGCTCGCGGCCTTCATCCAACTTGCGCCGGAGTCGTCCCATCGTCACGGCGACCACATTGGTGCCAGGCTCGAACTCATAGCCCCAGACCCGCTGCTGAAGTTCGACGCGGGAGAGCACGCGGTTCGGATTGCGCAGCAGATATTCGAGCAGGCCCGCTTCCCGCGCGGTCAGTTCGATGCTCTCGCCGTCGCGCATCGCTTTCCGTGTGAAGGTATCGAAGGTCAAATCCGCGGCCCTGAGCGCCTGCGCGTGCGGAGTCGTCGCGCGCCTCCGCAGCGAACGCAACCGGGCGAGCAGTTCCTCCATCACGAACGGTTTGGCGAGGTAGTCATCCGCGCCGAGGTCCAGACCTTCGACGCGCTCTGCGGGTTTGCCGCGCGCCGAGAGGATGAGCACGGGCACGGTGCGTTCGCGCGAGCGCAGTTCGCGCAGCACTTCCAGTCCGTCGCAACCGGGCAGCGTGAGGTCCAGCACCACGGCGTCGTGCTCGGTCTTGAGCGCCAGTTCCAAACCGCTCCGGCCATCGCCCGTTTCCTCCACCGTGTGCCCGCCCGCGCGCAACGCCCGGCTGATGTAGCGGGCGAGTTTCTTTTCGTCTTCAATGAGCAGCAGGTGCATCGCGGGCGCTGAATCTGGCAGTAGGGCGGGCGTAAGGAAAGCCCGCTTAGGACCTGTAACAGCGCTGTCACAACTTTTGGCCAGTCTCGGCACGCGCGCTGGACTTAATGGCTTAGCCATCCCCCGCCCATGAAAGCCGCCTTCTGCATCTTCTTCGCCTCAGCACTTATCGCCTGCGCCGCCGAACCAACCGCGCTGACGCTGGAGAAATCCATCCCGCTGCCCGCGGTGAAAGGTGGCTTCGACCTCATGGCGGTGGACGTGGCCGGGCAGCGGCTCTTCCTCTGCGCGGAGGAAAACAACACCGTCGAAGTGCTCGACCTCGCGGCGGGCAAGGCGCTCCGCAGTTTGCCCGGATTCGCGGAACCGAAGTGGGCGGTGTATCGCCCCGAGCAGCAGCGGCTCTACATCTCGCAAGCCACCGGCACGGTCGCCGTGCTCGATGCGCGCACCTTTGCGCCGGTGAAGGATTACAAGTTCAAGGAGAAGGCGAACAACCTGCGCTTCGATGCGAAGACCGGCGAATTGCTCGTCGGCATTGGCAAGACTTTCGGAGCCATCGCGTCCGTGGACACGACGAAGGATGCGACGACGGGCGAGATCGCGCTCACAGATTTTCCGAAACAATTCGAGGTCGAGGACGGGCGCATTTTCGTGAACGTGCCGAAGGCGAATCACATCGCCGTGATTGACCGCGCCGCGCGCAAAGTCGTGGCGACGTGGCCGGTCTCGGAGGCGAAGGACAACGTCTCGATGGGCTTCGACCGCGCGCAGCACCGGCTCTTCATCGGCTGTGAGCCGGGCAAGTTTGTCGTCTTCGACACGACGGCGGGCAGGAGCGTCGCCAGCCTCGACATCGCCGCCGAGTCCGACGGCATCCACTACGACGCGGCGCGGCATCGCATCTATGTCTCGTGCGGCGCGGGCGTGCTGGAAGTCATCGCGCAAAAAGACGCCGACCACCACGCACTCGCGGCGAGTGTGCCGACGGCGAAAGGCGCGGGCACTTCGTGGTTCTCGCCCGAACTCGACCGCCTCTGCCTCGCCGTTCCCGCGCACGACGGCCAGCCCGCCGAACTGCGCGTCTATCGGCCCCCGTCGAAATGACGCACCCCGCCCGAAGCCCGCACTCACGGGCTGTTACCAGCCTTTATTCCACGATGAAACGACTGCTCCTTCTCTCCACGCTCGGTGCCTTCGCACTCGGCGGCTGCGTGGCATTCAAAGACCGCCCGCTCTCGGCAATGCAAACGGCGGACAGCTTTCAGGGCCGCTCGCTGAGTGATGCGGGATTGCGTCAATTCCTCGCTGAACAGGGTGCGGGCGGCGGTTCGTGGAATGTGGACCGGCTGGCGCTCGCAGCAGCCTACTTTCATCCGGCGGTGCGGGTGGCGCGTGCCCAGGCGGAGGAGGCGCGGGCGGGCGTTGTGACCGCCGCGCAGCGGCCCAACCCGACGCTGACTTTCTCGCCGCAATACAGCGCCAACCCCGGCAGCCTTTCCCCGTGGATCGTGATGCCGCAGTTGAATGTGCCCATTGAGACAGCCGGCAAGCGCGGCAAGCGTGTGGTCGGGGCGCAGACGCGGGCGCAGGCGGCGCAGCTCCGCGTGGCCGCAGTGGCATGGGACGCGCGGACGTTGGTCCGCGCCGCGATGCTCGATCTCTACGGCTCACAGGAAAACTTGAGGCTGCTCGCGACGGAAGTGGCCCTGCACGATGAAGCACTCTGGAAGCTCGATACCCGGGTGAAGGCGGGCGATGCCCCTGCGTTTGAACTGAACCAGGCCCGGCTGGGCTTGAATCGCTCGATGCTCGCGCAGCATGACGCGCAGCGCCTCGCGGCCACGGCCCGCGAACGTCTCGCCTCCGCTGTCGGGGTGCCGCCTGCGGTTCTGGATGCCGTCCGACTGGATTTTTCCGCGTTCGAGTCCCTCCCCGCCGTGGCCGATGCCAATGCGCGACGGCGGGCGCTTACCCATCGCAGCGATCTGCTCGCCGCGCTGGCCGATTACGCGGCGGCGGATGCAGACCTGCGGATCGAGATTGCCCGGCAGTTTCCCGACATTCAGCTCCAGCCCAGCTATGAGTTCGACCAGGGCGAGAACCGCTGGGGCCTCGGTTTGCAGGTGCAGTTGCCCATCCTTAATCAGAATCGAGGCCCCATCGCTGAGGCCGATGCGCGACGGAAAACCGCGGGCGAGCGATTCGAGGCGCGGCAGGCCGCGGTATTCGGCGAGATCGGCGCGGCCAGCGCCGCCTACCGCACCGCCGCCGCCAAGGTCGCCACCGCCACCCGGCTGGCCGGCGAAGCCGGGCACGCCAGCGACACCACCAGCCGCATGGTCGAGGCCGGCGAACTCGCCTCGTTCGAACTCACCCGTCATAAAATCGAGGCCAGCGCCGCCAGCCTCGCGTTGATCGAGGCCCGTGTTCAGGCCCAGCAGGCCGCCGGCCAGTTTGAAGCCGCGCTGCAACTCCCACTCCGCTCCTTGAAATGAAACGTCTTACTGCCATGCAACGCCGTCCGCTCTACCTCCTCGCCGCACTTCTCATCCCGACGCCCGCCTTGCGGGCGGAGGAGGAAAACAAAGTCGAAACCGAAGTCGCCGTCCAAGTGGCGAAGGTCACGCGCACCACGCTGCGCCGTGCGGTGACTGCGTATGGAAATATCGAACCGGAGCCGCTGGCTTCCGCCCGCCTCGCGCCTGGACTGGCCGGCATCGTCGTGGAGGTGAATGCCGTCGAGGGGCAGCGCGTGGAAAAAGGCGCGGTGCTGTTCCGGCTCGACAGCCGCGCGGTGGATGCGGCGGTGGCGAAGGCGGAACTCGGCATCGAATTCGCGCAGAAGAACGCTGACCGGCAGAAGAAGCTCATCGCCGCCGAGGGCACGTCGGAGAAGCTCGTGCTCGAAGCGCAGCAGGCGCTCGCCACGGCGAAGACGGAACTCGCGACCGCCAAAGTTCAGCAGTCGCTCCTCAGTGGCGAAGCCCCGCTCTCGGGCACGCTCGTGAGCTTCACCGCGCGCCCCGGCGAGCCCGCCGATGCGACGAAGCCGCTCGCGGAAATCGTGGACCTCGACCGCCTCACCGCCAGCGTGCGTGTGCCGCGCGCGGACGCCGCGGAAATCCATGCGGAGCAAAAGGCGCAACTGCTCGCAGGCGGAGACGCGACACCGATTGAAGCGAGCGTCACCTTCGTCAGCCCGCAGGTGGACGCGGCGACCGGCACCGTGCTCGTGCGCGTCGCGGTGCCGAAGGGCGCGGGCCTGCGCCCAGGCCAGTTCGTGAGCGCCCGCATTTTCAGCGAGGAACGCAAAGACCGTCTCGCCGTGCCAGTGGCGAGCGTGGTGAAGGACGCGGACGACGGCACCATCATCGCGCTCGTCGAAGGCGGGAAAGCCACGCGCAAGGCGGTGAAGACCGGGCTGCGCGAGGGCGGCTTGATTGAGGTCGAAGGCGAAGGACTGAGCGAAGGCCAGACCGTCGTGACGGTCGGCGCCTATGGGCTGCCGAAGCAAACCAAGGTGCGCGTGCTCAACGCGGAAACGAAGTAGCACGCCACTCGCATGACCCGCAATTCCGCGCTCGGCCGGTGGGCCATCCGCCACTCGAAGGCCATCGTCTTCATCACGCTCATCCTCTGCCTCGCTGGGATTTTTGCAGCGTTGAAAATGCCGTCGTCCGTCTTCCCGCAGACGAATTTTCCGCGCTGCGTCATCCTCGTGGACAATGGCGTGATGCCTGCCGACGAAATGATGGCGAGCATCACGCGCCCCATCGAAGAGGCGATGAAGGACATCCCCGGCGCGGTCACGATTCGCTCGGCGACGGGGCGCGGCTCGGCGGAAATCAACGTCTTCTTCACCTGGGACGTGGACATGATCCAAAGCGAACTCTACGTGCTCGGGCGGCTCTCGCAGATTCGCAGCACGCTGCCCGCGACCGCCACGAGCACCGTCTGGCGGCTCACGTTTTCCGCGTTCCCGATTGTCGGCGTGAGCCTCACCAGCCTGACGCGCGATACCACCGCGCTTTGGGAAACGGCGCGCTACGATTTGAAGCCGCGTTTCCTGCGCATCCCCGGCGTGGCGCGTGTGGACATCGTGGGCGGGCGCACGCCGGAGTATCACGTCATCGCCGACCCGCTCCGCTTGCAGGCCGCAGGACTTTCGCTCGCGCAAGTCACCGACGCGCTCGTGAAGAACAACCTCATCTCGCCCGCCGGACTGCGTGAGGAAGATTACACGCTCTATCTCTCCGTCGTGGACGGACGCCTGCGGACGATTGAGGACATTGAGAACCTCACCGTCGGCGTCGTCGGCGGGCGGCCTGTGTCTGTGAAAGATTTCGCGCGCGTCGAGCGCGGACCGGAGCCGGTCTTCAACGTCGTCACCGCCGAGGGCGTAAACGCTGTGCTCATCAACGTCCGCAGCCAGCCCGACGGCAGCACGCTCAACATCGCACGCGACCTGCAAGCCGAGCTGGAGAAGCTGCGCCACGAGCTGCCGCCCGACACGAAGCTCGCGTTTTTCTACGACCAGTCGCAGCTCGTGCGCGCATCGGTCGGCAGCGTGTGGGAGGCCATCGCGTTCGGCCTCATCCTGTCCGTGGTCATCATCTATCTGTTCCTGAAAAACTGGGGCACCACGCTCGTTGCTGTCGTCGTCATTCCCGTCACCGTGCTCGTCACGCTTGTCGCGATGAAGCTCGCGGGACTGAGCTTCAACCTGATGACGCTCGGCGGCATCGCCGCAGCCATCGGCCTTGTCATTGATGATGCCATCGTGGTCGTCGAAGCCATCTACGCGAAAATCGCGCTGGGCCGCGCGCGGCTCGACGCCATCGCCGAAGGCGTGGGTGAAATCTTCGCGCCGCTCGTCGCCTCGACCCTCACGCCCGTCGTCGTCTTTCTGCCGCTCGCGCTTCTCGTGGGGCTGGCCGGTGTCTTCTTCCGCGCGCTGGCGATGACGATGGTCGTCTCGCTGCTCACCTCGCTGGTGCTCGCCATCACGCTCACGCCTTCCCTCGCGGCGTGGCTCATTCGCGACCGCGCGCATCTTGAGCACGGCCACACGCCGAAGAGCGAAGAAGGCGGGCCGATTCTGCGATTTCTGATTCGCGTGTATGAATCCGTCGTGCGCCGCGCGCTGCGCTTCTCATGGCTCACGCTGCTCGCGTGCCTCGGCTTGCTCGCGGTCGGCGCGTTCTTCTACACGAAGCTCGAAAGCGACTTTCTCCCCGCGATGGATGAAGGCGGCTTCGTCATTGATTACCACGCGCCGTGGGGCACGAGCCTCAGCGAAACCAGCCGCCAGCTCGCGCAGGCCGAGGAAATCATTCGCGCCACGCCGGATGTGGAAAGCTACTCGCGGCGCACCGGCGCACGTCTCGCGCTCGCCATCGCCGAACCGAACACCGGCGACTTTCTCGTGAAGCTAAAGAAGGACCGGAAGCGAAGCAGCGATGACGTCATCGCCGAGTTGCGCGGCAAATTTCTCGTCGCGATTCCCGGCATTGATTGGGATTTGCACGGCATCCTCGGCGACCTCATCGGCGACCTCACCTGGTCGCCCAAGCCCATCGAGGTGAAGCTGTTTTCCACCGACACCGAGTTCCTGAAAAAGAAAGCGCCCGAAATCGAAGCCGAGTTGAAGAAAGTAAAGGGCATCGTGGACACCTTCGACGGCCTGACCATGACCGGCCCTTCGCTCAGCCTGCGCGTGCGCTACGCCGATGCCCAGCGCTTCGGCCTGAATGCCGACGACATCGCCGGAGCCGTGAACACCGCACTGCTCGGGCGCACTGCGTCGAGCGTGCTCGAAGGCGACCGCATCGTGAACATCCGCGTGCTCGTGGACCGTGCGCAACTCGGACGCATTGATGAACTCCGTTCCCTGCCACTGCACACGCCGACCGGCGGCCTCGTGCAACTCTCGCAAGTCGCCGACCTCTCCGAGACACCCGGCCAAATCGAACTGCGCCGCGAAGATCTCCGCCAGGACATCGCCGTGACCGCGCGCCTGGAAGGTCGCGACCTCGGCAGCGCCATGACGGAAATCCGCGAGAAACTCGCGGCAGACAAATCGCTTCCGCCCGGTGCCATCGAGTTCGGCGGTCTCTTCCAGCAACAACAGGAATCCTTCCGCAACCTGCTCCTAGTCCTCGCCACCGCGATCCTGCTCGTCTTCACCGTGCTGCTCATCGAGTTCCGCTCTTACAGCGAACCCATCGCCATCGTCTTCGGCAGCGTGCTCTCTCTGCTCGGCACGGTCCTCGCGCTCTGGCTCACCGGAACCACGCTGAACATCGTCAGCTTCCTCGGCGCGATCATCGGCGTCGGCATCGTGGCAAAGAACGGCATCCTCATGCTCGACTCCGTGGCTCACTTGCGCGCCGAGGGCGC
>Ga0209181_10013411_pt1 | contig 10266 bp, 9 predicted proteins | sample MAT05_FD_187208 | JGI IMG/M metagenome (GOLD analysis project Ga0209181, IMG submission 187208) | Freshwater microbial communities from Lake Fryxell liftoff mats and glacier meltwater in Antarctica - MAT-05 (SPAdes) (version 2) | ecosystem: Environmental > Aquatic > Freshwater > Ice > Liftoff...
GAGGCGACAATGGGGTGCGTAAGCGCGAAGGTATCGCTGGCGGCAAAGGTCGGGACCGTATCGCCCACCCAGTTTGTCCCCGTGCTCCAGAGGGGGTTCGCGCCTCCCGCATCCCAGGTGAATGAGGCCGCCTGAGCAGTGCCATGGATCAGGAGGATTCCAAGACTAATTTTTAACGACGTTATAATGCGTGCGAGTTTCATATGGTGTTTTTTCTAGGGGTTTACTTGTTTGGCTTATTTCAACATCTGACACGTGGGCTGGTGAGTTGATATCCGGATCATGGAGTCCGAGCAAGAAATCTTCCAATCTTTATTGATGCAACCGTTACTTCTCCGCCGGTACCACGATGCCGCAGAGGATGAGGGCGAAGGCGTATGAAGAAGAGAGCGGGGTCATCTTTGCCTGTCCCGCAGAAAGAGATAAAGTCCGGAGCTGGCTATTCTTTCACACGGCCTTTGTTGTTGCCGTTTCCGGGGTATTGGGATTTACGCATCGGAAACGGTGCCGAAGCAAGAATTTATCTCAATGGGCGCCGTAAAGCGACGTCAGCCCTTGCGAAAAATCTGGCGGAGCCCGACTGGCTTTGCCTCAAAATGCGCCTCAAGAAGGGGGAAAGCTATCAATTTGTCGCCGCCGCGGCGGGCGGAGCGGATCGCTCCGGCAACTGTGTCTGTCTCCGCCTCACGGCTTCCAATCCAAAGCTTCCCAAAATCACCCATGCCTGATTCCGGGAGCCGACGCGGATTGACCTGATGCCTGACCCCTCCGCCTCACCAACGGCCATGAGAGAAGGAGGTTGATTGTCGGAACGTGTTGTTTTCTGGTTGAAGGATAATTTTGGTGTTCTTTTATTGCAAATCATGGCTCATCGCCCTGCGGGTTGGCAAACACGGTTTCCTCAACCCAGCAAAAAATCGATCGTTTCCCGGCGGTCTTCGAAGATGGCAAAATCTCCGCCGCAGCCCAGCCGCTCGAAGGCGCGCTGCGGCCATGTCCAATTGTTGTGGCCGGAATTGAGCAACGCGGTGCGCCTTGGTGCCATCAGGCCGACGGCATGGGGTATGTCCAGCACCCGCAGAATGCCCGGAATGGGTGCCTCTTCGGCGTGGGTCGAGGGTAGATCCTCCAGAAGCACGCCGGTGACGCGCTCTTCTAGCAGGGCCGCATAAAGGGCGGCGACGGCATTTTCCCCTTTCCCGTGCAGATAGATCGCCACGCCCTGGAAAAGTTCGAGCCCGAGCAGATGGCGCACGGCGAGCAGGGTGTCTTCGATGGTCATCGTCACAGGAGTCTGCCCGGTGAGGATCATCGCGCGCATCAGCGAAACCCTGGCATCGGGGTAATGAGCGCCCGCAGGCGGTTGCGTCTTGCCGCGCGCCGGGTAGTGCAAGCCGGAGAGGCGTGGCTCGAATCCGCCGAACGAGGCATTCCCGCCCGCCAGCGCCACTCTGGTATATCCGTTCAGGAAAGTCTCCCCGGCACCCACTACGCTTAACAAAAGCTTCGAGGCATCTTTTCGGTGGCTCGTCCCGAGGGCGACCCGCACTCCTCCCACGGCACCGCAGTGGCGGGTGAGGATCCGCTCTCCCTGGTCCCATGATTTCTCCAGCTCGAAGAACGCTTCCTCCCGGCCGCCCGGAAGGGGAAGGGATTTCAGGGCATCGCGACGGATTTCCGGCCACTCGTCGGGAGATTTTGGGAGCGGGAGCGTTGAACGGACGCAAAACAGCTCGGGCAGAATATCCACCCGATTCGGGCGCGGCGGCGTGCCGTGAAAAACGCAGATGTCTCTTTCTGGGATTTCAATTTCGCCTTTGGGGATCACTGGGTGCGGTTTTCCCGCAACGTGGAGGTCGAACCATTCCTGTGTGGCCCGGACGAACGCCGGGTGGTCCTCATGCCCGCAAGCGTGGGTGACAAGGCGGCAGTGGTCCTCCGCTCCGTAGAGCCGGTAAATTCGGCGCGTCCGTTCGACGAAAGCGGCGGTTTCCTCTGAATAAAACAACGGGTCCTGCTCGCCGAAACAGAACAGTGCCGGGCGCGGAGCAAGCAGGGCCGCGTATTCAGCGAGGTCCCGCCCGAATAAATTGTGCGGATACATGCAGTCGCAGTGGCAGGACAAACGCCGGTTGACAATGGCATCCTTCGGTGTGCTCAGGCCGCACAGCGTGGACAGCGCCCGGATGTCTTCGCCAAGGACCGCGGCGTAAAAACTGCAGGCACCCCCGCCGGAGATGCCCGTGACTCCGATGCGCCCGGCGTCCACGGAGGGATCGCTCTTCAGGACTTCGAGCGCGCGCAGCGCGTTCCACGCCTCCGCTCCGGCGGGCGTGTATCCCATGGCCAGCCAGGCATCCAGTTTTCCCATAAGCGACCCGTGATGTTCGCCGGGATTGTCGTGCTGCTCGATGGTGTCGAGAATCAGGCACACGTAGCCGCGACGCGCCCACATGATCGGGCTGGCCTGGTATTCCCAGAGGGCGGTCTTTGCGTGGCCGGAAACGTAAAGGACGCCCGGGGCGGGCTGTTCCGGCAGCGGGTCGGGATGGTAAATGGCTGCGGAACTCCAGCAATCGGGCAGCAACTGGAAGCCGATATTCCGGGCGCGGAAACCCGGCCCGGAAAATTCCGAGTATTCCCGTGTGGCGGGATCGCAAGTCTCCGGACGCGGATCGAGCCCCAGACAGCGCCAAAATTCCCGTTGCCGTTCTTCGCGCACAGCCTTCCAGTCGTCGAGGGTTGCGATACCTTCGAAAGCATTGGCCGTGAAATGCTCAATCTTCCGGCGCAGGCTTTCTTCAATGCTGATTCCGATCATGGGGCGATTCATAAATTTTTAACGAGGCGGTATTTCTATTCAAAGAAGTGACTCCCGCCACCAATATAAGCGATTTTCATAATGGTTGAATGGTGTGAGGAATTCCCAATCTCATGGGCGGGTTTCCCCGTAGTCGAAAAAACCTTTTTATGCTTTGCGTCCGGTTTTTCTCGCCGCCACCAGTTTGGGCAGCACCATACCAAAATCCGGTGCACGTTTCATCTGCCGAGCTTGATTGATAGGACATTCATGATTGATAAGACATTCATAGGTGGTGTCCAGTCCAATCAGGTCCATGAGTTCAAAGGGACCCATGGGTAAATTCAATCCCAACCGGACGGCTTGATCAACATCCCGGACATCAACTCCTTCTTCATGCAGATGGAGGGCCTCGCGCTTGATGACATCAAAAATCCGGTTGACGATAAAGCCCTGCGAGTCCGGGGCAACACCGCCGTCTTGCCCCAGCGTGTCACCAGGCGGCGGGCAGCGGTCACCGTGGCCGGGGCGGTTTCCTTACCCGCAATCACCTCCACCAGTTTCATGCGGGTGGCGGCTTGTTGCCATGGATGGAACACAGTTTTCTGTAACTAATACGCCGCAGATCCTTGCCTCCTTGAGCAAGGCGGCATCGCGACGCCTGAAGGCGACCTTTGCTAAAATCGGAGCGGTTGTTCTCGTTGAGCTGGGCGTGCATAATCCGCTGGCGGCCGAAATCGGAGCGGATGGTGAGAGCGAGATGACGCTGGCCAAACGCCTCCTGTCCCGCTTGCCCGCAAAATCCCTGCTCATAGCCAACCGGTGCTATGGCGTCGGCGCCTTCTTGAGTGAGTTTCTCACCGTCTTGCAGGATGCGTCATGCGCCTATTTGGTGCGCGTGCGCAGCAATCTCAAACCCCGCCTGATCGAGCGTCTGCCTGATGGCAGCACCCTGATGGAGATCAAGGCCCAGAAGGGCCGCAAAGCCATCCTTATGCGGGAGATCCGGGTCGCGTGCGCCGGGCCAAAAGTGCTTGGGTGGATGTTCGTTTCTGGACCAACCTGCTTGACTCCAAGAGCTATCCGGCGGGGGAACTCCTTGCCCTCTATGCCAAACGCTGGGAACAGGAGATGATGTACAAGCAACTTAAGATCGACATGCGGCAAGCTCCCCTGCTCAACAGTCATATCACGCACACGGCTGCGCAGGAAGTGGCCTCCCTTGTGCTCGCTCACGCCCTCATCGCCCAAACCCGCATGCAAGCAGCCGGCGTCGCAGGGGAACTAGGGGTCAGCGTGGAATGGCACGAAGTTCAGGCGAGTTTGGGAGGACCTACCCTTACTCCTGAACCTACCCCTACCCGCCGCTCTTCTGGGGGGTAAGTGCAGGTTCAAGGGTAGGTGTAGGTCGGAGATTCCGAACGAGCTTTTCTGTCCAAAATATTCCTTAACTTCGTGTCATTCCCCTGAAGGGGTTGCCTCCTTCTCCACGATTCAACTCATTCAGGGTTGGGATATATAAACCGATATACCCAGGGTCGCTTCGCAACCCAGGGCTATGGGATGCCGCCACGTTGTGGTGGAATGGCTTGCGCAAATTCTTAGAATTGTCCCATTCAAACCCATGAAGATTTTAGTCCTGCACTCCCCCTTCAGGGCGCAGAATCTTCTGCTGTCGGAATCTTCTGCTTGATCGGCAAAGATAATTGTGATAGAGGCATCAATCACTTTCTTCTTTCCTCCACTCCAGCACCTTGAGACCGGGCGTTATCTTGCCGTCAGCCTTGGGATTGTGCCTGAACGAGCCACAAAACGAAAGACCACGGAGCAGCGGAGATCTCGTGACCTATCCCAATCCCAACTTGTAACTTTTTAGGCAATGCCAATAACCAATATGAAGCGGTTGAAGATGAACCCGAGCGAAGGTTTCACTTTGGTCGAGCTTCTGACGGTCATTGCCATTCTCGCCATATTGTCCGCGTTGATGCTATTCGGCTGGAAAGCAGTGATCGTAAAAGCGCGCGCGACGAAATGTCTTTCGAACATGAGACAGACCGGTGTTGCGTTTTATGCCTACTGCGCTGACCAAAACGGCTCGCTGCCTGTGCAGCGCGTGGACGCTATTCCCCAAAGAGCGCCTGACTCATGGGCTGAACAGGTTCTTCCTTATGCCGGGTCCGTCGCGATCATGGGCTGCCCGGAAGCGCCAAACGATACGGGTCGGTACGTCACCTTTATGTACAATGCTTATGCCTCAGGCCATGATAGATACAACACCGTTGATTCTGTTAAAATCTTCACTTCCAAAAGCCCGAGCAAGGATATGCTGCTTATTGACAATATCGCTTCTGGAGGAGGCGTCGTCGTCGTCTCCCAAGTCTTGGACACCACTTGGGAGTCCAGAACGCTCCCATTAGGCTGGTTTACACATCCCAGGGCCTATGATCAAGCTCAAGCCCGCCGCTCAAAACGAAGTATTTTGTTTGTGGATGGACATGTCGAACTGCGGGGGACAGATCTTTCGTATTCGAATTGGACCTGGCCGCTGCCATAGGCGTCACTCGCGTCTGCGACAATGCCAAAGCCGGCGAAGAGATATAGCTGCGCGGGTTCTCGAATTTATGTGTTGATGATCTTGGGAATCTGCGGATTGGAAGGCGTGAGGCGGAGACAGACACGATTGCCAGAGCGATCCAATCCTTCCGCTATTGCAGCAACAAATTCATAGTTTTCCCCCTTTGTGAGGCGGATCTTTAGGCAAAGCCGGTCGGCCTCCGCCAGATTTTTCGCAAGGGCTGACGTCGCCTTACGGCGCCCATTGAGATAAATCGTTGCCGGGGCACCGTGACCAATGCGTAAATCCCAATACCCGGAAACGGCAACAACAAAGGTCGTGCGAAAGAACAACCAGTTCTTTCGACCATTATCCATTTTCACGGGATAGACAAAGGCGACCCCGTTCTCGTCCTCCTGAACTGTCGCCCTGGTCCTGAATTTTATCTCGGGAAGTTTGGGGCCGGGAATAAATTCGTCCTGAGAGTGAGAGTCGATCCACCATCGTCGAAAAAAGGGAGTCGCCAAAGCCGTTTTGACTGCTTCCCTTCGTTCTTTGCGGCGGTTTTCCCGAAGCAAGGTCTGGAAGGCCCGCTGCGAACTTCCCAGCTCCCCGGCAATGCTCCGGCTCATGACATGGCGGGAATCCCCTACCACGTCCAGAGTGTCCGTCAATGCAGTTGCGGCCAGCGAGCCTGCATACTCGGAAACCAGACGCCGGGCCTCCGTGATAGCGGTTCGATATTGTGGCAAAATGTCCGAGAGGCTGGAAGCCACATGGCCCAGTGGACGCGGATTGATCACATCGGCCCGCAAGAAATCCCATTGCCGCCAGGCCCGATAGCGCGACGAATAGTCAATCAGCTCAAGCATCAGGGCATTGAAGTGACCCAGATGCTTCTTATCAGCTCCTTTCGGAAACAATCCGGCTGAGGCATCCCACCGGGGCTGGGCGAAGTGGTCCGTGGCCAGTTTTTTTCGGACGGACACATCGCGGAGATCAGGAATATCAAAGGGCTGTCCATTCTCTGTCATCGATCGATAGGCTTGTATCCCCTGCAAGGTGCAGTCAGCCGCATGATAAACGTCAAATGGGGCAGGTGTCCCTTCCAGAATTTGGCGGGCAAAATAATAGCAGACCCAAAAATCTCCGCCACCATGCCCAAGGTTTCTGGCGAGGTCCCCGTGTTCCTCCCAGTCCGGTCGCACCTCGGTCATGGGGGAGGTTCCCCGCCCACCCAGACGCAGTTTCAGGCCCCTGGCGCCCTCCACCTCGGCACCACCCAAGGTCCCATAAAGCCGATGAAGATGCGTGTCATGACCGGTCTGCCCCATGATGTTTCGGACCACTCCGCCGTTGGACATTTTAATCAGACTAGGCAGAGGCTGTCCCTGCCAGGGAAACCTGGGCATTCCGGGAAACGACACATCAGAAGGAAGAGATGTCACTCTTACCGGTCGGCTGTTTGTAATATGCATTACCGGACCCAGCGAATGGGTGTTGTAATAGTGAAGATTCAACCAACTCCGCCAATTGTGCAGGGCATGTCCAGGTTGGACCGGATCTCCGGTGATGTACGAATAGCTAAGGGCGATAAATTCATGAAGGTATTCGTATTCACCATACATAAAGTGACCGAAGACCCCTTCGTCCCAGCGCCTTTTCAAATACATGTTCGGTGCGGTAAAGAGGCAATTCTCCGCCAGATTGTAAACCAACCCCGATTTTTCCACCGCATCAACCAGCCGGGCACCTTCCGCCGGGGTATGAAAAGCGGTCACCTCGGAAAGCACATGCTTCCCGGCCTCCAAACACCGCACCGCATCCGGTCCGTGGTTGGGACAAAACGTTGCCAGCAGCACCGCATCGAAATCCCCTTTGAGAAATACTTCCGCATCGTGAGTTGCCGCCGCTCCCGGATTGCATTCCAAAAAATGCCCGCGCATTTTTTCGTTAAAATCACAACCTGCAACCACATCGAACTGCAGGGCTTCCAGTGTCTGAAAGAAGTCTCTGCTCCGACCGAGACCCCAGATTCCCAGACGAATCCGCCGTTTGGATTTGAACATATTTTTTGTGATTAAGGGGTCTATCATACAAGAAAGGGAATCAAGAGCGTGCTTTACGAATGATCAAGCACTTCCGTTTCAATTTTTCGAGAAAGGGGCAATTTCTTCCGTGATACGCCTTATAACACTTTCGTCAACGTGGGTTTGGCTACCAAAATAACCAGAGAAAAGAGCCAATCCATGACGTCTTTTCTGAAAGCTCCGCCATGATTAATCGAAGATTATCAAATTGACAACTGATTCCGTGCCCGGAAGATTTTGTCCCGAAGTGGACCCAGTGAATAAAAGACCAACCAAAGTGACCATCAAAGAAATGGCGCGTCGTTTGGGTCTGAGTCCGGCCGCAGTCTCGAGCGCTCTGAGCGATAAGGTGTCGCAAACAATTCGCCTCAGTCCGGAAACCGAGAAGCGTGTTCGCAACTTGGCGTAGGAACTGGGTTTTCGCCCCAATCGGGCGGCTCGCGTTTTGCGATCAGGCCGTTCGGAATTGATGGGCATCATTGCCGGAATCGGGTTTGAGCAACTCCACGCCATCCATCACTATTCAAAAAGGGCGGCTACGCCCTGCTTGCAACGCACCTGATCGAATCGGGATATAAGAAAATCACTGTTCTCGGTGAGCGAGGGAAGAGCCGGACGTTCCGAAGCTTGATTGATGGGTGTGGGGAAGCTGTGTATCAGGCAAATGAAAGTGGGCACAATATGTCCCTTTCGTTCCGTAATAGTCACGCAGGCCGGCTTTCATACCGAGAGCGCATCTCACATGTATTCCATTTATTCGACCGGATATCCGGGGATGAAAAAGATCCTTAGTGCTAGCGATTTGCCCGATGCGGTGATCTGTCAGACGGATGCCTGGGCCCAAGGAGCAATTCGTGCTTGTAAAGACGCGGGCATTGATGTGCCGGGAGATATTGCCGTGGCTGGCTTTTATAATGAGCCCTCCAGTGCCACCGGAGGGCTCTCTTTGACCAGTGTGGGGCAACCCATCCAGAAACTGCACCGCCGGGCTTTTGCGGATGTGCAAACTGCTTTGGAGCAAGGCTTCACTGCGGCCCCACCGTTAGCGCTTCCTTGTCAGTTATTTCCGCGTGAATCGACCCAGCGGCCTATTTGATCTTCCCTGCTTCCCTGGCTGTCGCCGCGCCGCATGATCCAAGCCGGAAACAGATTTCTCGATGCAAAAAGAATTGACGATCCGAGATGACATGATTGTTGCCTTAGTCTCAACGGCTCTGTACGTTTGACCAATAAATCGATGAGACTAAGCAATCATATCACAATTCGAAAAAAATCCCAAGGCCGGACCTATCCCGATTACGGCTGGCTGCGCGGATTCAACATGATCCCATCTTGGGGGGCCCGCATCGAACAGGCGTGGTGGGAATACGACGGAGATCGATTTCGCGAAGAGGCGGCCCTGGCAACGCAGGCTCACGCCAATTGTATCCGGCTGTGGATCGAATTCTCCGCATGGATGGCAGACCCTGATCGGGTACAGGCGGCATTTATGGACGCCATAGAGGCGATTTCTGAGCTTGGCATGAAGACGATGCCCTGTCTGTTCAACCGTTGGCACGACTACGACTATGACTACGGCGGCACTTATAACGAGGACCTGTGTCGCAACCTTGATCCGAAAATAGACTACGTTCGCACACTTGTCACCCCTCTCGTGAATGATGATCGGATTCTGATATGGGACTTATGTAACGAGCCAGCCGCATCCCGGTTGGACGAGCCGTCGGCCGCCGAAGAAATCCACTGGCTAAGCCGGGTGGCCGACGCCGTGCGCGGCACAGGCGCACAACAACCGATCACCATCGGCGTGGGCACCTCTTTGCAGGGACGTCATATGGACATCTACGCGCCGCTGAGCGATGTGCTCTGCTGCCACCCCTACGGGACAACCCCGGAGGAGCAGGTCAATCTTTTGCGCAAATGTGGCGAGGTCCAACGGCGGCATGGCAAGCCCATGCTCTCCAACGAAACCATTCCCGGCTGCCTGGACGACGCCAAACGGGCGGAATGCGCCAAATGGACGATCCCGATGATGGAAGATGCCGGTTACGGTTGGATGGGATGGGGTCTGCGCGAGGGAAAGGCCATCTCAACCCGACGCGACCGCTGCGACGCCAATGGCATCGATGGGGAGGGCTTCCATTCCTGGTTTACCCGCGACGGAACACTGCGCCCCGGCCTGGAATTTCTGACCGAAAAACCGAAGCTTTGTCCCCCCTGGAGCAAAGAGTGATATTTGATCTTCCCGACTTCCCTCGTTGGCACCGCCCGCATGATCCAATGCGGAAACAGTTTTCTTGATGCAAAAGAATAGACGGCCCGAGAAGCCGTGATTATAGCGTTAATTCAAACAAAACTTCGCTCCCAAAACCTCCATGGTAAAATCCTCTCAACCCGCCGCAGACATTGTCCACGACCACATCGAATCAATCCTGCCGAAATTGCAGCACGAGGCCACCGGACGGTTGCCGTTTCCCTCGCTGAGCGTCGGATTCGGCAAGACCTACAACGGGCACATGTACTGCTGGGACAACCATCACATGAGCTTGCGCTTTGCCGCTGCGGGGCAACCCGAACAGTTGAAATATTTTGTCGGCAATATGCTGGCCTGCCAGAACGAATCCGACTTTGTGCCGTCCATCGTGCATTTCAAGAACGCCGGCATCGGCCAACTCGGGCCGTGGCACGCCCAGCCCTGGCTTGCCCAGAATGTGGCCGTCTATTTCGATCTGACGGGCGATGCCGATTGGACCGGCCGCATTTATCCGAACCTTGTCCGCTACCTTGACTTTTGGCTCAAGCAGCACTCGGCACCTCATGGG
>Ga0209181_10013412_pt1 | contig 10266 bp, 10 predicted proteins | sample MAT05_FD_187208 | JGI IMG/M metagenome (GOLD analysis project Ga0209181, IMG submission 187208) | Freshwater microbial communities from Lake Fryxell liftoff mats and glacier meltwater in Antarctica - MAT-05 (SPAdes) (version 2) | ecosystem: Environmental > Aquatic > Freshwater > Ice > Liftoff...
CGCCGGGTCGGGCTGGCGTGTCCCGCGCAGGTAAAGAAGGGAGGGCCGGTGGTTTTCCGGCCCGGAATGACACGGAGCGGGGCACGCCAGCCCGGCGCGGTGCGGTCGCACAACACCCACGAACGGCAAGTTTCAGGCCAAAAAACGAACGACAGCTCAGAGCCGTCAGCCGGCGCCCGTGCCGTGCCCAAAGGCCCTCGCCGAGATCAGGTGGCGACGTCGAAAGACAGCATGTGCCCCATCCGCGCGTCACCCTTGCCACCCAGCACCGTCGCATAGGCCCGCTGCACGGCCGCCGGACCGGCGTGCTGCTGCACCACCACCCAGGGCGCTGCCGGGTGGCTCACCTGGGCGCGGAACAGCTGCCAGTCGGCCACCAACCGGCGGTTGAACTCGGCCCCGCCCCAGTCGGTGCTGCGCTTCTTGACCTGTGCCGGCGCGAAGAACAGCGTGGCGCGCGGGCCGGGCAGGTCGCGTGCACCGGCCAGGTTTTCGACGTGTGTGCCGCCGATCGATGCGCTGTAGGCCAGCGCACTGAAGCGGCTGTGCACCGCCAGCCGCAGCGCGCCGTCGCCGGCAAAATCGACATAGATGCAAGGCAGATCGGCCGCCACCGTGTCGAGCTGGTCATAGCTGATGACGCGGTGGTAGACGCCCAGGCTTTCGCAAAAAGCCACGTTGCCGGTTGAGGTCAGGCCGATCACCTCGATCTCGGGCCGCAGTGCCAGCCGGGCGGCGGTGGCGTAGGCGGTCTTGCTGGACGCGCTGGACAGCAGCATGGCTGGCTTGCGCGCGCCGGCTGCGTCGGTGCTGCCAAAGTAGCGGTTGTCCGCCAGGAAGTCGTCGATCAGCCAGGCGGTGAGGAACAACGGCCGCAGCAGCGCTTGCAGATCCTCGGTGTCGGCGGTGTAGAACGGGTCGGCGCTGCAGCGCTGGTACTGGTTGTAGACGGCATGCAGGGCGGCGCGGTGCGGCGCGGCGTCGCTGAAGCCGGCGGCTGACAGCCGCGCCGGTTGCAGCACGGCATGAGAGGCCATCGGCCAGTAGCCGTACAGCCGCTCGCCCACCGCCACGCCCGGGTGCAGCGACTGCACCACATCGGCAAAGCCCCAGACGGGGATGCAGCCCCAGTCGGCCGCCGTGCCACCGGGCGCCACACCGTCCACCGGAAAAAACTGCCAGTAGTTCATCGCCGTGCCAAAAGCGGCGTAGGTGATGTTGTTGGCCGTCAGCGCAAAGCGGTCGATCCGGCAACGCACCTGGCCGTCGGCCAGTGGGCTGTCGGCGGTGGTTTGCAGGGCGGTGGTGGGCAGGTGGTCCTTGCGGACGAGGAGGGCGGTGGTGCTCATGCCCGCACGCTAGCCGATCCGCCCGCGGCGGCGCATCGGGGCAAATGCGAGGGCTGGCAGCAGGTGCTCAGGCATCCGGCGCATCCAGCCGACGCGCCCGCTGCAGGCGCCAGGCCTCGTCCGGCAGTTGCGCATCAAACACCTGCTCGGCGGTGGTGGTGGTCTCGTGCAACTGCGCATCCAGCGCGATGCGCTTGTCGAAGACAAAACATTCACCCTGCCAGCCGTGGTCCGGCGAGGCGCCGATTTGGGAGGTTTCCCGGTCGCCAGCCGCCGCCTGGAAGAAGTTCAGGATGCCGCCGTCCAGCTGCCAGACCGCCAGCCCCAGGCTGCGCAGCCAGGGCGCGGTCTTGTCGCAGCGGATGCCGCCGGTGCAGTACATCGCCACCGGCCGGCCGGCGGCGCGCCAGGCGGGCGCCTGGTCCTGCACATAGGCCACAAAATCGCGAAAGTTGTTGACCTGCGGATCGACCGCGCCGCGGAAGTGACCCAGCCGGAACTCGAAATGGTTGCGGTTGTCGAGCAGCACCACGTCGTCCCGGGCCAGCAGCTGCCGCCAGGCAGCCGGCGCCAGGTGGCTGGCGTCGTGCTCGTCGGGCAGTGGCAGCGGCAGGCCGGACGGCAGTGCCGGCAGGCCGAGCGCCACGATCTCGGGTTTGACGTTCACCTTCAACCGGCCAAAAGGCGCGGTGCGGCAAGCGCTGTGCTTGAAGGCCATGCCGGCCAATGCCCCGCCCAGCCTATCGGCCTGTTGCAACGCGGCCTCGAAGCCGGCCACCGCGTCCGCCGTGCCCGCCACCGTGCCGTTGATCCCTTCTGCCGCCACCACGATGCTGCCTTGCAGACGCTGCGCCAGGCCGCGCAGCAAGGCGGCGGCAGTTGGCGGGTCGGCCAGCGGCGTGAACCGGTAAAAGGCGCTGTGCAGCAGCGTGGCGGGCGGGGTCGGGGTCATCGGGTGATTTTGCCGCCCAACGCGGAAGGCCGTGCCCGCTGAAATGAGGTGCCCGCTCAGTCGCCGAAGCCGACAAACACCGCGGCCTCGTCCACCGACTTTCGCTGCGACACCACCGCGTTGGCCGGAAAGCTGTCGTCCGGCCAGCCCATCGCGATGCAGGTCTGGATCACCTGGTCGTCCGCGATCCCCGCCTCGGCGCGCACCACGGGCGACTGCATGATGCCCTGGCTGTTGATGACGCAGCCCAGCCCGCGCGACCATGCGGCATTGACGATGCAGTTGACGACGCCGCCGCAATCGAAGGGGGCAATGTCGCTGCCCTGGATGGCCCGGTCGTAGGTCACCACGATCGAGACCGGCGCGTCGAACTGGCGAAAACCGCGCAACACCCAGTCCTGCCGCTTGTCCTTGTTGTCACGCGCTATGCCCATCGCGGCAAAAAGCTGTTTGGCCACGCCGATCTGCCGATCACGGTGCACACCAGCGTAGCCCGGGCCCATGCGGAACTCGCGCGAGTCGGGCACACCGGCCAGGTTGCGCTCCACATTGCCCTTGCGGATCCGGTCCAGCACCGCGCCGGTCACCACATAGAAGTTCCAGGGCTGGGTGTTGAGCGAGGTCGGCGCACGGATCGCCAGCTCGAGCACCTCCCGGATCAGCGCCTGGGGCACGGGCTTGTCCAGGTACCCGCGGATGCTCCGGCGCCCTTGCACCACTTGGTCAAAGTTCATCTTTTTCTCGTCTGTCGTTGTGTTGGTTGTCGGATTGACCGTTGAATTGCTCAATGACAGAGCGCCCGCGCCGGACGGGATGGGCTTTTGCCGCGCCGATTCTCGCCGCTGGTGAATGGCCGCAGCGCTGGGCTGGCCAGCGCCCGCCGGACGGCAAGACCTGAAAAAGGCTGTCACAGCGACCCCGGTAAACTCAGGGTATTCCCGGTTTTGGTCTGACACTGGCGGTGGCCGCACAGCCCGTGGCCCGCCACAACGAGGTGCCTATGCAACTACTTTCACAAGCCGGCCAGCAGGTCATTGCCGGTATCGCCCAGCGCCATGGTTTCAGCATCGATGCGGTGATGAACATGCTGGACGCGGTGCTGCGTGGCAACGGCAGCATGGCCCAGTTCAACCACGGTGAGTTCTCGGGCGCGGGCCAGTGGATGCGGGGCGGCATGACGATGGTCTCGGACATGTTCAACCACCAGCTGTTGGGCCGCGTCGACAGCCTGTGCAGCGAGTTGTCCAACCTGGTTGCAAACCAGCCCGGCCTGATGCAGACCGGCAGCTTCCAGTCCCAGACCCAGGGCGCGCCGATGGCGGCCATAAGCTGGGGCGCTGATGGTGGACCGGCTGGCAGTGGGTCATCCAGCTCGGGCCAGCTGTTTGCGCCACCACCGCCCGACTGGTGGGGCCCCAGCCTGCGGTACCCGAACAGCACCGGCGCGCAGAACGGTGCGCGTTATGCCTATTTCGCCCAGGCCCGGCGCCTGGCCGTCGACGTCGGTGGCACGGTCACGGTCTACGACACGCTGGACCACCAGATCGGCGGGTTCTCTCAACAGCAGTCGGGCGACGGCACGATGAGTTGCTCGAGTCAGTACGGCACGGTATCGCTGGCCAGCCTGCCGGTCGTGTTGATCAACGGCCAGGCGCCGGTGCAGGCACCGTCACCGGCAGCCACGCCCGGGTCGAACCCGGCTTGGAACAACGGCCACAACGCTGGGCCGTCGATGGTGAACAACCCGTCCGGCGCACTGCCAGCCGACCTGCTGGCCACGCTGCAGAAGCTGGCCGATCTGCACGGCGCCGGGGTGCTGACGGCCGATGAGTTCAGCGCCAAGAAGGCCGATTTGCTGTCGCGCCTGTGATGTTGGGCGCCCTCAGGTCACCGGCGGCGGGTTGAACAGCACGAGTGCGTTGTGCAACTTCCAGTGCTCGGCCCATGTTTTTTTGCGGCCCGAGGCCACGTCCAGCATCAGCCGGAACAATGCCCAGCCGGTGGCCTCGATCGTCGCCTCGCCATCGGCGATGCGGCCGGCGTTGATGTCCATCAAATCGAACCAGCGCCGCGCCAGGTCACTGCGGGTGGCCACCTTGATCACCGGGCATTCGGCCAGGCCGTAAGGCGTGCCGCGGCCGGTGGTGAAAACATGCAGGGTCATGCCGGCGGCCAGTTGCAGCGTGCCGCAGATGAAGTCGCTGGCGGGGGTGGCGGCATAGACCAGGCCGCGCTGGCCGGGCGCGAGTTTTTCACCCGGCGCCAGCACGCTGCGGATGGCCGAGGTGCCGCTCTTGATGATCGAGCCCATTGCTTTTTCGGTGATGTTGGACAGGCCGCCGGCCTTGTTGCCGGGCGTGGTGTTGGCGCTGCGGTCCACCTGGCCGCGCGCCAGGTAGCGGTCGTACCAGCCGAGTTCGCGCACGATGGCCTCGGCCACGTCGGGCGTGGCGGCACGGGCGGTGAGCTGGTCCACGGCGTCGCGCACTTCGGTGTTTTCGCTGAACATCACGGTGGCGCCGGCGCGCACCAGCAGGTCGGCGCAAAAGCCCACCGCCGGGTTGGCGGTGACACCGCTGAAGGCATCGCTGCCGCCGCACTGCAGGCCCACCACCAACTCGCTGGCGGGCACGGTTTCGCGGCGGCGGGCGTTGAGCCGGTCCAGGTGCGGCCGGGCGGTTTGCAGGATGTCGTCTTGCATCGATACAAAGCCGACATGACTGTCGTCTTGCAGGCAGACCGTCTCGGGACCCGCATCGGCGCCGCGCTCATCGACGATGGCAAATGATCCCGGCGGCAGCAAGCGCTCAGGCTGCAGCTTCTCGCAGCCCAGACTGACGAGCATCAGCTCGCCGCCGAAGTTGGGGTTCAGGCTGATGTTGCGCAGCGTGCGGATCGGAATCACCGCGTCGGGGGCGTCGATCGCCACGCCGCAGCCGTAGCTGTGCTCCAGCCCGATCACGTCGTCCACGTTCGGGTACAGCGGCAGCAGCTCGGCCTTGATGCGTGCCACCGCCTGCGCCACCACACCGGCCACACACTGCACCGTGGTGGTGATGGCCAGGATGTTGCGGGTGCCGACCGAGCCGTCGGCATTGCGGAAGCCCTCAAAAGTGAAACCGTCCAGGGGTGCCATCGCCGGCGCAATGGCGGTGGCCATCGGCAGGCCTTGCAACACGCGGGCGGCGGGCAGGGCCAGGCGGCGCTCGTGCACCCAGCTGCCGGCGGGGATAGCTGCCAGCGCGCTGCCGATGGGCACGTTGTAGCGCCGAACCGTGGCACCGGCGGGCAGGTCGATCAGCGCCACCTTGTGGCCTTGCGGCACCTTCTCGCACAGGACCAGGCCGTCGGGCAGCGGGGTGCCGGCAGGCAGGCCGCCGTCGTTGGCGACGATGGCCACGTTGTCCGCCGGGTGCATGCGGATCAGCAGCGGCGGGCGTGCAGCGCCGCCGCCGACCGACGCGGCGGCTGTGGCTGCTGCTGGTGCGGCAGTCAGGGCAGGCGTGTCCATGCCGGTCATTCGACCTTGATCGCACCGTCCTTGACGACCTTGGCCCACTTGGCGCGCTCGGTGGTCTCGAAGGCACCCAACTCGTCCGGTGTCATGCCGGAGGGCTCCAGCCCCATCGCCTCCAGCCGGGCGCGGATGTCGGGCTGGGCCAGGATCTTGGCGATCTCGGCCTGCAGGCGCTGCACGGTCTCGCGCGGTGTGCCGGCCGGGGCGTGCACCGCCTGCCAGCTGACCACGTCGTAACCCGGCACGCCGGATTCGGCCAGCGTGGGGATGCTCTCGAAGCCCTTGACCCGCTTGCCCGCGGTGACCGCCAGTGCCCGCAGGCTGCCGCTCTTGATGTGCGCCGACGTGGACACCAGGGTATCGATACCGAAGTTGACCTGCCCAGCGATCACGTCCTGCACCGCCGGGCCGCTGCCGCGGTAGGGGATGTGCAGGATGAAGGTGCCTGCCATCTGCTTGAGCAGCTCACCGCCCATGTGCTGGCTGGTGCCGGTGCCGGCCGACGAGAAGCTCAGCTTGCCGGGGTTCTTGCGGGCAAAGGCCAGCAGCTCGCCGATGGTCTTGAACGGGCTGTTGGCCGGCACCACCACCACATTGCTGGTGGCGCCGATCATCGTGACCGGGGCAAAGTCCTTGGCCGCGTTGTAGGGGATCTTGGGATTGAGCGCCGGGTTGATGGCTTGGGTGGAGATGGTGCTGCCCAGCAGCGTGTAGCCGTCGGGTGGCGACTTGGCCACCAGGTCGGCGCCCAGCACACCACCGGCGCCCGCCCGGTTGTCCACCACGAAGGTCTGGCCCAGCACAGCGGCCAGCTTGGGCGTGATGAGCCGGGCCAGCACGTCGGTGGTGCCACCGGCGGCAAACGGCACGACATAGCGGATCGGCTTGCTCGGCCAGGCGTCGGCACGGGCGCCGGTGGCGGCCAGCAGGCTGCTGCCCAGCAGGGATTGAAGCAGGTGGCGTCTTTGCATGGCGGTCTCGTTCGGTGGGTTGAATCAGGCGGCACCCTGTACGTTGACATACAAGGCGTAGAGCGAGTGGCTGGCGGCCATGAACAAACGGTTGCGGTGCATACCGCCAAAACACAGGTTGGCGCAGCGCTCGGGCAGGTGGATATGGCCGATGGCCTGGCCTTGCGGGTTGAAGACCCGCACGCCGTCCAGCTCGGCGGCTGGCGCGCCGGGCCGCCCGTCGCTGCCCCAGCCGCACCAGGTGTTGCCGTTGGCATCCACGGCGATGCCGTCCAGCGCACCCGCGCCGTCGGCGTCGATGTGCAGGCGCTTGCCCGACAGCGCGCCATCGGCCGCAACGTCATAGGCCCAGACCGCGCCGCTGGCCTCGTCCCAGCGCAGGATGCGGTTGCCGGGGATGTCGCTCCACAGCAGGCAGCGGTGGTCGCCAAACCACACCGGGCCTTCAGACCAGCGGCAGCCGCTGGCCAGTTGCTCCACGCTGCTGCTGTAGACCCGGTACTGGGCAAACTCGGGCGTCAGCAGCTCGACGGCCGGGTCGGGGTAGCGGGCGTTGGGCGTGAACGGGATGTGCGGGCCGTGGGTCATGGCGGGCTCACTTCAGCAGCAGGTCGGGCAGCAGTTGGGCCCAGTCGGGGTTGCCTGCCGGGCAGGCGCGCTTGCCACCGCACGCGCACGTCGGCGGTCGGTGCGCGCGGGCTCATTCGAACGGCCCGGCGCGCACAAAGCCGCCGCCCTGGTAGATCACGACCGGGTCGGTGGTGTCGGGTTGGGGCTGGCGGGCCTGGGCAGCAGCGCGAAAGGGTTCGGAGCTGTCCTGCGGCCGATAGCCGATGTGGGCCGCCAGCCGGTTGTCCCACCAGGTGGTGGTGTTGTCCGACATGCCGAACAACACCGTGTGGCCGGCCAGCGGCGCGGTCAGGCAGGCCAGCACCAAACGCTCCAGATCGCCGTAACTGAGCCAGGTGGCCAGCATGCGGCGGTCACGCGGCTCGGGGAAGGATGAGCCGATGCGCACGCACACCGTCTCGATGCCGTAGCGGTCGAAGTAGAAGCGCGACAGGTTCTCGCCAAACGCCTTGCTGACGCCGTACAGCCCGTCGGGCCGCACCGGGTCGCGGGCATCGATCACCTGGTCTTGCCGGTAGAAGCCGGTGACATGGTTGCTGCTGGCAAACACCACCCGCTTGACGCCCTGCTTGCGCGCGGCCTCGTACAGGTTGTAGACGCCGATGATGTTGGCCTGCAGGATGGGCGCCCAGGGCTGCTCGGTCGATACGCCGCCCAGGTGCACCACCGCGTCCACACCGGCCAGCAACGCCAGCACCGCGTCGGCATCCTCCAGCCGGGCGGGCACCAGTTCTTCACCGGCGGCAGCTGCGCCCAGGTCGGCCATGTCGGACAGTCGCAGGGTGTCGCAATGCGGCTTCAGGCGTTGGCGCAGCTCACGGCCCAAGCCGCCGGCCGCACCGGTGAGCAGCAAGCGGCCAAAGCGCAGGTTTGCCGGGGGCGTGGCCGGGGCGGTGGGCTTGGCCGGGGCAGGTGAAGCGTGGGCGGCTGGCATGGGCGGTCTCGCAGGGTGGACGGGCACAGCGGTGGCGGTGAAGGTTTGCCCGCTTGCCGATGTGCACTGACATCTTGTCATCAGTCATCAGTTATCGTACAACATGGACTGTCGGTGACCGCACCTTGGGCTGTCAAGGCGGTTTGCGAAGGGTTATCCCGAGATTTCTGACCGGCGCCGCCCACCACCCGCAGAGGATGCATGCCCAACCCGCCCCTTGCCCGCCGCCGCCCGCGCACCCTGGCGCTTGAACTCGTCGACGGCCTGGGCGAGCGCATCCGCGATGGTCGGCTGCAGCCCGGTGACAAGCTGCCCACCGAGGCGGCGATCATGGCCGAGTACGGCGTCAGTCGAACGGTGGTGCGCGAGGCGATTTCCAAACTGCAAGCCTCCGGTCGGGTGGTCACCCGGCACGGCGTGGGCAGCTTCGTCGAGGCCCTGGCGCCGGTGGGCGGTGAAGGCGCGGGCGCAGGCGCGGCCTTCCGTATCGCACCCGAGCAGTACGCCACCTTGCGCGACGTGGTGGCCGTGCTGGAGCTGCGCATCGGCGTGGAAACCGAGGCCGCCGGCCTGGCCGCCCAGCGCCGCACGGCTGCCGACCTGGTGGCGATGCGCCAGGCGCTGGACGCGATGAACGCCGCGCTGGAAGCCGGCGACGACGCGGTGGCGGCCGACTTCGAGTTTCATTTGGCCATCTCGCGGGCCACCCAGAACCTGCACTTCGGGCAACTGATGGCCACACTGGGCTCGATGGTGATCCCGCGGGCGCGGCTGGCGGCGGCGCCCGCCAGTGGCGAGCCACCAGCCGCCGAGCGCCTGGCCTACCTGCGCCGGGTGCAGGCCGAGCACGAAAGCATCTTCGACGCCGTCACCAGCCAGGACGCCGACGCCGCCCGCGCGTCGATGCGCACCCACTTGGCCAACAGCCGCGAGCGGCGGCGCAAGGCCGCGGCGCTGCTGCAGTCGGGTGCTTGACGCTTTCCCGGCAGGTTGTACGATGTCATATTGGTTGACACCCGCATTTGGTGCCGCCCTACCCACCGACCCGGAGACCCCCATGCGTGAAAACCGACTGCGTACCCTGTGGCAAGCCGACCAGGCGGCCATCAACGGCTGGCTGGCCATCCCCAACAGTTTTTCGGCCGAGGTGATGGCCCACCAGGGCTGGGACAGCCTGACCATCGACCTGCAGCACGGCGTGATCGACTACGCACAGATGGTCACGATGCTGCAAGCCATCTCCACCACCAGCGTCGTGCCGGTGGTGCGGGTGCCGTGGTTGGAGCCCGGCATCATCATGAAGACGCTGGACGCCGGCGCCTACGGCGTGATCTGCCCGATGGTCAACACGCGCGACGAGGCGGCCCGCTTGGTCAGCTACACCCGCTACGCGCCCCGCGGCGTGCGCAGCTTCGGCCCGGTGCGGGCGATGTACTACAGCGGCCCTGACTATTCAGAGCATGCCAACGACACGGTGGTGGCGTTTGCCATGATCGAGACCCGGCAGGCGCTCGACCGGCTGGACGACATCCTGTCGGTCGAAGGGCTGGACGCGGTCTACATCGGCCCGTCGGACCTGTCGCTGTCGATGGGCTGCAGGCCGGTGTTCGATGAGGTCGATGCGCCGGTGGCCCAGGCCATTGCCCACATTGCCGAGCGCGCCAAGGCGCACGGCGTGCAGTGCGGCATCCACAACGGGCTGACCTCGGTGGCGCTGGCCCGGCGCGACCTGGGCTACCGCTTTCTCACCGTCAGCTCGGATGCCCGGCTGATCGCCGCCGGTGCCCAGCAGGTGCTGGGCGCGATGCGCGCGGGCTGAGCGGGCGGCCCAAGTCCGCATCCTGCCCCTCCCCCCGGTCCTTCATCCTCGAAAGACGCTGTCATGAAACTCGGATTCATCGGTCTCGGCATCA
>Ga0209181_10013415_pt1 | contig 10265 bp, 8 predicted proteins | sample MAT05_FD_187208 | JGI IMG/M metagenome (GOLD analysis project Ga0209181, IMG submission 187208) | Freshwater microbial communities from Lake Fryxell liftoff mats and glacier meltwater in Antarctica - MAT-05 (SPAdes) (version 2) | ecosystem: Environmental > Aquatic > Freshwater > Ice > Liftoff...
ATCAGTTGCGGCACACTGGCAATGATACGTAGAATGCTAGTGTTTTTTTGGATTTGCAGGGGTTGGGTCATTAGCACCTGTACTGGAATTTGGTGCTGTCGCAGCAGTTCATGAAAGTGACCGTCGGCAAATAATCCAACCAAGCAGCGATCGCGGTAAGGCTCTACCAGATCGAGCAGTGAGAGTTCTGCACCTCCTAACTTGCCGCTTTGATCCAAAAATAGAATATTTATAATTCACCTGACTCAGTAGAATGTCTTGGATGAGTTCGACAGTTATTCAATCGCAGCGATCGCCCACCACTGCAAGCTGATCCGTCAGCTTACATACGCAACGGTTCAGCACACTAGGGATTTTGGGAAACCATCTTTTTCAACACACACAAGGGATGTCGCTTTGACAACCGTTTCAATCATGAGAATGGCAATTGGTTAGTGTCACGAATTTTTCGCCATCGGCTAGAGGGTATTCAAGTGGTTTTTGAAACCCTTACTGGATGCAGTCTCTGAAATCGTGTTTTTTATCCTCTGATGAGTGGCGAAAAATTCATGACACTAACGCAATTGCAAATGCTGCTGCTACCTGCTTCGTTGCAATGTCAGCCCCATCCGGAGTTTTGATGAAGACTTAATATACGAGAATTCGGAGTTGACCTGAATCAAATCTGAGCTGTCGATCTCGCATTGAGTCGATCGACGAATTCTTGATGAGCAGGAAACGTAATTCCTTGTTGTCCCAGGGTTAATACCGCTGTAAGGTTGTCACTCCACAACGCGGGAACGTCCAGTCACAGCTCTGGAAAGGCTTTATTGTGAAATTATGCTGCGATCACTGTTTGCAGCAAGTCGAACATATAAGCCCTCTTGAAAACGATGCAGAAAAAAGTCTGCATAGATTATATAAAATTCTGAAGCTTACTTTTGTTGTTTCAATGCAGCAAATTTAGACAAACCCTCTCTACCTTTCGGGCTAGTAGATCGTAATCAAAATTCTTCTTAGCTACCTGCTTTGCCATTTCATCAACTTGAAGTCGAAGTGGTTCGTTAAGTAAGGTTCGTAAATGAGTGGCAAGACGGGCTGGGTGTTGATCATCCCTCACACCAATGTAGGGCAATAAACAGCCTACGCTAGGTAAGACACGGCTAGCTTCTCCAACATCGGTAGCAATGACATATTTCCCATAAGCAAGATACAGAGGTAGTTTACCTGTGGTACGAACCATTCCTACCAGATCATTTGATTGAGTGGAGACACAGACATCCATTGCAACCAGATAATGAGATAGCTTTTCGTAAGTAATCTTGCCTGCAAAAATGATGCGATCGCGGACTCCTAATTGTTCTGCCCGCTGTTCCAGAACAATACGACCATCACCATCACCCACTAGCAGGGCTTTCACTGGAACATCGTGCAAAAACGCGAGGGCTTCCACAATGTCCCAGCCGTAGCACATCTGGTGTTTTTCGGTCCATACCATCGTGCCGACCATGCCCACAACTAAGCAATCTTCTAAACCTAATTGTTGTTTGAGCAACGTTGAATCAACTGGCTGAGTTGCCTGAAAATCTACACCATCGGGAATAAACTCAACATTGTGAATCCCCTGCTTTGCTAGCCAGTGCTTGTGATAGCTACCCCGTACGACTAAATAGTTTGACTGTTGGATTGCTAATCGCTCTACCCATTGAATGAGGGCAAGTTGCTTTTTTGAGTAAGTACCAGATGACTTTGCCAGTTCAAACGCAACATCTCCAGTATCTATAATTAATTGACAGTTCAGTAGTTTTTTTGCGATGCATCCTGCCAACACTCCCGTATAGGCAGTATCCATCACATAGATAACATCCGGTCGAAAGCGTAATGCCGACTGGATAAAGGGAAGGATTCCTTTCCATTTTGGGGATGGTCGATAATTAAATTGGATTTCCCAATGGGTAGGTAATTTTGCCGCAAACATTTCTGCCCGCACTGCCGCAGCACTGCCCACAGAACCATTAATCAAGAAAAGTAATTTTAGGTTTGACATTCTCATACAGGTTGCTGAGCGCACATCATTAAATGTTGTGGAAGTATCCGAGTAGTATGAAATTAAAGTTGATTACTCCTACGATCGCTTATTGCCGATTGTCTAACGGCTGGGACAACATCAATTCAGAAGCAGTAGCTTTTGAACTAGAGTGATATCTCCAGGCAGCCAGTTTCATTCCCAGAAAGCCCCAAAGAATGACTCCGGGCAACTCAACCATGACAGCACCGAAAGGGATCTGAGCAAACAAGCCTAAGGCGATCGCACTGGCTGTTTTAGCAAAAACGTCTTTACCAAAATTGTTTCCCTGTACTGGCTTAACCAGCAGCATAATCATTCCAGACATATAACAGATGCCGCCCAGCCATCCTAATTTCATTAAAATCTCTAGAATACCGCTGTCGCCTCCATCTGCTTTACTTATTCCATCTCCTAAAAAGTTAGTTAAAGAAGAGTTCAGGACTCGTTGATAGGTGCTCTGGCGTTCAAGTGCGCTGTTATCTTCCTGCAAATTTGTGAGCGTATTGGTGCGAGTGCTAATCACATCAGCAAACGGTTCTATCATTGATAGAGAAATGATGCAGGCGGCAAGAACAGTGATAATTACAATCAATCGGATCTGGAGACTTTGCTTCAGGGATGTGAGCATGATTGCCATGCCAACCAACCAACCCAACCAGGACGTTCGCACCTGGGACAGGAGAAAGGCAAGAAACCCAACTACTGTGGCAATATTTGCTAAGGGTTCTGTCTGACTCAGCAACAGCAGCAGTCCGGCGGACATACATGCCGCAAAGATCAGCGGACCATGCATGGTGCTCCACACTCTCATCCCTTGAGGTTCTGCGGTGCCAAAGGTAACAATTCCCAACTGGTCAATCATATTTGTGACCCAGAAGCGATCCCACTCTGGAGCCACAATATATTGATAAATGCCATAGCTCCCTGCCAGCAACACACACCAGAAAAAGGTGCGTTTGAAGCTTTGACGATAGAAGGGGTAGTCGCGCCATTGGATGAATAAATGACAACCAAAGAGGATCGGAGCGAGCCACGCCAATAAAGCCAGCACGACAGATGATAAGGGGGCATTGACAAGACCGATCAAGGTGCTATAGGAAACCCCAACCAGGGCAAGAATAAATGGCAGCCCACCCTCTAAATGCAATTTTGGCAAACTCCGGAGACAGGTGATGGCGGTGGGCAGGGTGACCATGTAGGGAGCAAGCAGAATGGGGCTGGGATTGGTAAAGCCGGAGCGGTAATCGACAAACCGTCGGACTAGGGGAGCGAGAAACCAGACCCACCAGACAAACTCAATGTACAGCAGGGGATAGCGGATATACAAAAAGAAACCGACTGCCAGAGCACCTGCTGGTACGGCATAGTTAAGAACTTTGCCTAGTCCAACAAATGCCCCCACCATTGAAAACAAGGTAAAGCTAACGATCGCAATCCAAGCAAGTGCTGGAGCTGCTTCCCCAATCGGTAATTGGCGGAGGCTGAAGATGCTGGGCGATGGCTTCAAAACATTCACAGGCTTGTCCTCACTGTGCTGTTCGATGGATTGGGGGGGGCGCTACTACGGCTTGCTTGCCAGGTTTGCCAACCCTGCCAACGTCCTTGCATCGCCGCGCGCCAACGCTGCCCAACGCTGAGTCCTTCTTTGGGTAAAAAGCGTAAAACTTGCACCAGTCCCGGTGTGCCCCGTACCCCTACCAACAATGCCCAAAGGATGTACATGGCACGGCGCAAAGTCGGCAGGTGGGATAGCAGAATGAAGGTTTCGTTATGGGCGATATTGCTACAGGCCAGGGCATTGAAGGCGTTGCGCTGGTCTTCGTCAAATCGTCGAGACAGGTAGTGATCAACAGCAATGGCAGGATCATAGAGGATCTGCCAACCCTGTTGTTTCACTGCCAGGCTAAGGGCAACTTCAAAATGGACTTGAGCGCCGGTTCCTTTGAGTCGTTCGTCACACCGCAGGCCAGCAAGAGCCGTGCGGCGAAAGCTCATATTGACTCCTTTGAGAATATCGACTTCTCGGGCTGCGCCCCTCCCCAGGTGATGATTGCCAACCATGCGACCAAACCATTGCAATTGTCCGACAATGGGGGCTAGGTCTGACTGGGCAGAATCCTGCGGGATGCCGTTGATGTGGATGTTGTCTCGTCCGCCCAAGCCGCCGAGGCGATCGCTGGCGAGGAAGTGGGCTTCAATGCGTTCCAGCCAGTCGGGATGGGGAGCGGCATCATCATCTGTGACCACGACAATGTCGCCCTGAGCCGCCGCAAAGCCCAAATTAATCGCGGCAACGACTCCCGTCATACACACGGTGACGATTTTGAGCGGCAATAAATCCGACGGAAGTTGTGCTAAAAAAGCCCAGGTTTCGGTATCAGTATCTCGCACAACAACGATCACTTCATCTGCTAACCGGGACTGGTGTTTAAGGGCTGTAAAACAACGCGCCAGATCCTGATATCGTCTGTAAGTAGGGACTAGGACAGTAATTGTGAGATCTGAGTTCATGAGCCGAATTCCCAGTGATTTTCCTATTCGCAACGAGAGAATAACACTGCCATGCTTGTGTGTAACTTTCGCTTTGCTGATGATGGTAGTGTGTTAGTCAAAGCTTCTAATCGATAAACCCAATTGAGCGGGATTTTTTGCAGTATGCTTTCCAGCTTTAGATAGCCATTTGTGAGAGGGTTGTTGAAAAATCTAACCTCTGAGACTAATAAGTTAGCAGTATCGGCAAGTTTTTCAATTTCATCTAGATAAAGTAGAAAGATGTGTCCATCTGCATTAGGTTTAAATTGAACAGATTCAAAAATTGACGGATCAGCACATTCAGAAAATCGAGGTAGATTATTTCGGAAGTATTCACCGTTCGGCGTTGTCATCACGATAAAACCACCAGGCTTTATCAATTGTGAAATCTTTCTCAGGAAATCATCTGGATGTGCTACGTGTTCAATGATTTCCGTAATCAAAACGATGTCAAAATGATCTTCAAAGTTAAGAGAAAAAACATCACCTGAGGCAAAATGAATTGTGCCTGATTGATATTTAAGCTGTACATACCCAACTAGCTCTTCTCGCAGATCATTCCAAGTCACTTCATAACCTTGCTCAGCAAGCAGCAAGCTAAAATTACCTTGTGCTGCTGCAACATCCAAAATTTTTGCACCTAGCGCAGCAATAGACTGAATCATATCAAGTACATGCTGCATTCGGTTTTGATAAGCATAGGCATGATCGAGATGTTGCTTACTACCGTAGATCTCTACTAGATCATACTGGAAGCTATATTTCCAACTTTCATGCCAAGATGGATCAAGAATTGGCTGTTTCATATGCTAAATAGTGAATGTGTGTGAGCAATTAAATAAGAGTAGAGTTACTTATCATGTGTTTGATTGAAATATCCTGATGCAAAATTCTAAAAATAAGATTTTACAGAGGTTTTATTCTGAAAACACAGCATGGTTGAGGCATATTTTTCTTGTAATCCCTCAATATGTGTTTGAATCGTGAATTTGTTCAGAAATAAACCATGTCCTCTTTGACCCATGAGTTTACTAACTTCATAATTCTTGGCGAGATAGCTGATAGCATTTGCCAACCCTTTAACGTCATTTGCTGGCACAAGAATTCCTGTTTCTCTATCTTGGATATATTCTGGAATGCCTCCCACCGCACTTGCAATAATGGGGCGATAATGGGCATAAGATTCAAGAGTCACCAAGCCCGCAGGCTCAGGCCATACGCTTGGAAAAACGACAGCTAAACTCTGGTCATAAAGTGTTCTTAATTTGTCAGGTTGACACCAACCATGCCAAGTAATGCGATCGTTTAAGCCAAGCTTTTGGGCTAGCTGTTCCATCCGGGGTCGATCCCAGCCATCGCCAGCAATGTCAAGATGAATATGGGATTCAGTCTGAGTTAGTGCTTTTAGTAACCATTCAAGCCCTTTCGGTGGCACAATACGCCCTGCAAATAAAATTCGTTGTTTTCTATGGTCTTCAATATTTAAAGGTTCTGTTCTATTTATAGGAGTGGATATACCAAGATGCAAGGTGACAATTTGGTTATCTGGTATTCCATTCTTAACAAATTGGCAGCGAATGTAGTTGCTAACAGCGATAATAGGAATTTTAAGCTGTCTAAGTGTAGAAATACTTTGTTGAGTTGTATTCAAGTTGTTGATAACGTTTTGGGGACGACGACTACCACAACCATCAATGAAGTGCCCCCAGGAACACGCAAGATAGGAGAAGTTGCGATCGCAACACCTTTTAGAAATCTCTAGATATTGAGTTCCACTTGGACAGTAAGTGATGTGATTATGAGCCGTAAAAATGGTAGGACATTCACCACTAATTTCTGGCAGAAGCCGATAATCATGAACATGAAGTAACTTGAATTGCTTTTGATCTATGGTATTGAGAGATTTGAGAACTTGAGTGCTTACATCGGATTGGCTGATTTTCAGTAACGATGCTAAATAAGTTTCTATCCCACCGCCACCTTTTAGGTCAACGAGAGAGCAATGATGGATCAATTTACTTTCACTCATATAGATGCAGGGATTTGATGACTACTTACAAATAATTCAATTGAAACCAAAACTTGTGCCGAACATCACTGATATCAGCAATTCCAAATTCAGAACGATTTTGCGCCATTTCAGCGAACAGTCGAAATATTAAGAATCATAAACTCCAGTTGCTGTAGGGGTTTCAGAGCCGTCAAATTTTGAATTTGGAATTGCTGCTGATATAATGTCGGATGGCGATTTTGTGGCTGGCAAAGCGATAGTCGCTGGCAAGGGTGGCCACTGAAGTTCATATCTAAGAATGCTTTCCTGAGCAAGTTTTATTCTATCTGAATAGGGATATAGCGTATTTAAGCTTAAGCGGTTCAAGACTTTTTTTGCACTATAAAAGGGATACATTGATACAGCTAAGAAAACATATTTTTTGACATCTACAACAGCCCTAGCTGCAAGCAGTCGTTCATAAAGAGCAGATGCATGTTGATCTCGAAAATCAGCCAGGATGAAATGAGATTTAATCGGTTGCTGTAACTTTTGAATCGCTTCTATTGCAGCGAGGTAATTCAGATTTTCTTGAGCAACGACAAGTAATCTGGCTTGATTCTCCAGGCGATCGCTAGCTTTGGTAGCTTGCTCTGCATAGGTACGCCAGGTTGCTAAAAGCTTGGGAACATAGAGCACATCTGTAAACAAACCCAGTCGCATTGTCCAGTCATAATCAGCAATGATTCCGCAGGTCGTTTTAAACCCTTTGAGATGAGTCAGCAGCCTGCGACGAAATACTAACGAAGTAATGGTGGTGTAGATGGCTCGATAGACAAAATGCATCATAAATTCGCAAATGCCAGATCGAAGATGAGGGTACTGATTGACCTCGCAGTATAAATCACATTGCTGTTGAGTCATCTCTGCAAAGGACTGAACTGTTTCTCCTGTTTCATCGATCAGACAAAACTGGAAATGGCAGGCATCCACAGTTGTATACGCATCCAGGGCAGCAACGGTTGTGGAAACCAGCTCTGGGAAACAGGTGTCATCACTGGTCAAGAAGTAAAAGTACTCCGTTTCCACATGTCTCAAACATTCATTCCAGTCGGCATACATTCCCTGCTTCAGCCCACGTAGTAATAGAAAGCGTGGATCAGCGGCAAACTGCTGCATATATTCCCAACTGCCATCAGTGGAGTAACCATCGACAAACACGCATTTCCACTCACTGCAATCTTGAGCCAACATGCTCTCAATGCAGGCAGGGAGGTATTGCATCTTATTCAGATTGGGAATGCAGAATGTAAATCTGGGATTGCTCATACAGGTTGATTCAGTGAACCTAATTACTAAAATTTATATGGCTCCTATCAATCTTCCGTAATCTTTCGGTATCAACCGGATAGTTTGAGCGAAAGACTGACAACTTTATTAAAGCTTGATGGTGAGATTCTCAGAGATTTTTGCGCTGGTAACGATACCAGTCAATCGTGTTCTTGAGTCCCTGTTTAAAGTCGGTTTGGGCACTGAAGCCGAAGGCATTCTTAGCGCGTTCTGTATCCAGACAGCGGCGGGGTTGACCATTGGGCTTGTCGGTTTCCCAGCCAAGTTCGCCTTTAAACTCCATTAGGCCACAAATGAGTTCGACCAAATCTTTGATGGTAATTTCGTATCCCGTGCCCAGGTTTACAGGTTCAGGATCGCTGTAATACTGCGTCGCCATCACAATGCCTCGTGCAGCATCTTCGGCATACAGAAACTCCCGGGTTGGGCTGCCATCGCCCCAAACAGACAGGGTACGATCGCCCTGTTGCTGAGCCTCATGAACTTTGTGAATCAGAGCCGGAATTACATGGGAACTGCGTGGATCAAAGTTGTCCTCTGGTCCATAAAGATTGACGGGCAGCAGATACAGTCCGTCAAACCCATACTGTTGGCGATAGGCTTGAAGCTGAACCAGTAAGGCTTTCTTGGCAATCCCATAGGGCGCATTGGTTTCTTCGGGATAACCATCCCACAAATCATCTTCCTTAAATGGCACAGGAGTGAATTTGGGATAGGCGCAAATCGTGCCAACACAGACGAACTTCTGCACACCGGCTTGATACGCCGCATGGATTAACTGTGTGCCCATCATCAGGTTGTCATAAAACAATTCAGCGGGTTTTTCCCGATTTAGCCCAATGCCTCCCACATGCGCCGCTAAGTGAATCACAATATCTTGCTGATTAACCGCTTGCTGACAGGCAGTCATCTGGCGCAGATCATGCTCCCGCGATCGCGTCACCGTAACCCGATTAAGATCGGCTCCAGCCAGTTGCAGTTGCTTGATCACCTGCTTCCCTAAAAAGCCTGCTCCACCTGTCACCAGGATGCGTTTATCTTTGAGATCCAACGCTGCGATCGTCATGGCAAATACCTCTTTCTTCACAATGTAAGCGTTAAGACAATGAACGACCGATTGTTTGACGAACCGTCGCTGTATCCAGCATGGCTTGAACCACATGCCCATTCAGCGGCACCAATCCCAGTGCTTTCAAATCAGCTTCCACCATCAGTTGAACGAGTTGCTCAAAAGTGACAGAGGGTTCCCACCCTAGTTTTGTTTTTGCTTTGATTGGATCGCCAATCAACAGTTCTACTTCGGTGGGTCGCAGGTAGCGCTGATCAAACTCTACATAGTTGTGCCAGTCTAAATTGACATACCCAAATGCAGTGTCCAGAAATGCTCGAATGGAGTGAGTTTCGCCTGTTGCAACGACATAGTCGTCAGGCTCATCCTGCTGCAGCATCAACCACATGGCTTTGATGTAGTCTTTGGCATAACCCCAATCTCGTTTGGCATCCAGGTTGCCCATGTAAAGTTTTTTTTGTTGCCCAGCCACAATACGAGCCAGAGCACGGGTAATTTTGCGCGTCACAAAGGTTTCACCCCGACGAGGCGATTCATGATTGAACAAAATGCCGTTGCAGGCAAACAAGCCGTAAGATTCACGGTAATTGATGGTTTGCCAGTGGGCATAGACTTTTGCGCAGGCATAGGGACTGCGAGGATAAAAAGGGGTGGTTTCTGATTGGGGGACTGCCTGTACTAAACCAAACATTTCGGAAGATCCAGCCTGGTAAAAGCGCACTTGAATCCCGGTGCGCTGCTGGTAGTCGCGCACGGCCTCTAGTAACCGCAAGGTTCCCATACCAACTGCATCAACAGTATATTCTGGAGAATCAAAGCTCACGCGCACGTGGGATTGAGCGCCCAGGTTGTAAATTTCGATAGGCTTAACGTCTTCTAAAATCCGCCGCAGAGTGGTGCCATCGGTGAGGTCGCCGTAGTGTAGAAACAGGCGTGCTCCTTCAGTGTGGGGATCTTCGTAAATGTGATCAATGCGATCGGTATTGATGGTGGAGGTGCGGCGAATAATCCCGTGGACTTCGTAGCCTTTCTCTAGCAGGAATTCGCTCAAGTAAGAACCATCTTGCCCGGTGATACCTGTAATAAGCGCGCGTTGTCTATGAGTCATAGTGTTTAGGAAGAGAGACTTCAAAAATCAACAGAACTAATATTTATTTGCAAATTCTATAAATGGGTGAATATCTTCTTTGACAAAGAAAGGTTGTGCAAGTCGCAATCTCTCTACTGACCAATTCCACCATTGAATAGCAATAAGCTGCTCAATTACTTCGTGTGAA
>Ga0209181_10013419_pt1 | contig 10261 bp, 8 predicted proteins | sample MAT05_FD_187208 | JGI IMG/M metagenome (GOLD analysis project Ga0209181, IMG submission 187208) | Freshwater microbial communities from Lake Fryxell liftoff mats and glacier meltwater in Antarctica - MAT-05 (SPAdes) (version 2) | ecosystem: Environmental > Aquatic > Freshwater > Ice > Liftoff...
GCGCATCTGGCGCCATTGAGCGAGTCCGCCCAAACCCGTCCATTATTGACCAGTCTGGAGAGATGACGCCAATCGATTCAGATGGGCGCCCAGAAGTCAGGCTGAACTTGTGCTCTCATTGCCTGCAGCGTAGTGGACGAAAACGTATCTGCAACTACTTGATCCAACCAGCGCCAGGTCTACAAAACCGTCGTTCGAACTTGTTCCGAGCACATGGCGCGGGAATGAAAGTGCCGGATTGGCTGACGACACTTGGTCATTCGTTTTTAGAACGACCGGCAGGATGTGACCACGTACACAATGGATGCAGAAAAAACGGCGGGGTATCGGGCATCCCCACGACCAACAAATGGATGCCTGGATAGCGTTGGGGGCCTCGTACCCAACCATTGAACGGCAGGTCAAAAGTGTCCCCACCTATTTCCGGACGCTCTTAGAACCGACGTCTCCCCGTGTACCCGCTCTTCGGAATCAGGTCCAGTTCACCGGTACGCTGTGCCGCCAGCACAAAACAGAGATGGCTGAGCAGATACGGCGTGGGGGATGCCTCATATGCCGGATCATCCTTTGATTCCGCGAAATGCCCGTCCATGTCGGCCGAATCAATGGCTTTCAGGAAATCCCTCCGTGCTGATTCACGATTTCGTGATTCAGCCTCCGCCGCGATGAAGAGAAAGTGCTTCCAGATCGCCTTTTCGTCATTCATCCAATTGAAGTCAGGCAAGTCTGAGAGCCAGGCAAGATTCACGGCAGCGGATTCGGAATTGATCTTCTGCCGGTCCCCTTCCACAACATCAAACTGGTTTAGCGAACCCATCAAGAGTCGGTCTATCACTCGCTTTGCGATTTCGCTCTCCGGATTTCTGGCAACCGCAGAGTGCAAAAAGATCATCCCAAACGAATCGAAGTTGGCATCGAGGAGTGCGCCGTTGGGTTCGTATACGAATCGCAAGACACCATGTTCGTCGAACGACTCGGCGTGTTCGAACAGCCACGGTAACAGGATCGGCCGAACATCGCGACCCAAACCATCCATTGCCAGAATCGCCAACGCTAGCTCACGCCCAGGGCGAACCCGAAATCCATCGCGAGCGGTCGCAGGATACGAAGGCAACTGTGACGGCGCCTCAATGAGCGCGCCGTTCGAAAGCAAGCAATCCTCGAACACCCTTGTCGTAGTGCCAACAAGTGCAATCAGGCTGCCCCGCTGGCGTATGCTTTCGCGCTCGAGCGGCTCGTTGGGGTCCACGCTCAGGGATCCACCGTAATTTCGCCGATCGTCGCTCCAGTGAGACGGCGTATGTCCTCTGGCGCAATCCTTAGCAAAGAGTGCGCGGATCCTGCCCCGCCATACACGATTTCCTGAACCATTACACGGGAATCGATTACGACCGGAATCCTGGTTGCATGACCAATAGGAGAGACTCCTCCTGCGGGAAAACCGGTTGAGGAGAGCACAGTCTCCGGATCTGCGAGCCGGAGTTCGCCGAGTCCACTGACCACGGAGAGTCGATTACGATCGATCCTGGATACCCCGCACACAATCGCCAGCACGATCGTCCCCAGAGTACCCATAAAGACCACCGATTTGATGATCTGCGATTCTTCGACACCAATAGCTGCTGCCGCCAGCGGCACGGTCGGCATCGGTTGGTTGGGTCTCACGATGTCGAATTTGATCTGGACCTGCTGAACGAACGCAAGCAAGCGTTCTTCCCCGGCCACATGGGGATCGGGTGTGTGTGAGTTCAAACGAAAACGCCCCTGCTACCGACCGCGGCGCTTCGGATCGAGCGCGTCGCGCAACCCGTCTCCAAAGAAATTCAGGCCCATGACGACACTCATGATCGCGACCCCGGGCACGGTGGAATACCACCAGTACTGCAACCCCGCCTTGGAACCCTGGTTGATCATCGCACCCCATTCGGCGGTGGGCGGAACCGCGCCGAGCCCGATGAAACTTAGTCCCGCAGTCAACACGATCGCAGCGCCGACGTCGAGTGTCGCTTTCACCACCACCGGAGCATCGGTACTCGGAATAATGTGCCGGAAGAGAACCCGTTTACGTGACGCGCCAACCGATTCGGCCGCCGTCACATACTCGTTCGACTTAAGCGCAAGCACCTGACCCCGCATCAACCGGGCGTATTCGGGCCACAGAACGAGGATCACCGCGAGCATGGCGTTGGTCAGACTCGCTTCACCCCGGATCGCGGCAATGGTCATTGCCAGGATGATCGAAGGAAATGAGAGCACGGCATCGCACGTGCGCATGATCACGCCGTCGACAATTCCGCCGAAGTACCCGGCGATTGCACCCAGTACACAACCAATTGATCCCGTTATCAGAATAACCAGCACCCCGGCCGGTACGGTCACCCGTGCGGCCCAAATCACCCGCGCGACCATGTCCCGGCCGACATCATCAGTTCCAAGTGGATGTTCCCAGCTTGGCGGTTGAAGCCGACGCTCGAGATAGGTCGTGTCCTGTGGTTCCAATGGAAGAACCGGTGCAAGCAATCCCAGCGAAATCCACATGAGAACGATGCCGGCGCCAACCAGGGCCAGAGGATCGCGGCGCAGTGTTCGCCAGGCGTCACCCAGCGGGCTCCGCCGGGGCTTCAACATCGCCAGCGATTCAGCTTTGATGTTGTCCAGAGTTGTGGTGGCGACGGCCATAATCTTCCTCTTCGCCCCTAACTCACACGAATGCGCGGATCGAGTACTCCGTAGAGTATGTCGACCGCGAGATTGACCAGGATGTATCCGACTGCGACCACGAGTGTTACGCCGAGCAATCCGGGATAGTCAAGTTTCAACGCCATTCGGACGGCAAATTGTCCGACTCCCGGCCAGGAAAAAATTGTCTCGGTGAGCACTGCTCCAGCGAGTAAACTGGCAAAGGTGAGACCAATGACCGTAACTGTCGGAATCAATGCATTGCGCAGGGCATGCCCGATGACAACACGGGTTTCGGAGAGCCCCTTCGCTCGCCCTGTCCGCACATAGTCTTCGGCCATCGAAGCGACGAGTGATGACCGAAGCATCCGCGCAATGATCCCCATCGCGTATGCGCCCAGAACGATTGACGGCAAAATCAGGTGGCGCAAAACACTTCGAAACGCATCCCAATCTCCTGCGATCAGCGCGTCGATGGAAACCATCCCTGTGACGCGTTCAGGGGCCTTCATACCGGGATCGAGTTGACCCGATCGAGGCAACCATCTCAATTCGTAGGTAAAGAGATATGCGAGTAACAGTCCCAACCAAAAAACGGGTACGGCAGTGCCAATCAGCGCAACGAATCGAGAAACATGATCTGCCATACGATTTTGACGAACTGCGGCGATGATCCCCAGAGGAACTCCAAAGAGAATCGCGAAACCCATCGCTCCGAACGTCAATTCAAGTGTCGCCGGAACGAATCGACGAAGTTCTTCGGAGACTGGTTTCCGTGTCGTAATCGTTGTTCCCAGATCTCCACGAACAAGATTCTTAAGGTAATAGAAGTACTGGACCGGCAGCGGCTTATCCAGTCCATAGCGCTGTTCCATCAGTGCGCGTATTTCGGGTTTGTCTGCTTGCCGCTCGCCAATTACCGCGTTGAGAGGATCGCCAGGAACGGCATGCGCCAGTGCGAATGTGCCGATGCTGACGATAAACAACACGACGATGGAAAGCATGAGGCGGCGAGCGATGAATGGCCAAAGACCCACGGCGTACTCCAGGTGCGGCCGTTGCGGAAACTGGGGAGAGCGATTTCTCGCCCTCCCCAGAAACCTTCACTAATCGAAACTTCGTTACTCGGTCTTGCTCGCGATGCGAAGCTGAATCTGATACACGGAGTGGACCGCGACACCCTGAACCTTGACCGAGGCCGGCTTATTGTCCTCAGGTTGGTAAAGGCAGATGAATGCCTGCGCATCGATCATCTTCTTCTGGATGTCAACGTAAATCTGAGTCCGTTTGACGGGATCGTTCTCGGAAAGTCCGGCATCCAGCCACGCATCGACTTCGGGATCGGAGAAGCCAACTCGACCCGCGGCAGCCGTATCGGTTCGGCCGAACGGTCCGGCATACGAGTCGACGTCCGGGTAATCCGGTGTCCACGGCGAAATCGTGGCCTGGAAATCTTTGCCGCGATAGCGTGCGATGCGCTCGGTGCCCGGAAGCGGTGATAGCTTCACCTTGCAGCCATTGATCTGCTCAAGATCGGACTTGATCTTCGTTGCAAGGGACTCGTAATTGACGTTACCTACGGCCGGAGTGTCAGAGTCGTAAATGAACTCGATCTCCTGCTCTCCGACGCCGGATGCGTCCCAGAGTTCCTGTGCCTTGGCAAGATCGAGGGTCGGTTTAAGGTCGAGCACTTCCTCGGTTCCGGTCAACGGAACAGGGATGCAAGTTGCTGGCTGAATAGCCGCTCCATTGAGCAGGCTGTTGATAATCCCGTCATAGTCGATCGCTTTGGCAATTGCCTGTCGAACTTCCTTCTTCGCCAGCGGTCCGCCCTTCTCCTCACGGGTGTTCAGGCCGATGTAAGAGATGGCGAGCGTCGGTCCGTTGATGACCTGAAGGTTCGGATCGGACTTGACGGTCTCGATCTGGTCGACCTGGAGAGCGTAGGCCATGTCGACTTCGCCGACCTGAACCGACTGGAGCTGCGCATTCGGCTCGAGCACATTCCGCCAGATGATCCGTTCGAGTTTCGGCGCCTCTTCCCAGTAATCGGCATTCCGTTCGATGATGCACTCGCTGTTGACGTCCCACTGGACGAGCTTGTACGGACCGGTTCCGACTGACGCGGCGTCGATCAGTGCCTTCGCCTCTTCATTTGCGGTGACTTCAGGCGCTTTGTCGTCCGAACCCTCTGCAGGCGTTGTTGATGGTGGGGCATCGGTGCCGCCAACGGCGATGACCGCCTTGGAGTCCATGACGGAAAGCGGAATCGATGTCAGTACTGCCGCCAGGGCAGCATTTGGGGAAGCCAGGGTGAACTTAAGGGTTGCATCATCGACGGCTTCGACATTTGTCCAGTAATCGATCGCGAGGAACGAAGGCTGGTAACCGATATTCTTGCAGCGGTTGAAAGAGAAGATCCAGTCGGCAGCGGTCATCACATTGCCCGAAGTGTGGAACTTGACGCCCTGCTTCAGTTTCACGGTGACGGTCAGACCATCTTCTGAAAATTCGGGTGCGCCTTCGGCAAGCAGTGGCTGGATATCGGTCGCATTAGCGCCATCTGGCACGTGATAGAGGCATTCGTAAACAACATTCATCATGGCCGCTGAGCTGATTTCGTAGAACCAACCCGGATCCGCGGTAAGCCAGGCTCCACCGGAGAGTGCGTCCGCGATCACAAGGGTGGTGGCATCTGCCTGATGGGACGACAAACCGCGCCTGGCGGAGCCTGAAGATGCGGCATTAACGGAGTGGGCGAGTCCTGCGGCGAGAACAGACGCGGAGAGTCCCGCGGCAGTGCCTCGAACGAAGAATTCCCGGCGTGTGAGTTCACCTTTGGTAAGCCGTTCCACGAGGTCGGAGATTCGGTAATCTGCCATCTTTTCACCTCACGCTGGACGGTCGACATCGTCCCGTCAGCCATATTGCCAATACTCGCTTCCGTTGGTTCTGCTAAACGGCCCATTGCACCATTCAGAAGAATGGGTGCACCGCGCCGGGTTTTCAGATAACGGATTCGAGCGAATGACGCGTAGTATTGTCGAGACTTCCGCCAAGCGTCAAACCTGATGTGCATACTCCACAACTATTGGTGTCTGGAACTGGTCATCGTGACCTCTCTCAATGCGGCCAGAACGACGCTCTCGGGAACATCGCACCGAACTCCAACTCCGCCTGCCGAAAGTGGAAGCACCCATCGCTGCAGTCCGGCGACCCGTTTTTTGTCGCTCCCCATCTTAGAAAAGACGAGCGTTTCGTCCACCTTTGTTGAATCGGGCAGCCCGAAGGCCGCGATCAATGCATCGACTCGATCGACCAGCGACTGAGTAGTGGTTCCCATCAAAAGGGCGATGCGCATTGCGGCCCGCATCCCGATTCCGACGGCCTCACCGTGCAGGAGTCGATAATCGGATGCCTCGATTGCATGTCCGATTGTGTGTCCGAAATTGAGGTAGGCGCGAATACCTTGCTCTTTCTCATCCGCCGCGACGACCCGCGCCTTCAACGAGACGTTTCTTTCAATCGCGTAGGCAATCGCGGGGTTGTTCAAGGCTCGAAGTGAGCTGATGTTGCGTTCGAGAAAGGCGAGTAGATCTCCGCGCTCGCCGTCCGGGGTCGATTGCTGGATGACCGCGTGCTTGATGACTTCTGCCCATCCTGCGGTCAATTCCCTTGGTGGAAGCGTCATCAGGAGATTCGGGTCAATCAAAACCACTGGTGGCTGATAGAACGCGCCGATGAGATTCTTGCCAGTTCGGTGATTGATACCGGTCTTGCCACCAATACTGCTATCGACCATGGCGAGCAGGCTTGTCGGAACCTGCATCAGCGGAACTCCGCGCAAAACCGAGGCCGCCGCAAATCCAGCGAGATCGCCAATAACCCCACCACCAAGAGCAACGACCAGATCTCCTCGTTCGATTCCGCCGTCGAGCATCCAGTCCAGGAGCTCGCCGCATGTCGACCAGCTTTTACTGCCCTCACCGACTGCCACGGCCATCAGATTGGTCAAATACCCTGATTCAGAGAGTGATGCGACAACCGATTCGCCATGGATCGCCGCCACGGTTTCGTCACTGATGACCCAGACTTTTCGGGCATTCGGCCAGTAGCGACGTCCAAGTTCGCCGATCGACGCCAGGAGACCCGAACGTAAGAAAATATCGGACGAGGCCGAAGTGGCTCGGAGTTTGAGCGTCGGCTCACTTCGACGTTGTTGGAGCGAGACGAACTGAGCAATCTCATCGACCAGCGATTCGGGACTCGAACCTTCCGTAATGAGCGTGATATCCGCCTGGTCATATGTTTCTAGCCGGCGCGCCTTCAGTGTCTTAATTCTGGAGAGAGGATCATCGCCAGTGATCATCGGCCGCTCGACGGCCGATCCTTCAGCCGCGTGCTGCGCCTGCAAACGAGCGAGAATCGTTTCGGGTTCACTATCCAGCGAGATGACCAATGTGCTCGCTTTTCGAAGAAGCGTTTCATTCCAGATTGCGGGATCGACCACTGCTCCGCCACCGGTTGCTATCACCGCATGATCGGAAGAGAGTCCTTCGAGCAACGCTTCCCGCTCAATCTCGCGGAAATACGATTCGCCCTTGCTCGCGAAAATCTCTGGCACGGTGATGCCAAGCTTGTTCTCGATATCGGCGTCCGTATCGACGAGTCTCCACCCAAGCCTCGTCGAAAGCATACGGGCGATGCTGCTTTTGCCCGATCCGCTGAATCCGATAAGAACTACCCGCATCGTCTCACTCATCTGGAAATTCGGACCCTTCCTGAACGCAATGGTCTTCGATGATCTGTGCGCCAACAGTACACTGAGACTACGAACCAGCAAAGAGTGAAAAGCCTAGAGAAGGAGCGGGTTATGGCAGGTGCGGTAGTCGCGATCGACCAAGGGACAACGTCGAGCCGGGCTATTGTCTTCGACGCCAATGGTGTCGAAATCGGCATCGCGCAAGAGTCGATCCCCCCAATGTTCCCGTCTCCCGGATGGGTGAACCACGACGCAGAGAAACTTTGGGAAGTCACGCTTCGTGTCACTCGCGAAGCGATTGCACAGTCTGGTCTTGATACCAGGGTAATTTCCGGGATCGGCATTGCCAATCAGCGGGAAACGACCATTCTCTGGGAACGGGCGACGGGCAAGCCGGTCGCACCTGCGATCGTCTGGCAAAGCCGCCAGAGCGTTCCCCAGGTCAACGCTCTGATCGAACGCGGCATGGGTCCGAGCTATCAGCGCATAACTGGCCTGATGCCCGATGCTTATTTCTCCGCGTCGAAGATCGCGTGGCTGTTCGAAGATCAACCGGAGCTGAAAGCGAGAGCGGAGGGTGGCGAAATTCTCTTTGGCACAGTCGATAGTTGGCTGATGTGGAAACTCTCCGGGGGACGAATTCACATCACTGACGTATCCAACGCATCTCGGACCATGCTTTTCGATATCCGACGCGGAGATTGGTCGGATGAACTCCTTTGCGATCTTGGGATACCGCGTGCAATGATGCCGTCGGCAGTCGATAACTCCGGCGTCATGTTCGAAACCGATCCTGCACTTCTCGAAGCCTCGATTCCGGTCAGCGGGTCAGCCGGGGATCAGCAGGCTGCGCTCTTTGGACAAAGTTGTTTCAATCCAGGCGAGGCAAAAAACACCTATGGCACCGGCTCCTTCTTGCTTATGAACACCGGCACCGAACCGGTTGTGTCTCAATGCAATCTGCTTTCGACCATTGCCTGGTCACTCAACAAGCAAATCACCTATGCACTCGAAGGCGCGGTATTCGTTACCGGGTCGGCGGTCCAGTGGCTCCGGGATGGACTGGGCATTATCAAGAACGCTTCGGAAGTCGAAGCCCTTGCTGCGGAGGTATCGGATACCGGAGGTGTCATGTTCGTTCCGGCACTGGTAGGTCTCGGGGCTCCGCATTGGGACCAGGATGCGCGTGGAACGATTCTCGGAATTACCAGAGGCACTACGTCCTCACATCTGGCGAGGGCGACGCTCGAAGCCATCGCGCTTCAAACCTGCGATCTGATCGACGCCATGAAAACCGATTCGGGAATTCATCTGACCGAGCTTAAGGTCGACGGCGGAGCCTCGCGCAACAATCTGCTGATGCAAATGCAGGCCGACCTCCTCGGAGTGCCGGTGGTCAGACCCAAGATGACGGAAACTACTGCCATGGGTGCCGCGTATTTGGCGGGACTTGCGGTTGGCACCTGGTCAAGCTTTGACGAAGTCCGTCAGAAGTGGCAGGAGGAGCGTCGATTCGAACCCAAAATGTCGTCGAGCGAACGCGACCGCATCAAACAGAGATGGGCGGAAGCTATTCTGCGTTCTCGTGGTTGGGCAGTTCAATAACACCTTTGAAGACACACTGCAGGATGTGACTACGCCCTCGCGGTGATCTCATCGTCGTCTGTTTCTCGTGCAACAACGGGCTCCTTGCCGCCGAGGCCCGGAATCGGCAGGCTGCGGATCGACTCAAGTGCCTGTTCGTAAAAGCCCTTCAATTGTTCGCTGGTCGGTTTCTGCCCGAACTGATAGTAGAAATCTGCGCCGCGCCCGGCAGCAACTGTGCCAGTATATGCAATCAGCACTTTGGGCAATGTCCCCGCCAGAAAAGGTATGAAACTCGATGCCTCTCTTGCCAGCGTTCTCCACAGGAAGCCCGCTCCAACCACTGGAGTCAGTTCGCGGATGATTTTCCATTGATCGGTGAGGTCCCGGCCATTGATTGCCGCGATCTTGAACACCATCATGACCTGGTTTTTCGTGAGAACGAAGAAATCGGCTCCGACCGCGATGAGCGAACCAAGGATCGGAATAACGGCCGGTGCGTTCGATACGAGGGCAAATTGGGCATTCGCTTTCGCGGTGTCGTCGATCACGGCTTTGGTCGCAGCAGGGCGGAATGGGGTAAACCAGCGGCCTAATGCAGTCGCTTTGCTTGGTAGACGATCGCAGATTCGAAGGCGAATCTCGTCCGACCAACGCAGATTCTCACCATCAATCAATGCCAGGTCGAATACTTTCAACCCATCGGCGCCCGCATTGTCACGGAGCTTGATGAATGCGGCATTTGAGGTGCGGTTGTAGACAATCACAATGTCGTACGGTTCTGTACTCCGTCCGGCGGAGTCCAGTGTCCACGTAGTCACGGCGGGAGAGTCAGTCGTCCCGGTCACCGCGTCGCCGATGCGCTGTGCTGTCACTAAATCGGGCGCCAGTACGAGCAGGCGAGGCATACGTTCTGCCTGTTCGCGCTCATCATCGAAACTGATCTCACGCATGATGTTGATGAAATTTTTGGCAGTACCGACAGCGGAGAGCGCGCCACCCGGTGAACCCAGTTTTCGAGGCATGTGTGTCTCCTGTTAAGCACCAGTTGTCCGAATGATTCTGCATCCGAACGTCGGGACGCTTGAGAATTGGAATCTGGCAGACGTTGAATGTTGGCCGCGCTTCGGATCTGAACGGTATCTGGCGCAGTCCATAGTGACCGCGTCAATCCGAATTTTCAATGATGGACGAAGCCTTCAACAAATCGATCGCTACTCCTGAACATAGACGGTT
>Ga0209181_10013422_pt1 | contig 10259 bp, 9 predicted proteins | sample MAT05_FD_187208 | JGI IMG/M metagenome (GOLD analysis project Ga0209181, IMG submission 187208) | Freshwater microbial communities from Lake Fryxell liftoff mats and glacier meltwater in Antarctica - MAT-05 (SPAdes) (version 2) | ecosystem: Environmental > Aquatic > Freshwater > Ice > Liftoff...
TGCCACGCGCCACGCTGAAGTCGACGCCGTGCAGGATGTGATACGCGCCAATGTGCGTTTGAACGCCGCTCAGTGTGAGTAATGTCTCGCTCATGCCCCCACCCCGGCCCGCGCCCCGGCCCGCGCCGTGGCAGTGTCAGCGGGGCTTACGCCGAGATAGGCTTCCTGTACCAGCGGTGAGGCAATCACTTCGGCAGGTTCCCCATCAGCGACCAACGCGCCGTTGTGCAATACGATGATGCGATCGGCGAGCTCACGCACCACATCCATTTTGTGTTCGACCAACAGGATGGTCTTGCTCTTGTCTTGCCGCAGTTTGCGAATCAGATCGAGCACCTTCGGGACTTCGTCTGCGCTCATGCCAGCGGTCGGTTCGTCGAACATGAAGACGCTGGCGTCGAGCGCGATGAGCATCGCCACTTCGAGCTTGCGCTGGTCACCGTGTGAGAGCGCGGCAACCTGGTTGTCAGCGCGATCGTTCATAGACACTGAGTCGAGAATCTCCATGGCGCGATCGCTTAGCGCCGTGTGATCGCTCCAGATGCTCCATAGATTGAAGCCACGCTGATGTCGGCCGTCGCGACTGGCTTGAACTGCCAGCCGCACGTTCTCCAGCACCGTCAGATTGGGAAAGAGGTTCGTCAGTTGGAACGCCCGACCCAGTCCGGCGCGCGTACGTGCGGAAGCGGACAGGCCGGTCAGATCGGCACCATCGAGCGCCACGCTGCCGCTGGTGGCGTTTAACTGTCCAGAAATGAGGTTGAAGTAAGTGGTCTTGCCCGCGCCGTTGGGGCCGACGATGGCCGTGAGGGTGCCCGGTTCAAAGCGACAACTCACCGCGTTAACGGCGACGTGGCCGCCAAAGCGAATGGTCAAATCAGTGGTGGTCAGGAGTGCCATCGCTAAATAACTACTTGCCGGCCGGTCGCGCAGCAGGCTTCGCTGTGGGTTTGGCCGACGGCGAAGCGCCGCTGGCGAGCCGGTCAAGCATGGCGACGATGGCCTTCATCTGTGGTGCCGACTTCTTCGCGTAGTTGGCGTCGTCATAGCCCCACCAGTCCCAGCAACTATTGGTGGCAGCCTTGCCCGTTTGCGGATACAAGACAACAATATTGTTGGTGTCAGCCCAGCGGTTGTAGCCCGCGTTGCGGACGAACTCCTGGCCGACGTCGGTGACGTTTTGCTTGCAGCCGTGCAGCGCGACGTGCACGCGACAGCTTGTTCCCGCTTGGCAGCCCTTCGGCACATAAACCCAGCCGCTCGAACCCATGCCGTTGGTCGGCGTTTGATCGAATTCAGCTAGCACCCCGTCGAGCGTGCCGGTCTTGCGTGCATTGAGTTGGCCGTACAAATGGCCGAGAAGTGCACCGGCCAAATCAAAATTGCAGTTGGTGATGAATGGCGACTCCTTACTCATACAGGCGTTGCCGTAGTCATCGGTCATGAAGCTGTGCTCACCCTTGACGTCCTTTTTCAGCGCGATGTTGGCGGCCGGCATGTAGTTCAGGTAATACGCCTGCAAGGCGGTCGTGGTGGCTTCTTTCACCACCGAGTCATTGGCCGCCGCGAATAGATACACCTTCGATGCGGCGAGATTAGTGGTGGCATCGACGCTGCCATCTTTGGCCCACTGGTTGGTGAGTGTCACCAGGTTGGCTACCGGAATGTCGGACTTACCAAAGCATCTCACCAGCGCGTGAAAGACTGAGCCTTCGGCGCAATTGAATGGCCCGCCCGAGATCACAGCGGCACCCTTGGCAAATCGCGATGAATAGGCGACGTGCAATTGCACCGCCATGTAGCCGCCGGACGAAGCCCCCGAAACCGTCGTCTGCGATTTGTCGACATTGAGTTGTGGGAGCGGGGCGGCACCAACGCTGGTGGCAACCATCACGCTGCCTGCTAGGATGGTGCTGCCGACGATGTTGCGAAAATGAGCGTTTGACATCTGAGGTTCCTGTGTTCTTGAGGCCGTGATGGCTTTACGGCTGAGGCTAGCGCTTGTTTCGGATCGGAATATTCATGTCAGCCGCCGTGATCTCGCGTACCAGGTCCGGTACCGCCCATGGCAGGGCTGGATCGTTACGGATCTTGAAGTGATACATGCTTTGCATTGCCTGATGATCCTCTTTACGAAAGGTCATCGTGCCCTTTGGTGTTTCGAAGCTCATGCCTTGCATGGTGCTGATCAATTTTTCGGTGGAGGTGTCACCGTTGGTCTTGTTTAGCGCGGTGACGACGGCCATGGCGGCAGCGAAACCGCCAGCGGTGAAGAAGTCAGGTGGCGAATTGTATTTCGCCTGATGGCGCCTCACCAATTCATCGTTGATCGCATTCTTCGGGTTGCCATAGTAGTAATAAGTCGCGCCTTCCATGCCGACGAAGTTCTTATAAAGCGCCATCGCCGGCAGAATATTGCCGCCGCTCGCGATCTCAATACCGTAGCGCGCCAGATTCAGGTCAGCGATTTTGAACGGATTGCCGCCTGCCCACGCGACAAAAATGAGCTTTCGGCCGGGCTTATCCCGCAGACTGTCGATGAGTCGTTGTGCGCCGGCCGTGAAGTCGGTGGTGCCCGCAGGTAAATATTCTTCGTGCACAAGTGTTGCCGAGTTCAGCGCCGCCTTGAACGCCTTGATGCCGTCACGGCCAAACGCGTTGTCTTGAGCGAGGGTCGCGATGTTTGTGCCCGGCTTGTCGTTCACCAACGCATTCGATATCGCATCCTGCGAGCTGTTGCGGCCGGTGCGAAAGATATATCGGTTCCATTTGCTGCCAGTGATCGAGTCAGCGACAGCCGGTTCAACAATGAGGATTTTGCGATAGTCTTCCGCGACTGGAAGCAGCGCGAGAGTGACGCCTGACCCTGCGGCACCGATGGCGAGATCCACCTTGTCATCGGCGTAGGCCGCCGCCAACTGCGCTTTGCCGACGTCGGGTTTGCCTTTGCTATCGCGCTCCAGCACCCGAATTTTCTTGCCGGCAATGGTCATGCTGCCCGCCGTCGCGTAGTCAAGGCCCATCTGGAAGCCAGCTTGGGTCTGCTTCACATAGGCCTCGAGCGGGCCGGTCTTGTCAAATATGAAGCCGATGCGAATCTCCGGCGCGTTGGTCGTCGCCGCCGGCTGGCACCCCGCCAAACCCCAAAGCACTATCACCGCTAGTTTCCGCATTGCCCCATTTCCAATCATCATCGGCCGACGCCATACCTTGCCACGAAAACCAGGCAAAGAAAATTGGCTTGCGTCGTTTTATTTGCTTTGGTATATTAATTCACCAACTAATGAATTTTACCGGCAGAACGTGTCAGCGCACAAGCGCATGCGCGCAAACGGTTACGGCAAACAACAACCCCCGGAGGAATCACCCATGAAACTAAAGCACTTGAGTATGGCCATCGCAGCCATCTTCGCGACCACAGGCGCGGTCTACGCGCAGCAAACACCAGGCCCAAAGCCCGCTACATCTGACAAGGAAAAGGCAGACGACGGCAAAATCGAGAGCATCGTGGTCACCGCGCGTCGCCGCGACGAGTTGCTGCAGGATGTGCCGGGAGCGGTTACTGCAATTTCCGCATCGCAGTTGGAGAAGTCGGGTATTCCCGATATCACCGCGTTGGCCGACCTGATTCCAAACACCACCCTGAAAGCCTCGCGTGCGACCAACACCACCCTCACCGCCTTCATCCGCGGTATCGGCCAGCAGGATCCACTACCGGGCTTTGAGCAGGGCGTCGGGATTTACCTCGACGATATTTACCTTGCGCGTCCGCAAGGTGCGCTGACGGACATTTATGATCTGGAGCGCATCGAAGTGCTGCGCGGGCCGCAAGGAACTCTTTATGGCCGCAATACTATCGGTGGTGCAGTTAAATACGTGACCCGCAAGCTGTCCGACAAAACTGAGGTCAGCATCAAGGCAACGCTCGGCTCCTACAGCCAGCGCGACCTTGTCGTCAGGGCCAGTACGCCGGTCAGCGACGCCTTTAAGATTGGCGGCACCATCGCCACGTTTAATCGCGACGGTTTTGGCAAGAATGTGGTCAATGGTAGGGACAACTACAACAAAGACGTGACCGCTGGTCGTATCAGCGCCGAGTTCACGCCCAATAGTTCGCTCTTTATCCGGCTTGCCGCAGACAAGACGGTAGATGATTCCTTGCCCAAGCAGGGCTATCGCCTGACACCGGGCGTCGCACCGGGTAATGAGCCGCCGTTGGACGGCCGCTATGACACGCGCGCCAATCTGTACACGGTGCTCGGCCAGAATCAAAAGGTCACGACCGAGGGACAATCAGCGATGCTCGAATGGTCGATCGACAACAATCTGACGTTCAAAGCCATCGCTGCGAGCCGCAAGGATGATTCCGTCGCGGCCATCGATTTTGATTCGCTCAACACGCCGCTGTTCGAAGCGCCCGCCTTCTATCGCAACAAGCAAGACAGCCAAGAATTGCAGCTTACCTACGTCGGCAACAAATGGCAGGGCGTGGCTGGCGTGTTTTTCATGAAAGCCAATGCCTTCGCTGAATTCGACGTACTGTTTAATGCATCAGGTGGATTGTCGCTCTACACGCTCGGCGACTTCGATACCAAGACGTGGGCGGCGTTTGCCGATGCGACCTACAACGTATCGAACACGTTCAACATTGTGCTTGGCGGTCGCCAAACCAATGACAAGCGTGAGGCGCGTATTTTCAAGCGTAACTATCTCGGACTTGCAGGGTCACCAACGCTCGGCAACCCTGCTGCGTTTGCGTTGCCGGTGTTGACCGATATGAGCAAGAGTGATCTGAGCCGAACTGATACCAAGTTCACCCCAAAGGTTGGCTTCGGCTGGAAATTCGCGCCTGATCAAAATCTATACGGAACCTACTCCGAAGGTTTTAAGGGCGGCTCGTTTGATCCGCGCATGGACTTGGGCGGCGTGCCGACTAGCGCTGCGTCGCTGGAAAAACGTAAGGGTGTGGAGCCCGAGGTCGTGAAGACGTTTGAGCTCGGCCTGAAATCCACGTTCAACAACGGTCGCGTGCAAACCAATATCGCCGCGTTTACGACCGATTACACCAACGTGCAAATTCCGGGTTCGGTGCCGACCTTCAACGCCGCCGGTGCCGTGGTGGGCTTTTCTGGCTCGTTGACTAACGCTGGTAAGGCGAAGATCAACGGACTTGAGCTCGAGGCTGTTGCCCGTCTGACCGATGCATTTCGCGTCAGCGCGATGGTCAGCTTCATTGATGCCAAGTACAAGGAGTGGCTGGTCGCTAATCCGGCAACGCTGGCGCTGGTGAACATCGCCGGCTCAGCGGAATTCCAGAATACGCCGAAGCAGTCAGCGAATCTGAGCGGCACCTATGACTGGCCGATGGCGTTGATGGGCCGTAACGGTACGCTGTCGTTGTCAAACAGCCTCTCGTACAAGAGCAAGATCTATCAGGGCGAGCTCGTCAAAACAACCGGGATTGCGGCGATCGACGCCAACGTCGCCGGTGCCCAGTTGATCGCTCAAGAAGCCTATACAGTCTGGGATGCTGGTCTGGTGTGGACGAGTCGCGACCGGAATCTGCAGCTCGCGCTCAACGGTCGTAACCTGACGGATAAACGCTACAAGACGGCAGGCTATCTGTTCGGCGGATTTTTCAATACGGTCACCACCTTCCACGGCGATCCCCGCACGGTCAAGGGCAGCGTGACCTGGAAGTTCTAGCTGGAACCAATAACGTTGGCGGCCCGCTTGGTGCCGCCGACGTTATTCTCGGACGGCTACTTGCGTAGAGCACAAACGTTGCGAAACCCGGCAGCGCAGTACTCAACCATGCGCGGTTCGATCGATGCAAGATCGTCAGATTTGCAGCGCCCACCGCTGACGCGGTCGAGGCGTCCGGTGCGCGAAAGCGCAAGTGTCAGTGAACCGGTAAGGAAATGAAAGCACCAAAAAAGCTCCTCCTCTTTGGCATTTGGCAGGGCACGTTTGACGACGGCAATCAGTCGATGAACAACCGGATCAAAGTAGGACATGATCGACAGCGCGACGTGAGAAGCATCATTGTTCACCAACGCGATCAGGCGGAAGTAGTTCTTCCACCCGTCGTCGCCGGTGCGCGCGCGCTCAAGCAACGGCAGCACGAATGCGGCAACCGCGCCCTCAACCGTCGGCTTCGCGCCGGACGCAGCTTCGTAGGCGTCGAACGCGCCCATACGCTCGGAGAACACCAACTCGGCGCGACGCTCGAGAACGGCGTCGAACAGTCCCTGCTTGCTGGCGAAATAGTAGTGGGCAAGCGCCGAATCAACGTTGGCCAAATCGGCAACCTCGCGCATCGTCACGCCGTCAAAACCACGTTTCGAGAAGAGATCCTCGGCAGCATCAAGGATGCGATCGGCAGTGACAACGGTGCCGTCCCCTTTGCGTGGACGACCGACCGTGGCGCGCTTGCGCTTGGGCGGCTTTGCGTCGGTGGCAGACGGAACGTCTTCGCTGGGCAGCTTCATTGGTGTTCGATCAGAAAGATCCGTTCGGAGGCAAGTCTGGGTCAGTCGTGCAGCGGCCCTTCTTTGCGAGTGCGTTCCATTGTAAATCCATTGAGACACGAACATGAAGTTCATTGATATTTTTTACCAGTCGGACGACGGGCTGCGGTTATACGCTCGCGACTATCCGGGGCCTCGTCCTGACAGCAAAGTGCTGCTTTGTCTGCCAGGGCTGACACGCAACAGCAAAGACTTCAACGATCTTGCCGAACGCCTGAATAATCGCTATCGCGTGATTTGTCCCGATCAACGTGGACGGGGACGCTCCCAACGCGATACCGACCCGACGCAGTATCGTCCCGATCGCTACGTTGCCGACATGGTCACGTTGCTTGATGCGATGGCCGTTGACAGGGTCACGGTTATCGGTACTTCGCTTGGCGGCATGATGGGCATTCTGTTGATGGTCGTAAATCCGAAGCGCATCGACGCGCTGGTGATCAATGACATGGGCCCGGTGATTGAGCAAGCCGGTATCGCGCGCCTCATCAGCTACGTCGGCAAGATGAAGCCTGCCGACAACTGGCAAGACGCTGTCGCACAAACGGCATTGGTCAACGGCATCGCGTTCCCGGCTTACGGCGCTGCTGAATGGGAGGCGATGGCGCGCAAGTTGTATGTGCTTGAGGGATGCCGTCCTGTGCTTGACTACGACCCGACCATCGCATCCGGCCTGGGGTCGGGAACGGCAACGCCAGATCTGTGGCCCTTGTTCGATATGTTGCCGCCACACCCGATTCTCGTGGTGCGCGGTGGGAGCAGCGATATTTTGTCCGTGGCGACGATGGCGGAGATGCAGCGTCGCCGGCCCAATTTACAGACGGTGACGGTACCCGGCGTCGGTCATGCACCAATGCTCGATGAGCTTGAGGCGATCACCGCCGTTGAGGGCTTTCTCGCGGGTCTTGAGTCGCAATAGCGGCATGCCCCGTACGGGGTGGGAGCCCGGTCATGCCAGACAATTGTTGAAGGAGGTGCCGCGTGAATACAAACCTAAACGGGCGGCGCGCCCTCATCACAGGGTCTATCCAAGGCATCGGGCTGGCGATTGCAGAAGCGCTCGCCGCCGAGGGTGCCTCAATTGTGTTGCACGGTCTCGGTACCGTCGAGCAGATTGATGAGGCACGACAAAAAGTATTGGCAGCTGGCGCGCCGACGGTGCAAGCGATGACGCACAATCTGCGTCACGAAGAGAAGGTTGCCGCGCTCATGTTGGAGGTGCTGACAGACGGACCGCTCGACATCTTGGTGAACAATGCTGGAATTCAGAGGACGGCACCCATCGCAGAAGTCGATGCCAGTCTTTGGAACGACATCATTGCGGTCAATTTGTCGGCAGCGTTCCACACCATGCGCGCGGCGCTGCCGGGCATGGTGTCACGCGGTCATGGTCGTGTGGTTAACATCGCATCGGTTCACGGCCTTGTCGCCTCACCCAATAAAGCACCATACGTGTCGGCCAAGTTCGGCCTGATCGGTTTGACGCGCGCAGCCGCGCTTGAAGTGGCGAGTGCCGGTAGCCGCGAGCTTGGTGGCGTGACGGTCAACTGCATCTGTCCCGGCTGGACCGAGACCACGCTGATCGAGCCGCAAATCATGGCCCGCGCCGCGGCGCACGGTGGCGATCGTGACGCCGGTGTGCGTGATCTGTTGCGTGAAAAGCAGCCATCGCAGCGTATGTCCAAGCCATCGGAAATAGGCGAACTTGTTGCGTGGCTCTGCCACCCGGTCGCGCACAACATCACCGGCGCCGCCATCCCAGTCGACGGCGGCTGGACCAGCCAGTAGCGACGACGACCTACTGTCCGGGCAAGTTGGCGGTGTCCGCCGCGCGTCTGGATTAGAATTTGGCACATGAGCGCCGATGACACCGTCAACGAAATCGCCAGTCTGATTGCACCGCTGCATGCAGCGAGCTGGAAGAGTGCGTATCGCGGCATCATGTCAGACCACTATCTCGACCATGTGGTTGATGGCGAACGTCAGGTGCACTGGCGTCGGCAGGTAAGTTCTCTGATTGCCGGGGACGGTGAGATTTTTCTGGCTCAGCTGGGTGACCGCCCGGTGGGATTCTTGTGTATCGAGGGCACGCATCTGGACGAGGTCGACATCCACGGTGCCTACGTCAACAATGTGCACGTCATGCCCGGTACCAAAGGTCAGGGAATCGGTACTGCACTGCTTGACCGAGGTGCTGAGTGGGCGCGCAAGCGCGGGTTTTCGCAGATGTACCTGTTTGTGTTCGAAGACAATATCGCCGCGCGAAATTTTTATCGTTCGAATGGCTGGCACGCTGTCGAGCGCACGATGAGTGAATTGCCGGATGGTGCGTTGGCCGCCGAACTGCGGCTGGTGAAGTCGATCTAGCGGCTGCCTTGCGGCCGGAATCTTTGTCCCCATGTAGAGTCGAACTGTCTTTAAACGGAAGCTGCTGACATGAAACGACTTACCGCCAGGAACCGAACTGCCGCGATTGCGCTCGCTACGGTCGCCGCCGTCGCCGCGTCTCTCGCCACGTTTACCCCGTCCTTGTGGGCACAACGTGATCGCCCGCTCGAGTCACGCCAAGTGACGCCGCGAGGCGCGCTGCTAGAACAGGAAAAGTCACTGGTTTCCTTGTTCGAGAATGCTGCGCCGTCAGTTGCCTATTTGACCACCGAGACGCGGGTGCGTCGCGGCTTTTTTGGCGAGCAAGTTGGCGTCGCCCAAGGTGCCGGATCCGGATTTGTATGGGACAACCGCGGCCATATCGTCACCAATCACCACGTGGTGGCAAACGTGGTGCCGGGCAGGGACAAGGTGCTGGTAAAACTCGATAGTGGCAAAGACCCGATACTGGCGGAAGTGGTGGGGTCGTCTCCAACCTATGATCTGGCGGTAGTGCGATTGACGAGCGTGCCGCCGGGGATCAAGCCGTTGCCTATCGGTGTTTCCAAAGATTTGAAGGTCGGCCAATCGGTATTGGCGATTGGCAACCCATTCGGCCTGTCGCGCACGTTGACGGCCGGCATTATTTCGGCGCTGGATCGTTATCTGCCAACCGATGAGTACGCTGAAATTGCCGGCGGTATTCAAACCGATGCGGCGATCAATCCGGGCAACTCGGGTGGCCCATTGCTCGACAGCGCCGGGCGCCTGATCGGCGTGAATCAGCAGATTCGCTCGGCTTCCGGTTCATCCGCCGGCGTCGGCTTTGCGATTCCGGTCGATACGGTGAACCGCATCGTGCCGCAGTTGATCGCCTTTGGCGTCGCCTCGTTCCCAGGCATTGGTATTCAGGCGATTGACCCCTATCTGGTCGCGCGCAATGGCATCAAAGGTGTGGTGGTCGGCACCGTCCTGAAAGGCTCGCCTGCGGCCGATGCCGGTTTAAAGGCCATGCTTCGTCGCACCGGGGAATTGGGCGATGTCATCACCGCCGTCAACGGCCGCCCGGTCGAAACGCTATCCACGTTTGTCGCGGAGCTCGATCGGGTCGGCATTGGCAATAGCGCCGAGTTGACCATCATTCGCGACGAAAAAGAGCGCAAGGAGCGGATCAAGGTGATTGACACGAATCGTCGAACCGGATCAAAGGTTTGAGCTATGCTGCGCCCATGAAATCAATGGGAGGCAGCATGAACGATAAGAAGTGGATGCGTCAGTCGTTGTATGGTGTTGCGGCCGCGTTGCTGGCGACATCAGCAGCGGCACAGAGTGGCAGCAGCGTTTCCCCAGCGCCTGCGGTGT
>Ga0209181_10013424_pt1 | contig 10256 bp, 7 predicted proteins | sample MAT05_FD_187208 | JGI IMG/M metagenome (GOLD analysis project Ga0209181, IMG submission 187208) | Freshwater microbial communities from Lake Fryxell liftoff mats and glacier meltwater in Antarctica - MAT-05 (SPAdes) (version 2) | ecosystem: Environmental > Aquatic > Freshwater > Ice > Liftoff...
CTACCAATTGAAAAGCCGGGGTGGCGGAATTGGCAGACGCGCCAGGTTGAGGGCCTGGTCTTCGCAAGAAGGTGCAGGTTCAAGTCCTGTCCCCGGCATTGCTTGCAGCACAAGGACTTAGGGCGAATGCCCTGAGTCCTTTTTCGTTGGCCCCCGACCTTTTGGGGGGCATTTGGGGGGCACCACTGGGTTCATGTTGGATTCGTGTCGCTTGTCCACAGCCACATAATTCAATGAACACGGAGGCGCCGCATGGCATGGCTCGAAGAACACCCCACATCTGGACATTTCAAGGTCTGCTTCCGCTGGGGTAAGAATAAAATCAAGCGCACGATTAAAACGAGCAACCGTCGCGACGCTGAAGCAGCCACGGTCCGCCTCGAAGAGAACATCACCCTCGTCGAACGGGGCCGGCTCACGCTTCCGGCTGATGCGGACATTGCCACATTCCTTCTCTCGGATGGCAAACTCATCGCGAACCCGAAAGACGAGCCGGCCAAGGACGTTCTCGCCCTCGGCAAGATGTGCGACCAGTACATCGAAGTCCATTCGCACGGTGCCATGGAGGACAACTCCCTCGACACGGTCCGGCTGCATCTGCGTCACTTCGTGAAATCGCTCGGCGGTTCGTTTCATATACAGTCGCTCACGCTCGACCATCTTCAACAGCACGTGGATCGCCGATCGCGAAAGAAGTACCGCGGGCGACCGCTGAGCCCGATCACTCTCCGCAAAGAAGTGGCCACCTTCCGCGCCTGCTGGAACTGGGGAGCCCATGCCGGCAAGGTCGTCGGACCCTTTCCGTACCGGGGACTGAAATACCCAAAGACCACAGAGAAGCCCGCGTTCCAGACGTGGGAAGAGATCGAGCGCCAGATCGCCAGAGGCGGACTGAAGACCGAGGACGAGCGTGACCTTTGGGATTGTCTCTACCTCAATCTCACGCAGGTCGATGAACTGCTTCGCTTCGTCCGAGACAAGGCCAGGCACAACTTCGTCTACCCCATGTTCGCCTTCGCGGCACAGACCGGCGCTCGCAGGAGCGAGATCATCCGCTGTCGAATCGCCGACCTCGATCTCGACGGCAAGACGGTCGTTCTACACGAGAAGAAACGAGCGAAAGGCAAGTGCACCACTCGGCGCGTCCCACTGTCGCCTTTCCTTCTTCGCGTTCTGCAAGACTGGCTGCTGCACCATCCGGGCGGGCTGTATCTCTTCTGCCAGACGACGCACGTCTGCCGCAGTAAAACACACCGTTCGGCGCCGACCCCGATTACCCGCGACGAAGCCCACGATCACTTTCAGCGGACGCTCGCAGATAGCAAATGGGCGAAGTTGCGTGGTTGGCACGCCCTGCGTCACAGCTTCGCTTCAAACTGCGCCGCGTCGAGCCTCGATCAGAGGATGATCGACGAATGGATGGGACATCAGACGGAAGAGATGGTGCGACGATATCGACATCTCTTTCCATCAAAGCAACGTGAGGCAATCTGCTTAGTTTTTGGAAATGGGTAGCAGACCTTCATTCTGAATTCGCAGATACTCGGAATGAGCAATAGACCACTCCTGGATCGGACCCCGGCCGCATGACCGCTTCTTGGCGTTGATGCGATTAAGGCGGCACCATTCGCGGACGGTGAACTCGGCCTTTCCAAGAAGCTGAGCGATTTCGGTGGTGCTGTACCATTCCTTGACGAGCTTTTGCATCGTCAGCCGATCAATGGCCGTCTCGAGCGCGGCCAACCGATCGCCAATCTTGCTCAATTCCGTGAAGACGACGTCCATGATGGGTATGCCTCATTTACAGCTTCAGACCGAACTTAGTGCTGGTCACCATCGAATCTCTGCCTGTCTAATCCGATAGGACGGTGGGCCTCTTCAGATTCTGCGAGCATGAATCGCGCTTTTGATTCGCCACGAGCTTGATCAATCGATTCGTGCTTGTCGGATCAATGCCCATTGAAAATCTCCGGTACGACTCTGGACATTATAAAGAATCCGGCATAGATTTTCCAAGTGTTTATACTATTATTTTCCATTTAGGTACGGTGCGCGCTGTCATGAAAACCTCCCGCAACTGGAATTCGCCCTCCGGCCGAATCGCTTGGCTGCTCGAACATCTCTACGACGGCTCGCGCTCGGCCATGGCCAAGTCGACGAAGATTTCCCTCCCCGGCATCATCAAGGTGGTCACCGGGCAACAAGAGCCGGGGCGCCGCTTGATGGCATCCATCGTCGAGAACACCGACGTCAACGCCGAGTGGCTGCTCGTCGGCCGCGGAGCGCCGCTGCCAACGACCAAAATGCCGGTGCTCCGTGAACCGATTGCTTGTTCGCTGGAGAAAGCAGGTGACAAGCTGGCGGTTGAGTCCAACGTGTATTACTGCAAGCCGGTCGGACACTTTAAGGATGATTACTCGGCATCTCGCTATTGGCTTTGCATTCAGCCGAATACGGGGGCCACCCGAGACCCCGACCAAAAAATCCGGGCACACGATTACCTGTTGATGGAAACGGAGCGAAAGATCTTTCCCGATCAGGCCGACTTCAATTCGCGAATCTGCTCCGTCCGCCACAAGCGAGATGGCAAGGACGAAGTTGAGCTCGCCGCAGTAACCTTCGTACCGGGCAACGAAGATGATGGCGATTGTTTCGAAGCGGACTTTTTCGACGAGGTCCGACACGACTACACGGAGGTCAGCGTGGTCTTTGACGGATCCAAGATTATCCATCAGACACAGCGAAAAGTCCAAGAAATCATGGAGCGCAATCGTCGATCCCGATCCCCAAAATTCGCCGAGGTCGAACACAATTCGAATATCCAAGGCCCCCGCGGCGTTGACTATGCCGACATTGTCGCGGTCTGCCTGAAATTGGTGCGCGTCATGAGATAGAGTGGCGGGCATTCACTCGGTTTTATGCGGTGGCGGCGGCCAATCTTTCGTTGCTTGCATCAGGCAGCGGTCATGACGGCCGCCAAGAAGCATGATCCGTTTACTCGGCTAGGTTCCGATACGGGCGTTTTGCCCAATCGGATTTCGTAGCACATTCTAAATAGCGGTATTCACATCGGCACGACAGAACCGGTCAACGCTTGACGCGAAAGCAAAATTTTAGGATTTTCAAAACCGAATTCGTCGTGAACGAATCGATCAATGTCAACAAGCGGCAAAGCGAACTTCCACGAATCCAGCGAGAATCATCATGACCAAGAGCACCGCCACTACCGAGCATCCATCCGCCAACGTCGTTGCATTCACATCCACCGGTCGACAGACCATCCGCGATCATTCAGCATTCGCCAGTTCGCGAGATCAGATGCTGGACCGCTACCGCGACGGAGTCCTCGTCGGCTGCGACACCGAATTTCAGGGAGCGCACACGCTGACCCAGCAGTTCGCCACGCGATGGAAAAATGACTTCGTCGTGCTCGTGCAGCGATCGCCCAGCATTCCCGTGCTGCCGGCCGGTCTCGATCTCAGTCGTGACCTTCCAAAAGGAATCTGGCGTTGGTGCAATCGAATCATCGTGCGGGAAGTCGATGTCATCGATCGGTCGTTCAGCCCAGCAGCGATGCTATCGAAACTCTTAGGCATAACTCCGGCGCCCCAAGTCGCAACGGCGCCTAATGTTCACCACACTGCACTGCGGGACCTTCGGCTCACCCTCGTGGGCCACTACCTCTCCGCCGACGCTTTGCGGCTGTTCGGGGAGCGATTTTATCACGATAGACTCTTGCCATCGCCCAATGGCGAACCGGCACCTCTTACCCTCGTGCAGCGCAAGACCATCCGATTTGCAGACCACGGCGGCTCACAGCACTTTCGTCCGCCGGTCGCCGATGCCTGGGCTACATCCAAGGGCACCATCGACATCAGGCTGGCGACGTTCGATACGAACCTGCCTTACGGGAGCTGTTCCCTCGACGAACTGTCGAAGGCCCTGCTCGGAATTTCAAAAACCAGTCTCATTTCCGAATGCGAAAAACCAAGAATGCGCCGAACGTTCCGCGACAAACCCGAATTTGCGTACGCCTACGCGATCCTCGACGCCATCCTGCCGCTGCTCGTGCGCGAACAGATGGAAAAACAAGACAAGCAGATCTACGCGAGCCGTGGTTACGCGCTGAAGGACATCCCGAACTTGCGGCCGACTCTGGGAAGCCGGGCCGCCACGCTGATTAAGGCGGATACGTGCCGGCTGGCAGCCGGTTCAACGGAGTTGGCCAAAAGCAAAAATTCCCCGACGGCGTCGAAGACGAAGGTGGCCAAACTCATGACGCGGGGTTCGGCCACCATAATCGGCAGCCGCGATTGCAGCCGATTCGGGGAACAGACCGGCGACGTTCATGGCGGTCTCAACTACAGCCGATCCCCGTTCACTTTCACTCACCTTGCGCCCGGCCAGCTTCGCGATGTTGACCTCAGCGGATGCTACGGCTCGATCATCAACAATCTCACCGTTTACTTCGGCCAACCGATCGTGCTGGAACCGGGTGATCGACGCACCACGGCCGCGCAAGCCATCTCATGTCTCAAGAAAAACGCTGCCGGCGACGACGCCTGGTTCATCAAGGTTAGCGGCAAGATCGGACATTTTCCGAACACGCTGATCCCAAGCACGACTGGAGCCCTGACGACCGACAACTACCGGCGTCAAAGCGCCAAGGCTCGGTCCAAGAGCGAGCGCCAAGCGAAACGCGATCCTGATTCAGGAAGAACGGCGATTTTTACGGACGTAATCGAGAGCGGCATTATCGCCCGGCCGACCTGGCTCATCATTCAGGCGCTTCCTCCGGCTTGGCGGAAAGAGTACGAGAATCTCGTGGTCGACTCCATCGTGTTTTATCCGAAAAAACTCGTGGCGCGTACCGTCGCCGAATACGATGCGCTTTGCCGGCAATTTCGCGGAAGCGGGTGCGGCTGGAAGACCAGACTGGACCTCGGAACACTAACTACCACAACCGATGACCAGCTTGACGAACGACACGTCAGCCTCGCATTTGACATCGGGGATTTGTCCCGATATCTGTCGGAAGAGCGTCGGAGGGCGCGAACTGCTCAAGGCCAAGGATCAGCGGCGGAGAGAGCCCTCAAGTGCACGATCAATGCTCTTTGCGGCGTTCTGGCATCACGCCATCTTGATACCGGCAACGTCGTTGCCGCCAACTGCATCACCGCGACGGGACGGGCATTGGCCTTCACCCAACACTTGTCGCTGAACGGCATCCAGGTCATCACCGACGGCTGCACTTACCGGGCCGATCAGATTCCCGCGGTGCCGCTGAGTAAATGCCTCAGACAACAGCCCGAATATCCCATCTGCCGCGCCGAGGCCGGCATTCCGTTCGTACCAGCGGCAAGTGTACCGACGGATGATGCCGATTTTACGAAGTGGTATCGCATTCACGCCATGCGGTTCCTCGGCGTCACCGGGCCGAATTACGAACGGTTATTCGGCCTTCATTCGCTTGAACACAAGCGGTGCGGCGACAGCCAGGTCGCTTTCGACGGCTTATGCTGTGACGGAGGTGCCAATTACATCAAACTGGCGCAGAAAGGGGCAACCTGGAGTGCGATTGACTTCAAGGCACGTTCATTCCACAAGGACGCCAAGAAGGTTCTCTCGCCCTACTTGATTGACGTTTTCACGAACGACCGTTATTCGGAACCATCCCCGATAACTCGATCAGGGTCGCTGATGACGCTTTCGGACGCAACGAAAGCCGCACGTACGGGATGCGAGCATCTATCCCAGAACCAGCAAAAGACGAACGGATCTCCAGTCCGGGTCGTGCTCCCCCTCGGATTTCGGCGCGAACAAGTCCAGATCTACAGGATCATCAAACTTTCAGCATTCGTTTTCAGGAACCCGTCCCAGAAGAAAGCATTCCAGAAGGCCATCAGCAAATACGAAGCGAAACACGGTGTGGGCATCGAACTTTTAGCTCTGCGTCGTTCGAGCGCAGGTCGAGAAGTGCACTCGATCGCCGCGGTCGCCCGACAGCTTGATCAGGCAATAAGGCGGGGAGATCGAAACCCCACCAAGGCGCTAAACCTGACGCGTCCGTTTTTATCAGGAACGACAATCGGCGGCGACTATGAAGCCCACGTCGAGCAAGCCCGCCAAAAAACCTTGGCCAATCTCGCCGATTCGATCAACGCGGCGAAGCTCGACGCCTCAGTACTGCGAACTGGCCTAATTCTCACCAAGCAGGAACTTGAAGGGCTCGCGTAAACTTCATGCGCATGAACGACGGTTCGTGTGCAACGCCGACGATATCAGATAGCCCTAACATTCAAACCAAACGTCTACCGACGCCAAAATCGACAGCTTCACGATGTCGATTTTGGCGTCGGAACCGTAAGTGTAAAAAAACAACGGTTCGGTAAAAAGCTAACCCGCACTCTCGCGGTAGCGGCGTTCCAAGTCTTCCAATAGGAAGCGACGGCGTTTCTTCGAACGAGCTTTGCGCATGATTTTCCGGCGGTGGATAGCGTTTTTCTGGCAATCAGGAATCGAGGCGTTGCGATACGGTAGCAGATCCTCCACGGCGAACGGCTTCGGGTGCGTCCGATGAGCGTCGAGAACCGGGATTAAGGTTGGCCCTTCTTGGACGATGCGAACGCCGGCGTGACGGTGACCGTGGATGTGTCGTTCGTGGCTTTTGGGAAGGCGAAAGAAGCGTTCCAGATCGAGATTGTCCTGGGGCAAGTCCTGGCTGTCTCCGCCGACGAACAGGCCGGGCAAAAAGCTGGTCATCACCTTGCCCATGTGCTTTCGGATTGGATCAGCGCTGGTTTGAAACTGGTTTCGCAAGGCTTCAAAACTTGCTTGGCGTTCTGGGGCGGAGCCCGTGAGGGGATTGAGAGTCGCGTCCACCTTGGCCACGTCGCCTACTTGTTGGCGAATGACTTCTTGAGTTTCTTGGACGGCGGACAAACCGCGGTCGATACAGTCGGCCAATTGTTGGAGTTGGTCGTGAGCGGGGCCCCCTTTTTTTCCTCCAAGTTGCGTTGGAGGGAATCGTGGACGTCGTGGAGGGCCTCGGCCATGCGTAAACCGGGCGGTTGCAAGGGGCCGCCCTGGTCGCTGTTGAGGATGCCGCGAACGGCCGAACAATAATCGAGCACAACCTGACTGGCTTTGTCAAGTTCCGGCGTGCCGGGATCGATGGGGGCGACAAGGGGCGCGACGGTGGGAACCGCGTCCAGAATGGCTTCGGTGCTCGGAGCCTCGACGATCGATGCGGCCGCTTGGGATTGTTCGAGCACGGCTTTCTCGATGGTTCGCAGACCGCGGACCTTGCCCCGCATTTTGACCTTGGCGTTGCTGTCGGCGTCCAGGATTGGCTTGGCCAAATCACGCAGGAAGTGATTGGAACAATAGCGGTGCGGCGTGCCGGGGAACTCGGCGGCGATGCCGGTCAGGAAGGCGTCTTGTTTGTCGGAGACCCACAGTTGCACGGGGATGCCGAGTTGCTCGGCCCATTGACGCGCCTTGGCGAACAAGCGCTGGACTTCGGAGGCGGTGCTGGAGATCAACGCTTCGGCGAACCAAACCCGCTTGCATGTCAATTCGCGCACGACGTACAGCGTTTCATGGCCTTTCTCGGGCTGCAGGCCATCGATCGTCAAGACCAGACCGGCGACGTCGCGATATTCCTTGGCCAGGAGTTCGGCATCTTGTTGACGGGCGGCCAGCATGGTTTGATAGCGCTGGATGTAATAGCCCAAGGAATCGTGCGACAGCGGAATTTGGTAGGTGTCGGTCAGTTCGGCGCGAAGTTGGGGGATCGACCAGTGCTGAGTGAAACGGCGGTGGCCGATCCAGCAAAAAAGATCCCAGCCGATCAGCCAATGCGGCATCGTGATGAATGTTTCAGCGAGCGGACTGAACGTCTTGGGCCGACTCGCGCAAGCCGAGTCGGGACAATGAACCAGTTTGCAGACGAGTTGCGTTGGACCGCGCAGCGTGAAGATGGAGTGACGACGATGATCGCAGATCGTCATGTGCCGCTGGCACGCGGGACAACTCCGGTCCTCAACTTCCAGGTCCAGACGGGTAAACTTGGTATGCTCCGGCCAGCTGAAACGCATGGTACACGCCCTCCTTGGCATAAGTCCTTGGGAGGGCTACCTTAACACACAGGCCTAGCTCGTGTCTTTAGCTCTTTACCGAACCGTTGTAAAAAATTGCGAGGAGCCGTGCCTGGCCCGCCTATGGCAAAGAAGTTTTTTTCACCATATCCTACCCGTGCCGTACCGTTTGCCGTACCGATTTACCCGAACTTTTACCCGACTAATTTACCCGAATTTACCCGAAGCGTAAACCCTTGAAGTATAAGGGTTTACGATGAAGGCGCTGGGACTCGAACCCAGGACCAACGGATTAAAAGTCCGTTGCTCTACCAACTGAGCTACGCCTCCGTGTCCGCGGACCGGACTACCTGAGTCGATCATTGTAGGGTCACGCGGGCTGATTTCCACATCGGATGGCGGGAAGTCGTTATTGCCGGCGAAAGTTCCTTCCTTACACGACACCCGTCGCCATCGCGCGGGTTCGCTTGTCGTGAATCACACTTGACCGTTTCGGCCTGTTCATGGTATCGGGCGTCGAGAAGTTCAACGAAACGATTTCAGGTTCACGGCTCATCGCCAGGATGGCGAGGGAGGCGGGCGGTGATGGTCCGATTATTTCGTCGTGCGGTGCGCGGTAGACTCCTCGTTGCTGCCGCTTGCCTGGTTTGCCCGGCGCTCAGCGGCTGCGTGAACACCGTGGACACCGTCACCGGCCAAAAGTTCCGGGGCAGTCCGTTCAAGTCGCTCTGGTCGAGCGAGGACCCAATGGAGGTCCTTCGCCGCGAATCTAATGCGGACGCCCGCTCCAAGGCAATGCTCAAACTCGAAGAACCTCGAAAACGGGGCGGCAGTGAGCAGGATCAGGCCGAGGCGCTCAAGATTCTCTCCGAAACGGCGACCAACGACAAGCAAGTGATCTGTCGATTAAGTGCCATCGAGGCGCTCGGCCGGTTCGAAGATCCCCAAGCCGCCCCGATTCTGGTTGCGGCTTTCCGACAGGCGACAGGCGAAGCACCCGTCGACCCTGCTCCGGTAGCGGGAGTCGAGCAGGCAGGTCGGCGATCGCGGTTGCATTCCCGGACAGTGACGAACTTCACACCAGATAATATTGTGAGGCTCCAGTGTAGTGCCGTGGAGTCGTTAGCAAAGAAGAAGACACCCGAGAGCCTGAATCTGCTTTGCGAGATTGCCAACAAACCGGTGCCCAAGGAAGTGCGGGCGGCCAGCCTTGAAACTCTGCTTCAAGGCGACACGGGCCAAGAAGGCAATGACCTGCGTCTGTCAGCGGTTCGTTCGTTGGCGAACTTCCGAGGCGATGCGAAGGCCGCTCAGACGCTGTATCGCGTCATGATCACCGAAAAAGCGGAAGTCGCCCTCAAGAGCCGAGCTCATATGAGCTTGATGGAAGTGACCGGACGGGACTACCCGCCCGATTCGGCCGAGTGGCTCAAGATCGTGCCACCCGTGCCTGGCATGGCGGCGCCCATAAATCCAACGGCTTCCCTGGTAATTCCAGCTTCAGGAAAAAGTCGTTGATCGGGTAAGTTTCTGCTGAAGACCGAGCCGAAGGAGTTACTTGCGAACGAACACCACCGCCGTTTTGTCTTCAAATACGATTTTCCAGGGACCGTCCGGGTTTCTGAGAAGTTCGGTTAGCGGGAACTCTTTGTCGCCTCGCTTCTTGGGCGCGATGATGACGCCCGCACGCAAGAGATCGGGATGCGTTTCCCAGTCCGGTTCGCCGGACCAGGCATTGAATGAACGGATGAGCCGGGCTTCGCCATAAAGATTAGTGCGCCCATCCATGCTGACGGGATACTCCGGCAGAGCCCAGATCAGGTAACCACCCCAGTCGAAATCGTTGAAGAGCGGACCGGGCGGGTGGTTTTCCTTCACCCAGGCCGCGGCGGCAACCGGATATGTTTCCGCGTGACTGGTTTCGATCGTCTTACCCTTCGAAAGACCCGCTTCCCAAAGACCGCGCGACAAAATCGTCGCGGCAATCAACACCAGAGCGATCTGCCACCAGGCGATTGGCTTCTCGTTGCCGGGCGAACGAGAGCGAATGACCACGGTCCCGGCGACGAGCACGGCGTACCATAGGTCACGCTGCATGCGTAAGCCAAAGACGGCAGCCGAGGCAAGGAGGATGACATCCCACAGTCGGCAGCCGCG
>Ga0209181_10013427_pt1 | contig 10255 bp, 9 predicted proteins | sample MAT05_FD_187208 | JGI IMG/M metagenome (GOLD analysis project Ga0209181, IMG submission 187208) | Freshwater microbial communities from Lake Fryxell liftoff mats and glacier meltwater in Antarctica - MAT-05 (SPAdes) (version 2) | ecosystem: Environmental > Aquatic > Freshwater > Ice > Liftoff...
TGGCCGCGATGAACATCCGTGGCGCGCGCAAGAATGACGTCGACGCGTGACGCGCGCTCAACAAGGCCAACAGCGGCAGTCGAGGCTACGATCGGTTGCGTTTCTCGACCGGGCCACACTGGCAGAAAACGGAACAACGTTCGCCGACGACATGAGGCGCCGCCGCGCTTAGCCTTTCAGCGCGCGGCGAGCGGGCCTCAAGCCACTAGATTGGTCCACAGATAGTTCTCGATCATGAAGTTCTCTGGAAAGGTCGTTTTCTGTAGTGGATTCAGCGTGCCAGTTTTTCAGCGACGGTCCGCCATCCGACGCCAGCCGAAAACCACAGCCTGATGTCAGCGCTCATGGCGGAACGGGCAAGCGCTGGTTCAATGCGCGGAAGTCGCCCCACGGATGCTGCTGCAGCGCCGCGGTGCGCTTGAGTGCAGCGGCCAGCGTGAAATGGTTGGCGCCTTTCAGACGGCCCAAGTCGTCCCAGCGCACCGGCATCGCGACCGTGGCACCGGGCCGCGCGCGCAACGACCACGCCGCGATGCTGGTAGCGCCGCGGCCGTTGCGCAGCCAGTCGATGAAGATCCGCCCGCCACGCTGGTCCTTGCTGGCGCTGGCGATGTACTTTTTCGAATCGCGATGGTGCAGCAGTTGTGCGATCGCCTGGCTGAAGGCTTTGGCATGGCCCCAATCGTGGCCGCGGGCCAGCGGTACGACAACGTGCACGCCCTTGCCTCCCGACAGCATCGGGAATCCCTGCAAGCCAAGTGCGTCCAGCTGGGTGCGGATCTCGCGCGCGGCCGCGCGGATCTGCGGCCATGCCACGCCGGGCCCCGGATCGAGGTCGAACACCACGCGATCAGGCTCCTCGGGATGATTCGGGTGCGCGCCCCACGGATGGAACTCCAGCGCATTCATCTGCACCAGCTGCAGCAGGCCCGCGACATCGTCGATGCGAAGATACGGCTGCCGTTTTCCCGACTTCTCGCGGATATCCATCGACTTCACGGCGTCACCAATGCCTGCGCCGCCATGCTTCTGGAAGAACGTATCCCCGGGTACACCGTCGGGCGCGCGCAAGATGGACAGTGGCCTGTCAACGATGCCCGGTAGCAGCCACGGCGCCACGGCCACGTAGTAGTCCGCGACCTGTTGTTTGGTAACGTCTGGCGCGGTGAAGACATGGCGGTCGGGGCTGGTCAGCCGCACCGATCTCGCCTCGCTCGATGGCTTCGGCTTCGCTGCACGCAGGGAGCTGGGGTGGGCATCCGTGCGGGGCTTTCGAGCCACTGCTCTGGCTTCCCCGGACGCAGCCGACTTGTCGAGCCGCTCGCGCAGGAAACTCGCATGGCGCAGCAGGCCCTCCTTGCCCCAGCCGCGATGGGCCACTTCCACCACCATCGTGGGTTCGACCCAGGTGATTGCGCGCGCGGACAGCTTCACGTGCGCGGGCAAGGCCAGCACCGGCGCGTCCTGCTTCATCGCCCCGAGCTTGCGGTGCAGGGACTTCAGGGTGGCCTCGTCCATGCCGGTGCCGACGCGCCCGACGTAGCGCCAGCCGCGGCCCTCGCGCAGGGCCAGCATCAGCGCGCCCAGGCCCGCGCGCGAACCCTGCGGCGCGGTGTAGCCCACCACGAGGGCCTCGGTGCCGTCGCTGTGCTTGACCTTGAGCCAGCGCGTGCTGCGGCCATCCACGTACGGCGCGTCCACCCGCTTGCTGAGGATGCCCTCCAGACCCTCGCGCCGGCTGGCGGCAAACACCTCGGGCCCACGGCCGACGATGTGCTGGCTGTAGGTCAGAAAGCGCGAGGGTTTCTTCGCCAGCAGCGCTTCCAGCAGCCGCTTGCGGTCGATCTGCGCTACCTCGGTGACATCGACGCCTTCCAGCTGCAGCAGGTCGAACGCGACGCACGCTACCGGTGCGTTGCTGCTGCCGACGAGGCTGCGCTGCAGCCCGGCGAAATCGCTGCGGCCTTGCGCGTCCAGCACGACCAGCTCGCCATCGAGCTTGAACTGGCGCACCGGCAGCGCCAGCAGCGCGGCTTCCACCTTGGAAAAGCGCCCGGTCCAGTCGCTGCCGTTGCGCGAGGCCAGCCGCAGCGAGTCGTGATCGCGGCTGGCCAGCAGGCGATAGCCGTCCCATTTGACTTCGTGCAGCCAATCATCGCCCACCGGCGCGGTGGCTGACAGCGTTGCGAGCTGCACGGCCGGTTGCGCCACGCGCGCGACCGCACCGGCGAGCTTCAACGCGCGATCGTGCCAGCGCAGGTTCGCGCCAGACTTCGTGGTGAGCTTTCCATCCGAAGGGAGCAACACAGCACGTGGGCCGCGCGCCCGCAGCGCTGTGGATTTTTTCACCACGGCCTTGCGTGGCGCGGCCTTGGCAGCAGGTGCGTGAACCAGGCTGTCGAGATCGGTGTCGGCGGCAAAATCGTCGCCGCGCTTGATCAGCAGCCACTGCGCGCGCTTGCCGCCAGTTCCGGTGCGGATCAGCTTCCATTCGCCGCCCAGATGCGCGCCATGCAGCGTGAAGTCGAGCTTGCCGCTTGCGATCGCGCGTGCGGGATCGCCTGCGCTTTCCCAAGTGCCGCGCTCGACTACGCGAACATCGCCAGCGCCGTAGTTGCCCTCGGCGATGATGCCTTCGAAGCCGGCGTAGTCGAGTGGATGATCCTCAACCTGCACCGCCAGCCGCTTCTCGCCCGGCCGCAGCGATGGGCCTTTGGGCACCGCCCAACTGGCCAGCGCCTTGCCCACCTGCAACCGGAAATCGAAATGACGCGCACGGGCGTGGTGCAACTGGATCACGAAGATTGGCGCTGCGCCTTTACTCGCCGCGGCCTTGCCGCGTGGCTCCGCCGTCCGCGCGAAGTCGCGCTTGCGTTCGTAGTCGGAAAGGCTCACGCCGATTTGCGGCTGCGCCTGCTCGCCGGCGTCTGCGCTGACTTGGCTGCGCTCTTGTTGGCCGGGGTCTTCTGCGCGGGGGCCTTTTTCGGGGCAGGCTTCTTGCCCGAGTCCTTGGCCGCTGCGGTGGCGCTCGTCCTGACCGCTTTGCCGGCAGCCGCCTTCGCAGCAGGCGTGCGCTTGTTGCTGTCCAGACTCTTCGACAGCAGTGACATGAAATCGACCACGTTGGTGGCGGCATCTTCGCCAAGCTCTGCGTCGGGATCGCGCACTTTGGTCGTGCCGCCCTTCGCGTGGATGCGCTTGTCGATGACCTTGCGCAGCCGGTCGCGGAAATCGTCGCGATAGTCAGATGGCGTCCACTTGCCCGACATGCTTTCGATCAGCTGACTGGCCATGTCCATCTCCGACTTGCTGATGCGGTACTCGCTGGCGGATTTCTCTGGCAGGTCGTAGTCGTCGAGTGCTACCAGCTCCTGCGGGAATCGCAGCAGGATCAGCACCAGAGCATCGTCGAGCGGCTTGACCATGCACAGGTATTCGCGGGTGCGGATGACCACGCGCGCGATGCCGACCTTGCGCAGCTTGCGCAGCGTTTCGCGCAGCAGCACATAGCCCTTCTCGGACTTGCGGCCCGGTACCAGCACATAGGGCTTCTCGAAGTAGCGGCTGTCGAGCAAATCTTCGTCGATGAAAGCCGCCATCTCCACGGTTTCCTTGCCGCTGGACGCGGCCGCCTTGATGTCGTCTTCAGCCAGCACGACGTAGTTGCCCTTTTCGAACTCGAAGGCCTTGACCACGTCCTTCCATGGCACTTCTTCGCCGGTCTCGCTGTTGACCCGCTCGTAACGCACGGGCGAATCGTCGCGGCTGTCGAGCATGCGGAAGTGAAGGTCTATTCGGCGTTCGCCAGACATCAGGCTGACGGGGATGTTGAGCAGGCCGAACGAAATGGTACCGGTCCAGATCGGGCGCATGAAAGAATCTCGCGGGGGTGCCGGGGCGGCGTCCGGGAAACAATGCAGGCAACGTGCCATGTCCGCCCAGGGCGTGGGAGCCCGCATGCTATCGGCGACAGCACGCTTAAACCTCGGCTGGCAAAAGTTGTTCGTGCCCGGGTTCAAGCCGGTCGAATCAGCAGAGTTGGCGCGGTGATCGGGTCAGCAGCTCCTGATTGGCCCGGTTCGTGCACGCGGGGCGTCATGACGCCTTCAGCGCACTCGACATGAATTCACCCTCTCCGCCACCGATACTCGAAAACCACGATTCCGCGGAACTTCTAGCGTCCGCGCGATCAATCGCGGGGCGCGTGAGCCACTGTTTGCCATGGCCGGGCATGAGCCGCATCCCCGCTGCGTACGAGTCATTCGCGATCGAACATTTCCGCGCCCTGAACACGACCAGCCAGACAAGCTGGACCGATGCTTGTCCCGCGTATGCGCTGGGCTATCTGACCCACACCGCGTACGGGCCGGCGCTGGATCCAGCGTCGGCAGCAGAGCTGGAAATGCAATGGGATGAGCTGCGCGGAAAGTCGCGGCTGGGCTGGCCCCATGCGCTGGCCATCGTGCGCGATGCATGGGCGCACCTTGCAGTTGGCAAGCCGGCGCCCGTGTTCGAGCAACCACTGAATCCCTGATCCGGCGATCCGTGACTGCGGATCCCACGCAGTGCGCGGAGACGATCTGAAAGTCCAGTCGCCGTGACATCAGGCGAGATAACCTGGATAGCACGGGCAGATCGCTCCTGAACCGGAAACCTGCATGAACACTCGTGCTGCCCACTGCCAGATTCCGGAGCAAGACTGAGCATCTCCACGCCCCGCTCCATCTGCTTGGCGCCGGTGGCCGACGCGCGTGCTCGTCTATTGGTGCTGGGCAGCCTTCCGGGTGCACGATCACTGCAGGAACAGCGCTACTACGCGCATCCCCGCAACCACTTCTGGTGGGTGATGGCTGAGGTCTTCAGCATCCCGACTACGCTGGACTATCCCACGCGGCTGCAGGCGCTGCGCGACCACGGTATCGCGGTGTGGGATGTGCTCGCCAGCGGAGTGCGCCCCGGCAGCCTGGACGCGTCGATCGATCTGGCCACCGGGAAGCCCAATGATTTCCCGGCGTTCTTCGACCAGTTGCCGCAGCTACGGCACATTGTGTTCAACGGTGCCCTCGCGGAAACGCTGTTCACCCGGCGCGTGCTGCCGACGTTGTCACCCGAGCACCAATCGCTGGCGCGCCTGCGGTTGCCGTCCACCAGCCCGGCCAACGCGTCGGTGCCGCCTGCCGTGAAACTGGCGATCTGGCGGGCGGCGCTGATGCAGCGGTAAAAGAAGCTGAGGTCGAACGATCGGGACAGAACGATGGGGACAGAACGATCAGGGCAGGTTCCATTCTTGGCACGTTTGTGTGCGTGCAGTGGCACATCCGCAATCTCAGGCGCAGTGGGTCGAGGCGACCCGCCCCACGAACCTTGGCAGTCTCCGGGCAGCACGCGCGACCGCGCCCTCGCAGGGGGAGTCGTCCCGACCTGCCATCGCGGTCGACACGCCCTGCCGGCGCCGATAATCAATGATCGGCACCGGCACCATTCTTCAACGACTGATAGACGACCGATCGAGACGAGCACCATTCCTGGCACGCTGCCATGCCTTTAACGGCCGACCCGCAATCCGAGGCGCAGCGGGTCGGGCCGACCCGCCCTACGAACGGTGCCAGCCTCCGGGCATCACAGTCCACCGCGCCCTCGTAGCGCGGCGGCGATTGCGCGGCTAGCGCGATGCCTCGCTTACGCGTAACTCGCCGCAGATGCGGTTGCGTAGCGTGGCGCAGGAGCTGCCCGAATGTGCGGTTGTGGCGCGCGCACCCCGTTCTCGCGCACCGCCTCATAGCACTCGCAGCAGCGCGCTTCGAGTCCCGCGCGGTTCAACAGCTCGATGCGTCCGCGACGATATTGGATCAGACCGGCGCGCTGCAGACGCAACGCGATTGCGGTCACGCCCTCGCGACGTACGCCCAGCAACTGGGCGATGCCATCGTGGGTGGCTGTGATTATGGTTCCGGGCTGGCGATCCAGGTGCACCAGCAGCCAGCGGCACACCTGTTGTTCCAGCCGGTGGTGGCGCAGGCACGCCGTGGTCTGCGCCATGTCGGTCAACAACGACTGCGTGTAGGTCAACAGTTCCTGGCGCAGTGAGCTCGACTGCCGCGCCGCGTCGATCACCACGCTGGCCGGAAGCCGCAGCACCATGCCCGCACTCTGCACCACCGCGCTACCCAGCGCACGCCGGCCGCCGAGGAACGCGCAGATGCCAACCATGCCTTCGCTGCCGACGGCCGCGACTTCCAGCGAGGTGCCGTCCTGCAGCGCGGTGATCAGCGACACCGTCGCGGTGACCGGGAAGTAGACGTAGGCGAGAACCTCGCCCGCCGCGTGAAGCTGCCTTCCAGCTGGCAGCTCGACGGCGTTCATTCGCGCACGCAACGGCAGTAGATCGTCCGCAGACAAATTGGCCAACAAGCGATTGTTGATGGGGCTGATGGGGCTGATGTTCATGGACCTATCCTCGCTGGTCATCTGCAATGGCGGGCAATGGATGCCGCCGCACTTGGTCTGGCCTTGCCGCAACGCGCGCTGCGCTGGTGGCAGTGCGTCGCGTCGCAGGACTGCCTCTCCCAATCCACGTGGCATGCCAACTCCCCGCGCCAAGCGGATCAATGCATTACGTGTCCCATCGCACCGACGGCGCGGCAATGCGCACGATGCAGCAATCCGGCGCGTGCGAAATGCACGGCGCCGCGGGTCGCGCCGATCGACCGCACGGCATGCCGATGGCAATGCATGCTGCACGGCCAGCCGAACCGCAACCGTGCAATGCGCACGTTCGCCATGGGCAGATCCGCTGCAAATGATTGATTTTCAGAGGCTTCAATGGTTGGCATGCGGCGTGTAACGCATTCGGACGACACGGCGGATGCACCGTCGTTCGATTGGAGAAAGCAGATGAGCAGCATCCGAATCTTGCGCCCCCTCGCTTTCGGCCTTGGCCTGGCAATCGCCGGCCTCGGCGCTGGCGTATCTGCTGCGCAGACATCCCCGGCACAGGACATCAGCGATGCGCGACGCGAAGCGCAGATCTGGACGACCTATGGGTTCAATCCGCATCTGCGTGCGCTCGACATCTCCGTAGATGTCAACGGGCCCAACGCGGTGCTTATTGGGACTGTCTCGGACGGGCTCGAAAAGGAACTGGCCGAGCAGATCGCGATGGGTATTGAGGGCATCGACGAGGTCGACAACCGCCTGCTCGTCGACAGCGCCTACACGCCGAAGGCGCGTGCCGCTGCAGCCGACGGCGAGCGCGACTTCACGACCACCGTCGAGGACGCCACGATCACCGCTTCGGTGAAGTCGAAGCTGCTGTGGAGTGCCAACACCACGGGTCTGGCGATCGATGTCGACACTGTCAATGGCAAAGTCAGCCTCAGCGGCACTGTGGAATCCGCAGCGTCCAAGGACCTTGCCGGTCGTATGGCGCGCAACACCGATGGCGTGCGCTCGGTCGACAATCGTCTGACCCTGGCAGCGGCCAAGTCCAAATCCGGCGCCGACGCCATCGTTGTGAAGACCGACGCTGCCAACACGGACGCAGCGGAGACCGGAGCGGTGGTGACCGACGCGTGGATCACTACCAAAGTCAAGTCGACTTTTGCGTTCTCGCGCTGGGTCGATGGGACCGATATCGAAGTCAGCACCAACGACGGGGTGGTGGTACTGACCGGTGAAGTCGAGTCGGGCAGCGAGAAGAGTCTCGCCGCCGAGCTCGCACAGAACGTGCGCGGCGTGCGCAAGGTCGATTCCAGCGGGCTCACGGTCGCCGGATGAGTGCACGAGCGTGTCAGGCGGTGCTGCGGTGCCGGCATCGGAACCGTGCTGCGCGCCGGCGCTTGAGTCGCCCGTTCGCCGGCAAGACGGGCTCGACACCCGCGATCGCGCGGTCTTTTCCTCCAACGGAGACAAGAACATGAATCACAACGCAGACGTATTGCAAGAACTCATCCAGCTCGCCCGCGACGGCGCAGTTTTTTATGCCGACGCCGCCCGCGAGGTGAAGGACCCGACGCTGGTGCCATTGTTCCATCGCATGGCTACAGACAAGCGCGAGCTGATTTCGGCACTGGGCGGCCAAGTGGAGCGCACGGGCGAAGTGGTTTCGAGCAGCGGCACCTTTGGCGGGTCGCTACGCAAGACCTACACGGAAGTACTGGCGAAGTTGTCGTCCAACGACGGCAAGGTTTATGTCGACCAGCTCGAGCAGAGTGAAGATCGCCTGCTGGAGCACTTCGATGACGCGATTGCCGGCGCCGAGAGCGTGGAGCTTCGCGCCCAACTGACCGCGCATCTGCCGGCGGTGCGTGCCACGCACGACGAAATGCGTCGCGTCAAGAAGATACTCGCAGCAGCCTGAATAGCCAACCTACCAACCATCTATCAAGACAAGGAACAAGACTAATGAACCAGGACACCATCGGCGGCAAGTGGAAGCAATTGCGCGGCAGCATCCAGACCCAGTGGGGCAAGTTGACCAATGATGATCTGGATGTCGTGGAAGGCAATGCAGACTACCTGGCCGGCAAAATCCAGGAGCGTTACGGCATTGCCAAAGACGTGGCTGCCAAACAGGTAAGCGACTTCGAGCGCGACGTACGGTAACTGCAGGTCGCGTGTATTTTCGGCGCCTCCCCCCGCGTCGGAAGTCGCCACCGCGGATCCAGAGGGATCCGCGGTGGCTCGTTTCTTCAGGAACCGCCCGCATGTCGTCCGCTGGTTCACCCGCCGCTGCAGTTCCCGCTGAATTCCCGCCTCTGCCGGGCACACCGGCTCAGACGAGCGCAGACGCCTCGCTTGCGCGCTCCGATGCCGATGCCGCTGCCGCCGCACTGCCTGCAGCGCCTGCGGTGTGCGGCACGCAAGTGCTGTTGCTGCGCGCCTACCGCTGGCTCGGGCTGCTGGCGATCGGGGCGGCGTTGGTATTGGCGAGTTGGCTGCGATCGATCCTGGTGCCGGTGCTTATCGCACTGCTGCTTGCACTGACTCTGGCACCGGCGCTGCGCGTACTGGTGGGCTTGCGTGTGCCGCGCATGATCGGTGCCGCACTCCTGTTGTCGGCAACCCTGGGTGCATCGAGCGGCGTCGTGCTGCTGCTCGTCTCGCCGGCGGAGCAGTTCGTGCGCGAGGCTCCCGCAGCGCTCAAGCGTCTGGAGCAAATCGCACATCAATGGCGGCAGCCGATTGAAGCGGCCAGCGATGCAGCCCAGCGTCTGGTCGGGACGCTGAGCGAGGGTAGCGCCAACGCATCGAACCTGGGCAGCGGCGTATCCGATGCGATGCTCGGGATGCTGGCGCAGGCGCCGCTGGTGGTCGCGTCCGTGCTCGCCACGTTTTTCCTCGCCTTCATGATGCTGGTGCACAGCGATGCCTCGCTGCGCAAGCTGGTCGGCCTGCTGCCGAGCCTGTCCAGAGCCAAGGATCTGGTCGGTGGAACCCGGCAAGCGCAGCACGAGCTGTCGCGTTACATGCTGGTGATCACCTGCATCAACTTCGCGCTCGGCGGTGCGACGGCACTGGTGCTCAGCCTGCTCGGGGTCGAGCACGCGGTGCTGTGGGGCGGCATCGCTGCACTCGCGAACTATGCGCCCTATCTGGGCCCTGCCCTGGTCACGCTGCTGCTGGTACTGGTTGGCTTCGGCCAGCATGCCGAGATTGGTGCCGCACTGCTGGTTCCGGCCAGCTTCGTGATCCTGACCACGATCGAGGGCCAGATCATCTCGCCCCTGCTGATCGGCAGACACCTGCGCCTGGACCCGCTGGTGATCGTGCTGGCACTGCTCCTGCTCGGTTGGTTGTGGGGCGTGCCCGGCCTGCTGATCGCAGTTCCACTGCTGACCTGCGTGCGCGTGCTCAGCGAACGTTTGCACGGGGATGGAAAGCTGGTCGCCATCCTTACCGCCGCGCGATGACCAACCTGCAGCGCAGCACAATTCGCGAACACTCGGGCGGCAGCCAATGAACGCTATGCTCCCGGCTGATCGCGCGGTGGCCAAACCCCCGCCGCTTGCCACCCGCGCGCCACCGGAGGCAGTAACCTTGAGCGAACTTGCACCCGCCACACCCCGACCGCGCGGTCGCGTGCTGCTTGTCGACGACGACGCGACGATCGCCGCGGGTTTCCGGATTGCACTGGAGATTGAAGGCTATTTTGTCGAGTGGGCCGATAACGCGCGCGATGGCGCGGCGATGGCGGCACGGCAGCGCTACGACGTATGCCTGCTCGACATCAAGATCGGCATCGACTCCGGCCTGG
>Ga0209181_10013428_pt1 | contig 10255 bp, 12 predicted proteins | sample MAT05_FD_187208 | JGI IMG/M metagenome (GOLD analysis project Ga0209181, IMG submission 187208) | Freshwater microbial communities from Lake Fryxell liftoff mats and glacier meltwater in Antarctica - MAT-05 (SPAdes) (version 2) | ecosystem: Environmental > Aquatic > Freshwater > Ice > Liftoff...
TGGATGGAACAATATCCATGGCAGCCAGGGCGATCGCGCATTTCTGGCAATAGCCTTACCATGGACGAGAAGCGGCAAATTGAAAATAAACTTCCCCCAAATCTTCCAGATGCCCAGCTAATTAACTCGTTCCAGTTCATGGACATCATCGAGTTTTTGCACAGCCGCTCGCAAGAAGATCTCCCCGAAGAGCGCCGGTTGCCAATGAGCGAAGCCCTAGCAGAACATATCAAGCGCCGACTGCTCTACTCCGGCACAGTCACGCGAATTGACTCGCCGTGGGGGATGCCGTTTTATGTCCTCACCCGCGCTTTTTATTCACCTGCTGATGAGGAAGAACGCACCTACATTATTGTGGAAGATACCGCCCGCTATTTCCGCTTAATGCGAGATTGGGCAGATCATCAACCTAAGGTGTTGCGTATCTTGGAAGAACTAGATATCTCAGAAGATCGCATAGGAGCCGCATTGACGGAGCTAGACGAGGTATTGCGGGCTTGGGCCGATCGCTATCACCAAGATGGTGGCCAAGCGTTTGTAGTGCAAATGGCGATGGGGCCAAAAGACGATTAGGGGTTTGGGTAAAACGTTGGGTGTCTGGTTTGAGCTATTGAGTCGATCTAGGGGGTGCGGTTTGGTGCGGTTGGCTCTGCGAACTACCCTAATCACCGTAGGGGTGGCGATCGCTCTTTCCCCTGATCCTGCCCGGAGCTATCGGCTGTCTCCGGTAGAGTCTGGTGCCCTCAGCTTGCCCGAGTCGGTGTTTCTGGCTCATGCAGAGCTACCCTTCTTGTCGCCCGCCCCGACCCTGTTTATTCCCAGATTCTCCTCGTTCAACAGCCAACCCCTCGATCTCCAGATTCGCCTTTACAGCCATTATCTGATGGTAAATGGCGCACCCGACGTGCTCATTATCGGCAGTTCCCGAGCCTTGCAAGGGGTTGATCCCGGTGCGCTGCAGCAGCGTTTGGCCGCGCGGGGATATCCCAACTTGCGAATTTACAACTTCAGCATCAATGGAGCCACCGCTCGTGTGGTCGATCTGATGCTTCGGCAGATTCTCCCCCCCGATCAAGCTCCTCGCGTTCTGATTTGGGCCGATGGATCACGGGCGTTTAATAGTGCCAAACTCGACGTCACCTACAACGGCATCGTTGCCTCGGCTGGGTATGCTCAACTCAGGCAGGGTCGCCGTCCCATCCAGCCCCTATTATCAGGGAGTCTTCCGACTCCACCCCCTGAGATTTGTATTGATTCGCCGATCGTGCCCACGGCTCAAACCTCATCTTTGATCCTGGCATTGAGCCAAGGTTCTCTAGCTCCGGCTAATCTGAGCCAGGGTCAGTCTCTTTTGGCCGCCCCTGCCTCTGCTTGCTCTCCTTTTTTAGAGCCAACGATGGCCATTCCCGCTCCGTTGCGCTGGAGCCATGGGTTGCCCGCTGTAGAACCATCGCCACCGCTGCCGATCACCGCGAATGGCTTTCAATTGATCTCGACTCGGTTTGAGCCTGCTACGTATTATCGACAGTTTCCTAGGGTGTCAGGGCAATATGACGATAATTATGTGCCCTTTCGACTGGCTGGCGAGCAGGCCACGGCAACAGTAGCGATCGCGCGCTTTGCCCAGCGCCACCGGATTCCACTAATATTTGTAAACTTGCCCCTCACTCAAGACTACCTCGATCCAGTTCGGCAACGCTACGAGCAGCAGTTTCGTCAATATATGCAGCAGTTGGCCAGCCAGCAAACCTTCCTCTTTCACGATCTCAGCCAACAATGGCCAACACAGAACGAATATTTTGCTGATCCTAGCCACTTAAATAGACAAGGTGCTCGGGCTGTGAGTGCTGAACTAGCTAATAGTGCGAGTATTCCTTGGGCTACTCTATTGCGTTAGCTCAGACCAATCAGCCTGCAATTCTGGGCATTTCCAAAGCGGTTTGGCAAACTAAAAAATTACCTAATCCGCTCTAACGTCAGAGCAAATTAGGCAATCCTACAAATATAGTCACCAACAGAGTTTAAGGCTGCTCTGCCACCGACGCGAGCGAATAGGGCAAAAAGCTCTCAACTAAACCCAATGCAGCGGTCTATTCTTCTTCAAAAAACTCACCATCGAGTTGTTTGAGGCGAATATGTTTTCGACCTAGAGAAATCTCAAACTCATCACCGGGCTTCAAGTTCATCTGCTTGGTGTAAGCCGAACCAATCAAGAGATTGCCATTTGACTGAACTGTAATTCGGTAGCTAGCGCTACGACCACCACGCCCATTGCTGCTGGCCTTGCCGTCTAATTCGATGCCTTCAGCATCAATTAGCGCGTTCAGGAACTTCATCATATTGACGCGCTCTACACCGTTTTTGGTTACGGTGTAATAGCCACATTCTCGCGCCTTTTCCTCTTTGTTGAGGTTCTCGAGCTGTTTAACCTTAACCAGGAGAGCGTCCCCAAGCAGGGGTTCAATTTTTTTCTTTTTAATCATTAACTTAACTCTAAGGCCATCAACTAAAGTCTATTCGCTACCAGTCTAAGAGTGGGATTAGAGGTTAACCTAGCTAGAACCTAGCTAACAGTTGCCCAGAAACTTTTTCCACAGCTTGAAAGCAGCTCGTAGAATTATACTACACTGGGTTAGCGAAATTTTTCTACATTTTTTCTATTAGAATCTAGCCTTTTTATCAGTTTTGCTCGGCGATATTGACCTCAGCGTCAATGATTCCTCTATAGACTTGGGAGACAGTCAATGATTTCAACAGCTACATTAATCTTGTAATCCTAAATGAGTTGCGGCAGGAAGATGCACTAAGATCGCCTTCTCTCTCACAACTCATTGCGAAAATAGTTGAGGATGACCATCCAAAAAATTAGAATGATGCACCCAAAAAACTTGCCTGCCAAACCTATGACAGTTGAGCACCTAACATAAAATACAAAATTTGCGCAACGGCCAACAGGATGAAGCTAGGCTGTTTTTCTACTCAAGCTGATTTCAGAAGTCGTTTGCTCTAAGCTCTTTAGCCCATTTTAGAATGGTGATATAACCTGACGCCCCTAACTAAAATTCTATGAAATTATTAACGTCGATCGATCTTGAGTCAACCGTAAAGGGGTTTTGAGCGGTTGATCTTTGTGTGCGATGTGACCGAGCAGCTAACCCTTGCTGATACGTTGCGAACAACCCATACCTATACAGAGAAGTTGAAAAAACGTCGGGTTGTTAAAGCCGCGATCGCAACCGTAAAGCCGGTTGAAACTTAGCTGAGACTATTCTTCAGTACGGCATCGGGTTAGAAGTCAGTTGAGAGGCTAAAATTTTACTGCAAAAAATAAAGGTGCCAAGCTCATCCGATTTTGCTCCCAAGAGATTTGCGTCAAGATTGAGCTGGGTGGTTTGCAGCTCTAGATCTCGCCGCCGCCCGCTACACAAATAATGGGATCTCTGACCTGAGCAATTGACATGAAATTAACGACTCGTGGGCATTACAGCGTTAAGGCACTACTCGATTTAAGCCTCCAACCCAGCTATGGGCCGACATCAGTGCGGGCGATCGCCACCCGACAAAACTTGCCCGCCCCGTATCTCGAAAAACTGCTGATTGAGCTGCGGCAGGCAGACCTAGTCACGTCTTCACGCGGGGTCCAGGGAGGCTATCAACTAGCGCGATCGCCTGCCCAAATCTCGCTAGCGCAAATCCTGGAGGCCGTTGGAGAAACGATTGAACCGCTACCCCACCACCTTCCCGATGCAGATCAATCTGAAGATTGGGTCACCTTCACCCTTTGGCAGCGTCTGCATCAAAAGCTTAAAGCCGCCCTCCAAGAGATTTCTTTAGAAGACCTTTACTACGATGCCAAGAGCTGGCAAGCTGCTCAAGGTGAAACTAGCAGCTTCATCATTTAAACTTTCATTACTTACAATGAGCCTAAATTGAGCCTGAGTCTGGATTAGAGCCATAAATCTACGTTTTTAGATGAGCTTAAGTCTAGAATGAGGTAAGGTCTGTCTAAAAAATAAAAGAAATAGAGACTTGACAGTTTCAACTTATTTTAGCGATGATAGGTAGCCGTTGTTCTTTTGCTCGGATCAGGTTCGCGCCCATGGGCAAATGCTAAAGGCGAAGTTCAGCTCAGCGCTTTAGCTACCTGTACGGCATATTCAGAGAAATAGTCATGACTTACGCAATTATTGAAACGGGTGGAAAGCAACTACGAGTAGAAGTTGGTCGCTTCTACGATGTAGATCGCCTTCCCCTAGAAGAAAATGAAGAATTTACCCTTGACCAAGTCTTGTTCGTTGATCACGATGGCGAGGCGTCAATTGGCCAACCCCTAGTAGAGGGTGCCACGGTTGAGGCTACTGTCCTACGCCATTTCCGGGGCCGTAAGATCATTGTTTACAAGATGCAGCCTAAGAAGAAAACCCGCAAAAAGCAGGGGCATCGTCAAGAGCTAACTCGGGTTATGGTCAATGCGATTAGTCTGGGTGGTTCTGCGTTAGTATCAGACCAAACGTCAGCAGAAGCTGCGCCCGTAAGTGTCGTGTCTGCTGAGGTCGCGTCTGCTGAGACTGAGGACTAGAGCGACTCAGAACCCGTCAATGTGTAATAGAATCTTGTAAGAAAAAGCGAAGGCAACCATGGCACATAAAAAGGGAACAGGTAGTACGCGTAACGGGCGCGACTCTAACGCTAAGCGTCTAGGCGTCAAGCGCTATGGTGGAGAAGTTGTGAGAGCAGGCAACATCATTATTCGCCAACGGGGTACTAAAGTGCATCCTGGTGAAAATGTAGGCCGGGGCAGCGACGACACTTTGTTTGCGCTGACTGATGGTGTTATCACCTTTGAACGTAAAGGAAAGAACCGCAAAAAAGTGAGCGTCTATCCTGTTGTCACCCCAGATGCTTCAGTCGCTGCTGCCTAATCAGATAGCGAATCATTCTTTACAATATCAACTAAAACCCAGCCGATCCGACTTTATTGGATCTGCTGGGCTTTTTTAGTCACCTTCTAATTACTCTGGTAGTACAGCAGAGGCATTGAATGAACGTAAAGACTTAAAGGAATAGAGACTTAAAGGGAATCTATAGCTAAAAATGATGAATAGGGATTGCTTTTCTAAGAACTCCGTATAAATAATGAGAGGGTAGACATGATTCGTATTTGCAACAGGCGTTTGAAAAGCTAGACTTGTTCAACGTCTGCGGCGCTTAAGATCCACGTCATCCCGTTTGTCCTCTCAGTTTTTTACATCATCGACAGTGGCCACCATGATCTTGGATTGGAGTATTCCGACAGTTAACAAGCTAGAATGCTATGTTCGCAATGCTTTGGAGCTGGGTGAACTATCCCCTGGGGCGCAATCTTGCATTAGCCAGCTTGTGTCTGACGGTAACTTATCGGATCGAGATCGAGCGTTGCTATCTATTTTGAGGGATGCGATCGCGGATGGGTGTATTCGCCAGGTTACCTCTTCAGTGCGCCTCTAGTCGGTTCCTAATTAATCAGGTTGCGATCGCAAGTGGACGATTGTCCATAACCTCTGGAGAGACTGAGTTTGAACGTTTTTTCTGATCTCAGCTCCCAAACGCGACGCAACATGCGGGTGCTATTTGTGGCGGGGCTGCTGTTTTGGGCGTCCTTGGCGACTTTGCTGCCCGTTTTACCGCTCTATGTTCAATCAATGGGGGCTAATAGCCAAACTGTTGGGATCGTGGTCGGTTCCTTTGCCATTGGGCTATTAGCCTCGCGCCCCGCCTTAGCCCGCATGGCAGACCGTCGAGGTCGAAAGCTAGTTTTGTTGATTGGCATGGTAACTGTGGCGATCGCCCCCATCGGCTATATCGCCACCCAATCAATTCCATTGCTCATTGTGGTGCGGGCATTTCATGGACTCAGCATTGCTGCGTTTGCCTTAGCCTATAGTGCCTTGATTGTTGACCTCTCGCCCCCCCAGCGCCGGGGTGAACTGATTGGCTATATGAGCCTAGTCAACCCGATTGGCATGGGGCTAGGCCCTGCTATTGGTGGATTTATGCAGTCCTGGGTAGGCTACACTCCAACGTTTTGGACTGCCGCCGCCCTGGGGATTGTCGGCTTGTTTTTTACCGTTCAGGTGCAAGACGTTTATTTGCCGACTCACGCTACTGCTGCCACGGGGGCGATCGCGGCTTCTGGGACTGGCTCTGATCAATTCTGGCTGAAGCTATTACAGCCGCATATCCGCACGCCTGCGCTGGTGCTGCTGCTGGTTGGGGTAGCGTTTGGCACGCTCACAACTTTTGTGCCATTGCTAGTGGTCGAAGTTGGGGTGAACCTCAATGTGGGGCTAATTTATTCGGCAGCGGCGATCGCTAGTTTTGGCATTCGCTTACTGGTAGGACGCGCCTCAGACTATTATGGGCGGGGCTTATTTATTACTGGAAGCCTAGTCCTCTATGCGCTATCGATGGCCGTGCTGTGGCAGGCTAGCAGTACCGCTGGGTTTTTAGTCGCCGGATTGCTTGAAGGCTGCGGCAGTGGTATTTTGATCCCCATGATGGCGGTGTTGATGGCAGATCGCTCCCAGCCGCATGAGCGCGGCCTCACGTTTAGTTTATGCATGGTCGGGTTTGATCTTGGCATTGCCCTGGCAGGGCCATTTTTTGGGGCGATCGCCATTCAGCTGAACTATCAGACCATTTTTGGGCTTGCGTCCTTATTGTCATGGCTGGGGTTGCTAGTGTTTTTAATATTTTCTGGCAAAAATATGTCCCAATCCTTACGGTTCGCACTGGGTAAAGGGAAAGATATTTATGCCGTCGAACCCGCGACTCAGACCTACAAATAGGTTTCACCACCCAATTTCACCATGGCGATTATTGGAGCAGTTTAGCCCGTCATCGCTTGAAGATGGGCAGCAGTGAAAGCCGCCATAGACAAAATCAAGACACAAAAATAAAGGTAGCAGAAAAATCTACTACCCCAGAACCATATTGCTTTGAAACCGTATGATGAGATACGGGCTAGGAGGGATTCGAACCCCCGACACCGTGGTCCGTAGCCACGTGCTCTAGTCCACTGAGCTACAAGCCCTTGGCAAGTTAGCTACAAGCTCTTGGCAAGAATAATATACTATCACACTCAGTCACAATGGAACAAGATTCTGCTCAATCGGCTCAATCGGCAATTGCCTTATCCAATTCTGCCTCTGCCGCCGAAATTCCTAGTGTGTCTCCGCTGACCCATCTAGACGCCAGTGGTCAAGCTCAGATGGTGGATGTTTCCCCTAAACAGGCAACCGTCCGCCACGCCATCGCAGCAGGGCAGGTGAAAATGCTAGCTCAAACGTTTGCCGCCATTCAGGTCGGCAATACGCCCAAGGGTGACGTGCTGGGAACGGCTCGGCTGGCGGGCATTATGGCGGCCAAGCAAACAGCTCAGCTGATTCCGCTATGTCACCCGTTGCCGATTCAAAAGGTTGAGGTCACAATTCTGCCCAATGTTCAACTACCGGGCTACGATATTCGGGCGGAAGTTCGCACTAAGGCCGAAACCGGGGTAGAAATGGAGGCGCTAACGGCGGTCGCGATCGCCGCTCTGACCCTGTATGACATGGCGAAAGCCTTAGAAAAATCTATCCAAATTGAGCATATTCGGTTGATTAGCAAAACGGGAGGGAAGTCTGGGGATTATGGGGTTGGGGGCTAGCCCTGCATCAATTAGTCCCAAGGCTGTTGGGGCGGCGGCGCTGTGTTAGGGCACAGCGGTTCTACAATAAGAATGGGAATCGTTGCATTCCTGACTAACCCTTTTACACTGCTGCTGTATGCCTCCTCGCTGGCCCCGTGAACCCGACCGCAATGATCCTGCCTACCGTCGTCTGGATGACCGGATGAACTTTGCCATCCATGTGGCGCTATTTTCGGCCACCAATTCTGGGGTCTGGTTTGCGCGGCTAGTGCAGGCGCAGCCCTGGACTTGGACTGGATGGTTGACGGGGGTGTGGGCGCTGGCATTAGTCGCTCACGGAGTTTATATTTTTGCGATCGCCGACTATTCCACTCCGTCTCAAAAGCAAAATATTAAATCTTCTTAGAGGTTGAATTAGTACCTATGGCACAGTTAAACTCCGCTGAAACCGTTGAAGCCTTGGCCGCAGAGCTGGGTGAAAGCGTCTACATCGACGTGGCTAAATGGCACCTTTATCTGCGTGATGCGCACCTGCATACCCTCTTGGCAGAACAATTGCTGCCGCTGTTGGGCAATGGCGATCTGACCGAAGGCCGGGTAACCGACGTGCTCAAGGCCATTCCGGTAAAGCTCGGGGGTGGCAAACGCGAAGTGCCTCTGACAGATTTATTGCCAATGCAGGTTCAAGTCCAGCTGATGGACATTTTAGAAGAGTTTCAGCGCAAACTCTAAGAGTCGCTAACCGCTTCGAGTCCATCACGAATGCCGAGATAGAGGTTTCAATGCTGCTAATTTCCGAACTGCTAAAGTAGCGGGAATTTTGCCATAGGTGGGGCGAGTTTGGTTAGTTGTTGTTATCGTCGTCAGCCGAAAATCCTGACAGCTTGCGGGTCGGGGTTGGCCAGTCTGAATTTTCGCCGCCAATAGTCAGGCGTTCGATATTGACATAGTCTTTACTAAACTGCTTAAAGCCGTTGATCAGCACGTCGAGGGCGATCGCATCACTGGTACCCAAATCGAACCAGCAGCGACCCCAATTTCCCTCATATTCCACCTCGCTCATGTTGTGCATCACAGACATCAAGCTGCCATCGGCCACATCATCGCTGTATTCCAAATAGCTAATATCTAGCCCTGTATCTTGGACCTGTAGGTTCTCGGCATTAAACCCACCCAGTTTTCCTAAGAAAAACCAGGAATTAAAGATTTCTTCAACGTATTGCTGCTCCATGTTCGACGGCACCGTGCTGAATTCTAGCCAAATCCAGAGGTCGAAAAAGTCGCATTCACGGAATTCTACGCGCATTGCAGGGAAAATCTGATGGAAGGACAGGGAATTACCTGCTTTCAGTCTACTGTGCCGCTGATCCGACTGCGTCATGAATGTGAGTTAGGCCATGGTCTGTCAGCTTTTTCGCCAACCCAGTGAGGATATGAGGGATTAATTGTGGCCCTTCATATAACCAGCCCGTATAAACCTGCACCAGACTGGCTCCCGCTGTAATTTTTTCCCAGGCATCGTCAGCTGTAAAAATACCGCCTACGCCAATAATCGGCAGGGTGCCTGCGGTTTTTTGATAAATGAAGCGAATCACGTCGGTAGAGCGCTGCCGCAGAGGTGCGCCGCTAATGCCACCGGGTTCATCGGCTAGGTAGGTGCCCACTCCTGGCAACAGATGGGTGGTCAGGCCGTCGCGGCGGATGGTGGTATTGGTGGCAATGATCCCAGCTAGCTGATGCGTTTGGGCTAGCGTCAAGATATCGGCGATCGCCTCCCATTCCAGATCAGGCGCAATTTTCACGAGCAGCGGCTTGTGTTCGGTATTTTCGTGCTGAAGTCTGGCCAAAATCCGGTCTAGCTGGCTAGCATCTTGGAGCGATCGCAACCCCGGTGTGTTGGGCGACGACACGTTAACGACAAAATAGTCTCCTAACCCCTTCAGTAAGCGAAAACTGCCCAGATAATCGTCTGCGGCGAGGTCGAGGGACGTAATCTTGGATTTACCAAGGTTGATGCCGAGGGGGAAAGGAGCCGACGGGGAGGGGAGTTGTTTCAGCCTAGCCGCCAAGGCGTCAGCCCCGTGGTTGTTAAACCCCATACGGTTTAAAGCAGCGTGGTCTTGGGGCAGGCGAAACAGGCGAGGTCGAGGGTTACCGACTTGGCCATGTAGGGTTACAGTGCCCAATTCGGCAAAGCCAAATCCAAAGTGTGCCCACAGCGCTGCACCTATACCGTCTTTGTCAAATCCTGCGGCCAGACCGACTGGGTTATCAAAGTCTAGCCCCCACAGCTGCTGCCGCAGGGCCGGATGGGTCGTGCAACACAACTGATGCAGCTGATGCAGCATCCAGGCTGCGGGGGGGCGATCGCCTGTTGCCTCCAACCAGGTCAGCATTTGCATAAACCTGCCCTGAAGCCACTCTGGGTCTACCTTCAGCCCCGAAAATAGCAGCGGACGAATTCCTTGCCGATAGATATCCACAGCAAATTAAGGCGACTTTCAATCGCAGTAAAATTAAATAACTTAATACTATTATGTCGGTATGTTGGGTTATATCAGGCGCAGATCCTGATTCAGCGCTTGA
>Ga0209181_10013431_pt1 | contig 10254 bp, 8 predicted proteins | sample MAT05_FD_187208 | JGI IMG/M metagenome (GOLD analysis project Ga0209181, IMG submission 187208) | Freshwater microbial communities from Lake Fryxell liftoff mats and glacier meltwater in Antarctica - MAT-05 (SPAdes) (version 2) | ecosystem: Environmental > Aquatic > Freshwater > Ice > Liftoff...
TAAGTAACATGCCAGCTTATTATACTCCGTATTTGTTGAGTAAAGATCGAGTGGTTGTTGTAAGATAAGATAAGTTTTGGGCGGCTGGCGGGCTTCCTGCCTACCGGACAGGCAGGTCCGTAGCAAGTCCGCGCTACGCTCACTCAACCCTTAGCGGGCTTTTCACTTCTATTCTTGGCGCAAGCGCATCACGGTCAAAAAATGTAAAGCGATCCATAAACTACTCATCCCTCAATACATTAGCGGGGTTCACCCGGGTAGTTTTAAACACTTTGTAGCCTATCGAAATTGCAGAAGCGAGAAATAATACGGCTGCCGCAATCGCCATCGAGGTAACAGAAACCTCTTGGTAGTAATCCCAAATGCTACCCATCAATGCTGCTGACATCGACCAGCCAAGCGGTGCGCCCAGCAGACAAGCTATCAATAAAATAATAACAAACTCCTTGTTGATGACTTTGGCAATGTTCCCCACCGATGCCCCCATCACCTTTCGCACGCCAATCTCTTTCATCTTCTTGATAATGTTCAGGGACACCAACGTGAACAAGCCCGTCACCGAAAGCAACAACGCCACCACACCTAAAAAAACAAACATGGTCACTAAGTTTTTGTTCACTGTGTTCGCCTCTACCATTTCATTATTCATATAATTGCCATCGTACATTTTGTTAGGAAACAAGTCCTTCCAAGTAGCCTCCATGTAATTGTTAGTGGCCACTAATTTGCCGACAGGCGCTTTTACCAAAATATGATTGATCTTATCTTTATCCGCCAAGCGAAACATGATGGGCTCCATCTTTTCCCACAGTCCATTGTTGTAAATGTCTTTTACAACTCCTACCACAAAATACTTTACCGTATCCATCCAAATGATTTCTTTGCCGATGGGGTTAGTCAATGAAAACTTTCTGGCGAGTCCTTCGGTAATGATCACCGATTCTTTGTGATCTGTTTCCGAATCCAAGATAAAATTTCTGCCTTCGAGTATTTTTACTCCCATAGTCGGAATGTAATCAGCACTTACATCCAAAATATCCGCCTCTATTTCTAGCGTCTCATGTTTGATGGGATCATTGAAGCCAGATGCATACAAGTGGTTTTGTGTTCCAATGATTGCGGTAATGTCTTTGTTGGCAGCAAGGGCATTGCGATAGGTTTCAAATTCCGAGCGGCCATTGACATTGGTAAATACAATTCCGTCCTTGTCAAAGCCCATATCAAAGTCTCGTTGAAAGGCAGCATTGTCGGTAAACGCAAAACTGCACACGATGCCAGCCAATGAAATAGCAAACTGTAAACACAAGAGTGTGCGCGTAAAATAATTCGTACCACCAAATTTTAACGTGCCTTTCAAAATACTCACCGGTTGAAACTTGCTGATATAAAACGCTGGGTAAAAGCCTGCCAACAAACTAGTGAAGAGCAACGTAATGACCATAAAGATCATGAAGTTCGGTTTTGCAAAATAGTCTGTCACTACATTAAATTCGGGCCACAAATTATTGAAAGCCGGCAGCAAGAATAATTCACAAATAAGAAAGCCGAGCACGAGGGCGAAGAAGCAAATCATGGTTGTCTCTCCAATGAATTGGACAATCAAGCTTTTGCGCGAACTGCCCAATACTTTGCGAATACCAATTTCTTTTAGCCTACGCGAAGAGATGGCAACTGCTGTATTGGTTAAATTGAAGATAGCAATCAACAAAACAAAAGCACCCATCAACGCCAACCCAATAACCGCTGCAATGGGGGAACCACTGTTTGTCCATGTTCCGTTTTTATCAGAGTAGCCATCGCGCACAGCCATGCCAACAAAGGGCTCCACAAAAAAATACTTGATAATAAAATCCTCCCGAATTTTATTGTTGTTGGCAGCATAGGTTTTTATTTGCTCTTGAATGGCGGCTACGCGCGAATGGTCTTTAATCTGCACAAACAATGTGTTTCGGTACTTCCAGCTGTTTTCGTTATAGTCGCCCTTGGCAAATTCAAATAGATTATCGTGGTGAGCAAATGTTTGTACACCAAAACTCGAATTCGCTGGCTGCTTTTTGAAAACACCCGTCACCGTGTACTCTTTGATCCGTCCGCTGTCCAGCATTTGCGTCAGGGGTTTGCCAACTACTTTTAATTCCCCAAAATACTTGATGGCCAGTTCATCACTTATGCATATTCCGCTTTTGTTCGTTAGCTCCCCATTACCATCAATAAATTCATACGTGAACACTTTAAAAAACGCTGGATCCACATAACCAGTATTATCACTAAACAATGCCTCCTTTACTCGAAAGTTTCTTCCTTCTGGTGTGTAGCGGATTACCTCGTCTACTCCGTTCACATTTTGTTTGATCGCATTGCCGAGTGCAACTGGTGCAAAGCCAAATTCAGTTAACTCATTCTGAAATTCGCGCACTGACCCGACTCGATAGATGGTGCCAGCATTTTTGTGATGGTCGTCAAAACTGACATTGAAATCGTAATTGAAATACCCGATGATGCAGCAGGCAATTGAAATGGCCATGCCAAAAACATTGATGAAGATAAAAAGTTTGTTCTTCATCAGGTTGCGAAAGGTGATAAGCAGGTAGTTTTTGATCATAAGTTGGGGTTGTGTTGGGGCTAAGACTCAATTTAGACGCAAAGGGTTGCATTAGGTTACGGCAATTGCCAAATAACATACCAATGTGAAAAAGAGCGTAATTAGGTAAAAACTGAAGATCAATTTTGGGTTTTGTTCAAATGTGAACAGATGGGTGTACGCTCCTTCATCAACGTACCGACAAGCGAAGCGTAACGGCAAGGGATAGTCGCGGCACCTCGAAGGAGCATTGGATGGTGCGAAGGCGCGAGGAGTAAAGCGCCAGCCTGCCTAAACGTGAGTGCAGGCATGGATAGCCTGACCGGTAGGCAGGCCGCCAATAAATCCCAAAAAATAGTACCTTCACCTTTACCTATAACTTCGCCCTGCTTAGAAGACAAACTTGTGTTATTTGATAGTTTGATCTTTTATACTTGGGTATTTTATAGGTTACGTTGTACTTAATAAACCTAAATCTCTATGAGGAAGTTGTCCTACATTTATTTGGCGCTCACGTGCTTGATCAGTTGCAGTCCTGAAAAAGAAAAAACGCCTATTGCTACTGGCATAAACGACTATCCAAGTTTGGTTACGTTATTTAACGAATGGCGCGCATTTGAAAACCCTCCCCTGAAAGATGGCGCACCTGACTATACGGTTGCTACTTTTGAAAAGCGCATGCCCGAATTTAAAAAGTTGCAAGGTAAATTGTTTGCAATGGACACCGCGAAGTGGCCGATTGAACAACGTATCGACTGGCATGTGGTATGGGCAGAAATGAATGGATTTGATTTTAACCAGCGCGTGCTACAACCTTGGACGCGCGACCCTGCTTACTATAGCTCACTGAAAATGGAACGCAGCGATGTGCCCGCACACGAAGGCCCTACGCATCATAAAACAGTAGAACTGTGGACGTACCAATTTCCATTAAATACAGAGAGTAAAACAAAATTGATTAGTGAACTAAAAGTAATTACCCCGCTGAACGAACAAGCAAAAATAAATTTGACAGGCAACGCTAAAGAATTGTGGATTGCCGGCATCCGCGATATTAAAACACAAAGTGAAGACCTCGCTAGTATTCTACAACTGCCGGGCGTAGGCGAACAAATAGATCTGGTAGCGGCCATCAAACAAGCAATCACTTCTACGGACGCGCTGGCCGAATGGCTCAGCGCTCAGTCGGCATCGAAGACAGGTCCTTCTGGGATCGGAAAAGAAAATTACACCTGGTATTTACAAAACGTGCACTTGGTACCACTTACGTGGGAAGATGAAGTGATGGTGCTGAAGCGTGAACTGGCCCGCGCATGGTCTTCACTGAAATTAGAAGAACACCGCAACCGAAAATTACCGGAATTGGTCGCAGCCGACTCACCCGAAAAATTTGCTGCCTTAGCAGAGCGCTCGGCCAAAAGCCTGATGACTTTTTTAGAGAAAGAAGAGATTGTTACCGTAAAAGAGTATTTTGAACCTGCATTGCGCGAACATTTGGGAAAGTTTGTACCTACGGAAAAGCGAAATTTCTTTTTGATTGGTATGCACTATGACCCGCGGCCGCTCTATTCACACTTCTATCATTGGTTTGAATTGGCCCGCCTGGATAAAGAGCCGAACAAAAGTGAAATACGGAAGGGCCCATTGCTGTACAATATTTTTGCTGCCCGCAACGAAGGGTTGGCCACGGCCGTAGAAGAAATGTTTATGCAAGCAGGGTTGTATGACAATAACCCACGCGTGCGGGAGATTGTTTACATCATGATTGCCCAACGCGCTGCCCGTGGACTCGGTTCTTTGTATGCGCATGCCAACCAACTAACGATGGAAGAAGCAGGAAAAATTCATTCCGAATACACGCCTCGCGGTTGGATGAAGACCGAAAAGAAATTGCTTTTGTTTGAGCAACATCTTTACATGCGCCAGCCCGGATACGGAAGTAGCTACATCACAGGCAAGTATCAGTTAGAAAATGTTCTGGCCGACTTTGCGAAAATGAAAGAATCGAAAAACGAACCATTCCGCTTAAAAGATTATTTTGACCTGCTCAATGCGATTGACGATATACCCGTTTCGCTGGTGCATTGGCAAATGACGGGCAACGACACGGATATCAGAAGTATTCGCAAAAAGGAGATTGTAAATCGAGTGCACAATTGATTTGATGACGCATATACGACACCACATATTTTGGCTAGGTCAAAATCAGTTCTCCGGCTCAAGTCAATACTCCAATAATACTTGTTTGACAGTTTAACTAAATTGTTGAAAACGATTCCAACCTTTACTAACCTTATTGTGTCTAAACAGCAAATCCACAAAAAAATATGAAAAAGTCTATTTGGCTTATGCTCATTATAGTGACCATAGCTTGCAATGATAAGAAGCAAGATATCCCAATTGGGGAAAATATCCCAGTTGGAGATTGTATTGCAGTAAGTTATGTACGCGGTATTTGCGGGCAAGCTATCTTGAAAATACTAGAAGCTCCCCATTTCAATAAAGGAGAAAACGAAGGGGATGATCAAAATGTATTTTTGGCAACTTTAGAATGCGGCTTTGATCTAGCGAAGTTGGATAAAAGTCTCTTTTATGTTGAATTGAACCCGGATAATTTCAATTCAAATTGTGCCGTTTGTCTAGCTGCACTGAATTACAGCGGAAAGCTCCGTTATACTGTTCGATTAGCTGCCCCATGTAAGTCAACTAAAGATTAGTTACCTGTTTTAAGTAGGTTGCAGTAAGAAAAGTAGGGCTGCCCGTTCAGATCTGCGGGCAGCTATGTTTACATTACATTTTTTACTGATTTGCCGGCTGCAAAAACATATCTGCCACTTGAGTTTATGATGAGCCCATGAGTTCTTGTCGTATACATACTGCTCTTTTCGTTGGCTCTTGGGAAATTCATTCTGTTTTGAATGCTAACGAAAAATTGCCTCTATTTGAAGATATTACTCTCTGCCGCCATCTTTTTGTACTCGGGCAAAATCTTTTCATAGAGCGCCTCATCCACTTTCTTTAATGAATTCATTAATCCACCAATACCTGAGTCTTTCAGGGATACGCGTTGTTTTCTGATCTCCTCCATTTTATTGCGGATGGTAGCTTCCAGTTTAATGAGGTCTCGTTCGGTCATGTGGTTTATTTATATCGGACTATTGTTAACGGGAGTTACGCAAACTAATAGACGTTGTCAGTTTGAGCTTGTCGAAAACGGCATATCCGTGTTTTTGAATAGGCTTCGACCGGCTCAGCCAGACAGCAAATTAATGACTTTGCGTAACTCCTATTCTCAACTTTCCTTACTTTTATAAAATTGCTTGATCACTACTTTTTGCAAAATACGCTTAATGATCAACTCCGCGATGACAGCAAAGTGATTATCGTTTTTATTTTCCTGTAAATATCTTTTTAATTGAGCTTCACCAATATCAATTCGATTGAGCAATTTCATTAAACTAGAATTTGCAGTCTTTTCATGGAGTTGGAGTTCTACTACAATCTTCTCGTGCATACTGGCATAGTCGGGCACAAGTGCTCCCACAAAATCAGCCGAAAAATTACACTGCTCAAAATCTTTTCTAAGTTGAGCTTTAAAGGCATCAAACAACTCTTTGCTGTTCAACTGATTTTTAATATCGGGCAAATTCTCCATACACTACGTTTATCAAGTGCAGTTCTTTAAAATAACGAAGTCTGTTTGAGTTCTAATTCGGGATACCGAAACGGATGCACAGCTCCGGGTATATTGCCAACAGCCTCTTTACTTGTCAATCGTTTTACAGTAAAAAATTCCATCTCACTCTCTGCATAGGGTTGCGCCAATGCCGCAATCAGCTCTTGATCTGCCTTTTCATGAATCGGTTTTAACCAATCTTCTTCGCTCGACTTGGGTAAAATCAATGGCATCCGTGGGCCCTCACTTGCTTTCGGATTATTATGAATTTTTGTCATTAGTTCATTGGCAACTGTGGTAACCACGGTATAGGTTCTGCGTACCAACCCAGACGATTTATCGGTCCATTCATCCCACAATCCGGCCACCGTCATCGGTTCATCGTTGTGCAAGCGGATGTGATAGGGAAATGCTTTTCCTTTTTTATGATGATGCTCAAAGAATCCATCGATTAGCACCAGGCACCTTCGCTCTCGTGCCGATTCCCGAAAGGAGGGTTTCTCAAAGATGGTCTCTGCTCGCGCATTGATAGTACTGTTGCTCATGGAAACGGCCTCCGCGGGAGTCTTTACCCAGTTGGGTATGAGTCCCCAAGAAAACAAATGAATGGTCTTCGTCTGGTCGATGATAACAGGTACCAACGGGTGATTGAACCCAGAGGCATGAAACACCGGCTCCAATTTTATTTGTTCAAGTTGCTCTTGAATAAACCTCACTTGGCTATCAGTATGGCCATATCGTTTGGCGTGCATTTCAGCACGCTTAGTCAGATACGATTTGTTAAAACACATAACGAATCAAAGATAACAGAACGAATAACCTAATTCCCCAAAAGTTTGCTTATAGAGATTTAAACGTTCTAGTTTACTAGCCTTACGTTAAAGTAGAACAAAGATGTAATTGGTGTAAAGAGCGGTTGCATTATGCTTAGCGAACCGCGTGGTACCTGCCTTTGCCGGCAGGCAGGCAAGACCCGCTTGGCCTGCCCTGAGGAATCGAAGGACTACGTGGTCATGCCTTCATTACATTTCGGCAGATAAATGTGAGAGGCGCACCTCATCGGTGAAAAACCCGGTGAGGCAGTCTACTCGATTACAAGCTGGTGTTTTCTCTGTCGTTGATTATCTGTCCATTGTTTACGGTGTCTTTGGTGCGTTGGCTTGGTGGCTCTTTTGGATTTTTTTGCGTTGGTCTGTGCGGTTGTAAAAAATACAAATGTGCCACCAAATGCATTGGCTATGCGTTTGGTCTGTTTCCGAATGTTGTCTTCAAGTCATTAATTAATAAGTTAAATTTGCCATCAAATTTTTTATTGTTGTCGTCATACGAACCGATAAGTCTTTCGTAGATTAGATTTCCAAATATTCTTTTTTTTTCAATGTTTTGATGCGATGTTTGAAGCAAACACATCTTTGATTTTTTTTAGAACTAAAATCTGTTCGTCTTTAAAGTCGTATGTGTGCAAGTATGAAAGATAATTTTTCTCAATGCGTTCTTCCACCAATCTTTCGTGATCTATCAAATTGAGTTAAGATTTTTTTTATTTTATGTCTAGGTTCCATTTATTCTGTCAAAACCTGTGAAGTATTGTTGTGTGTTCATATTTTACAAAAGCCCATTTAATGATAATTATTCTCTAAAAATTTCAATTTTGAAGGTATTTTGGCTTGTATTTCTGTAAGCATTAGAATATAACTTCTAAGAGATCCTCTGGCATAAGTAATAGCGTTCGCATATTCTCTAATCAGTTTATCATTATTATCTAGTAATGCGATTTCTGATTTGTTTCCAAGGAAATTATTGACTATTTGACCCTTATGGTTCAAAATATATTGATTATCAAATAACTTTAGTGAATAGTCACTGACTTTTCCCATGCGAACCTTCTCAAAATAATCTGCCTGCGATTCGGCTTGTTCACAGTCTTCATTATATATAATGATGCTGTCGGAAACCAACTTACTCCTAATTAATCTCAATCCACCAGAATTTTGCAATTGTGTAATAGTTCTTTTGGTAAATTTGACGGCATATCTATTATGTGTATATTTTAACTGAATAAGGTACATAACTTTTAGACTGCTGTCCGTATAGGGTCTATGATAAATATTTTGCAAAAGACTATCAAAACCAACAAGTTGTTTACGACAGTAGAGTAGACTAGAATTGATTTTAGCAGAATCTTCTCTAATGTCTGCAATCATTGATACGATGTATTTTTTCTCTCTATCATTTTCGATGGTATGTTCCAACTGGTACTCCGCTAAAAAGCCACAGAATACAGCTAAGAAAAGCATCAGAAATTCCCAAAAATAATTTTTCCAGGTTTTCTTTCCATTTGTTGGGTGAGAATGTTGGTGTACTTCCATATTTTCGATTTCTTGAATTGGCTTTATAATGTCGGTGTCATTTACTTGAAGTTTTTTTTCTACAAGATTTTCTGGTTGTGGAATAATCGGAATGTCTGATGCCTCGTCATTTATGTTTTCTGTCATTTGTATTTAAGTTATTTACCTAAAAAAATAGTGTCTAAATTGTATGACGCACAACGGTTTTCTGCTTGTGCCGGCTTGGGCTTTCGAAGCTGCGTCCTGTCCCATACAACCAAACGAAGTTGAGAAAACAAACCTTCAAAACAACACATCACCCCAAGCTAGGATAAGCACAATGTGTGCGCCAGCATGGGCGAAGGTATCGAAAGATGCCGAGTTATTCCAGAGGGTGTAAACCTCTTACAGGCAAGTTGGTAATGTCTGTTAGTCCCGCTAAAAAGCTGGATCGTTGATAAGTCGCAATGCCGCGGGGATCGGACGAAGGCGTGCCTATTGGCAGCCAGGGAATAGGCTCTTATTCCGATGCAGCGGGTTATTTCCTTCTTGAGTTCCGGGTCGGTCTCAATGCGTTCCTCTTCTAATAAAATACCATCTTCCCTAAATTTGTTGCGTGTCGAGTGGTATAATTTATTTTCAATTTTGAGGGAATATCCCATTTCTTTACCGCCTTCAAAATCGATATGTATTTGTCTACCATCATAGATCCTCTCCAAATCTCCTAAACATCTAACTTCCAACTTCCAACTTCTAACTTTCAACTTTTCACTTTCAACTCTAAACACTTACATATTCCTCCTGTACTGCCCGCCTACTTCAAACAGCGCTCTGGTAATCTGCCCCAACGAACAAACCTTGGCCGCTTCCATCAGCTCTTCAAAGATGTTTTTATTTTTCACCGCGGCATCTTGTACATGAGTCAGCGCTTCGGTTGCTTTTGTGCCATGATAGGCTTGTAGATTGCGCAGCATTTTAATTTGGTATTCCTTTTCTTCGGTAGTGGCGCGAATCACTTCTCCCGGAGTAATAGTAGGAGAGCCCTTCGAGCTCAAGAATGTATTCACCCCAATAATCGGATATTCGCCCGTGTGTTTCAGCGTTTCGTAGTACAAGCTCTCTTCTTGAATTTTTCCACGCTGGTACATGGTTTCCATCGCGCCAAGCACGCCACCGCGCTCGGTGATCTTGTCAAATTCTAGCAACACCGCTTCTTCTACCAAGTCGGTGAGCTCTTCGATGATGAACGAACCCTGCAACGGATTTTCATTTTTCGCCAAGCCCAGCTCTTTGTTGATGATCAACTGGATCGCCATTGCCCTGCGCACGCTTTCTTCGGTAGGCGTAGTGATGGCCTCATCATACGCATTGGTGTGCAACGAATTACAATTATCATAAATCGCGTACAGCGCTTGCAGTGTGGTGCGGATGTCGTTGAAGTCGATTTCTTGTGCGTGCAATGATCGGCCAGATGTTTGAATATGATACTTCATCATCTGGCTGCGGCTGTTCGCGCCATATTTTTCGCGCATTGCCTTCGCCCAAATTCTGCGCGCCACTCTTCCAATCACTGCATATTCCGGATCGATACCATTGCTAAAGAAGAACGAGAGGTTAGGGGCAAAGTCGTTGATGTCCATCCCACGACTCAAATAATATTCCACGTAAGT
>Ga0209181_10013435_pt1 | contig 10252 bp, 7 predicted proteins | sample MAT05_FD_187208 | JGI IMG/M metagenome (GOLD analysis project Ga0209181, IMG submission 187208) | Freshwater microbial communities from Lake Fryxell liftoff mats and glacier meltwater in Antarctica - MAT-05 (SPAdes) (version 2) | ecosystem: Environmental > Aquatic > Freshwater > Ice > Liftoff...
ACTTCTTCCCGTTCAAGCTGATTCTAACTATCTCCAAGCTGGGGTTGACCGAATGCTGTCGGGTGATTTTCCTGCGGCGATCGCAAGCTTTAGCAAGTCCATAGATCGCAAACTAAATCTTAATTCTGCTTACGCTAATCGCTGTTTGGCATACTTGCAAATCCAAAAATATGATCAGGCTATTGATGATTGCACGATCGCTATTAATAATTACAATAATCTTGAATCATCCTTAAATCGAGGACTAGCCTATTTCCATACAGGCAAATACCAAAATGCGATCGCCGACTTTGATCGAATATTAATTACTAACCCAGATTACCGAGCCTATTACAATCGAGGTTTAGCTAAGTTTGCTTTACGGCAATTGCCCGAAGCGATCGCCGATTATGATTTAGCTTTAGCTGTAATCGAGCAAAATAATCCACAGCTTTCGGAAATCTATAACGAGCGAGGTTTAACCTACTTTTTCTTAAAAGATCTAGATACAGCCTTACAAAACTATGCTCAGGCAATAGTCGCCAACTCAAATAGCGATCGGGCGTATTTTAATCGAGGCTGTGCCTATCAAAGTCAAAGAAATTATGCCCTAGCTGCCAATGATTTTAGTCAAGCCCTGAATATTAATTCCCATAATCCTGAAGCTTTAATGAATCGAGCGATCGCCTTTCGCAACTTAGGTAAAAAATCCCAAGCAATTACCGATCTAAATACCGCCGCCCAAGAATTTTTAGCACAGGGCTTAGTTGATGATTATAATTACGCCCTAGATTTAGCAACACAGCTTGGCGATCGAGATAGCTCTGCCATAGCATATTCAGCCCTGACAATCCTCAAGAATGGAACAACTATTAGCTAAAACTTGTCCAACTAAAATATTAAGAGCCGCCCCAAATATTTAAGGTTTATACCCTATGAAGTCAAGCAAATTGCCCTATCTAGGACTGGGATTTATGACCTTAGTAATTGCTGGAATAGTTTCGAGTAGTCTAAACCCTCTCCCTCAGCTTATTTCAGCTAAACCAGAGCCGACTATTCCTAAAACCATTGTCAGAGGACTAGAGCATCCTTGGAGCATGGCATGGCTTCCTGATGGCTCAATCTTAATTACAGAGCGCCCTGGACGATTACGCATAGTTAAAAATGGCGTACTTCTTCCGCAAGCGATCGCAGGACTGCCAAATATTTATGCCCAAGGACAGGGGGGATTAATGGACATATCTTTACATCCGCAGTTCCAGCAAAATCGGTTAGTCTACCTCACCTACGCCCATGGCGATGCTTCAGCTAACCGTACCCGCCTTGGCAGGGCAAAGTTTGATGGCAAATCCTTAACTAATTTCCAAGTAATTTTTGAAGCCGCTCCTGTTAAAGCTGGAACTCAACATTTCGGCTCACGCATTGCTTGGCTGCAAGATGGAACCTTACTCTTGGCAATTGGCGATGGAGGTAATCCCCCCTTAAAGCTTGGTGGCAGCTTAATTCGAGAACAGGCACAAAAGCTAAATAGTCACCTCGGTAAAGTTTTGCGGCTTAATGATGATGGCTCTGCCCCTAAAAATAATCCATTTATTAAAAAACCCCAAGCCAAACCTGAAATCTGGAGCTACGGTCATCGAAATATCCAAGGATTAGCCGTAGATCAAAATACAGGCAAAGTTTGGGCAACAGAGCATGGATCCAAGGGCGGTGATGAGCTAAATTTACTGAATGTAGGCAAAAATTACGGTTGGCCCCAAGTTTCCTTTAGCCAAGAATATTTTGGCGGCGACATAACTTCCTTAAGATCAAAAGTGGGAATGGTCGATCCAAAATTAGTCTGGACTCCAGCGATCGCTCCATCGGGTTTAGCAGTTTATAACTCTACGCGCTTTCCCCAATGGCAAGGTAATTTATTTTTAGGCGGATTGGTTTCCCAAGACCTGCGACGGATTACTACAGATCGGGATGGATTGGTAAAAACTCAAGAGCAAATTAACATTGGGCAACGAGTTCGAGATGTTCGGCAAGGCGCAGATGGATTTATATATGTTTTGACTGATCAAGTAAATGGCGAATTAATCCGCCTCCAACCTGCAAAAACTGTCAATTCTCGTGTCTTATAAGATCTGAAGCTTCAATAGTATTACTACAGTTAATTTTTATTTTCTCATTTTTGAAATAGCCCTGCTTTTCTAAGGGGCGGTGGGGATCACACAAGAACGGTAGGAGTTTTAGGTTTTGTTATCCCTAACTCAGGTTAATTAAACTGATTAATATTTCCCATTTTGAACGAAATTCGGGCTTTGGGCGTAGATCCGTAGGTGTTTGAATTGGCAATAATGTTGGGCAAGCAGTGGTTTGAGTCCATAATTTCAGCTATACATCATCTTATACATCACCTTGTTATATTCAAATTCGTCACACTATACACATAACGGTATCTACTCTTAATCGGCTCAACCACAAGTTAGATGCAGGAGATAAATCATGAGAATTGCCCAAGTTGCCCCTTTATGGGAACAGGTTCCCCCCCCTGCCTACGGTGGCAGTGAATTGGTCGTTAGTTTACTTACAGAAGAATTAGTACGTCGAGGTCATGATGTTACTTTATTCGCATCAGGAGATTCTACAACTACAGCTAAGTTGGAATCGGTTCACCCTAGAGCTTTACGTTTAGACTTGAGTGTTAAGGATTTTAACATTTACGATATGCTCAATATGAGCCGAGTATATGAAAGGGCAGATGAATTTGATATCATTCATTCCCATGTCGGTTGTGTGGCAATGCCATATTCCACTTTAGTCAAAACCCCGACCATTCATACTTTGCATGGTATTTTCACGCCTGATAACGAAAAGATGTTTAGCCACGTCCGCAATCAACCTTTTATCAGTATATCCAATGCTCAAAGAGATTCGAGGTTGGGATTAAACTATGTGGCAACTGTCTATAATGGCATTGATCCAGATACCTATCAGTTTCATCCTGAACCAGATTCTCCACCCTATCTAGCCTTTTTGGGTCGGATATCTCCTGAAAAAGGAGCGCATTTAGCTATAGAAATTGCCCGAAAGTCGGGATGGCACCTGAAAATGGCGGGGAAAATAGATGTTGTAGATCTACAGTATTTTGAAGAAGAAATTAAACCCCACATTGATGGAGTCCAAATTGAGTTTCTGGGAGAAGCTAACCATCAACAGAAAAGTGAACTCATGGGCGGTGCTGTTGCGACGTTGTTCCCAATTACTTGGAAAGAACCCTTTGGCTTAGTCATGATTGAGTCAATGGTGACTGGAACTCCTGTAATTGCGATCGCTCTTGGTTCGGCTCCAGAAGTAATTGTGCCTAATCGCACGGGATTTCTCTGTCGAAATGTAGATGAATGTATCAGTGCGATTGGTTTAGTATCTCAATTAAGTCGGCAAGCCTGTCGAGATCATGTTTTAACCAACTTTACGGCAAAGCGGATGGCAGATGGCTATGAAGCAGTATATCAGAAGGTTTTAGCGGAAAAATATGCAAATAACGGATATGCCACTAAGACGTTAATAGCTATTTAAATTAGGTTTGAGATCGAAGTGAGGAGCTAGATGAATCCAAAATATAGAGAAAAAAGGAGAGTGATGATGATGGGTTTGAACAGGCAGGCGATCGCATTAATCTCAGATCATGCTGATCCAGCCGCAGCCATTGGTTTAGAAGAAGCAGGCGGGCAGAACGTCTATGTTCGTCATATCGGCGAAAATCTAGCAAATTTGGGTTGGCAAGTAGATATGTTTACCCGCAAAGTCAATCCTGATGATCCTGATATTGTTCAACACTCTCCCCATTGTCGAACCATTAGACTCAAAGCAGGAGCAGAAAAGTATATTCCTAGGGATGAATTATTTGCCCATATGCCAGAGTTTGTTGATTCTTTTCAACAGTTTCAAACTAAACATGGTTTAAATTATCCCTTAATTCATACAAACTATTGGCTTTCTGCCTTTGTGGGCTTAGAGCTGCAAAAAATTAGTGCGATTCAATTGATTCATACCTATCATTCTTTAGGTGTTGTCAAATATCAGTCGACTGCAAATATTCCCCTTAGTGCAGATCTGCGCCTTCGTATTGAACACGAAATCTTAGAAAAGGCGAATTATGTATGTGCCACCAGTCCTCAGGAAGAAGAGACTTTGCGATCGCTCGTTTCTAGTTATGGCAAAATTAGCATGATTCCCTGCGGTACAGATACTAGTAATTTTCGCTTAATGTCCAAAACTGATGCCCGCCTGCAATTAAAGTTAGGGCAAAATGAAAAAATAATATTGTATGTGGGTAGATTTGATCGGCGGAAAGGGATTGAAACTTTAGTGCGTGCCTGCGCTTTGCTTAAGGAGCAGGGGATTAACAATTTCAAATTAGTAATTGTCGGTGGCAGTTCCCCCCAGATGCCTGATGCAGTGGAAAGAGAACGAATTGAAGGCATTGTTAGTGAGGTGGGATTGAATCCTCAAATTATATTTGCTGGGCGGATTGGACATGATATTTTGCCTCTGTACTACACTGCTGCGGATGTCTGTGTGATTCCTAGTCATTATGAGCCGTTTGGATTAGTGGCGATCGAGGCAATGGCTTGTGGTACGCCTGTGGTTGCGTCGGATGTGGGCGGCTTGAAGTTTACGATTATTCCTGAAGAAACTGGTTTATTAGTTCCCCCCCAAGATATAGAAGCCTTTGCTAATGGTATTCATCGGATTTTATTTGATGAACTATGGGCAAGAAGAATGCGAAAGCAAGCGGCAGCCAATGTAATCCAACGATTTACTTGGGCAGGAGTGGCAATTCAATTGAGTGAACTATATCGTATGACCTTGGCTCAATCAATTATGCATAAACAGCCTCGTAGTTCTAGAATTTCAGACTTAAAGTTAAAGGCTACTTCTCCATCTTCTATTTTAAAGAACTCAACACTCAGTGCCACTCAGGTATAGATTAAAAGGTATAGGTTAAATGAATACATTTGAAATTGATGGAAAGAACTTCATTCTTGCCAGTGAAATGCCGATCGCTCCTTGGGCTTGTCAGATTAGCGATCGCACTATTTCCACAATTACCCTCAAAGACGACGACTTATTTTTGATTACAGATAGTCTTGGTAATATTTCCGATCTTGGCTGTCAGACTGAAGGTATTGAAGGAAGTATGGGTTTATATTGTCGAGATACCAGATTTTTGAGTAGGTTGGAGTTGCAAATTGATGGGCGACCGCCATTTGCTTTTAGTAGTACGGCACGCAAAGGTTTTGCTATGACTGTGCTCTGTTCCAATCATCAAATTGGGGAAATTAAATCAGAAACCATCGGCATCCATCGCGAGATCCTGATTAAGGGCGGATTATTTGAAGAAATAAATATTACTAACTACAATACTAATCCTGTAAGTTTTAGCTTGAGTTTGAGCTTAGATGCAGATTTTTTAGATTTATTTGAAGTCAGAGGCGTGATTAGACCTAAAAGAGGAAATTTACTTAGATATATACCAAAGGTAGAAATAGATTCCCTAGATTCAGTTACCAGTCTCGAACAAGAAATCATTCTTGCCTATCAAGGTTTAGACGGGGTATTAATGGAATCTCGCATTCAGTTTAGTTCACTCCAACCTGATAAGATTGATGGATACACAGCCATTTGGAATTTGGAACTGAAGAATCATGAATCAGTAACTTTAGGCTATCGCATTCACCTATATACAAATAATCGTCCTACCTCTTTAGTCATCGTGCCTACAACTTTCTCTCAGGCAAGGGCGGAAGAAGAATTACAAGAGAAAAATTGGACAGAGCAAATCACCCATATCCGCACAGATAACAAGTCAATGAATCAGGTAATTGATCGGGCTGTGCAGGATATTTATTTATTGAGACAGACCTTTGAAGGGCATAAGTTTCTCTCCGCAGGAGTGCCGTGGTTTTCCACTTTATTTGGTCGAGATTCTATAATTGCGGCTTCCCAAACTTTGGTTTTAGATCCAACGATCGCCCGTGACACCCTCTCGATTTTGGCGCAATATCAAGGTAAAACCGATAACGATTGGCGAGATGAAGAACATGGCAAAATTTTACATGAAATTCGATTAGGAGAAATGGCTCGTTGCCAAGAAGTTCCCCACACTCCATACTATGGAACCGTTGATGCCACTCCCCTCTGGTTAATGCTCTATGCGGAATACTATGCTTGGACGGCGGATACAGATTTACTCGATCGCCTGTGGTCAAATGCGATCGCGGCGATGGAATGGATAGACCGCAACTGCAAAGAGAGTGGATATTTAACCTATAATCGCCGTTCTAAAAAAGGATTAGCAAATCAAGGTTGGAAGGATTCTGATAATTGCATTATCAATCGTCATGGAGAATTAGCCACTGGTGCGATCGCTCTTTCCGAAGTGCAAGGTTATGTGTATGCAGCAAAAATTCGGATGAGTGAACTGGCGGATCGGAAGAATTTACCTGAATTGGCTAATTTGTGGCGATTGCAGGCAAAGGAATTAAAGATCAGATTTAATCAAGACTTTTGGTTAGCTGATCAAGACTATTGCGCCATAGCACTAGATGGCAATCTTAAACCAGTTGATAGTATTAGCTCTAATCCTGGACATTGTTTACATTTAGGAATTTTTGATCATGATAAGGCTTTAAGTGTGGCGGCTCGCCTCAATGCTCCAGATATGTATAACGGTTGGGGAATTCGCACCTTAAGTAGTCTTTCTCCCGCCTATAATCCTTTGGGTTATCACATTGGTTCGGTTTGGCCCCATGATAATAGTCTGATTGCTTTGGGCTTGCGATCGCTCAATCTTGTGGATCAGTCCTTAACTATAGTGCAGGGACTAATAAATATGGCTTTATCTCAGCCCTATCAACGCCCCCCCGAACTATTTTGTGGCTATGAACATGATGGGTTTACAATACCTGTGCAGTATCCAGTTGCTTGTACACCGCAGGCTTGGGCAACGGGGACAATTTTTCAGTTACTTTCCATAATGGTCAATATCGTGCCTAATGCTACTGCAAATCAACTGCGTATTATTGATCCCGCCTTACCGCAATCTATTAATCATTTATTAATTCAAAACCTTCGCATCGGTCAAACCGTTATAGACCTTGACTTTGAACGCACGGGTGGACGTTTGGGTGATACAACTACCTGTCGAGTTAATAAAAAAGTTGGTAATCTACGGGTCATTATCGAAGCTTAATCGTATTTGCGAGTTCAAGAATAAGTTAACCGATCAAAATAGTAAGGGTAGTATTGCCGTAAAATTATCCAAAATGTCCTAACCATAATTTTGGAAAAATAGAAATCCCATGCCTGAGCTACCCCCTATCGGCGCAGTTATTGAATCAGAGGTGTTATTAACCCGTCTAAAACATCAAGGGCGAAAATATACATACCGTGTTGATCGCCTAAAATTACCCAACGGCAAAATCGGTGACTACGAATATATCCAACATCCAGGCGCAGGAGTAGCAATTCCCATAACTAACGAAGGTAAATTTGTATTAGTCAAACAATATCGGTTTGCGATCGCTCGTTATATCCTTGAATTCCCCGCAGGCACTTTAGAAGAAAACGAAGACCCCGCCGACACCATTAAACGAGAGCTAGAAGAAGAAACAGGTTTTCGCGGATACACATGGCAAAACTTAGGTTCCTTTTTTCTCTGTCCTGGCTATTCCGATGAAATTATCCATGCCTATTTAGCAACAGATTTAGAAAAATTAGAAAATCCTCCTAATGGTGATGAAGATGAAGAAATAGAAGTAGTTTTGTGCGATCGCTCTGAACTAGAACAAATGTTTAACACAAATAATGGTGATACTTTACTTGATGCCAAATCCGTCACGGCATATTATTTAGCTCTCAAATATTTAGATAACCTTTAGGTAACTTCAACCCAGTAAATAATTATGGATTTTAGTCAGGTTCACATTTGCGTAATTTTGGGTACTCGTCCTGAAGCAATCAAACTCGCCCCCGTCATTCAAACTCTACGTCCCGTATTTAAAACAACCGTAATTTTAACGGGGCAACACAAGGAAATGGTAGCTCAAGTCATGGATTTATTTGATATTCAGAGCGATCGCAACCTTGAGATCATGAAACCAAAACAAACCCTCACCCAAATTACCTGCGGCACCCTCGAAGGATTGGAACAGGTATTTACGGAAATTCAGCCCGATTTAGTTCTCGTTCAGGGTGATACTACCACTGCTTTTGCGGCTGCCCTTGCGGCTTTTTATCATCGTATTCCCATTGGTCACGTCGAAGCAGGATTACGCACCGATGATTTATTTAATCCCTATCCCGAAGAAGCAAACCGCCGACTAGTTTCCCAAATTACCCAACTGCACTTTGCGCCCACACTCGCTTCGGTGGAAAATCTGAAACGGGATGGAGTCAGAGGAGGGATTTATCACACAGGTAATACCGTTATTGATGCATTGTTATATGTATCAGAGCGATCGCCCAAATGTGATATTCCAAACCTAGATTGGGATAAAAATCGAGTAATTCTTGCCACCGTCCACCGTCGAGAGAACTGGGGAGAACCGTTAACGCAAATTGCGAAGGCATGGCTAGAAATCCTAGAAAAATTTCCTGATGTCTCCTTAGTTTTACCTTTACATCTCAATCCTGTAGTCCGAGAACCGCTCAAAGCTTTATTAGGTAATCATCCTCGCATTTTCCTCACCGAACCCTTGGATTATGCCCAACTCGTAGGAGCCATGCAACGCTGCTATTTAATCATGAGTGATTCGGGTGGCATTCAAGAAGAAGCTCCTAGTTTAGGGAAGCCAGTCCTTGTGCTTAGGGATAATACCGAACGACCCGAAGCGATCGCCGCAGGAACAGCCAAATTAGTGGGAGTTGAAACCGCAGGCATAGTCACAGCCGCCACGGAAATATTGGAAAATTCTACTCTCTATCAAACTATGGCAAGCATCGCTAATCCTTTTGGGGACGGGCAGGCAAGTAACCGTATTTTAAAAATCTTGCAAAGTTTTGTTTCAAAAGAAAGTAATTAACAATAGGTAAACCATTATCTAAACAGAAGTAGATATTGATTATCTCTAACAATCTAATGTGAGTAATGGGTTATACTCCCTTCCCACTGAAGAAATAGGCATAACTGAAACGGGGTTAAGGGGTAGGGTATAGCTCCCAAATCTTGATCTGGAGAAAGTATAAACAATTATATCGTATTTATACATTTCCCTCAATTCAAACAATAAATCAAACTGTTATCACTTATAAAGAGGTTACACTCCCACACCTAATCTTTGACTGGGAAGGGAGTATCTGTGTAAAATTCAGGTATTTAACAATCAACAATAGGGAAACTTTTACCATGAATGTATTAAAGATAAGCCTAAATCTATCTCTTGCTACTTGTAGTACTTATTTAATCTCTGCCACTTCTGCCTATGCCCTAGCTATTTCAGGCAGTTTTAGTTTTAATGACTTTGTTGCACAAACAACTTTTCCTCCAGATTTTCAAACAACCGTGCCCGCAGGAACCGTAACTTTTAATTTTGATACTGATACCAATACTGGAACTGCGTCTGGCTTCGATATTCTTTCATTTTCCAGTGTGAATGGTACTATCATCGCTGGAACTGGATTTAGTACTTTCGATCCTACAACTAACCTGTTTAACGAGTTCGTTACCCGATACGACTTTAACGGAGATGGCTCGATATTAGTTGACTTTAGAACAAATTTTAATGGGGTAGCAAGTGGTGGAGTAACACCATTCACGGTTAGAAGTGTAAATCCAGATGGAACGCTAACCACTCAGTTTATTAGTGCTGACAATAACATCACTTCCTTTAATCAAACGATCCCAATTCCCTTTGAGTTTTCCCCTGTGATCGGCTTGTCTTTATTTGGCGGTTATTTGGTTGGCAAAAGATACTCAAAAAAGAGATGCAAAAATAGTGCATAACATATTAGATTTTTGTAAAGCCCTTTAACTTAAGTTTTAGGGTTTTGTTTTTTGATCAACTCAGCAATTTCCTTACTGTGGGTTTGGATTAAAGCGTGGGTGGCAGTGGGTAGGATTTTGATTTTGGCATTGACTAGGCGATCGCTATAAATCTGACAGTGCCAAAGAGGAATCGTATCATCGGCTGCTCCAGCAATAATCAAGCTAGGGGTAGTAATTTTATGAATATCATCTTCCACAGTATCGATCGCATCTTCAGGACGCAGGCGATCGTAAAGA
>Ga0209181_10013437_pt1 | contig 10251 bp, 10 predicted proteins | sample MAT05_FD_187208 | JGI IMG/M metagenome (GOLD analysis project Ga0209181, IMG submission 187208) | Freshwater microbial communities from Lake Fryxell liftoff mats and glacier meltwater in Antarctica - MAT-05 (SPAdes) (version 2) | ecosystem: Environmental > Aquatic > Freshwater > Ice > Liftoff...
GCGCATGCTTGCGCCACGGGCACACCGAATGAAGGAACGAGGAGGAACGAGCACACCATGGCATTACAGTCGCAGACTTCGCGGGCAACGGGTTGGTCGTCCAGCTCATCGGGGAATCCGTTTCGCGGGGCACCGATGGGCACGAAGGTGCTGGTCGCTGGCGCCGGATTGGCCGCGGTCGCAGTGGGTGTGCTGATCTGGTCGCAGATGGGCGGACCCGGAGCGAGCGTGCGTGACCCGGGCTCTCCCGGAGCTGAGACGTCGATCGGCTCGTTGGTGTACGCGCCGCCGTCACAGGCTGGCGACGCGCCGTTGTCATCAGGCGCGGGGGTGCCATTGCGCGATCCGCTGAGCCCTCCGACGCCAGCGGCGTCATTCACAACCAACAGCATCACAGCGCCGGCGCAGAGCGAGTCGGCCATGCCCACAACGCCGCGCGAGCCCGAGCGCGCGCCGGCCAGCGCCACGCCCCCGTCCACACCTCCCGCGGCACCGATCACCCCGACACCGACGACGCCCGCGCCCGCGAACCCGAGTGTTCCTGTCAATCCCGCGACTCCCTCGCTCAGCTCTACCGCGAACGCCGTCGCGCAGGCCCAGCGCTCGATCACCGCGGGGAATCTGCTAGAAGCCCGCACGATCCTCAATGGCGTGCTGTGGGACGCGACCCTCGCCAAGAACGATCGCGCCGCCATCCGCGCGCAGCTCGCGGCGCTAAACGACAAGCTCTTCTTCAGCCCGCTCATCGTGAAGAACGACACCCTCACCGACGTGTACGCAGTGCAGGCGGGCGACGTGCTGGTGCGGCTGCCGATCAAGCAGTCGTGGCCGGTGGACTACCGCTTCATCCAGCGCATCAACGCGCTGCCGAACGCCAACTCGCTGCGAATCGGCCAGCGCCTGAAAACGGTGCGGATGCCGGTTCACGCAGTGGTTCACAAGAAGGACTACCGGATGGATCTCTACGCCGGCCCGCCCGTCTCTGTGACGCCCGGAAAGACCGGGCCCGATGGACAGGAAGAAGGCTGGGTCTATCTCCGCTCGATCCAGGTCGGCCTCGGCGAGAGCAACGGCACGCCCGAGGGCCTCTTCGTCGTTCGCCCAAAGAGCAAACTCATCAACCCCCGCTGGGTCAACCCGCGCACCGGCGAAGTCTTTGACGCCGACAACGCCAAGAACCCTATCGGCGAGCACTGGATCGGCCTCAACGGCGCTGACGACAACACCCGCCGCTTCACCGGCTACGGCATCCACGGCACCATCGACGCCGATTCTGTCGGCCGCCAGATGTCCATGGGCTGCGTGCGGCTCAACGCCGAGGACGTCAAACTCGTGTGGGAGTTGCTGGTTGACGGCGTCAGCGCCGTCAAGATCATCGAGTGACGTTGGCGCGTGGTTTCTGATTACGTTTCAGCGTGCCTTCGCGCTCGCTCGCCCGCGCGCCTCATTCGCCGGTGGCCGAGCGCCGCTCCGTTTTCAGCTCGATAACTGCGCCCTCGGGGCCGTGGATCACGACGCTCTGCTCGCGCGGGTTGATGGACGCGACGATCCAGCCCGGGAAGATGCTGTCTCCGACGCGACGAACCTTGCCGCCGATCATGGCCAGCGCCGCGTCGCTGCTTCCCATGACGGCGCCGAGGGTGAGGTTGACCGGCAGGCGCGTTGTCACGGGCGTTGAGTCGCTGCCCTGCTTGATGACCGGGGCTGGTTCGCTAGGGAACGCGGGCGTTGCCTGGGCCGCGACCGCGATCACCGGGACAAACTCCATCGGGCTCTCGAGCTTTCCCGAGCGCGAGAGCTTGGCCAGCCAATCGGCGACAGTCCGGTCCTGTGCGGACACGCTGGGCGCGATCGCGATTGATGCCGGGGCATCCGGGCCGTGAGGCATGATCGACGCCGCGGCGGAGCTCGCCGGTCCCGCGCCAGCCCCGAAGCACAATCTGACAAGCTGCACGCCGAGCAGCGGCGCGAGCAGTGCGCCCGCAGTGATAAGGCGGCGGGGGTTCGTCAGTGACTCGATCATGGCCTGGTCTCCACGTCGTTCAGGGCCGCGATGGTGCGCGGATCCAGCATGAGGTGCTCGGTGTCCACGGTCGCGCTCAAGGTGCGCTGCCCGGGCTGTGCGCGGGCCGCGATGCGCACCCCGCGCACGTTGGTGAAGCCCATCGACGCCTGCACACGCTCAACGAAGCGGACGACGTTGTCGTACTCGCCGCTGATCTCGATCGAGTAGCGCACCAGCCGATCCTGCGGGGGCGGCTCCACCGGCTCAACTCCGGGCATCGGCGCGATGGGTGCGGTCGCCTGCGCCGGGCCAGCGGTCGTGGTGCCGTTGGGTGTCATGCTCTCGACGCGAACGGACGCCTCGGCCGCGAGCGACATGATTGTCTCAAAGACGCCAGACTCCGTCGCACCCGCGCCAGCGCGGGCGCGGAACTGCTGGGCCATCTTCAGGGCGTTCTCATGCATGAGCGCCAGACGGGCGACATCGGGCGCGATGCGCTGCGTCGTCGCCTGCTGCTGCTCAAGTGATGCGATCGCGACGCGCGCCTCGCGCAGGTTGCGCTCGCGGGGCTCAACAAACGCGACGTACCCGCCGGCGCAGGCCGCCAGCGCGATCAGCGCCGGCGCGATGATGTTGCGATGTTCGCTGAGATTCAAGGCTGGCCCTCCCGTGTCTGAACGCTCGCGGTCGGCGGCCGGAGCACCGCCCCTTCACCGATGCTTCGGGGCAGCATGACAACGCTGGCTTTCAGTTCGAATCGATGCCCGCTGGCCGCCTCAGCCGTCGACGGATTCAATCGGCCCGTGTTGCCGATTGACACCTGCCGAACCACGGGCCACTCGCCAAGCTTCGCGCAGTAGGTTCGAAGCGCGCCGCCGAACGCGTTCTCATCCAGCCGCAGCGCCTGGCCCGCCAGCGAGAGCGTCCCGCCCTTCTCGCCGGAGGCGAGCTCGATGCGCGAGAGCGCGAAGCCCGGCGGCGTGGACTCGCTGACGGCGCGAAGCACCGCGCCGTGGTCCGCTCTCGGCCCCATCGCGCGCTCGACACGCGACTCGATCGACCGGATGAGCCCGTTGATCCGCTCGACGCGCTCCGCGACGTGCTTGTTCTGTACGTGCGCCGCGTCCGCCGGCGAGTTGAGCTTCTCCAGGCTGCTCCGCGCTTGGGTCAGATCCGCCGATGTCCACAGCCCCGCGCCAGCGACAAACGCAGCCGCGACCGCGACGCCCGTCCACGCGGCGACGCCGAACCGCGCCGCGTCCTGTCGGCGGACCTCGCGCCAGGGCATCAGCCCGACGCTGCTCTCGTCAATGCGGTGCCACGACGTCCGCATGCTCAGACCCGGGCTCATCGCAACGCTGGTACCGCTGGCCGGCACGATCGACGCCGCAACGCCCGCCTGGCGCGCCACCAGCTCCGCCAGTCGCGGCACATCCGCACCCGGCCCGTCAACGCGCATCATCAGGCCATCGCGCTGCTCCTCGCTCAGGCCGAATCGAAGCGACTGCTTGATCTCGATCGCCAGGCGCTGCATCACCGGCTGCAGCGCGGGCAGGACGCAGCCGCCCTCGATGCCGCGGCGAGTGCAGAACAATGCGTCCGGGGCCGGGATGCCGATGGTCAGCAGCAGCTCGCGAGCTTCGCGCTCGGTGAGCTTGATCTCGCGCTGGTCGCCGGGGTCGCTGGTCACGCGAAGAGAACGACAGAGCGCCAAGGCGATCTGGTCAATACCGATGCTCAGCGAGCGAACGAACTTCACTCCGCCATTGATTCGACACGTCAGCACGCTGGAGCGCCGACCGATCCACAAGCTTGTGGAAACGCCAGCATTGGTGTCCACGGGCGTTGCGATCCCGGCGCTGATCTCTAGTGCGTCGGCGGGGATGACACCCTTGACGCGAACGCCAGCGTGTGCCCCAAGCTCCAGGAGCGATTGAACGTTGCTGTCTTGGTCGCACGAAGCGAGCATGTGGCGGTTGCGTGGCGTCGCGCCGGCCGGATCGACGCAGAGCACCGCGCACGAGAACGGGTGCTCGTCGAGCGAGTAATGCGACACTTCGAAGAGCGCGAGCTTCGCCGCGGACGTGCCCGCGCGAGCGCCAGCGCTGGCGGCGACATCGACGACCGCAACGCACGCGCCGGGGAGCGATGAGATGATGACGCCGCTCAGGCCGCGTGCGCCAAGGTCAGCAACGCAATCGGCGACGGGCTGGCGCAGCGACTCGACGCACACCGAGGCGGGCCCGTCGGGACTGATCACCGCCCGCTCCGCGTGCGCTACGCAAAGCCCTTGCGCGAGGACGCCGACCTCGACGCCGCTGGGCGACACTTGGATGACAACGCTTTTCTTGGACACGGTGGGCTCACTCCGATGTCGCGGTCTGAGTTTGGCGGAGGATGTCTCTGAGAACAGTCGAAGCCTTCGCGGAGGTATCGGCTTGTTCGGCGTGGGGCTTCGCGAGCGACGAAGCCCGGGCGATCTCCGTCGCAGTTCAGGGTGTGATAACCAGCGTTGCGCGACACGCGCAGCGAGAGTGAGCACTCACTGCTCGTCGGTCCAGGTGATGATCGATCGCGTCACGCTCGAGCCGCCACCGCCGGCGGTGTCCAGATGCAGGCCGGTCTTGCCGGACACGTCGATCTGGTTGACGCGGATGGTGCCGTTGAACGCGCTGCCGGGGGCGGTGCCGGTGAGATTCGCGCGCCCGTTCCAGGCGCGAAGGTGAGCCGTGCATGTTGCCTGATCTGCGAGCGTGAAGACCGACCCGCCCCCGGTCTGGAAGATGTAGCAACCGGTGGGAACGCCGCCTGCGTTGATCGACGACGTGTTCGAGAGCGAGCAGTTGTCGCCGATGTAGAGGAAGAGTCGCGACCCGGGGGTGATGATCAGGCGTGCGTCGTTGAGCAGCGAGAAGTTGGTATCAATGACCATGCTCACGGTGCCATTGATGGTCATGGTTGATCCAGCGCCGGAGAGCTGGAAGCTGGAGTAGCGACGATCGGCGCTGACCACGATGGCCCCGCTGCCGCTGAATGCGCCCGTGCTGTCCAGAGCTGGCGCCGTCACCTGTGTCAGGCCCGACATCGAGCTCTGCGCCGTCTGCGTCCCGGTGATCGTCGCGCCGCCGGAGACAGAAATCACGCTCGCCGGCGCGGCCCCGACTCCCACGCGAGCCGCCCCACGAAGCTCCGCCAGCGCCGAAAGCCGAAGCACGCCGGCGTTCGTCGCGTTCGTCGCCATGATCGCGCCGGTGTTCAAGATGTTCGCTCCGCCATACGTACCCGCGGCCGACGAATAGCCGTCCACAATCGCGGGCGTCGCGCTGGAATCTCCAACGATGTTGATCGCCGCGTGCCCAACTGCGTGCGCAAGACTCGACGAATCAAACGTGAACGCGCTGGCAGGGATTATCACGCTGCCGGGGATCCCGGGCACGGTCCAATACGCGATCAGCCCGCTGTCGCCGGCATTCTCGTACACACGCGCGACGAACGTGTGCTCGCCCGCCGCGAGCGTGACTGTGTCCGAGCGCATAGTCCAACTGTGATCACCGTCGTTGTTGACCACGCGCACGCCGTTGATCCAGAGATCGCTCCCGTCGTCCGAGGCGGTCGCAAAGGTGTAGAGCCCGGCGGTGGGGGCAGTGATGCGCCCGGTGAATCGCAGCGCCCAGCGGTTGGGCGGCCCGCCGCGCCATCGTCGCTGCGAGCCCTGGTCGGGCATGTTGACGTGGATCGTCGTGCCCACCATCGTCGGCGTTGACGCCCAGTTCACGTTGTTCAGGCTTCCCGGTCCCGAGGCGAGCGACCAACCCTCGACCAGCAGACCGGGCGTGTTCAAGTCCGCGGGCGTGCTGCGAACCAGGGCGCTGACGCGCCGCGAAGATACCGATGCGCTGCGCGAGTTGATGGTGATGGTCGTGTCGGTACCAACGGTCGATGACGTCGTAAACGCCTGCGCCAGGCCGATCACCGGGTCGGTCGTCGCGACGCCGTCTTGCGAGATGCCGCCGACGGTGCCGTCGCCGTCCTCGTCCACGTTGTTATACAACTCTCGCAGGCTCATGGCCATCGCGCCGTCCGCGGCGTACTGCGCCCGCATCCCCGCCAGCGCCCGCTGCGACACGTCTGATTGGCGCGTGCCCGTGAGCAGCGCCGCCGCGACCACGACTTGGAGAAGCACGAGCGCTAGCAGGATCGATATCGCCGCCGACCCGCGCGGGGTGCAGCCTTGCTTCAGTCTTCGAGTTGCGTTGTTGGGAGCGCTTACGGCTTTGCCCCCGAAGCGAGCGCCCGGATGAACACCTGCGTACGAAGCGTCTCGGTGATCCCCGATCGGCTTAGCGCGATGGTGACGCCGATCCGCCGGATCGCAGCGGTGCCGGCGCCGCTGACCGGCAGCGCGATCGCGTTCCCGCTCTCGTTCAACGCAGTGAGCGAGAACGTCGTGACGTCATTGGCGATCGGCATCGACGTCGTGCCAGCGTCTGAGAAGAGCACCTGCGTTCCAGCAAGCGTGAACGACGAGTTGGTGTTGAAGACGATCGAACTTGATGAGACGCTGGTGATCGACGGCGCCGCTGGCACGCTGGCCGCTACCCCGTCGATGTCGCGCAGGCGCCGCGTGATCACTTCTAGCGCGCCCGAGGCCTCGCTGGACAGTTGCCCGCCGATGCCCGCGCCGCTGAACGAGGCGCTGGCCCGTGCGATGATCGCGGCCGTCACCGAGCCCAGCACGCCCAAAATCACCATGGCGCAGAGCAGCTCAACCAGCGTGAATGCCCGCGTGCCCGGTCGTCGAAATGGCTGCTTGTCATACATCACGGCGTGTAGTCTGTCAGCACCGTCGCCAGCGTGAGCGTGCGCGGCCCGCCGATCGAGTCGGCATAACTCACGCTGATCGAGACCGTTCGATAGCCGCTCCCGGGCGCAAAGTTCGGCCCGGTGGTGACGATCGTCGTCTGTCTTGCAAAGCCGGGGAAGCCGATGACAGTTGCTTCACTCGGGTAGTTCGCTGGCACCAAGAAGCTGTAGCCGCGTGTCAAGGAGTGTCGGTCGGCCATGACCGCCTCAAGCCCTTCGCTGGCCAGCCAGCGTGCCCGCGTCGCCAATGTCTGGCTCGCACGCCGGGCGCTCGCGCTGCCAATCGCCATCACCAGCGGCGGGATCGCGATCGACATCACCACCATCGTCACGATCCCCTCAATTAACGTCAGCCCGCGCGGCGCACGCGCACGCCGCACCAAGGCACGAGCCCCTGCGGTCTGCATCGCTCCATCACTTATCGCGCCGATAGTCATGGAAAGTTCGCCAACACGAGCCCGGTTCTGGCGGTAATGTTGACGCTCGGCCCGCCGCTGAGCGTGATCGTCGCGTTTGCGGTCATGACGCTGGTGTCGATGAGCAAGCCCCGCCCGTACCGATCAAAGCCCACCTCGTTGCCATTGAGCCCGCTGACTTGAAACGTCACGCCGCTGAACTCCGCCACATTGAGCCTCACCGCCATCGGCGCGGCTGTCGCCGGATCGGTGATCGTCAGAGCGCTGCCTCGCCCCGCGCCCGCCCCGCTCTCGCTGAGCACGCTGTACGCGCTGCTGACTGGATCAAACCGCACCCACGACGTGATGCCCGTCGCCTGCGCCCGCTGACGCGCGAAGGTCAGATCCCGCAGCATCTGCTGCGTCGCGCCGCGGCTGCGCATCGACTGCGACGCGTTGATCGCCGGCACCGCCGCGATCGACAAGATCCCCAGCAGCACGACGACCACCAGCAGCTCGACGAGCGTGAACGCCTGGTTCCGCGTTCGCGCCGCGGCTCGTCGTGTACGCCAGAGTCTGAACGGCATCATGTCGTCCTGAGCCGGCATCAGCCCACGCGCGTGGCGTCGGCTGATGCCGTGAGTGTCAAACGCATCGAGACAACGTCCGCACGCGCCGCTGCTGGTGCATCAGAGCTGGTTGGCGGTCATGAAGCTCGGCGGGTTGCTGGCGGTGGGCACCGTCGTGGTGTTGCTGCTGTTGATATAGAAGCCGTACGAGGGCGGCACAGTCGAGTTGTCAACGTAGTAGCGCCAGCCCGCGGTTCCGCCAACGGTCCGGGCGGTGAACTCGCCGCCAGTCGCTGCGGTGATCGTCGCGAGATTGTTGTACGGGTTGTTGGGGAGCTGGTCTTGCAGCACTGTGCCCAGCGTCTGCATCTGCACCAGCGTGGGATACGCCGCGGTCCCGCTGAGCGAGCTGTTCGCGAAGAAGTTCTGGATCGCGGAGCGGATGTTGCCCAGCGTGCCCTGCGTCGCCGCGGTTCGAGCGCGATCGCTGTAGTCAAAGTAACGCGGGACCGCGACTCCCGCCAGGATCGCCAGGACGACGATGACCGCGATGAGCTCGACCAGCGTGAACGCACCACCCCGACGATTGAAACGACTCTGAACCATGGAAAGCCTCCTAGAAAAACACCCGCCACCCGAGCGGGTGGGAAGGGGGACCAAGGCGCACACGCCCGCGTCAAACCAAACATCGCACGGGTCAACCTACGAGGTTGACCATGTTCCACATTGGCAGAAAGATCGCCAGGGCCACCACCAGCACAACCCCTGCGATCGCCACAACAAGCACAGGTTCAATGAGCGTCGAGATGGTCTTCGCCGAGTGGGCGGATTCTCGGTCGTAGTGCTTCGCAACCACGGCGCACATCCGCCCGACCTCGCCGCTGGCCTCGCCCGATGAGAGCATCCGGCGCGTAAACGGCGTGATGTACGTGCATTGGCGCAGGCTGTCGGTCAGCCGCCCACCGGCGCGCACCGACTTGGTGAGCAGATCCACATCGCTCTGCAGCATCGGTCTTGCCGCAGATCGCCCGGCCAGTTCGATACTCTCGATCAATCCCAGCCCCGCACCGATCCCCATGCCCATGACGTGGGAGAACCGGCTCATGGCGGCGCCGCGCAACAGCGGGCCGAACACCGGCACGCGATGCATCACCCGATCGATCGCGCCCCGCCCGCCCTCGGTCTTCCACGTCGTTCGCGCCGCCATGATCGCGAGGCCGATCGCCGCGAGGTACACAAACCAGTAGCCCTGCAGCGATTCGCCCAGGAACATCAGCACCCGCGTCAGGTCCGGCAGATCGACGTTGCGGGCCTTGAACATCCGCGCGAACTTGGGGATCACAAAGCCGACGAGGAACGCCACCGCCAGCACCAGCATGCACACGACGCACGCTGGATACATGAGCGCGCCCTTGACCTGACGCCGGGTTTCTTCGCTCCGCTCCATCAACTCGCTCAGGTGCTCCAGCACCTTGCCCAGCGTGCCGGATTTTTCGCCGGCGCGGATCGTTTCGATGTACATGTCGCCGAACACCGCCCGGTGCGGCTGCATCGCCGCCGCCACCGCTTCGCCGGCCTCGATCCGCCCGGCGACCTGCTGGATGATCGCCTTGAGGCGCGGGTTGGATTCCTGCTCGCTGATCGAGAGCAGCGCGTCACTGATGGACACCCGGGCCCCGATCAGGATGCCAAACTGGCTGGTGAACGCCGCCAGCTCGCGGGCACGGACACGCCCGCGCGTTGCCCGATCACGGACCACGCGGATCCACACCGGCGTGAGCCCTTCGCTGCTGAGCCGCCGGAATGCCTCGCGCTCGCTCTGCGCATCAACCGTCGAGCGCACAGTGCGCCCGCCCTTGTTGATCGCTTTGTAGCTGAAGCTCACGACGCTCATGTGTTCACCTTGCGAAGTCGTCCGTTTACGCCGCCTTGCGGGCCGGCTCGATCGCCACCATGTCCACGCTCGCCACCGCCGCCATCCGCGCGACCTCGTCCAGCGAGGTCACGCCCATGCGGGCCTTGTCCAGGCCGTCCATCCACATCGGCTTCATCCCGCTCTCGAGCGCGCTGCGCCGGATGCGGACCGGGTCGCCCCCATCGAGCGCTTCCTGCACGCTGGAGTTCACCAGCAGCAGCTCGTACAGCCCGATGCGCCCGCGATAGCCAGAGCCCGAGCAACGCGCGCACCCGGAGCCGCTAAAGAATCGGTCGCTTGGGCCGAGTCCAAATCGTTTACTCAACACCTGCGCTGGCTCGCTCGGCTTGGTGCAGTCCGGGCAGAGCCGTCGCGCCAATCGCTGCGCGATGACGCCTAGCAAGGAGCCGCTGATCGCAAACGCCGGGCAGTTGAAATCCAGCAGGCGCGGGATGGCCCCCGGCGCGTCGTTAGTGTGCAGCGAGCTGAGCACGAGGTGGCCCG
>Ga0209181_10013438_pt1 | contig 10250 bp, 7 predicted proteins | sample MAT05_FD_187208 | JGI IMG/M metagenome (GOLD analysis project Ga0209181, IMG submission 187208) | Freshwater microbial communities from Lake Fryxell liftoff mats and glacier meltwater in Antarctica - MAT-05 (SPAdes) (version 2) | ecosystem: Environmental > Aquatic > Freshwater > Ice > Liftoff...
TGACCCATCTCGCCCGCCAGCCGCTGGCTCACCGCCACAATCAGCTGGTGGCCCACTTCCATCCCGTGTATCAGGTTGATGGCCGAAAAATTGTCCAGGTCGATGTAGGCCACTGCCAGATGACGATCTGGCGCGTGCGCTGCCATGGTCTGCGCCAGCACGCCGACAAACCTTTGGCGGTTGGGCAGGCCGGTCAGGGCGTCGTTATGGGTGATGTGGTCGATCAGCTCGCGGTGCGTTTTTTGCTCACTGATGTCGATGCTGATCCCTGACACCAATAGCGGCTGGCCCTGGGCGTCGCGCTGCATCACACGCCCCTGCGTGCGGCACCAAACCCAGTGGCCGTCCTGGTGGCGCATGCGCAGTTCCATCGCAAAATTCGGTAGCTCGCCACTGAGGTGGCGCATCATCAGCTGCTTGTGAATCAGCTGGTCATCGGCATGAATCCAGGCGTTGTACTCAGCGTAGGGCACTTCACGCAGTGCCCCAAGAGGGTAGCCAAGCATCTCTGCGGCGCGATCGTTGACGCGAAGCACTTCGGTGGCAGTGTCCCACTCCCAGGTGCCCGCCTGGGCAGCATCAATGGCGTTTTGCAGGCGTGCGCGTTCGGCTTGCAGTGCTTCGGTGGCTTGGCGTTGCTGGGTAATGTCGTGGCCAATGCCCAGCACACCAACCAATTTGCCGCTGGCATCGCGCATCGGCACCTTGGTGGTCTCCAGCAGGGCACGCGTGCCCGTGTCAGCATAGGTGACCCATTCTTCGTTGATCATGGGTCGCAGTGTGGCCATGGCGGCACGGTCGTGGGCAAGAAAGCTTTCGGCCAAGTCGCTGGCCACAAAGTCGTTGTCCGTTTTGCCGACGATGGCGACCTCAGTCGCGCCAAAAAGTCGCTCGAATGCCGGGTTACATGACAGGTAAACACCGTTGACATCCTTCCGCCAGATCAGGTCGGGGATGGTGTCCACCAGGGTGTGCAGATGAGCCTCACTGTTGCGCAGCGCGTTCTCCGCCACCACCTGCTCCGTCACGTCAGCAAAGACGGCCAACACGTTCACTTGCCCACCCAGCTCGATGGAAATGCGCTCTACGTTGGCCAGGAAGATGCTGCCGTCTTTTCGGCGCACGGGCACGGCCAGGGTCTCTTTTCTTTCGCCGTCCATCATGTGCTCAAAATCCGCTTGCACGCTTGGCCAGGCTTCAACGGGGTGAATGTCCATCGGGCCCATGTCCAGGAGTTCGTCCAGGCTGTAGCCCAGCATCCGGCAGAACCAGGGGTTGGCAAACGTGAAGCGGGAGGTGATGATGTCGGCTGCCACCAGGCCAGCGGGCACGTTGTCGATGATGGTGCGCAGCGTGTTTTCCAAAGGCGAGGCATTCACCGAACGTTCGCCACGCGCTTCTTCGTTCAGGAAAAGCCAGCGCTTCTGATCTCTGAGCAAGACCTGTTCGGCGCGCAGGCGGGCAAGCTTTTCGTGCATCAGCTCCAGCGCCTGGGCCGACACCGTCTGGTACATGGCCAGCAGGGCTTGGATCAGGGTGGCGGTAGCGCCGCGCATTTGGTCGTCGGCGCTTTGGTGGGCAGCGTCCAAGCTAAGGCCATCGGCCAGGCTTTTGACGGCCAGTGCCATGCGTTTGTCGCTCTCAAGAATATGGTAGGCCAGCCACTGGGTCAGGTAGGAAAACAAATCGTCCAGCACGACCTGAAATGGCTTGTTGCCACTTTGCAGCGCAACGATATGGTCAAAAAAGCGTTGGTGGGTTTGAATATGTTGCGCCAGCCAGTCATCACCCGCCAGCGAAGCCCCCCAGATGCCCTCTTCGGTCTCGAAGTGGTAATGGGCGTAGTCGGCCAGCTCGCCCAGGATGGTTTGAACCTCAGACTCGGTGGCGCCTTGAACATGCTGCTGCGCCAGCCGGTTGAGCAGGCTGACCAGCACCCGGTGCTGCTCATCGACCAGAGCGATGCCGGTTTCCAGCTGCGGGTTCCAGGGAAAAATCTCAAACATCACGGCGTTTTCCAGCTAAACATGGCGGGCGAAAAATACCACACTCATCACAAGGCCGGTAACAATAACACCGATGCGTACCCATGTCACGGGCAATCGCTTGGCCCAGCGTGCGCCCAGAAAACCACCCACCGTGGCAGCCACCATCATCAACACGCCCTCGCGCCAGGCAATGGCCCCGGCCACAATAAAGGCGGCCACCGACAGCCACGACAGCACCAGCGAGTTGAGGTTTTTCAGTGCGTTGGCGGTGTGAATGCGCGACTCGCCCGTAACCGCGTACAGCGCCATCAGCAAGATGCCCAGCCCGCCATTGAAATAACCGCCATAAATGCTGGTCAGCAGCAAACCAGGCTCCCGCCACTTTTCCAGACCCTGCCCCGTCTGCGAGGCTGCCTTGGCGCGCTTTGCCAAGGTGGGCCCGGCGGCAAACAGCAGCGTGGCAAACAGCAGCAGCCAAGGCACGATGCCAGAGAAGACTTTGGCCGGTGTCACCAGCAGCAGCAGCGCGCCAACCACGCCGCCGATGGCCGCAATCGTCATTTCACGCTTGAGCCGGGCCAGGGGCAGTTTACGCAATTCGTCGCGAAAACCCAGCGTGCTGCCCAAGTAGCCCGGGCTCACCGCCAGCGCGCTGGTGGCGTTGGCCATGATGGGCGGTATGCCCACGAACACCAGCGCTGGCAAGGTCAGAAAACTGCCGCCCCCAGCTATGGCATTGAGCACGCCAGCGGCAAATGCAGCGCCCGCAAGTAGGGGTGCGTGGGTCCAGAAATCAACAGGCATGCGCCGATTGTCGTTGGACGCAAGCGATTTTTGCGCCGGGACTTATGAGGGTAAACCGCAGACTGGCGGGTCAGGTCGGCACGCCAAAGCGCTCGTTCATGTAGCTGATGATGGCGCTGGAATCCTTAAGCCACAGCACCTGACCGTTGGCATCTGTGATTTTGAGACAGGGCACCTTGTCGTCGCCACTACCAACTACCAGGTCAGCCTTGTTTTTGGCATCATGCTGCGCGTCGCGCTTGTCAATCGACAGTGCCAGCCGGTGCATTTCCTTGCGCACCTTGATGCAAAACGGACAGGTTTTGAAGTGGTAAAGCACCAGGCTACGGCACGCCTGGTCCACCTTGGCCTGGCTGTCGGGTGTACGCTGCACTGGCTTTTGGCGGCTCAGCGTTTCAAACATCAGCATGAACGGGCCCAGCACCGCGCGCAGGGATCGGAAAAAAAGGCGAATCAAGGGTTTCATCAAGGCAATCAGAAGTTGTGAGGTGTAACGGGCAGGCCGAAGGCAGAACGACTGAATGGTAGCAATTTCAGCCCGGTGGCCTATGCGCGTTACTTTTCGGGTGTGCAAGCAAGCACGTCCACTTCTGATCAAACCTCCATGTCAGGGCGTTGGCGTACCCCGACGGGTTTAGCGCAAACCAAAAAACGACAGGACGGCGATAACAACGACGACCAAACCAACGATGTAGATGATGCTGTTCATAAGGGGCCTCTTGAGTGACTTGGGGGGAAATACACGGACCGAATCCCGTACATGAAGCGCTGCACGACATTCGAACCCACATTGCACCTGCGCAAGCCAAGTTTGTCGGTATGCCAACGAACATAAGCCGCAGAGAGTTGGCGCATCGCAGCTTTACCTTGAGTTCACACAACACAGACGTGTGCTTACATCTTCTGCCTAGACGGGTGCTCACGTTTAAAAAGTGCTGAGCGCACCGCTACCAACTTGTTTGATTCCATTTTCAGATCGATAGGAGCTTAGGCGCGAAGCCGCAGACAGTGCAGACGCACGGCAAGGCGAAGCAACAACAGATCCTATTGATATGGAAACGGAATGAGTTGTTGGGCCACGAACTGCCGAATATCACCGGGCTGCAACTCGGCGATCACAACCGGCCGGTTGGCAAACTTGTGCAGCAACAAGCGCTGCACTGTGCGCAGTTGTCCACGTCGTGTGCCTGCGCTCAGTCCGCGCAAGAACCACACCAAGTTCGCGCAGCACATCCAGCAGATGGCCGAGTGCGGCTCGCAGATCGCCAAGAACGCGCAACACCGGATGGGGGTAATCACAGCGCGGAAGGTGCTCGCTCAGGAACTGCTCGACGGTGTGTTCATCCAGACGGTGAATCGGCAGGTCATGTTGTGTCATCCAGCGTGCGAAGTGAGCAATGCCGGTGATGTAGCCCCTGGTCGTGCCGGTGGCATATCGACCACGCCGCCCGCCTGAGGCATCAAAGTTATAAGCTTACTTGGCCTCTGACCCATACTAGGTAAGGGTTAGAAGCTATTGTTTTAGAACTTTCCAACCAATTGGAACACCAACTGCACAGCAAGTTGACGAAGGATCAGGCTAGGCTCAGACGCGGCGCAACTGGCCGAGTCGCGTGTAGCCAAGCGCGGCGCAACACGGCGGGCGATCGGGTTTCCTCTGGAATCAGCAGGTAGTTTTGCGCCCGCATTGAGGTTCCCAAACCGACGCGGCTGGTCACGACGGCCATGGGGATGGCCAGCAACAGCGGCAGGCCGACGGGCAGCAGCCAGACCAGGGCACGTGGATCGATCATGGCGACGCCAGCGGCAAGCAGGACGACCATCAGGCTCATGGGGGCAAGTTGTGCCAGCGCATGGCGCCATGGCACCGCTGCCGCCTCTCGCGGGGGCGATTTCCAGTCGAGCTTCAAGCCAGTCAGTGCCACCACCACAAACAGCGAATGCGCCAGCATGCGAATGGGGGCTTGCAACAGGGCAATGACGGTCTCCAGCAAGGCGCTGCGCAGCAGGCTGGCGGTGCCACCAAAGGCGTGTTGCTGGTGCTTGAGCAAGACCGCGACGATACCCAGAATGCGCGGCAAAAACAGCATACACAGCGTCCAGGCCCACAGCCACATCAGTTCACTCGGCAGCACCATCCAATTGGCCATCATGTGCGAACCCGAGAGCCACAAAGCAGTGCCCAGGGTCATAAAACTCAGCCACAAAGGCGCTGACAAATACGCCATGGCACCGGTGGCGAACATGGAGCGGTGTACTGGATGCAGGCCCGGTTCGGCGATCAAACGCGAGTTTTGCAGGTTGCCCTGGCACCAACGGCGGTCGCGCTGCAGTTCGGCCAGCAAATCCGGTGGTTGCTGCTCGTAGCTACCCATCAGGTCGGCCACCAGCCAGACGTGGTAGCCGGCGCGGCGCATCAGCGCCGCCTCAACAAAATCATGCGACATGATGCTGCCCGACATGCCACCACTGCCAGAAATACGCGCCAACGCACAATGTTCCATGAACGGCGCGATGCGGATGATGGCGTTGTGACCCCAGTAATGCGACTCGCCCATTTGCCAGAACTGCATGCCCAGCGTGAACAGGCGACCTGTCACCCGCGAGGCAAATTGCTGGGCCCGGGCGTGCAAGGTGACGTGGCCGATGGCCTGGGTGGCGGTCTGGATGATGCCGGCAGTGGGGTGGGCTTCCATCAGCTTGACCATGGAGACTAGACAGTCACCGCTCATCACGCTGTCGGCGTCAAGCACCACCATGTAGCGGTAATCCTTACCCCAGCGGCGACAAAAATCGGCCACATTGCCGGCCTTGCGGTCACTGCGGCGTTTGCGCAGGCGGTAATAGACCTCGACGTGTGGCTGATCGGATTGGCTAACAAGCTGGGTGCGCAAGTCTTCCCAAGCCGCGCGTTCAGCCTTCTGGATACCCGGGTCGTTGCTGTCCGACAGCACAAACACGTCAAACGCTCGCACATGCGCCGACAGCGCAACCGATTCGCACGTTGCCCGCAGGCCTGCAAATACCGTTCGCACATCTTCATTACAGATCGGCATGATGATGGCAGTGCGTGTGGACGCAGCCAGCGTATGGTGTTGAACTTCCTTGGCCGACAGGCTATGGCGGTCACCACGCACCATCACGTAAAAACCCATCATCGCGGTCATGAAGCCGGTCACCACCCAAGCCGACAACAGGGCAAACAGGGTGGCCTGACCATACTGCATGAAGGCATTGTCGTAGTCAGGTTGCATGTCCTTAAAAAGGCTCGTGGCCAGCACAGTACTGATCACGGACAGCAGCACGAACACAATGCGCCGGCGTTTGGCAACCTGTTGCCACGGCTGCCGATTTTTAGTCGTTAATGGCGCTCGCATGGCCTGGGCCGGAGCCTGCCCCGCCAGCTTGAGGGCGGGCAGCAGGGCGGCACTGGCGATGCTGTTCCAGAAACCTCGCCAGGGGCGCGGTGCCATGCTGCCGCGATTGATCGGTGGTGCCGTGAATGCATTGGGATGACGCAGTTCGCGCATGACGCTACGTGTGCTAGCGGCACTCAGGGTGTGATCAGGTTGGTCCATGTTTCGCTCAGTGTTTGGTTGTTGTGTTGGAGGAAGGCGCGCAGCTCGACCGGCAGGGCCGGATCCAGTCGCTGCACGCGCAAAGTCATGCGCCAAGCGCCCGTGGCGGGGTTCTTGTAGGCCAGGGTTTCGGTCACGCGGCCATTGGCATTGGCGGTGGCAATGGCCTGCACCGGCGCACCGTCGGGCAAAGCGTCCAACGCCGGGCCAGCAAAATCAACCACGAACTGAATTTGCTGCGCCACAGCTTCCGGCTGGGGCTTCATGTAGCCTGTGCCGCGGCGTGACTGGATCACCCAACCGTTGGGCGGCAGCTGCTGGTTTTTGCCCTGCCAGTGAATCGTGTAGGCGAAATCCATCGACTGACCGGGCTGCGGCATGTTGGCTGGCACCCAGTAGGCCGCCACGTTGTCGTGGGTTTCGTCCGGAGTGGCAAATTGCAGCAACTCAACGCGACCGGCGCCCCAGTCGCCCAGCGGCGTGACCCAGGCGCTGGGCCGGAGTTCATATCGGGCTTCGGTGTCCTCATAGCTGTTGAAGGCGCGGTCGCGTTGCATCAGGCCAAAGCCCTTCAGGCTTTTCATGCTGAACGAAGTGGTGATCGCGGAGGCTGGGTTTTGCAGCGGGCGCCACAGCCATTCGCCGTCGCCGGTGGCGATCATCAAGCCATCGGAGTCGTGCACTTCCGGGCGAAAGTCGCCCACGCGGGGGGAGTTCTCGCCAAAGAAAAACATGCTGGTGAGCGGCGCCAGGCCCAAGGTTGCGACGGGGTTGTCGGTCGGTCGCATGAAGATGCGGGCGTGTACTTCGGTGACGGTCTGCTCACCTGGTGTGATGTCGAAACGATAGGCGCCCGTCATGCGTGGTGAATCCATGAGTGCATAGATGGTGAGTTGCTTCGCGTCGGTGGTCGGCTTCTCAAGCCAGAATTCAGTAAATCGCGGAAACTCTTCTTGGCTGCTGCCCGCCGTGTCAACCGCCAGCCCGCGCGCGGACAGGCCGTAACGTTGGCCGGCACCCAGCGCCCGGAAGTAGCTGGCCCCAGAAAAAACGACAAGTTCATCCTTGTGGTCGGCGGCGTTCAGGTTGCTGAAGGTGCGCAGGCCGCCAAAACTGAGATCGCCCCAGGTCTGCGGCGACACCTTGTTCTTGCCGAAGTTGAAGTCATCTGGGTTGTAGGGGATCGGCTTGATACCCTGCGGCGTGATTTCGTTGATGCGAACGGCATCGCTGAGACTTCCAATGTGGAAAAAATTGGCCTCATAAGGCAGCTTGTCGGCCCGCCACAGGGTGCTGTCTGCGTTGAAGCGGATGTCACGGTAGCCGTCGTAATCCAGATTCGCCAGTTCCGCCGGAATGGCATGCGTTGCCGGTTTGAAGGGGGCTTGGGCTTGCTCGCGGGCGAGTCCCGCGACATCATCAAGACGCCAGGCCTGTGCCGGGCCAGTGACCAAGGCCAACACGCTGGCGACGATCAGGGCCACCAAGTGGCCTGAAAAGCTTGGTTTGCGAAGGTGAAAAGAAGGGAGGAAAAAAGCGGGCATGCAAGTACTAGTGCAAACCCTATGCCAGCCTATAAAAATCCTTTTGGATCAATGACTTAGATGGCTTCTGAAATTGCCAACCGGAAAATCAGCGGAAAACCCAGCGCAAACCAGCATTTTTGTCGCCAGAGAGCGACAACATCCCAGCCGAAAAGCAGAAAACCGTTGTAAATCAACCTTTTCAGGCTGTCGCCTAATAGCGACGCCGTCTGACGCGGGGGCGGGGGACTACGTGATGTTGTCGGCTTTGAACAGGCCGGGTGTCAAGCCGTGTTTTTGCATCAGGCGGTAAAACTCGGTCCGGTTGCGGTCGGCCAGTTGGGCGGCGTCGGCCACGTTGCCGTCCGTCAGCTTGAGCAGACCAACCAGGTAGTCACGCTCAAAACGTTGCTTGGCTTCGGCAAACGTGAGCACTTCCACGCTGGGCGAGCGCAGGGCACGCTGCACCAAGGCCAGCGGCACCAGCGGTGTGGTGGATAGGGCACAGACCTGCTCCACCACGTTGTAAAGTTGGCGTACGTTGCCCGGCCAGGTGGCTGTGGTCAGGGCAATCAGGGCCTCGGGGGCAAACCCGCTCAGGCGCTTTTTGTACTTGCTGGCCAGCTTCACCAGAAAATGGTTGCCCAGCAGCGCGATGTCCTCGCGCCGTTCAGAAAGTGGCGGCAAGGTCAGGGTCACCACATTGAGGCGGTAATACAGGTCGGCACGGAACTGGCCCTGCGCCATCGCCAGGTCCAGGTCGCGGTGGGTGGCCGAGATGATGCGCACATCGATCGGGACGGACTGGCTGGAACCCAGCGGTCGCACTGTGCGCTCCTGAAGCACGCGCAGCAGCTTGACCTGCAGCGCAGGCGGCATGTCGCCGATCTCATCGAGCAGCAGGGTGCCACCCTCTGCCGTCTGAAACAGGCCGATGTGATTGGCCACGGCGCCAGTGAAGGCCCCTTTGACGTGGCCAAACAGTTCCGATTCCAGCAGGGCTTCCGGAATGGCGCCGCAGTTCACCGCAATAAAGGGCTTGTTGGCGCGAGCACCTGCCTGGTGGATCGCCTGGGCCAGCAGCTCCTTGCCGGTGCCGCTTTCGCCGCGCAGCAGCACGCCGGCGTCCGATTGCGCCACCATGCGTGCTTCTGCCAGTAATTCCGCCATGCGGCTGGAGCGACTGATGATCTGGTTTTGCCAGGGTTGCGGGCTGCCAGGTTTGGTCGAATTGGCCGGGGCGCTCAGTGATAGCGCCTGCGCAATTTTGTCGAGCAGACTTTTGCCGTCAAAAGGCTTGGTCAGATAAGAGAAAACGCCGCGTTCTGTGGCCTGAACAGCGTCGGGAATCGTGCCGTGCGCGGTCAGCAAAATCACCGGCAGTGAGGGATGCTGTGTGCGAATGTCGTCAAACAGGGCCAAGCCGTCCCGGCCCGGTAGTCGCACGTCGCTGAGGACCAACTGGGGCCGCTCGATATGCAACTGGGTCATGGCCTCCTCGGCTGACCGGGCTGCGGTGACACGGTAACCCGCTGCGGTGAGCCGAATCGTCAGCAGGCGCAGCATGTCTGCGTCATCATCAACCACCAGCAGATGAGGCGCGGGCGCGGGTGGCGTTGCCAGGGTTTTGGGCGCGCTCATGGTGATGGGACGCGGCTGGCACGGCTGTTGGACGCTGGCGCCGGTGGTGGTCGGCTCGTGAGGCTGCGTTCGATGGCCTTGAGGGCTTCCAGGCGCTCATTGGTCTGGTCCAGCCTGCGCTGCACGTCACGCGTTTGTTGCGCTTGCTTTTCCAGTTGATCTTCCAGGCGGCGTTGCTCGCCAAGGCGCGCGGCAAGCAGGCCAGCCAGCGGATGCAGCGCCTGCGCCTGCGCGCCGTCATTGGTCAGCACGCGGCTCAGCAATTCCTGGGCGCGTGTGAGTTCGGGCAGTTGATGAAACTGGTTCAGCAACAGGGCCAGTTGCACTTGTTCGGTCGGGCCAGCTACGTCGCTCAGCCGGATCACTTCCTGGCTCAATTCTGCCGGTTGCATGCGGCGCGCCCGGTCCGCATAAGCAAGTATGCGGATGACTGCGTCGGTCGCCACGGGCGCGGTCGGACCCACCGGTGAGACCGGCAGGCAGGACAAGGGGCTGGCGGCGAGCGTCGGCATCGCGGGTTCGTTCGCCGCATCGCTACCACGCTGATTGAGACGGCTGGCGCAGCCAGCCGCTAGCAGCGCGACCGCAACGGATACCAGTAGACCGGCACGGACCAGGCGACGAGAGGGCCTCTGTAGAAAATCAGGACTTGAAAACATGGGGAAGCTCGATTCTGAAGTGGGCACCGACGGGGTCTGCAAGCAGCTCGATGCGTC
>Ga0209181_10013442_pt1 | contig 10248 bp, 6 predicted proteins | sample MAT05_FD_187208 | JGI IMG/M metagenome (GOLD analysis project Ga0209181, IMG submission 187208) | Freshwater microbial communities from Lake Fryxell liftoff mats and glacier meltwater in Antarctica - MAT-05 (SPAdes) (version 2) | ecosystem: Environmental > Aquatic > Freshwater > Ice > Liftoff...
CCGCGGTGCTGGGCGACGCGGGGATCGACGCAGGCCCAGAGTTCGTGGAGGAGCTGCGGCTCGTCCCGCTGAGCCGAACGATGACGCGCGTCTCGGTGTTGCCGCCCCGGAGCGCGCTTCTCTGTGGTCAGACGATGATCGAGCGCGAGCGCTCTTTCTGATTCGACCGCGTTACAGCGCTCCCCAGACGCTCAGCGCCGCGGCGGTGTCCTGATCGATCGTCGCGGGCTCTCGCCGGCTCGCCGGTACCCGCGCCGCGTTCTGCTCGGCGATGATGCTCCGGAACAGCGCCCCGGTCGCGATGGGCATCTTCTCGCGCCGGTTGAACGCGCAGGTCGGGTCGACCGCCAGATCGCAGAGATCCGGCGCGGTGGGATAGCGCCCTTCCAGGACGAGGGTGCCCCAGCGGGCCGAGTAGCGGTTGTCGAGAATGGCAATCTGCGGCGGGGCGCCCTCGTCGATGCCGCCGGCGGCGCGGGAGAGCTCGCGGCCGGGAGAGCGCTTGGAGAAGGCGAGGCCGAGGGCGCCGAGGGCGGAGTTGGCGACGTCCGCCACCGAGGTCGGCTGGGTGATGCGCTTGCCAGCGTAGATGCCTGTGGGGAAGTGGACGTAGAGTGGCAGCGTCAGGGCGGGCTCGGAGAGGGGCTCTTTGCGCTCGCCGGCCTCGACGAACAGGCTCCCGGCGCCGGCGCCGGCGTCGCCGGTGACGATCAGCAACGTCGTGTCCCAGAGGTTGGCTGTCTTGAGCGCGGTGATGAGGGCGCCGAGGGCGCGGTCCTGCCCGGCGAGGGCGAGCTGCTCGAGCGAGCGGATGCGCTGGCGGTCAGCGTCGTTGACGGTGTTGGCCGCGTACTTGGCGCGGCGTAGCTTGGCGATGAGCTGCGCCGCGGTGCGCGGCTCCACCATGCCGGTGTAGTCGGTGGGGATCGCCGTCGAGAGCTCCTTCAGGGTCACGTCCCACGGCGGGTGGCCGCCGCGCGCGTGGATCACCGTGAGCAGGCGGGACTCGGTCGAGGCCTTGGCGACCTCGGCGATCCAGGCCGCGGCGCCGTCGAGCGGGGCGGTCGCCGGATCGCCGCTCGACGGCGCGAACTCGACGAAGCGCTCCCACGCGGGCGCGAAGCCGAAGGCGCGGAACGTGTGCGGAACGCCGGTGAACATCGCGGTGCGCACCGAGGCGTCGCGCGCCACGCCGGCGATGGTGGTGAGGTCCGCGGGCAGGCGCGCCGCGGGATCAGTGAGGCCGTGCGCGGACGGCGGTAACCCGGTGAGGAGCGACGCGACCACCGCGGCGACGACCGGGCTCGGGGCGCGGTGTTGATCGAAGATCGTCGCCGTCGCCGCGAGATCGTTGAGCGCGAGCAGGCCCGGCGTCGGGGCGCTGTTCCACGGCGGGAGCTCGGCGCGCTCGATCCCGTCGAGGACCACGACCACCACCGCGCGCGCGGCGGGGGCGGGCGGCGGCGGCGGCGCGGTCACGGTGACGATCGGATCGCCGAAGAGCACGCGGGCGCCGCGCGCGGACTGCGTGGCGCTGAGCTCGAGCGCGACCACCTCGTGCGCGAAGGCCGCGAGCGGGAGCTCGACCTCGGTCCAGGCCGCGTGATCGCCGCCCTCGAGGTGGAGCGCGCTGAGGCGCTCGGGCTTCATGCCGTCGCGGAGGACGCGGATCTCTGCGTCGCCGCTGCCGTCGCCTTGCACGCCGATGGACGCGCGGAGGATGGCGCCCTCGGGTACGCGCACCGCGCAGCGCACGCTGCTGGGCGCACGAAGGGCGAGCGAGCGGTGGGGCACGCTGCCGATCGACGCCGCGGGCGAGACGAGATCGCGGAGCGTGGGCGGGCCGTAGGTGGCCGCGCTGTCGTCGGGGATGCCGACGCGGACCCAGTCGATGTCGGCGAGCGAGTCCTGATCGCGGTTGCGGCCGAAGAAGCGGAGCGTGAGCGTGTGGATGCCGGCGTCGACGGGGAGGGTGGTCGTCCCGGTGGTGGCGATCTTGATCTGCTCGCGCGCGAAGTTGAGCGTGCCGAGCGGCTGATCGTCGAGCAACACCTGCGCTGATCGGGCGCCGTAGCCGACGGCCCGCGCGGCGACGAAGATCGGCGTCGCGGCGGTGAGCGTGAAGTTGAGGCTGAGCTTGCGATCGGTGATCCGCGCCCAGGTGGAGCCGTCATGCTCGACCGAGCTGATCCCCGCGGGCTTGCCTTCGCCCCAGCCAAAGCGGCCGATCGTCGCGTCGGTGCCGGCGTCGAGCAGCGGGCCGCGGTGGTCGACGTCGCAGCCGGGGAGCGCGCGGATGAGGTCGACGAGGGTGCGCGACGGCGGGAGCGGCGGCGGGAGCGGCGCGGTGACGCTCGCGGTGGCCGCCGCCGCCTTGGGGCGCTCGCGCTGCGGCGGATCGCAGCCGCCGCAGCCGGTGAGCGTCGTCGCGAGGAGGACGAGCGCCACGAGCTGAGTCCGGGGGAAGAGAGGCATTCGCTGGATCTGATTGAGGTACAGAGCGTCAATCGGGTTGAAGCGGCAGAACAGAACAGAATTTTAACGCATTTGCGTTAAATTCCGGTCTTCTCTTGCTCAGATTCCAGCCTCCAGATCTTTGAGCACGCGGTCGCGGATCAGCGGCACCGGGGGCGACCCATGCGAGAGCAGCGCGTCGTGGAACTTCTGCAGCGAGAACTTCGCGCCGAGGCGCTTCTTCGCCTCGTCGCGCAGCGCGAGGATCTGCACCTTCCCGAGCGTGTAGGCGAAGTAGCCGGGATCGAACGTGCCGCGGACGGCCTGCTCGTGGGCGCTGGCCTTGTCCTGGTGGCACGAGGTGATGAAGAGCTTCTCGGCCTGGGCGACCGTCATCCCCTCGGTGTGGATGCCGAGAGAGGCGACGAAGCGGCAGTTGCGGAGGAGCGCGTCGGAGAGCTGGCCGAGCTTGTTTTGCGGGACGTCCGCGCCAAAGCCCTCTTCGACCATCATCTGCTCGACGTAGTGAGCCCAGCCCTCCACGAACGAGTAGCTGGCGAGCATCTTCTGGGCGCGCGTCGGGGCCTTGCGGATCCACTGCCCCTGGAGGAAATGGCCCGGATAGACCTCGTGGACCGTGGTGGCCATGAGGATGCCCATCGCCATCAGGTACTCTTCCTGCTCTTTCTTGGGCCAGGTCGGGTCCGGACGGGTGATGTAGTAATAGGCCTGCGTCACCTTGGTCTCGAAGGGGCCAGGGCCGTCGAGGAAGGCCGCGTTCCAGCGCTGGAAGGGGGGAGTCTCCTTGAGGACGGCCTTGTCGTCCGAGGGGATGGTCACGATCTTCTTGTCGAGGACGAACTGGCGCGAGCTGTTCATCAGCTTCGTCGCCTCGTCGAGGAGCGCCTCGGCCTTGGGGCGGGTGAGCTTGACCTTCTTGGCGGTCTCCTCGTAGGCCTTCTTGTTGGCCTGGAGGTTCTCATCGCCCATCTTCTTGAAGTCGGCGAGAGGGATGGTCAGGCCCTCTTGCAGCGCGAGGAGCTTCTTGTAGCGCGGGGCGCCGAGGACATGGCTGTTGTCCCCCTTCTTGACCTCGTCCTTGAGGAAGGTCGCGAGCTTGTCGGCCTCGTCGGCAAGCGCGGTGTTGGTCTTGGCGAGATCAGCTTGAAACGCCTGAGCACCGACGCCCTTGGTCTGCTTGACCACGTCCCCGCGCAGGTACTCGGCGTAGCCTTTGTAGATCTTCACGGCCGTCTCGAGGACGGGCTTGGACATCGGGCTGACGAGGTTCTTGCGCACGCTGGCGATCTGGGCGAGCGCGGCCTTCTCGTGGTCGAGGAGCTTCTGCGCGCGCTCCTCGATCGGGGCGTAGTCGTGGTCGAGGTAGACGTTGACGGAGAAGAGCTCTTCGTAGAACTGCGGGCGATGCTGGGAGGAGGCGAGGTCCACGAGCTGGAAGAGGGAGAGGCCCGCCTGCGACGAGAGGAGGGCGAGATCGAGCGCGTCGTCGGGCGAGAGAGAGGCCTTGTCGACGGCGGCGAGATCCTTCTGCTGCTGCTCGAGGCGAGCGATGCGGGCCTTGATCGCCTCGGCCCCGTACTCGGCGATCTTCCCGTCGCTCCCGTGGAGGCCGAGGCCGCGGGCCATCGACGGATCCTCGCGCAGCCACTGATCGAGGATGCGATCGCGGAGCGCCGCGAAGCCGGAGGCGGGGGCGTCGTTCGCAGCAGGCGCGGCGGTCTTCACGGGCAGCGGCGCTCCCGCGTAGGCGGGGATCGGCGGTGCAGTGTAGGGCGGCGGTGGCTCGGCCCCGCCGCACGCGGCGCCGAGGAGTAAGGCCGCGGCGGCGCCGAGGAGGGAGCGGGCGGAGGTGGGGAGCGCGCGGATGGTCATGGCGCGCGGAGCGTCGCAAAGTCGCGCGACGCGGTCAATCCGCGGCGATCGCGCGATCGATGATCGTCCCCACATGGGCGAGGGCGTGGTCGAGATCGAACGCGCGATCGATCTCTTCCGCGGTGAGCAGCTCGGCGATCTCGGGGTCCTCCGCGAGGAGATCGCGGAAGCGGCCCTCGCCGGCGAGGGTCTTCATGGCGCAGCGCTGGACGGCCTCGTACGCCTTCTGCCGCGACCTCCCTTTGTGCACGAGCGCGAGGAGGATGGCTTCGCTGAAGTAAAGCTCGTGGGTGAGATCGAGGTTACGCCGGAGCGCGTCGGGGTAGACGACGAGGCCCTCCACCATCGCCGCGGCGCGCTCGAGCATGTAGCCGAGCGTGGTGGTCGCGTCGGGCGCGATCATCCGCTCGACCGAGGAGTGCGAGATGTCGCGCTCGTGCCAGAGGGCCACGTCTTCGAGCGCGGGGAGCGCGGCGGCGCGGACGATGCGCGCGAGGCCGCAGAGGTTCTCGCTCACGATCGGGTTGCGCTTGTGGGGCATGGCGCTCGAGCCTTTTTGCCCCTTGGTGAAGCGCTCTTCGGCCTCGCCGACCTCGGTGCGCTGGAGGTGGCGCACGTTGGTGGCGAAGCGCTCGATCCCGGCGGCGAGGACGGCGAGCGCGGTGAAGAACGCGGCGTGGCGATCGCGGGCGACGATCTGCGTCGACACCGTCTCGGGGGTGAGGCCGAGGGCGTCGAGGGCCGCCGCCTCGATCGTCGGCGAGAGGTGCGCGTAGGTGCCGACCGCGCCAGCGATCTTGCCGACGGCGATCTCGGCGCGGGCGACGCGGAGGCGCGCGCGTCCGCGCTTCATCTCGGCGAGGTGGCCGGCGAGGACGAGGCCGAAGGTGATCGGCTCGGCGTGGATGCCGTGGCTGCGGCCGATCATCGGCGTCGCGCGGTGCTCGTCGGCGCGGCGGGCGAGGGCGTCGATCAGCGGCTCGAGGCGCGCGAGCAGGAGATCGGCGGCGCGGACGAGGAGGATCGCGAGGCTGGTGTCGAGCACGTCGCTCGACGTCATCCCGCGGTGGAGCCAGCGCGCGTCTTCGCCCGCGAGCTCCTCCACGTGGGTGAGGAAGGCGATGACGTCGTGCTTCACCGTGCGCTCGATGGTGTCGATGCGATCGGGATCGAGCGCGAGCTCTTTGCCGCGGATCGCGCGCGCGATGCCGGCGGGTACGAGGCCGGCTTCTTCCATCGCGACGCAGGCGGCGAGCTCGACGTCGAGCCAGGTCTGGTAGCGAGTTTTGGAGGACCAGAGCGCGGCGAAATCCGCGGGCGTGTAGCGGGGAATCATCGCGGCGAACGCTGCGGGTACGCGACGGTGGCGTCAAGGCGGCAAAGGTCTGGAGAACGAGGGCTCACCGCGTGCGGTCTCGCCCTCCGGCAAATTCGCACGGGTCGTGGGCTTGCGGTCTGTGCCCCGTATCCGAAGGCTTTCACTGATGGCCAAGGACGCGGCGTTACGCGGAGCTTCAAACCCCGATCCGCCGAGCTCGAGCGCTCGTCGGATCACCACCCCGGTGCCGTACATCGTCCTCGTGGGGCTCGATCTCTCCGAGCCCGGGGGCCGCGCCTGGCGGTTCGCCTTCGATCTGGCGGCCCTCAAAGGCGAGGACAGCGAGGTGCACGCAGTGGTGATGGGCGCGCGCGCGATGGCGCCCGAGGTGTGCGACGTGTCCACGCCGGGCGTCTCGACGCCGCCGCGCGGCAACGGGGGCGAGCGGCCGCTGCCGTTGCTCAAGGTGCTGCAACATCGGTCGGCAGGCGGGCAGGCCAAGCTGATGGCGCTGCACTTTCGCACCGGCAGGCCCGACCGCGCGATCCTCGCTCTGGCCCGGGAAATCGGGGCGGATGTGATCGTGGTGGCGACGCCGCCGTCGACGCGGTGGCAGCGCCTGCTCGGGAGCTCGGTCGCCGATCGGATCACGCGCAACGCGCCCTGTCCGGTGGTGCTGGTGAAGCCCAAGACCGACGAGAACGATCCAGGGTTCGCCGAGTTCGAGCCGCAACCCATCGAGCGCTAGCTCAGCGCTTCGGTGCGGCGATCCCGAGGGCCTTGCCGCCCTCGCGCTTGTCGATCGTCCCCCAGGCCGTGCCGGTCTCGGGATCGATCAGGATCTCGTTGGCGTCGCCCATGGGGATGGAGTCGAGGTTGAGCACGTGGCCGCGCTTGACCAGATCGTCGAGCGCGGCGCGCGGCGGCTGATTGCCTCTCTCGACGCGGACCTTGTCGGGGAAATACTGGTGGTGGACCCGCGGGTGCGCGACGGCCTCGTCGATGGTGAGCTCGTAGTCGACGAGGTTGCGAAAGACCTGAGCGACGGTGTTGGGGATGGTGTCGCCGCCCGGGGATCCAAGGACGAGCGCGAGCTTGCCGCTTCGCGAGACGATGGTGGGCGTCATCGAGCTGGCCATGCGCTTGCCCGGGGCGAGGGCGTTGGGGCCAATGATGGAGAAGGCGCCCATGGCGTTGGCGAGGAGGATGCCTGTTCCTGGAACTACCACCTTGGATCCAAAGGCCGCTGACTGCGTGTAGGTGCAGGAGACGGCGTTGCCCGCGGCGTCGACGACCGAGAAATGCGTCGTCTGTGGCGACTCGGCGGGCTCCTCGGTCTGGGCCGAGGCGATGGCGCTCGACGGGGTGGCGTGATCGCGATCGAGCGGCGGTTTGCGCGTCTCGAGGTGGGATCCGCCGAGCAAGCGGGCCACGAGAGCGCTGGTCGCGTCGACCGGCTGGAAATCAGGATCGGCCCCGGCGAGGCGGCGCTCGGAGTAGGCGCGCCGCGAGGCCTCGACGAAGAGATGGAGGCTGAGCCCCGAGTCGACCGGCGCCTCGTGCGCGCGCCAGCGCTCCAGCGAGAGCATGATCTCGGCAAAGGCGATCCCACCCATCGACGGCGGAGGCATCGTGGCGACGTCGAAGCCGCGGTAGGAGAAGCGGAGAGGCTCGCGGAGCACCGCTTTGTAGGCGACGAGATCGGCCGCGGTGATCAGGCCTCCATGGGCCTTCATGGCCTTCTCGATCTTCTCGGCGACGGGGCCTTCGTAAAAGCCCTTGGGACCCTGCTTGGCGAGCGCCTCGAGCGTGCGCGCGAGGTCGGGTTGCTTCCAGACGTCGCCGGTCTTCAAGGCCTCTTTGCCGTGCCCGAAGGTGGCCCGCGCGACGGGATCCTTCTTGAGCTGCGTCCAGTTCCAGCCGAGCACCTGGCCCTGGCGCAGGCCGAGCTTGTGGCCTTTTTTTGCGAGGGTTACCGCGGGCGCGACGAGCTCCGCCCAGGGGCGCGCGCCGAACTTTTCGTGGGCGAGGTAGAGCCCGGCGACGGTGCCGGGGACCGCAGCGGAGGCGTACCCGAAGGCGCCCGCGTCGAGCATCGCCTTGTTCTTCTCGGGCGTCGCAGCGGCGGGCGCAGTCTCGCGAAAATCGATGGCAGCGGTCGCGCCGTCTTTGGTGCGGACGATCATGAACCCGCCGCCGCCGATGTTGCCCGCGCTCGGGTGGGTGACGGCGAGCGCGAAGGCGACAGCGACGGCCGCATCGACGGCGTTCCCGCCCTTGCGGAGGACGTCGACGCCGGCCTGGGTGGCGTTGGGCTCGACGCTGGTGACGAGGCCGGCGTCGCCGCGCACGGCGCTCTTTCCGCCGGGATGAAGGGCGATCGGCGGATCAGGCGGAGCCGGCGGCGGGTACGTCGGCGCTGCCACCGTCGAGGCGCTGGGCTCGGCGTCGGCGATCGCCGCGGCGGTGGCCGATGCGCTCGGCGCCGGTGTGAACGCCGACGCGGGCGGCGCCGGATCGTCGATCCGATGCGGCGCGGGCGCGTGGGCGTCGCAGCCGACGAGCGCCGCGGCGAGCACGAAAGCAGGGCGAAGGCGGGGACGTTGAGCGAGAAGACGGGGAGGCGACATCGGCGGGGGGACGTTAACGCGTGATCGCGCCCGGTTCCATCCGCCCCGGCGTCGCCGCTGGTGTCGGGCTGCCGAACGCCTTGGCGATCGGCATAGGGGCGCCGGGTTTCCCCGGCGACCCCTGCCACACCACCGGACAAGCGGGTCCGCATCCGGCGGTTTCGATGAGTTGAGGTCACGCGGCGAGCCTCGGAAGGCCGAGGCCGTCGAAGAGCTTGATTGGCAGCACGGCGTGGATCGGTTGCCCCGAGTAACGCCACCAGCGATGGCCGTTGGCCGCCACCGGGCGCGCGGCGAGGTCCGGCATCCCCCTCGCTCGCAGCTCCCGGTAGATGGTACGGACCCGCCTCCAGTGCTTGAGCTGCAACGCTCGGAGGCGGTGACGGATCCACTTGTCCAGGTCGGCGAAGACGCGAGGCGTGTCCGCGAGCTGGAAATACTGCTTCCAGCCAACGAGGTCCACGCGGAGGTCGGCGCAGACCTGAGCCAAGCTTCGACCGCAGGAGTGTCGAGTCATCCGACGCACGCGGTCTTTCATCGCTTCAAGGGCCTTGCTTGCCACCCGTCGGCGGACCTCGTTCTTCGAGCTAATCCAGAAGGAGTAGCCAAGGAACTTCCGGTCGCTGGCGAGGGCCACCGCGCTTTTCGACTCGTTGATGCGGAGCCGGAGGCGAGCATAGATACGCCGAAGCGTCTCCATTACGCGCTCGCCGGTACGCTTCGTGCGCACGTAGACGTTGTTATCGTCCGCGTAGCGCACAAAAGTGTGCCCGCGTCTCTCCAACTCCTTATCCACTTCGTCGAGAAGCACGTTCGCGAGCAGCGGCGAAAGAGGGCCGCCTTGCGGCGTACCCTCGTGCCGATCCACCCCAACCCCGTTCACCATAATGCCGGCGTTCAGGTAGCGGCGGATGAGCCCCAACATACGACGATCCTCGACTCGCTTGGCCAGCCGTCCCATCAGCACGTCGTGGTTGACGCGATCAAAGAATTTCTCAAGATCTACGTCAACGACCCACAACCTCCCTTCCTGCACGTACCGTTGCGCCTCACGCACGGCATCGTGCGCGCGACGCCCCGGCCGGAAGCCGTGGCTGTGCTGCGAGAACGTCGCGTCGAATCGTGGCTGCAAGACCTGCAATAGGGCCTGCTGGATGAACCGATCGAGCACCGTCGGGATACCGAGCTCGCGCTCCCCGCCGTCGCTCTTCGGGATCGTTCGCCTCTTCACCGGCTGCGGCTGGTACGTGCCCGCGAGCAGTTGTTCGCGGAGCGTCGGCCAGTACACGCGCAGGTGGTCGGCGAGCTCTCCAACGGTCATCCCGTCCATGCCGGGGCTGCCCTTGTTCTGCTTCACTCGCTTCAGCGCGAGCTGGAGGTTGCGGCGTTCAACCACCGCCTCCATCAGCCCGCTCGCTCCTGGGCGCTCGTTTCCGTGGGTCGCCGGACACGCTTCCACGCCTCGGGCTGCTCTCGGGGTTTCACCCCTACCCTCCTGCGATGGATCCATGTTTGTGGACTTCTGTGGCGTTTCGCGTCCGAGATTCACAGGCGTTTCGCTCTCCTCATCGTTCAGCCCTTCACCGTCAACAACCCGGCTACTACGGCCTCTGCTGACTTCTCGCTCCGTCGGGGGGGACTCCAGTCCGACGTCGCCCTTTCAGGCATGAGGCGAGATCTCCCCAGGTAAGAACATCGACCTTCACCGCACGACCGCCCGATCTACGTCGCTTCGCCTTGGTCACGAGAGCTTCGCGGTTACACGCCCGCTCGCCCTGATCGGCCACGCCTTGTATCGGGTTTCTGTTGGGTGCAGATACCGCTTTGCATTGGAATCGTCAGAAAACCAGATTGCGTGCATTGCAAGCGCCACCCTTGTTCCCGAACAGCACTCCCACCCGGGGTTAAAACCCCGGGCGTGCGGGCTGAACTCGATAGAAAACGGCGTATGGG
>Ga0209181_10013443_pt1 | contig 10247 bp, 9 predicted proteins | sample MAT05_FD_187208 | JGI IMG/M metagenome (GOLD analysis project Ga0209181, IMG submission 187208) | Freshwater microbial communities from Lake Fryxell liftoff mats and glacier meltwater in Antarctica - MAT-05 (SPAdes) (version 2) | ecosystem: Environmental > Aquatic > Freshwater > Ice > Liftoff...
CCGCGGCGTGATCGGCGACTTCCGCGCGCCCGACGTGCTGCGCTTCGGCTTCACGCCGCTGTATTTGCGCTTCGTCGACGCCTGGGACGCCGCCGAACAACTGCGGCAGGTGCTGCACAGCGGCGAGTGGACGCAGCCCCGGTTCCACCAGCGTCAAGCGGTGACCTGAAGGCCGACGGACCTAACCCATGAGTGGCTGCCCGATGCATCCCGACACTGCCGGTGCAGGCCTGCCTGCGGCGGGCGGCAGCGATTCGACGACAGACACAGCGTCCAGCACCGCAAGCGATCTGGACGGCGCCCAGCTCGATTTCAGCGGCGACATGAGCTATGGCGATTACCTGCAGCTCGATGCCGTGCTGGGCGCGCAGAAGCCGCTCAGTCCGGACCACAACGAAATGCTGTTCATCATCCAGCACCAGACCAGCGAGCTGTGGATGAAGCTGCTGCTGCACGAGCTGCGCGCGGCGATGGTGCATGTGGCGGCGGACGAACTGGGGGCGGCATTCAAGATGCTGGCGCGCGTCAGCCGCATCATGGAACAGATGGTGCACGCCTGGGACGTGCTGGCCACCATGACACCGCCCGAGTACAGCGCCATCCGCCCTTACCTGGCGCAGAGCAGCGGCTTTCAGAGCTGGCAGTACCGCTGCATCGAGTTCTTGCTGGGCAACAAGAACGGCCAGATGCTGCTGCCACATGCGCACCGGCCCGATCTGCTGGCGCAGGTGCGCGCCGCCCACGACCGCCCTTCGCTCTACGACGAAGCGCTGCGCCTGCTGGCGCGGCGCGGGCTGGCCGTGCCCGCCAGCCACACCCAGCGCGACTGGACCCTGCCGTACTGTGCCAGCAGCGGCGTCGAAGCCGCCTGGCTGCAGGTCTACCGGGCGCCGCAAACCCACTGGGACCTCTACCAACTGGGCGAAGAACTGACCGATCTGGAGGACGCCTTCCGGCTCTGGCGTTTCCGCCACGTCACCACGGTCGAGCGGATCATCGGCTTCAAGCGCGGCACCGGCGGCACCGGCGGCGTGAGCTACCTGCGAAAGATGCTGGACGTGGTGCTGTTCCCGGAAATCTGGAGCCTGCGCACGCAGCTTTGAAGGCCTCAGTTCGCTGGCACAGGGCGGGCTGGCGGGGCACGCCTCGGTGCCACGTCTGTGCGACCTCTGTGCGTCTTCGGGCCGAGCTCAGGCCGACTCAAGCTCAGGCTTGCTCCAGGCCGTCCCCGCGCGCTGTGTCCCCACCCCGGCGCCTAGAATTCGAGAGCCGTCAAACCGCGCCAGACCCCGTCAGCCGCCCCCAGGAGCCCCCGCATGGACACCCGAACCTCGCCGATCCGGCTGCGCATCACCCAGCTGCGCGAACTGATGGCCCAGCAAGACGTGTTCGCGGTGCTGGTGCCTTCCAGCGACCCGCACTTGTCGGAGTACCTGCCCGAGCACTGGCAGGGGCGCCAGTGGTTGTCGGGCTTCACCGGGTCGATGGCCACGCTGGTGGTGACGCTGAAGGAAACGGCGCTGTTCGCCGACAGCCGCTATTGGGTGCAGGCCGAAGCCGAACTGGCAGGCACCGGCATCACGCTGGTGAAGATCGCCACCGGCACCTCGACCGCGCACCTGGACTGGCTGAGCCAGCAGGTGCCCCAGGGCACCACCGTCTGCGTCGATGGCCAGGTGCTGGGCCTGGCGCCGGCCAAGGCCTTGCAAGCCGCACTGGACGCCGCGGGTGTGCGCCTCGACACCCAGCGCGACTTGCTGGACGGCATCTGGCCCGAGCGGCCGGGCCTGCCGCAGCAGCCGGTCTACGAACACGGCGCGCCGCAGGCCAGCCAAAGCCGGGCCGACAAGCTGGCCAGCGTGCGTGAGGCGATGGCCCGGCAGGGCTGCAGCCACCACCTGATCTCGACCGTCGACGACCTGGCCTGGATCAGCAACCTGCGCGGCAGCGACGTCAGCTACAACCCGGTGTTCCTGGGCCACTTGCTGCTGGACCTGACGGGTGCCACCCTGTTTGTCGGCGCGGGCAAGGTGAATGACACACTGGCCGCGGCGCTGCTCGGCGACGGGGTGCGCCTGGCCCCTTATGCGACGGCAGCCGCTGCCCTGCAGGCGCTGGGCAGCGGGCAACGCTTGCTGGTCGATCCCAAGCGCGTGACGCACGGCCTGCTGGCGCAGGTCGGCAGCGGCTGCACTCTGGTGGAGGCCATCAACCCGAGCACGTTGCTGAAGAGCCGCAAGTCGGCCGCCGAAGCGGCCTTCGTGCGCGAGGCGATGGCCGAAGACGGTGTCGCGATGTGCGAGTTCTACGCCGCCTTCGAGGCCGCCCTGGCGCGTGGCGAGCGCATCACCGAACTGAACGTGGACGAACGACTCAGCGCTGCCCGGGCGCGCCGCACGGGGTTCGTCGGTCTGAGCTTTTCCACCATCGCCGGCTTCAACGCCAACGGCGCCATGCCGCACTACCGCGCCACCGAAGAGTCGCACGCGGTGATCGAAGGCAACGGCCTGCTGCTCATCGACAGCGGCGGCCAATACCTGGGCGGCACCACCGACATCACCCGCGTGTGGCCCATCGGGCAAGTCAGCGCGGCCATGAAACGTGACTACACGCTGGTGCTGAAGGGCACGATGAACCTGTCGCGCGCGGTGTTTCCGGTCGGCACCGCCAGCCCGATGCTGGACGCGCTGGCGCGCGCGCCGCTGTGGCAGCAGGGCATCGACTTCGGCCACGGCACGGGGCATGGCGTGGGCTACTTCCTGAACGTGCACGAAGGTCCGCAAAGCATCAGCAAGGCCATTCCCGATGCCCACATGGCCATGCAGCCGGGCATGATCACCTCGATCGAGCCCGGGGTCTACCGCACGGGACTGTGGGGCGTGCGGATCGAGAACCTGGTGCTCAACGTGGCCGCGCAAACGCCCGAGGGCGACACCTTCGGCGAGTTCCTGGCTTTCGAGACGCTGACGATGTGTCCCATCGACACGCGCTGCCTGGACCGTTCGCTGCTGCGCGACGACGAGGTCGAGTGGTTGAACCGCTACCACGTCACCGTGCGCGAGCGCCTGGCGCCCCGCCTCGATCAGCCCGACCAGGCCGCCGCGCTGGCCTGGTTGATCGAGCGCACCGCCGCGGTTTGAGAAGCTGAGACCGCACAGACACGCGGCCCGCCGTCAAGCCGCCTTCAAACCTTGCCTCAGGCTCCCGTCCCGGTGAATGCCACCCCCTCCCTGGCCCTGGGCATCGACCTGGGCGGCACCAAGATCGAAGCCCGCCTGCTGCAGTTGGACGGCAAGGAGATCTGGCGCCAGCGCCGCGCCACACCGACGGCCGACTACGCGGCCATCTTGCGCACGGTCTCCGATCTGGTGGCCGCTGCGCGCAGTGCCGCAGCCGGTCAGGCCTTCACTGTCGGCGTGGGCTCGCCGGGCACGCGCACCGCGTCGGGCCTGATGAAAAACTGCAATTCGTCCTGCCTGAACGGCATGCCCTTGCAAGCCGACATGGAACAGACGCTGGGCCAGTCCATCAAGCTGGCCAACGACGCCAACTGCCTGGCGCTGGCCGAAGCCACCGATGGCGCGGGCGCGGGAGCAGCGGTGGTTTTTGCGGCCATCCTGGGCACCGGCGCGGGCGCCGGGATTGCCGTGCACGGCCGCGTGCTGACAGGACCCAACGGCCTGGCCGGTGAATGGGGCCACAACACGCTGCCCTTCCCGAGCGACGCAGAAGACCCGGTCTTCGAGTGTTACTGCGGACAGCGCGGCTGCATCGAAACGCTGGTCAGCGGGCCGGGCATGGCGCGCGACCACTTGTTCGTCAACCAGGAAACCCTGACTGCCGAGCAGATTGCGGGGCGCGCCGGCGTCGGCGACTTGGCCTGCCTGGCAACGCTGGCCCGCCACACGCAACGGCTGGCGCGCGCGCTGGCCTCGGTCATCAACCTGCTCGACCCCGATGTCATCGTGCTCGGCGGTGGGCTCTCGCTGATGCCGCACCTGTGCACCGAAGTGCCCGCGTTGTGGGGCCAGTGGGTGTTCAGCGGCGGCCTGAGAGACCCGGTGCGAACGCGGCTGCTGCCCAGCCGATGGGGCGACGCCTCGGGTGCGCGCGGCGCCGCCTGGCTGGGGTCGCAGGGCTGAGCTGACAGGGCCGCGCGGTCCGCAGGCGCGGACCACGGTGCGCCAACTTCACGGCGCCAACCTCAGCGCGCCAACCTCAGGGCGCCGCCCAGCCGTCCCGCAGTGTCGTGACGCGGTTGAACACCGGCGTGGCCGCGCTGTGCTCGACGCGGTCGGTGATGAAGTAGCCGTGGCGTTCGAACTGGAAGTGCTGCTCTGCGGCGGCCTGCGCCAGGCCGGGTTCGAGGAAGGCCGACACCACCGCCTTGCTGCGCGGGTTCAGCACCTCGCGGAAGTCGCGTTGCGCGGCGTCGGGCTGGGCCTCGGTGAACAGGCGGTCGTACAGCACCACCGTGGCGGCATGGGCGTCGGCCACCGCCACCCAGGTGATGGTGCCTTTGACCTTCACCGCATCGGAGCCCGGCGTGCCGCTGCGGGTGTCGGGGACGACCCGGGCCAGCACCTGCGTGACATGGCCGGCTTCGTCCTTGATGCAGCCCGTGCATTCGACCACCAGCCCGTATTTGAGGCGCACCTTGTTGCCTGGGAAAAGGCGGAAAAAACCCTTCGCGGGCAATTCGGCGAAGTCGTCGCGCTCGATCCAGACCTCCGCCCCCAGCGCGAACTGCCGCTGACCCAGTTCCGGCCGCTGCGGGTGGGCTGGCGCCTGGCAGGGCTCGAGGTGATCGGCGCTGCCGTACACCTCGGCCCAGTTCTGCAGCACCAGCTTCACCGGGTCGAGCACGGCCATGGCACGCGGTGCCTGGCCTTCGAGATCGGCACGCAGGCAGCCTTCCAGTACCGCGTAGTCGAGCCAGATGTTGGTCTTGCTGGCACCGCTGGCGTCGGCCATGGCACGGATGCTCTGCGCCGTGTAGCCGCGTCGGCGCATGCCGAAGAGGGTGGGCATGCGCGGGTCGTCCCAGCCACTGACGGTGCCCTCTTCCACCAGCGCCCGCAGCTTGCGCTTGCTGGTGACGATGTAGCTGAGGTTCAGGCGGCCGAATTCGAACTGGCGCGGCAGTGGCGGCGCCAACAAGCCCAGACGGGCCAGGTTCTCCAGCAGCCAGTCGTAGAAGGGCCGCTGGTCTTCGAACTCCAGCGTGCAAAAGCTGTGCGTGATGTTCTCCAGCGCGTCTTCGATCGGGTGCGCGTAGGTGTACATCGGGTAGATGCACCAACGGTCGCCGGTGCGGTGGTGGGTGGCGCGTTTGATGCGGTACAGCGCCGGGTCGCGCAGGTTGATGTTCGGACTCGCCATGTCGATGCGCGCGCGCAGCACGGCAGCGCCGTCGTCGAGTTCGCCGTCGCGCATCTGGCGCAGGCGGATCAGATTTTCATCGGCCGTGCGCTGGCGGAACGGGCTGTCGCTGCCTGGCGTGTTGAAGTCACCGCGCGTGGCGCGCATCTGCTCGGCGCTTTGTTCGTCCACGTAAGCCAGCCCGGCGCCCACCAGGGCCTCGGCGGCGCGGTACATGAAGTCGAAATAGTCGCTGGCGAAATAGAGGTGGCTGGTGCCGTTGCTGTGCCAGTCGAAGCCGAGCCAGCGCACGGCTTCGATGATGGCGTCGACGTATTCCTGCTCTTCTTTTTCCGGATTCGTGTCGTCGAAGCGCAGATGGCAGACGCCACCGTAAGCCTGCGCGAGGCCGAAATTCAGGCAGATGGCCTTGGCGTGACCGACATGCAGGTAGCCGTTGGGCTCGGGCGGGAAGCGTGTGCGGATGCGCGCCGGGTCAGGGCCGCCCGCCAGGTGGTGCGCCGCGTCGCCGGGGCTGCCGCCGAAGCGCCGCTGCGACCAGACACCGCTCTCCAGATCACGTTCGATGAGCGTGCGCAGGAAATTGCCGGGCGCGGCGGCGGTGTTCGTGGAAGTGTGATGGGCCATGCGCGAACCGCTGCGAAGTTAGCCACCGATTCTATCGAGCACCCTGTGCCACGAACGGCTGCGCCGACTCGCGCGCAAACCAGCGCATCGACAGGCCGGCGAAGACGGCTCCCATCACGGCACCTGCCGCGGCGTCGAGGAACACATGCTGCCGCGTCGCCAGCGTGGAGTAGACGATCAGCAGCCCCCACAACAGGTTCAAACCGCGCAGCCAGGCGGGCAACCCGAGCTGACGGAACAAGCGCTCGATCCACAACGCGCTGAACACGGCGCCGGCCACATGCAGCGACGGACAGGCATTGCCCGCTGCGTCCACCCCTTGCAAGAGCGCAAAGCCCGGGTGCTGTGCGAGGTCGATGACCACCGCGGACCGCGGCACGGCGCTGGGGAAGAAATGGAAGATGGCGAGGCCGACGATGCACATCAGTGCTGCCCAGGCGCCATAAGCCAGCAAAGCGCGCAGCCCCGGCATCAGCCCGGCAGGAATGCCCACGTACAACCACAAGGACAGGTAGGCGACCAAAGACCAAGGCTGGAATTGCACCCACGAGTCAACCCAGGTCAGCGGCATCACGAACACCGGGTATTGCGGGTGCCGCAGGGTCTGGAAGTAGGCCAGAAAAAACACCCACATGAAGGCGCTGACACCCAGCAGCTTGAGCCAGAAAAGGGTCTTCATGCGCTGCCACAGCCCGCCCCAGTCCGGGGTGGGCGGCGGCGCAGTCGAGACAGACTGCGGCACAGAGGATCGCGGCGTCGGAGAACTCACCGGCGCAGACTAACACCGGTGGATGACGGCAAAAGCGCAGGCGATATGGCTGGCCGGTCATCAGGCCCGGGCATGCGGCCCGGTCATGCGGCCCGCCCATGCAGCCCGACCATGCAGCCCACCCTTCCAGACCACTTTCGCAGACTGCCCCGCCAGGGCATTGGCGATAATGAAACCCTGCCCTGCCGCTGGCGCAGTGAACCCGCGACGTACTCGGCGCGCCCGAGGCCGATCCTTCATCGACACCGAAGTCCTTTCGCCCTCCTCCCACGATGAACGTTCTTGCTGCTGCTCAGGTGCTTCCCGCTGGTGATGTGCGGGTGATCGGTGGCGGCGCCGCCCGCAACGCCCTGGCGACGCCGATGTCCACGCGGATGTCCACGTTCATCTCCAAACTCATGGCGCATCAGGCCCGGCGCGCTGCCCTGCCGCTGGCGTGCCTGCTGGCTGGCGCGCTCAGCCTGCCGGCCCAGGCCACGCAACCGCTGTGGGAACTGGGCCTGGGGGCGGCCTGGGTGCACCTGCCCCATTACCGGGGCAGCGACCAGGCGCACGACTGGCTGCTGCCGCTGCCTTATGCCGTCTACCGCGGCAAGATCTTCCGCGCCACCCGGGAAGGCGCGCGCGCCGTGCTGTTCGAAAGCCAGCGCCTGGACCTCGACCTCAGCGTGGCCGCCACCGCGCCGCTGAAGAGCGCCGACAACCGCGCCCGCGCGGGCATGCCCGATCTGGCACCGACCGTCGAAGTCGGCCCGAACCTCAATTTCACCTTGTCGCAAGGCAGGAACTGGAAGCTCGACCTGCGGTTGCCGGTGCGCGGCGTCTTCAGCGTGCAGCGCCACAGCCAGGCGCTGGGCTGGACGGCCAGTCCGGTGCTCAACCTGGACCTGCGCTGGCAGGAGTGGAACGTCGGCGTACAGGCTGGCCCGCTTTTTGGCAGCCAGTCCAACCACGCCTATTTCTACGGCGTTGCGGCGCAGCAGGCCAGCGCGGCGCGACCGGCCTACCGCGCCGAAGGGGGCTATGCCGGCAGCCGCTTCACGGTGGGTGCTTCACGCCGCCTGGGGGATTTCTGGCTCGGCACCTACGTGCGCGCCGACAGCGTTGCCGGTGCGCGCTTCGAAGCCAGTCCGCTGGTGCGTCAGCGCAACAACTGGTCGGCGGGCTTAGCCTTGAGCTGGATCTTCAAGGTCTCGGCCGAGCGGGTCGAGATTGAAGACTGAAGGCTCGTTGATCGGTTCCGACAGACCGGAAGCACCGGGAACTTCCGACGGCCCCGACAGGCCCGTCGTTGCTCCGCATTCGCGCAGCCGCACACAAAGGCTGCTGGCGGGCTTGCTCTGGCCACTGGCGTGGCTGGCCCTGCAACTGCAGTTGCTGCTGCTGGGGCTGATGTCGTTGGTCTGGAACCTGACCGCGCTGTTGTTGTACCCCGTGCTGCCGCGCGCCACCGGGCTGCGCTGGGGCCGCTTCATGATCGCCTGGGGTTACGGCCTGTTCTGGCGCCTGACGGCCTGCAGCGGCATGCTCAAGCTCGACGCCAGCGTGCTGGACAGCCTGCGCGACGAGCCTGGACTGATCGTCGTTGCCAACCACCCCAGCTTGCTCGATGCGGTGATGCTGGTGGCACGGCTGCCGCGCAGCTTTTGTGTCATGAAGTCCAGCCTGCAACACAACCCGCTGCTCGGCCCGGGGGCACGGCTGGCACGCTACGTCACCAACGACACTGCGCTGGGCATGATCCTGGGTGCCGTGCGCGAGCTGGACGACGGCGGCCAGCTGGTCGTGTTTCCCGAAGGCACGCGCACCACGCGCGCGCCGCTGAACCCCTTCCACGCCAGCTTCGCGCTCATCGCCAAGCGCGCCGAGGCTCCCGTGCAGACCGTGTTCATCGACACCGATTCGCCCTATCTGGGCAAAGGCTGGCCGCTGTGGCGCCTGCCACCGCTGCCGATCCGTTTCGTGGTCCGCCTGGGCCGCCGTTTTCCGCCGCCCAGCGACCACCTTGCCCTGCTGCACGAGGTCGAGGCGTATTACGCAGAAAACTGTCCGCGGACGGCAGTGGCCCACCCGCCAGCGCCTGCCAGGACAGCGCCTTGAACGGCGAGCGCAGCTCGAGCAGCCACCTGGTGCTGATCCCCAGCTACAACAGCGGCGATCAGGTGCTGAAGACGGTGGCTGCGGCGCGGGCGCAATGGAATCCCGTCTGGGTGGTGGTGGACGGCAGCACCGACGGCACCGCGCTGGCGTTGCAGGCCGCAGCGCAGCAGGACAGCGGCTTGCGGGTATGGGTGCTGCACCACAACCAGGGCAAGGGCGCGGCCGTGCTGTGGGGCCTGCAACAGGCGCTGCAGGCGGGCTACAGCCATGCGCTGACGATGGACGCCGATGGCCAGCACCCGGCCGAGCGGATCGCTGCTTTCATGCAGGTCTCGATGGACCGGCCAGACACGATGGTGCTGGGACGACCGGTGTTCGACGCCAGCGCACCGCTGCTGCGCGTGCGCGGACGTCGGGTGTCGAACTGGTGGACCGACCTGGAAACGCTGGGCGCCGGTGTCGACGACTCGCTGTTCGGTTTCCGCGTCTACCCGATCCGGCCCCTGGCCGAAGTGATGCTGGGTCAGCGCTGGATGCGCCGCTTCGACTTCGACACCGAAGCCGTCGTGCGCCTGGCCTGGCGCGGCGTCAAGCCGCTGAACCTGGCCGCGCCGGTGAAGTACCTGAGCGCCGCAGAAGGCGGTGTGTCGCACTTCAGGTACGGGCGCGACAACCTGCTGCTGACGTGGATGCACTCGCGGCTGATGCTCGAGTTCGTGTTGCGCTTGCCGATGCTGGTGTGGCGACGGGTGCGAGGCAGGCCACCGTTTCAGGCGTGAGTTCGAGCGGCAGTTTGCAAGGCTGAGTTTCCGCGCTGAGTTTGAGGCCGCCAGGTCTTCAGCGCTGACCAAACCTGGCGCTTCCAATCGAGCGTTAGACAGTGCCTGCTGTACAACCGAAGGTTTCGCCTGTCGAGGGCTGGTACTTCTGGCCCAACGCACCGTACAGGCGTGTCGATGAACTGCTTGCCGTGTATGTACAGAGTGCGTACACTCCGCAGATGCTCAAATTCGAGTGGGACTCCAAGAAAGCCGCTGCCAACGTGCGCAAACACGGCGTGAGCTTCGAGGATGCTCAGACTGTCTTCGCAGACGAAGACGCAAAGCTGATCGATGACCCTGACCACTCCGACGAAGAAGACAGGTTTGTCCTGCTTGGGTTGAGCAGCAGCCTGAAAACTCTCGTGGTCTGCCACTGCTACCGATCAGAAGGCAATGTCATCCGCATCATCTCTGCCCGCAAGGCCGGGAGCCACGAGCGTAACTCTTACCCATGAAGGTGATCCATGCGCAAAGAATATGACTTCACTGCAGCTCGCAAGAATCCGTTTGCTGCGCAACTAAAAAAGCCGGTAACGATTCGCCTCGAT
>Ga0209181_10013444_pt1 | contig 10247 bp, 8 predicted proteins | sample MAT05_FD_187208 | JGI IMG/M metagenome (GOLD analysis project Ga0209181, IMG submission 187208) | Freshwater microbial communities from Lake Fryxell liftoff mats and glacier meltwater in Antarctica - MAT-05 (SPAdes) (version 2) | ecosystem: Environmental > Aquatic > Freshwater > Ice > Liftoff...
CACCCATCTCCGTCGGCATTGGTATGACCGAAAACTCCCTAAACCCCTCATGATTTTCCGCTCTGTGCTGCGCTTGTCCATTCAGTCACGCCTCGTCTCGCTTGTCTCCATCCCAACTGCGTCTATTTCGCCTGCACCGATGCCTCTATTCATACCCTTGTCGCCGACGGTTGGAAGGGCAAACATCGGGATATTCGTCGTCTGCGCTGCCAAGCTTACCAGCATGTCTTCGCAATCTGCCGCAACACGCCGCTCTTTCCGCCTCCAGAAACCGCTGCTGCTCGTGCAGTCCGCCTTCCTTCTGTTGCGCGTCGGCGTGTCCCGCGCCGACATCGCCAGTTTCATCGGTGTTGACGATTAGACTATTGCCCGCTGGTTCGACCGCTTCGGGGCGCACGTTGACCCTCTACAGGATTCGTTTCTCCGTGACCTCAGCGCACGGACGCGCGTCTGCTGAATGTGCTGGTCGCGTCACTGCACTCGCCTGAGATCGACCTGCGCGAATGGGTGACGTTCAAGCAGGCGGATGATGCCGACCGCGATGCTAGACTGGGATTTGTCAGCCAGCTGCTGGAGGGATCAGCACATCTGGCACCTCATCTAGCGACAGTTCGAGCCATTCGGTATATGTTAGCAATATAACACGCGGCTTCGTTGAGATCAACCAGGGCTGTCGCTCGAATTGACGTTCATAAGCGGTCTACGTCGTTCGTTTGTCAAAGAGGATCTTGCTGATATTTACATCAAGCAACTGTGTAAACCTGTAAGCTAGAGGACGCAATAGCAACACCCGTAGATCGTAGAATTCCCGTTGTGTGAAGCCAAAAATTTCGAAAGATGCGGGGGTGTAAGTTTTCGACGGCACGCTCAGCGAATGATGTAGTGCCCGCAGAAAGTCGTCATGACGGTCTACAGGCAAATTCGCTCGTCCATCATTGATGATGTTTTCCAGCAAATTCGTTGTGTCCATAATCGCCTCAGTCCAGCCCCTTGCCTGCCATCGGAATCACCATGATGCTCTCTAGCGATCCTTTCAATATGCGTTGGATTCTACATGATTCGCGGAAGAGACCGAATTATCCACGCTTATCCCGTAACTACCAAACGGTGAGCAAAACATGATCGATAGTCTCAGTCTCATGATACTGACTGGACTCCCGGAACGAACGATTCCCATGATGGGGACGTTTTTGTGTGGAGTCAACATTTTAGGGTCAGTCCAACGGACTCAGCAGTTATTTCTACGCACTCACCGCCCATTTTGGTGCGTGGTGTCGTCCGCCAAAAGTACGCACCACCCTGTGCCACAGGTCGCTTGATATTCTAGAAATACAAAAAACACCCCGCTTGCAGCGGGGTGTATGGAGAGATTTTATGTTTTTCCACCCCTGAGAGCGGGTTTTTGCGTAACGAGTGCCTTTTCGACCGTGATCTGAGCGCGAAAGCGCACTTTCGTGATTCACTGACTTTGATTTATCAACGGTTCCCGTTTGCAGCGCCCATTTTATGGGATGTCTCAATGTGGAGGGTTGCTGAACGAGGCTCTAAAGTGGACTGACTGCCACTTGTTCACAGCCAATGCGACCCACTTCCGAGATCAACGCAATGCCACCCCCCGTATAGAGATTGTCGGGATCTTCGGCGCTGATCACTGTGATGCCGTCAATCGCACCAATCAGCCGATTTCCGGCGACTTTCAGGTTGAGTTCATAGGAATTACCCCATTCCCAACCGGAAGCAATCTCGGCTAGCACGGTATCGCGTCCTTCAAAGGCACGGATAAGACGGGTTTTCTCACGATCTACGAGCAGCGCGTAGTAACGCATCAACCCTTGAACGCGAACTGCCACGCCACCTGCTTCACACATATGCGGCGTCATGCGCACGGTGACCTGATAATCAGTCCATTCTCGCGTGCCATGGATGAGCAGCCCGCGTCCTTTGTTCTGGATCAGACGATAAGGTTCGGGCCAGTAGTCGAGATCGGCAAGGCGTTCTCGACTATCCAATCCATCAATCCATGCCATTTTCCAGAAGTTAGGACCCGCGCCGCGTGTGACTCGGTTGAATTCACGCTCGACGGGGCGGTTCAGGGTGATGTTTGGCGTACCATCCCAGGTGAGGTAATCAAGGTAAAGCAAACCGTGCTGCCCGTCCGTTCCCTGAACTTGCACACCCGCAAAGGCGATTGGATAACCGTTTGTGTTCGGCACTTGCCATGTGATCACGATTGATTCGCCAGCGGCGAGTAAGATAGGTTCACTTTCGAGAACTGAAAGTTCGTCGTTGGCGTTGTAATGCTTGAGATACAAGTTGACCTGTACCGGAAGGGCATTGGCGGAATGGGTGACGACTCGTGCGTGCATCGTTTGCCCCGAATAAAGGGTTGGAGAGGCGAGTAGGCGATAGCCGCGCTTCTCGAAATAGCGTGCCACCTCGCGCGAAGGGATAAAGGTGGGTGTTTCGACGCGCCCAACCCGTCCTACTGCTACGCCGTGATAGTGGATACCGAGTGAACGACTGCCGAGTTCGCTGTAACCTTCGACGTTTTCGATGGTTACAACGTCACGCGCTGCAATCGACTCTTCGCTGACGAACCCCTGCACCGAACCTGGCAGATCAAAATGAAATCGCGCACCGTTTTTGGGGACAAGTGGTTCCATCTGTTGCAACATACGCCCCATATTGACGAGATGATACGTTTCTGTGACAGCATCCGTAATGGATCGACCCCCGTCGGCAGTCGGCAGGTACAGCCGGTCTGCGATTGGACTGCGCCAATCGGGACCCGCATCAATCGTCGCGAGTCCATTCTTGATCCCCAGCAAACAGCCAAGATTACCCGAATTGCAATCGGTATCCCAGCCGGATGTATTAACGATCATCAGCGATTTTTGGAAATTATCATCCCCGTAGAGCAACGAGAAAATGATCAGCCCGTGATTAGGAACCATATGGCAGTTGCCGCCATACTTCTCGTATCCATAGCGTTCATCGAGCCATTGACGCGCTATACGCCAATCGGGTTCTTGGGCGTGCCAGTCACGGATGTCCTGAATCATGCGATAAATCACGGAGTCTCTGGGGATGAATGAAATCCCTGTATCGACCAGTTTGTTGATGTCAGGTTCGACAAATGCTTGTGCTTCCATCGCGGCGATCACCTGTGCGCCGTAGAGTGCTTCACCGTCATGGCTGACACTCGCCGCACGACAGGCGAAATCCGCCGCCAATGCTGGGTCACCCGGCGCGACCATGCCCCAACCGTCGATGAAAATTTGCGATCCTATCTGTTCAGCAACGACCTTGCCGTTCAGCCCTATCGAGCCGCTGCGCGGGGCTTCAATACCCGCTTTAAGGCGTAGATAGGCAGTATGCTCGGTGGAATTCCCCATTCCGCCCCACCATAAGATCGTCTGTTCCTCGATGATATAGTTGAGCCACGAATGACCGATCTGAGCAGGCGTGATCTGGCGCGAACCACCGTAATCGGCTAAGGCACGAATAAACGTAAACGTGCCGGAAATATCATCATCAGTCACGATCAGCGGCACGTTGAGTTTCTCATGTACGTAATAATTGATCTCGCCCAGATTCTGCATGATCTGCTGATGCGACCACTGTTCAAAAGGGCGACCTAGATAAACGCCGATGATTTTTCCGAGTACACCTGCGTAAACTCGTTCAAGATAATTCGCTGGAATCGACATGTTTTACCTTTCTGCAAAGAGAGTGATTGTCAGGCTTTAAGACCGCCCGCAGTCAACCCTTCCATAAAACGACGTTGAAGCATCAGAAACAGCACAATGATCGGCAGTACCATGATCACTGATCCGGCGCTGGTCAGCCCCCAATCGCGTCCGAAACGCGCTTGAAAAGCGAATAGGCTGGTTGCAATGGGGCGCTGATCTGTACCGGGTAGAAACGTGATGGCAAAAAGAAATTCATTCCATACATTTAACCCAACGACCAACCCGGCGGTCAGGAAACCGGGCCATGACAGCGGCATGATGATATGTCGAAAAATAACCCAGTTCGATGCACCATCAATCTTTGCCGCCTCAACGAACTCTTCCGGCAGGGAGATCATATAGGAGCGCAGTAGGTAAGTAGAAAAGGGCGAATAGATTCCACAGTAGATCAAGATCAATCCAATGTGCGTATTGACGAGACCTAACTCTCGCCAAACGAAAAACAATGGGATCATGAATAACTGAGCTGGAACGCTTGTCCCGACCAAAAAATAGAAGGCGATGAGGTTCGCGCCTTTGAGCTTCAAACGCGCTAAGGCGTAAGCAGCTAACCCAGCGATTGTCAGCGTTCCGACAATCGTGCCAAAGGTGAGAACAACGCTGTTGCGGATGGTGGTAGCGTAGTTGCCTTCTTGCCATGCATCAGCGAAGTTTTGCAAGATGACAGTCTCAGGGAATCCAATTGGGTTTCTGCCGATCTCGGCTGTCGATTTTACTGAATTCATGATCAATATGACGAGCGGTCCAATGGCGAACACCGCCAACAGGATCAGGATCATATAACTTGGTATGGGGGAGGCAGTGCGCTGTCGAGCAAGCATAATTTATATCTCCCAGCCTCGTTTTCTCAAGTAAACAAAACCCGCAACCGCCAGCGCAACCCACAGGCTCATCACTATTCCAATGGTCGCCGCATAACCCGCGTCGAAGCGGTTGAACGCATTGTCGTAGAGATATGTTGACATCACCTCCGATGAATTGGCGGGTCCGCCGCTGGTGAGCATATAGATATAGTCAAACGTGCTTGAAGACCAGATGATGATCATCAGGATGGTAAACACCAGCGTGGGACGGATGCTCGGCAGAGTCACAAAGCGGAACTGCTGAAACCGGGTCGCTCCGTCCAACCGCGCCACTTCGTAAAGTTCGAGGTCTACGGCGGACATTGCTGACAAATAGATCACCACCAGAAACCCCCAGAAATGCCAACTGTCCACAAAGGCGACGGCAAATAGCGAGGTTTCCCGCGTGCCAAAGATCGGAAAATCCAGAAACGTGATCCCTTGATTTGCCAACCACGCGCCGATCCCCACGCGGGGGTGCAAAAGCTGTCGCCACAATTGAGCGCTGACCACACTGGCGATCACATAGGGGATGAAGTACATCACCCGAAAGATCATTTGACCTGTCTTGATGGTGGAAAGGATGTAGGCACCCATCAAGCCAATGGCGATTGGAAAGGTCAAAAACATCGCAGTCCAGATGAGATTATTTCTAAGTGCCAGAAAGAAAATGTCATCTTGCAGCAGGCGCTGGAAATTTTCCAGCCCGATGAAGCTTGGCACGTTGTATCCCGTCCAGTCGGTGAATGCGACTGCGAGACCCGCAATCGATGGAATCACCACCACAAACAGATTGAGAATCAGCACCGGCAGGAGAAATGCCCAGCGACCCAGAGCATCATACTGGCGCTTGGGCTTGATTTGCGGCGTGGGTACACCTTCCATCGTGTAATCCATTGGAATTTACCTAATACTGTGATCGTCTAGTTGAGGAGTTGGCGTTCGCGTTGAGAATGAAGCGGTAGAGGCGCACGCAGATCGAGTGTGCCTCTACCGACATGTCTACTAACGAGCCGGAATGGATAGCGTCGTACCGTCGGCGCGTGCCTGTTCCCAGAGCGCCTGTTGCTCAGCAAGGTAGTCATCAACGCTCAGTTCACCGAACCAGACGTTTTCAATCGCTTCCCACAGTTGAATATTGGGGTCGGCGGGCCAGAACGTCCACGTCGTGTAGCCGACCCGACCTTCGCCAGTCACTGCGGCAAAGTCGGAGAAAAAGCGGACGATACGCGGATCAGCATCGGCAGGGAAGTCTTCAGGCGTGAAGTACAGCGGGAGCATGAACTCGCCGTAGCTATAGCCAGAGGCGATGGTCAGCACCTGAGCGGGATTGTTCATCAACCAATCAATGACGGCGGTGACTGCTTCCGGGTTCTCGGTTTCGGCGTTCACCGACAGCGTACTGCCAGTCGCCAGTTGGTAGTTATACTCACCAGCGTCTTCGGAGAATGCAGGAATCGGCACCCAGTCCCAGTCGTTTTCGGTTTCTGCGAAGAATTCCTCGGCGCCACGGAAGCCCCACGTACCGATCATCAACATGGCGGCACCGCCGGTGGAGAATTCAGCCCAGAAGTCTTCCCACCCATACGAGAAGTAGGTTTCGAGGCTTCCAGAGAACCAGCCGTTATCCGCGATATGGATTCTGAGTAGTTCGATGGCTTCAACGAATTCCGGGTCAGTCCATGACTTTTCACCGATCAAGGCTCTGTAGACATTTTCCGGACCTGCATAATTGTTCAAATAGATACCCACCAGATGTTCGTTGGTCGGCTGAAAGCCCACGTTTCCGTAAGACAATGGGTTGATTCCAGCAGCAACGGCAGCTTCAGCGATGGCTTCAAACTCCGCTAACGTTGTCGGGGGAGTCCAACCATTCGCCTCAAAAACGGTCGTGTTATACAGCAGTACCATGCTCTCATAGGTCAGTGGGATGCTGTAAAGCCCACCCTCGATCAAGCCAGATTGATATGCCCAAGGCAGCAGTTTCTCTTCCCAACCGAATTCTTCTGCGGCGTCTGCCAGATTGAGAATCAGTCCGGACTGGAGAAACTCAGCGATGAAGGATGCGCCGGGCGTCTGGAGAATGTCCGGTGCTTCGCCTGATGCGAGTGCGGTACGTAATGTATTGTTCAGTTCTACCTGCGGTGTAACCACCAATTGGATGTCTGGATGCGCTTCATTGAAGGGATTGACGAGGGTTTCATTGATCTGGTCGATGTCAACATAGTCTTCTGTCCACCAGGTCACGACCGTAACATCACTCTGCGCCAAGGAAGCAGACCCCAGCATACTGAACACTACCACGACCAGCGCGACCAGAATAAAATGCTTGTGAATTTTCATTACCTTGCTCCGATTAGGTTAAACAACTCTTGCTAATTGTATGACTTCCTTAATGCAAATTTGACCTTTCCCCCTATGTCTCCTTATGCTGAATCGCGAACAATGAGTTCATATGGCATTTCCTGGCTTCGACCCGTACCCGTGTGTGAAGCACTGCCATCTAAACGCTCAAACAGCATTTCTGCTGCCCGTTTTCCCAGATTGCGTTGAAACTGGGTAACGGTCGTTAGAGCCGGATATACAAGTTTTGCGGTGGGGATATCATCGAATCCCATCACGGCGATGTCGTCAGGGATGGAAAGCTCGGCTTCGCGAATTGCAATCATAGCCCCCATTGCCATCAAGTCGTTCGCGGCAAAGACTGCTGATGGACGATTGCCGTTTTGCAGCAGACTCCCCATCGCTTGATAACCGCCTTCTTCACTGTAGGAGCTAAAATTCATCAATGTCTTGTCAAAGTCAATGTGGTGGGCTTCAAGTGCCTCCCGATAGCCAATAACCCGAAAGCGGGCAGGTCCTTCATGACTGGTGAGCATGGCAATGCGCGTATGACCTTTGTCTATAAGGAATTCCACCGCCATGCGACTGGCGGCGATATTGTCGATATAGATATTATCTAGCGGCATAGTGCCAGGAACTTTAGGCATACTTTCTAGGCGCACGACATGGATTTTCTGTTCTATGAGGGGAAACAAGTCCATTGCGCGCAGATGGAAGAACACCCCCACGACACCATCCACCCGTCCCTGCAACATCGAAGCAAGAAATTTTCGTTCGCGCTCGACTGTACCATCAGTGTTGTACATAATAAGATCGTAATCGAAGTGGTCAGCCGCATCTTGAATGCCACGTTCAAAAGCTGGATAGAACGGATTGGTGATGTCAGGAATAGCACCTGCAATAGTATAGGTTTTACTGGAACGCAAGCGCCGAGCCGCAATATTCGGTACATAACCTAAATCGTTCATGGCATGGAGAATTCGATTTCGAGTTTCGTCAGGGATCGTCACTGCGCTGTTATTGTTGATCACATATGAGACCATCGCCTGAGACACATCAGCTCTCTTTGCTACATCCGCCTGCGTCGCTCTTTTCCTGCTTGACATCACAACTCAACCAATCATTCCTCAAAATGAGCTTTTACATGACCGCTTATACGTATAAGTGATACGTATAAGTTATCATGGCACTGCCAATATGTCAAGCATTTAAATTCTGTAACAAACGGCTGGCAAGTGCATCACTCTTGTGCGTCCATTGCCTATGCCTGTGACGTTTCCGTCCTGCTCAATCTGCTGCTGTTGGTATTTATGTGGTTGCACCGCTTACCACGCAGGATGCCGTCGGTTATCGAACAGTGGCGGCAGCTTGAAGCGCATCGCAGTGCCCAGACAAGAGCCGGCGCGTCTATTTTTAGGACTATTGCCAGCAAGTCGGCGGGGGCTATTCGGGGCTGCCGCATGTTTGAGCGAGAGCAAGTCCCCACCGATAGCCGAGAAATCTATGAGTAGCGCTGCGATTCAGGATAAAATAGCGTTATTGTTCAATTAGTGGGAGAGATGAACATGTCGCGCAAACTGAAAATGGCCGCCATACAGATGGATGCTTCACCTGCACCGACAGCTGACCGCCTAGCCCGGGCTGCTGATCTTGTGACCGAAGCTGCCAGATCCGGGGCACAGTTAGTCGTTTTACCGGAAGTTTTCAACACAGGTTACGAATATCATGAGCGTAACTATGGTTTGGCTGAGCCGCTGTCAGGCCAGACCGTAACCTGGATGAAAGCGCAGTCCGCGCAGCATCAGATTCACCTCGTTGGGACGCTGATGCTGTTGGATGAGGACGAGGTATACAATACCGCCTTGCTCATCGCCCCCGATGGCCGGATGTGGCGCTACGATAAAAATTACCCCTTTGCCTGGGAGCGAGCCTATTTTCGTGAAGGCCGCAACATCACCATTGCCGATACCGATCTCGGTAGGTTCGGCATAATGATTTGCTGGGATTCATCCCATGCCGAACTCTGGCAACGCTACGCCGGCAAGGTCGATGCTATGATTATTCCCAGCAGCCCGCCCAAAATTTCCAGCGCCGATCTGGTGTTTCCTGATGGCGAACGAGTCAATATCAAAGACCTGGGCGGGATATGGGAAACGATTTACACCGACGAAGAATATTTCCCCGGCGAAGATATGGATAAACATGCAGCGTGGATGCGTGTGCCGATAGTGAACACCGTCGCTGGCGGAAAGTTTAAATCGCGGTTGCCTGTGCCCTACGTTTCTATAGGAAGTTATCTAGCGACCCGCAATGACTTATGGGAATATATTTCGCAGGCGCCAAATGTGCAGATCGAAACGGGATTTGACCATCAGACAAAAATTGTCGATGCTTTCGGGCAGGTCATCGCCCGTGTCACTGAGGACGGCGACAGCTTCACACTGGCTGAAGTTACATTACCGGATGAAATGCCAAAACCTACTTATCCGCAGCCAAAAATGCGCACCCATCCCCTGGCGTATTTTCTGGTGGATGTCGTCACCGCTGGGGTGATGACAGCACTTTATCGCCGGGGATTACGACGGCAGTGGGGCGAATACATGGCTCCAACCGACCCGCGCACTAAAATCTGGGCGGGAGCGCTGATTGGGGCATTCGTTGCTGGTTGGCTCTTGGGACGAAAAAAGTAGAGGCTGATCTGAGGTCAGTCTCTACAACGAGATTGTTTCTGAACGACTGAATTTAGCGCACATTCGCCAGCGGGTACTGCCCATATAAACAGTTCATAATTCGTTCTTGACTGCACAACGCTGATGAGTAGGATGTGGAGCCTATTGTTTTCCGGTCTTGTGCATCCATTGTCTATGCCTGACGTTTCCGTCGTGTTCAATCTGCTGCTATTGGTGCTTCTATGGTTGCATCACCGCAGATTGTATCGTTTCTTCAAGAACCCGTAGACAACATGGCAACAGCACCGTCTGGGTCGCTGGAAATCGCAGTCACCATATGACTATCCGCACTGCCAATCCGGTCTGAGCCTTCAGATGGTTCCGTCCAATGCCGATCTTGCTCCCTGTTGGCAACGCAAGAGCCGTCGTGGTTACAAAAAACCGTGACTACTGATGCGGTGTATTTATTCACCTATCCATGGGCTTAGGCTCAAAATCCACAAATTTGAACCCAAGAAACACATAATGAACTATCTAGGACTGGGGCAAAATGCGGTCTGCACGGGTAGGTGAATAAATACGATGCGGTACTGTGTGTCAGTCTAAATGCCTAAGGAGCAACTACCACAGACTCAGGAGGT
>Ga0209181_10013445_pt1 | contig 10246 bp, 6 predicted proteins | sample MAT05_FD_187208 | JGI IMG/M metagenome (GOLD analysis project Ga0209181, IMG submission 187208) | Freshwater microbial communities from Lake Fryxell liftoff mats and glacier meltwater in Antarctica - MAT-05 (SPAdes) (version 2) | ecosystem: Environmental > Aquatic > Freshwater > Ice > Liftoff...
AAGCAGCAACGCTTCCTGCATGAAGTTTGTATCGGCACGCACGCATACCTCAGCCATCGACGCACCCGCCATTCTCGAACCCAAAACACAAGCAAATAAGGGCCTTTTCAGGCATTTTTGCCTGAAAAGGCCCGTCAATACTAGACTTTTGCTTTTTGTTCAAACCGTTTTATGAAAAAATCATCGTGAGTTTGCAGTTTAAGCAAGAAACGACTCGTCAGCGAGGCGCACATATCTCGTGTAGTGCCTCGTTTTGTTTGGCACTTATTCGATCCACCGCTGACGAAGGCGACGCGCGCGATAAAAGAACCGTCATTCCCGCGCAGGCGGGAATTCAATTTAGTTGGGCGTCACTAAATACTGGCAACTTAGATTCCCGCCTGCGCGGGAATGACGGCGTAAAGCCAAGTACCAGGAACAAGTCCTGCCAGATCAATGGCCAATAAGGTGTATCAATTGCGAAGCACCACACTAGGGAGGGTCTGATTAGGTTCAGTTGTAAGCCAGACTAGGCGCCGCAGTTGCCAAACTCGCAAAAATATTGCCGCAGAATATGTCTGATATGAAAGGAAATATTTTTGGTTGCGCAACAACCTCATTTTGCAAAGCCGAAGCGACGAAATGGACTTAATCAGAGCTTCCCTAGCCGGCTCCCTCGGCGAGCCATGCATTGAACGCCGGTTTCACCCGCTCAATTGGGGTTGAACATTAGCGCAGCGCCAGAGTCTGACCAGCTTGCACGCCGATTTTTCGTCGCTCTTCCCCTTGTCTGAGCGGTGCTCCTGAAGAACATCAACACACAGCGAAGCCACGAAATGAATGCAACGACGACGAAAAATTGGCACGCCCAATCGGTAGATGACGCACTCACTGCCCTCAATGCATCGCCAGCCGGGTTGCCGCAGGCCGACGCGCTGGCGCGATTGCAGACTTTTGGCCCAAACCGCTTACCGGAACCTCCCAGGCGCAGCGTGCTTAAGCGCCTGCTGCTGCAGTTCCACAACATCCTGATCTATGTGTTGCTGGCATCGGCACTCATCACGGCAGCGCTCGGGTTGGTGGCCGATACACTGGTCATCGTCACGGTGGTGTTGGCCAACGCCTTGATTGGATTCATCCAAGAGGGCAAGGCAGAAAAAGCGATTGAAGCGATTCGACGCATGTTGGCGTTGCGCTGTTCGGTGATTCGCGACGGCGAACGCGTCACTGTCGCCGGCGAAATGCTGGTACCGGGCGACGTTGTGCTGTTGGAGGCGGGCGACAAGGTTCCGGCCGACCTGCGGCTGCTCAAGTCCCACGGGCTACAGATGCAGGAAGCTGTTCTCACTGGAGAATCGTTGCCGGTGCAAAAGAGTGTTGCCGCGGTTGCCAGCGACTCGGCACTCGGTGACCGGTCCTGCATGGCCTTTAGCGGTACCCTAGTAACCAACGGCCAAGGCATGGGCGTTGTCGTCACGACGGGTGCTTCAACCGAGATTGGCCGCATCAGCGGTTTGCTCGCGCAAATCGAGACCTTGACCACACCACTGGTCACGCAAATGAACACGTTTGCCAAGTGGCTGACGATTCTGATTCTGCTGTTAGCCGGGATGTTGCTCACCTTCGGCTATTTTGTCGGTCACCACGAATTTGCCGAAGTGTTTATCGCCGTGGTGGCATTGGCGGTCGCGGCGATTCCGGAAGGGCTGCCAGCCGTGCTGACCATCACGCTGGCGATCGGAGTACGCTCGATGGCGCAACGCAATGCAATCGTGCGCCGCCTGCCTGCCATCGAAACGCTGGGCGCGGTGTCGGTGATTTGCACCGACAAGACGGGTACGCTCACGCGTAACGAGATGATGGTCACCACGGGGATCACTCACTGTGACCAGTTGACCATCACCGGCACCGGCTACGCGCCGCATGGCGACATCCGGCGGGAAGGTCAGGGCCAGGCATTGACCGACGATCAATTGCAGACGCTCAATGAGTTGGCGCGTGCGGCCGCGCTATGCAACGACGCCGCGCTGCACGAACACGAGAGTGACTGGACGACCGAAGGCGACCCGATGGAAGGCGCCCTGTTGGCCTTTGCCGGCAAAGCGGGCATTGATGCGCGCGAGCAAAGCCGCCTCTGGACGCGCAGCGACACCATTGCGTTCGATCCAAGACACCGCTTCATGGCGACTCTGCACCACGATCATAACGGGCATGCCAGCGTGTTCGTCAAAGGCGCCCCCGAACGCATACTGTCTATGTGCGCCGCGCAACGCACCGCTGCGGGCGAAACGATCGCACTGGATCCCCACTATTGGCAGCAGCAGGCCGAGCGCATCGCCGCCCTAGGCCAGCGTGTGCTGGCGGTGGCGGCGAAGGCGCTGCCGGCGCAACACGCGCTGCTAAAGCAAACCGACTTCGATGGCACGCTGATATTGCTCGGCATGGTCGGCATGATCGATCCGCCGCGTGAAGAAGCGATCGCCGCGGTCGCGGAATGCCATGCTGCGGGTATTCGCGTAAAAATGATCACCGGCGATCATGCCGGCACGGCAGCGGCGATCGGTCGTCAGATCGGTCTGCAAAATGCCAACGCCGTGCTGACCGGCGCCGACCTCGACGGCATGGACGATGCGGCGCTGGCGATCGCCGTCCTGCAAACTGACATTTTCGCCAGAACCAGCCCCGAGCATAAGCTCAGGCTGGTGATGACCTTGCAAGCGCATGGGATGCGCGTTGCCATGACCGGCGACGGCGTCAATGACGCACCGGCACTGAGACGCGCCGACGTCGGCATCGCCATGGGTAAACGCGGCAGCGAAGCGGCCAAAGAAGCGGCCGAACTGGTGCTCGCCGATGACAACTTCGCCTCGATTGTCGTCGCCGTCCGCGAGGGGCGCACCGTCTACGACAACATCACCAAGGTGATCAGTTGGACATTGCCAACTAACGCGGGCGAAGCCGGCACGATTATTCTCGCGCTGCTACTGGGCATGACGCTGCCGGTGACCCCCATTCAGATTCTCTGGGTGAACCTGGTCACGGCCGTTACCCTTGGTGTGGCACTCGCCTTCGAGCGCACCGAGCCCGGCACCATGCAGCGCCCGCCGCGTCCGCGCAATACGCCGATTCTGACCGGCACTCTCGCCTGGCACATTTTGTTGGTGGCGTTCTTGTTCGTCTGCGGCGTCTTTGGCATGTACAGCTATGCCATTGAGCGCGGCTACTCGATTGAACTCGCCAGAACTATTGCGCTCAATACGCTGGTGGTGATGGAAATATTCCACCTGTTTTTCATCCGCAATATCTATGGAACGTCGCTGACGTGGGAGGCGATGCGCGGCACAAAAGTGATATGGCTGATTGTTGTGGCGATTACTGCGGCGCAGTTTTTGCTCACCTACTTCCCGCCCTTACAGGCCGTCTTTGACACCGTCGCCGTGCCATTACTCGACGGCCTGTTAATCGTCGCGGTGGGCATCGCGCTGTTTGCTATCATCGAAACCGAGAAACAACTGCGCCTGCGACTGCGCAAGATGCGTGCCGCCTGACTTCCCGGCAAATCACACCATCCAGAACCTGTGTAAGCCGACAACCCGAAAGTTGACATGATCACTGATCAAAACAAAATGCTGCACATTCTCGTCGCCGTGGATGGATCAGACCATGCCCTCGCCGCCGTGCAATGGCTGGCGAGCATGGCGTCGACACCAAACGGGCTGCGCTGCACGGTTCTCAACGTGCAAAAACCGATCATGACCGGCGAAGTCGGGGCCATTGCGCCGGCCAGCCTGACACATTCCGAGCGTGACCGCCGTGCCGCCAACATACTCGACGACGCCTCGGCGATCTTGGACAAGCACGGCATCTCATTCGCCATCGAAGAGCAACTCGACGATGCCGCAACCGCCATCCTAGCGCGCGCTGCGGCGCTCGAGTGCGACGCCATTGCCATCGGCCGACGCGCACGGGGGGTGCTGCGCGCGGCATTGCTCGGATCCGTGTCCGCCGACGTTGTCGAGCGTTCCACCATTCCGGTCATCATCATCAACCCGTTAACGAGTGATCGTCCATCGGCACCGTTGCGGCTGCTGCTGGCCGTGGATGGTTCGTCCAGCGCGATGTGCGCGGCTGCGTTCGCCGGCCGCTTGATCAACACATGTGGTGGCGAACTGCATTTGATGCACGTGACGCCCGGGTTGACGGTGGCCGGACTGATTTACGGTTCGCGTGAGAACACTGTCGAGCAATGGTCCGGCAAACCAACAGAGGAGGCCTTGGCGGGCACCCGCAGTTTGTTGGATCGAATGCGCGTGCCATACACCGAACATTTGGTGACCGGAGATGATCCGTCGAACGCCATTCTGAACACCGCCCAGCAGCACTCATGCAATATGCTGGCGCTGGGCACGCGCGGTCTCGGACCTGTGAGTGGCATGTTGATGGGATCGGTCGCACAGAGCGTTGTCGAACAGGCAGCGACCAGCGTCAACGCGGTGGTGCTGACCCGATGAGGGCAATGTCCGCGTCGAGTCTAGCGGCGGCGTGACGTGTCGGTGGCAGCGCGTCGTCCAACCGCCAAGAATCCAATGCACCTGATCACGGTCAACGCTGGCAGTTCATCGATTCGCCTCGCATTATTTGCCATCGAGGCGGCGGGACCGCGCCAACTCGCCGAATACCGCGCGGAAACCAGTGATGAATCGGCGGCGGTCCATCTGCGTCAGGTGTTGGGCCGTTGGCCAACAGTGGATGTTAGCAACGTCGTGCATCGCATTGTGCATGGCGGCGCAACGTTGCAGCAGCCCTGCCGGTTGGACGCTAGCGTGTTGCGGGAAATTGCCCGGCTGGCGCCTCAAGCACCGTTGCACCAGCCGCTGGCACTGCGGTGGATTGCTGCCTGCCAAGAAGTCTATGGCGATCGAGTGACTCAGCTCGCAGTGTTCGACACCGCCTTTTTCGCCGACCTGCCGGCGGTGGCCACCACCTATGCCTTGCCGCGCGCACTATCCGACAAGCATGGCCTGCGTCGCTACGGTTTTCACGGCCTTGCGCACCAAGCCATGTGGCGGCGCTGGTGTGCCATAGGCGACCATGCGCAGTCGCGGGTGATTTCACTGCAATTGGGTAGCGGCGCATCGATCGCGGCGATCCACAGCGGCGTACCGCTGGATACCTCAATGGGGTTCTCGCCACTCGAGGGCCTGGTGATGGCGACGCGTTGCGGGGACATTGATGCCGGCTTGTTGACTTTTCTACAGCGCACCGAGGGCATCGACACCGCGCAACTCGAGCACATGCTCAACCGGCAATCGGGGCTGCTGGGACTCTCCGGCAGCAGCGGCGACATGCGTCATCTACTGGCGGCCGATGATCCTGCCGCCAAGCTTGCCATCGAGGTCTATTGCTACCGCGCGCGCAAATACATCGGTGCCTACCTCGCCGCGCTGGGTGGTGCCGATGCCATACTCTTTGGTGGTGGTGTCGGCGAACACGCCGCCGAAATTCGTCAGGCAATATTGGCCGGCATGCAATGGTGCGGCATCGAACTCGACGCCGCCGCCAACGCCTCAACGACAGCACAAGAAGCACGCATCAGCACGCACGAGAGCAAGATTAGCGTCTGCGTGATCGCGGTCGACGAGGCTTTCGAAATGGCGCAACAGGGCGCTGAGCTTCTGAATTCGACATGAGCGAAATCGCCGACCTTAACGCGTGCCACCGACTAACGGGCACCGCTAAAAATTCGCTCAAGCCGATGATGGCATGGCGCGAAGGCGCGAAAAAGCGCAGGGTACACGTAGTACATGAGCATTTGAGCGGCTTTGCAACGCAGCAAGCGCGGCTTGAGCGAATTTTTAGATGTGCCCTAACCATTAGCAAGGAACACCATTTATGACACGACCATCCGATCCGATTGACGAGACACAATTTCAGCATTGGGCACAAGGCTATGGTGCCGTTCGGCATAACGCCAGAACCCGTCGGGAAGTTCGCACGGTGCTGGCGCGCCTCGACACGCAAGCAGGTGGCGGCGACGCGGCCAATGCCCTGCGCCTGTTGTGCGCCGCCGACCGCGTAACCAACGCGGCCATGTGGTTGGTGGCGCACATGACCTATGCGCAGCGCGTGCGCGCCGACGGCATCGCCCTGAGCCAGGAAGATTTCAAAGCCGATCCGCAAGGTCACACCGGCGGCTCGCTAAATATGGTTCCCGGCTACGTCGGCTACATGCTGGCCAATGCGCTGACCGGCATCACGCGATCATGGATCATGGGCCAAGGCCACGCGGTCGCGGCCATCGACGCGGTGAACCTGTTGCAGAACAACATGCGCCCCGAACACGCCGAGCGCTACAACAATAGCGAGGCCGGGCTGTCGCGCTTTGTTGCCGACTTCTACTCGTATGCGCTGAACGATCACGGTCATCAGGATTCGCCGCTCGGCAGCCACGTCAACGTCAATACGGCGGGCGGTGTGCTGGAAGGTGGTTATCTCGGTTTCGCCGATTTGCAATACGTGCATATGCCGCTGCCGGGCGAGCGTCTGGTGGCGTTTCTTTCCGACGGCGCGTTTGAAGAACAGCGCGGCTCTGACTGGGCACCGCGCTGGTGGCGCGCCAGCGACAGCGGACTCGTGGTACCAATCATGATCTTCAATGGTCGGCGCATCGATCAGCGTTCGACCATGTCGCAAGGCAAGGGCTTACCTTGGTTTCAGCGCCATTTACGCACTTACGCCTTCGACCCGGTCGTCTTTGACGGCACCGACCCCGCGGCATTTTGCTGCATGATTTTGGACGGCGAACACCATCTGTCTGAGCGTGCTACACGCGCGCTGGCGGGTGCCGACCACTACCCGCTGCCGATGCCCTACGGTATTGCCGTTGCCGCCAAGGGTGCCGGTTTTTATGGCGCGGGCACCAACGACGCGCACGGCTTGCCACTCGGTAAAAATCCCAGCCGCGACGCGCTGGCGCGCCGCCGTTTCAATGCTTCCGCCAAACGCCTGTTCGTGCCGGCCGCGGAACGCGACGCGGCGTGTCTCGCGTTGCAGAATCACCCGCATTCCGGCCGGATTCACGAGCGCGATCATGCGCTGGCCAACCGCAACGTCGCAATTGAGAACCATCCCACGCTGTCCTACCTGCCGGTGGCGGCCAAACGCCAAGACGTGTCTAGCTGGACGTTCAAGTCTCCAATGGACGGCGTCGATCAAGCATTTCTCGCCTACGTAAGAGCCAATCCGGGATTGCGTCCGCGCGTCGGCAATCCCGATGAGATGCGTTCCAATCGCATGAACGCCACGCTCGACCATCTCAAACACCGCGTCACCGAGGTCGAAGCGGGTGTCGCCGAAGCCGTCGACGGCAAGGTCATCACCGCGCTCAACGAAGAAGCGGTTGTGTGCGCTTGTCTGGGTAACAAAGTGGGCATCAACCTCGCCGTCACGTACGAGGCGTTCGCCCCCAAGATGTTGGGTGCACTGCGTCAGGAAATTATTTGGTCTGATCACTTGTTGGCGCGCGATCGCGAACCGGGCTGGGTATCGGTGCCATTGGTCATGACTTCGCATACATTTGAAAACGGCAAGAACGAACGCTCGCACCAAGACCCCGCCATGTGCGAAGCGATGCTCGGCGAGCCGTCCGACGTTTCGCGCGTACTGTTTCCGGCCGACTACAACAGCACGATGGCCAGCATCGAAACTTGCTATCACACGCATGGCCGTATCTTCACGCTGGTAGTACCGAAGTCGGAGACCCTGCCGATGCTGTTCAACGCAGCCGAGGCCTGTCAATTGCTCGCCGACGCGGCGCTGCGACTCGATTGGTTGGATGCCGCCGCGCAACCACCCGGCGTGATCCTCACGGCCATCGGCGCCTACCAACTGGGTGAAGTGCTGCGCGCGGCCCGCCGCCTGAACGATCGCGGCGTCGGCACCGCCGTCAACTACATGATCGAGCCGGGACGTTTTCGCGACCCGCGCGGCCGCCGCGAGGCCGCCTGTCAGGCACCAGATGAGACGCGCGCCCGACTGTTCCCCGAACTAGTGCCGCACCGGTTGTTCGTCTGCCATGCGCGGCCGGAGGTCATGGCTGGAGTACTGCGGCCGCTTGATACGGGAAGGCGCACCATATTCCTCGGCTATACCAATCACGGCGGCACGCTCGACACGGCGGGCATGTTGTTCGTCAACCGCTTATCGTGGGCGCATATCGTGCGCGGCTGCGCCAGAAGCCTTGAGCTTGACTTGGCGAGCCTGCTGGAACCGGCCGAGGTTGACGCCCTGGAAGGACGACGCAATCCGCGTGGAGTTATCGTTTGAGCTGTTCACCGCGCGCCATGCGACGAAACCCGAATAGCGGCGATCTGACGCCGGTCATGTTGGTCGAGCGCCGATGAGCGCATGGGAAATTGGCGGTGGTGTCGCCGGCGGCATCGGACTGTTTTTGCTCGGCATGAGCATGATGACCGACGGCCTCAAATTGGCCGCCGGCCCCGCCTTGCAACAAATCCTCGCTGGCGCCACCCGCACGCGCGGCCATGCGCTGGGTTCGGGGATATTGGTGACCGCGCTGGTGCAATCATCGAGTGCGGTGACAGTGGCCACCATTGGTTTCGTCAACGCCGGTCTACTGGCACTGGGGCCAGCGCTGTGGGTGATGTTTGGCACCAATGTCGGCACCACCATGACCAGTTGGATCGTCGCGTTGGTCGGACTGAAATTCAATGTCGAAGCGCTCGCCTTGCCGCTGGTGGGCGTCGGCATGATCATGAAACTCACCGGTGAGGGACAGCGTCGTGGTGCGCTCGGCGGCGTGCTCGCGGGCTTTGGCCTGCTTTTTATGGGTATCGCGGTGCTGCAACAAACCTTTGTCGGTCTGGGCGGGCAACTCAGTTTGCCGCAGGGTGACGGCGTGACCATCGTACTGATGCAGTTAGGCATCGGCGCACTGATGACCGTGCTGATGCAGTCATCGAGCGCGTCGATGACCATTGCCCTGACCGCCGCCCAAAGTGGTTTGATTGGGGTGCAGGGAGCCGCGGCGGTGGTCATCGGTGCCAACATCGGCACCACCGTGACGGCGCTGCTGGCCAGTATCGGTGCCACCCCCAACGCGCGCCGCGCCGCCGTGGCCCATGTGGCGTTCAATGGTCTGACTGGGGCTGTCGCGCTGCTGCTGCTTCCATGGCTGGTCTCGGCCATTGGCAGCGCCCATCGGGCATTGGGGCTGCCTCCCGATCCGGCCACCCAACTGGCGCTGTTTCACACCAGTTTCAACGTGCTGGGCGTATTGTTGATGTGGCCGCTCGCCGCCAAATTGACAACTTGGTTGCAGCAACGTTTTCGTGCGCGCGAAGAGGACTTGGGACAACCGCGCTATCTCGACAACAACGTTCTCGCGGTCCCGGCACTGGCGCTCGACGCTCTCGAGCGCGAACTCGGTCGCACTGGCGAACTGGCCGTACGCATGTTGCGAGAAGTGCTGAACGGTGCGGCAGTCAGCGCGATCGCGCGCGACCACGCCATCTTCGTCCGGCTCGACGCAGCGGTAATGCAATTCGTCGAGAACATGAACCGCGCCGCCATGTCCGCGGACACCAGCGAACGACTGGCGGTGCTGCTGCGGGTCGAGCGTTACCACGAGACCAGTATGGAACAGGCCATCAGCGCGGCATCGCTGCCGGCGCCTGTCAGCACCAATGCTGCGCTGATGACGCGGCACAACAGCTTTGTGGAACAGGCCGATATCCTGCTGGTACGTTGCGACCCATCACTACCGACAGTTGAAACGCCCGTTTGGGACGCCGCCATCGCCGCCAGCGACTCAGCCTATGAAGATCTCAAGGCTGCGATATTGGCCGAAGGCGCCACCGGTCGCTGGACATTGGTGCAAATGGAAGACGCACTGCGCCGTTACAGCGCGATACGCCGTGCCATCCAACAGTCGGTCAAAGCACGCCAACGACAGACGAGCGACATGGACGATTAACGGCGGCTGATGCGTCAGCTGTATCGGCGAACCCGACGTCGTTACTCTGCGCGTGCATCTTGGGTGGCCACTACGCGAAAGGTTCGGCTACACTTGAAAGGCGACCCAACATACGGCCGCTGACATACGAAAACCCATCAACCACGGCTACTTTCAGACGCTTTCGCCTGAAACTGCCCGCCAATACTAGACTTTAGGTTTTTGCGCACGCGCTTTCTTTTCACGGAGATCGTCGTCATCAACATGCAGTTTATGCAAGAAACGATGCACCAG
>Ga0209181_10013449_pt1 | contig 10243 bp, 6 predicted proteins | sample MAT05_FD_187208 | JGI IMG/M metagenome (GOLD analysis project Ga0209181, IMG submission 187208) | Freshwater microbial communities from Lake Fryxell liftoff mats and glacier meltwater in Antarctica - MAT-05 (SPAdes) (version 2) | ecosystem: Environmental > Aquatic > Freshwater > Ice > Liftoff...
AGACACAAGACTTCATACGCAAGACTTCATACGCAAGACTTCATACGCAAGACTTCAGACGCAAGACTTCAGACGCAAGACTTCAGACGCAAGACTTCAGACATAAGACTTCAGACTTCATACGCAAGACTTCAGACGCAAGACTTCATACGCAAGACTTCAGACACAAGACTTCAGACGCAAGACTTCAGACACAAGACTTCATACGCAAGACTTCATACACAAGACTTCATACGCAAGACTTCATACGCAAGACTTCAGACGCAAGACTTCAGACGCAAGACTTCAGACGCAAGACTTCAGACATAAGACTTCAGACGCAAGACTTCAGACATAAGACTTCATACGCAAGACTTCAGACACAAGACTTCATACGCAAGACTTCAGACACAAGACTTCAGACACAAGACTTCAGACATAAGACTTCAAACACAAGACTTTAGACGCAAGACTTCAGACATAAGACTTCAGACACAAGACTTCAGACACAAGACTTCAGACACAAGTTTCGTTTTTCTCAAGAGGTTGTGTAAAGAGTGTAGTCATAATTTTTCAAAAATATCAACCAAATAAAATATGGTTCTGTGCTTATTTGCCGGCGTTAATAAAATTTGTACCGACAATAATGACGGTTAATAAAATTAATATTTGGAAAAAGTAAATAATTTTTTTAATAATTACTCTTTACACAATCCCGGATAACAAAAACGGCTAAGGGTTTTAACCCGGAAGGAGACACTAAAACACTAAAAAACCAAAACACTAAATTCCTCTATGCGAAAATCCCTCCAACCCTACTCCAACATCCCCCAACTCGCCAAAACCGACCTCGCTTACGCTACCGGAGACCCGCGTTTGCGACCTTTTTATGTCCACGAACCCCGTTTGGACAGCTTTGAGGCAGCCATCGCCGCCAAAAAAGCACAAACCATCAACCGGGCTGCTGTGGTGGCGGTGTTGCGCGAGCAGTACACCGGATTGCCCGATCAGACAGTCGTTCAGGGAAATATGGCGGCCCTCGCGGAGGCCGATACTTATACCATCGTGACGGCTCACCAACCGAGTGTGTTGCTGGGGCCGCTCTATTTTTTGTACAAAGCCATTACCACCCTCCAGCTGGCAGCAGCAGCCGAAAAACAAACGGGACACCGCATCATCCCCGTTTTTGTGCTGGGCAGCGAAGACCATGATTTGGAGGAACTCAACAATATCCACCTGTTTGGCAAAAAACTCACGTGGGAATCGCCGGAAACCGGCGCAGTAGGCAGTATGAACACCGCTTCGTTGGCACCCCTGCTGGCCGAACTGGAGACTATCCTCGGCAAGAGCGAAGCCGCTGGGCGGCTGTTTGAGCGGATTCAGACAGCTTATACCGGACAACTCACCCTTGCCGCTGCCACCCGCGCTATGCTCCACGATCTGTTTGGTCGGTTTGGATTGGTGGTATTGGATATGAATCACGCGGCGCTGAAACGATTGTTTTTGCCCGTACTCCGCGCCGAATTGTTGGAGCAACCCGCCATCCGCTGCGTTCAAAACAATGCAGAACGCTTGGCCCAAATCGGGTTCAAACACCAGGCCACTCCCCGCGACATCAACCTGTTCTACCTGATGCCCGGTCTGCGAGAGCGTATAGTGCTGGAAGATGGCGTGTATAAAGTGCTCCATACCGATTACCTGTTTTCTAAGGAAGCCCTGCTGGCAGAATTGGAAGCACACCCCGAACGGTTTAGCCCTAATGTTGTGCTGCGTCCATTGTTTCAGGAATGGGTATTGCCCAATGTAGCTTACGTGGGCGGCGGCGGCGAGATGGCCTACTGGTTGGAACGCAAAGACCTATTCGAGTATTTCAAGGTGCCTTTCCCCATGCTGGTACGCCGACATTCGGCGCTTTGGATAGACCGCGATGCCTTCAAAAAGATGACCCGTTTCAATTTTAGTGTCTCCCGGCTGTTTGACGATGCCGATGCTTTAGTACGGGTTTTTGTGGAAGCCCAAGTGGAAGCGACGGTGCATTTGGATGCCGAAATAGCCGAGTTGAAGCAACTTTATGATCGGCTTGCCCAAAAAGCAATGGCCATAGATACTACTTTAGAAAAAGCGGTACGCGCCGATGCCATAAAAGCCGTTGGCAACCTCGAGCAATGGGAAAGCCGGATGATTAGGTCAGAAAAACAAAAACACGAGGTCGCCATCAACCAGATACGCGCCCTGAAAGAGAAACTATTCCCCGGCAACGGTTTGCAGGAGCGATATGACAATTTTATGCCTTACCTGCTCAAATATGGCGACGGGTTTATAGACACGCTGATCAGCAGTTTTGAGCCGTTTGAAGCGGGGATGGTGGTGTTGGAGGACATGGGGTAAAGCGCGTGTTTCGGATGATCATATTATAACACTTGATCAATTTTTTTTGTTATTTGGTATAGAAAAACGATGCTTTGGGCAGGAGAAGCTTGACAAGCATTGAAAAATACCGTTATATTTGTGGGGCAATAAAATGATACAATTAATCACAAATGAGCGTTGACCATATCCCTATACATTGCATAAGATCCTCTTACAACGGGCCATCTTTGCTGGAACGGTACTTTGATGCCAAAAACGCCCCGCAAGGTATTGCCGAAAAATGGGAAAAAGACTTGCTGCAAATTGGCGGGGGTATCCCGGGCAGCGATGCCGTCGTTGAAAACCAGCAAATTGATGCCGGGTGGACTTATTTTGGGCAATTATTGGCGCATGACATCACGTACAAACGCCAAAGCAACCTCAATTATGTGGCTACTTTGGATTTGAACTCCGTATGTGGAAAAGGGCCAGTGGCCGGTAATGGAGTTTTTTCATTCATTAAAAAAAAGCCAGAACTAAATGGCGCTTTGTTTGCGCTGGAGCAATATAAAAGTGATAATGAACAGGACGTAGTTTATGATTTTAAAAGACGGAAAGACGGAAAAAATATTGGCGTTCCAATCATATACGACACCAGGCATGACGATAACTATATCATTAGCCAATTGGTGTGTACTCTCAAACGTTTTCACAATGCAATTGCGGAATATTTATTCGCTTCAAAAAAACTAGCAAACGAGGAATTGTATCAGGCAACCCGTTCTTTGGTGTGTAAATCTTACCATGACATTATTTTATACGATTATTTGCCCAAATTACTGATGGGTGGACAGGAGTTTGTGAATAATTTGTTGAGCGAGGGGGCATTTAAGTTTATTAACCCTCGGGAAAATCCCCCCCGACTTATGCAGGAGTTTAATATTGCTGCTTTCAGAATGGGTCATAGTCAGGTTCGGGAATTTTACCACATACACTCAAAATTTAATACTGCATTCTCCCTTTGGGGAACCGGAGGAGACGATAATTTGAGGGGTTTTAAGCGGAATACTGCACGACCAAGTGTAAAATGGCCCTTGTTTTTTACGTTCCCTGAAGAAAAGAGTACCGTACAAAAGAGCCTGCTGATTGACCTAATTATTACGAAACCATTGGGCGAACTGCCTTTCAATATTAAACGCAAAAAAGGGGAAAACAATTTGGGGCGCAGGAACATACAACAATCTGTACAATCGAATCAGGTGTTTTCCAGAAGTACCTTAGAGCGACTAAGCAGTGAAAAGGGCATTGCTGTTATCACAAACAAAAAAACAGGAGAAGATGTGACGGAGAAAAACTGGATTATCAAAATAAAAAATGTAGATTTTTTCCCTCTGTGGTGTTATATCTTATTGGAAGCGAGGTTGTTGGGAGGCCATTATGAAGGTGCCTTAATCAAACGGCAAAACTTGGGGCCATTGGGATCACATATTATAGGAGAGCAAATTGTATGGACTATTTTGCATAGCCAATTTTACAAAAACAAGGAGATGCCTTCTGTAGCTCTTTCTTTAAATATTCCACATTTTTCTATGTCCGATTTGGTCACCGTTGCCGAAAAAGGTGTCGTCAATCATCCTGCTTATCAAAACAATTTTTCATCAATTTAACTACCTATTATGGCAACATTCAGATGGCAAACAAGCCTAATCGACGGCGGCGAGTTCTCCTCGTGCCAATCCACTTTCAGATTAACCGAAAAAAGGCTTATCGCAGTTAAAAATGGGGAGGACCTTGGAATAGATTACATGGAAAGCTTTTTTGAAGGCAATGCGCTGTGTCGTTTTCTGGGGGTTGATGCGGAGGTTCGGGGCAATACCGCAGTCGGGGTCAATTTTCTCTGGCATTATGATACCGCTACCGATCTTTTTTATTTTGAGGTGGTATCCATTGACTCCGGCCTCCAGCCAGTGATCAGGGTTCGTCCCCCCATACCCAATACCAGCAAGGCGAGCGATAAATTGAAAGAAGATAAAAAAGACTTTGATATCTCTGAAAATTTTATGGCTCATGAACTGCTACAATCTTTAAATAAACCATTACCTATACCAGACTTTCAGGTGACAGTATACGCCATAATCAGGGTTGCCAACGGATCCGACAAACTTTTTTTCAACCTTGCTATGCAAAAAGCGGGAAATTCTACTGAATATTTGCTGGGGCTTGCGTGTCCTCCTTTTCACTATCCAAATATTTAGTAAATTTGGCCGATGAAACGTCGGTTGATTATAAATAGCATACTACTTTTGATGTTGGCCTGGATACCATTGCTTCCAGGCCAATCTCTTTCATTATCTTTTCATCGTCTGGGTCTTGTCGAAGGGCTTTCACAAACAACCAGCCGTACCCTTTTCCGCGATGCCCGGGGTTTTATGTGGATTGGCACCAATGGCCTCAACCGTTTTGACGGTACACGAGTCAAATATTACGGGAATTCATCGAAAGACACGACCTCACTGGCAGACCCAGTTGTGACGGGCAATTTATTGGCAGCATCAAATGATAATTTTTGGGTAGGTACGCATACAGCGCTGCATCGCTATCAGCGACAACGTGATTGTTTTGAACGATTTACGGCCAAAAATACTGCCACAGATTATTTCCCCTTAGCCGTCCATTCCGACGGTAGTGTATTGGTCAGAGCCGACACCAGCCTGTACCGTTTTGACCCTGATAATCAGAAAAATGGTTTTAAAAAAATAGGGACTTTAGGAGGCTCGGAAAGTGTGTTTTTCTCCGTTGATTCTACATCGTCAGAGGGATATATCATCACCTATTCATTTAGAGTACAGGCAGGTTTGAAAATTCAATATCTGAAGCAGGGGATGCTAAAAGAGGTCGCTACCTTCTTGGATGGCCACGCCGGACAATCCGCAGCATACGTGCATTGCGTTTGGATGGATGCCAACCAACTGCTATGGGCAGGCACCAATTCTGGCTTATTTAAGGTGGATATCGCGACTAAAAATTGTGATCATTTGCTACTTTTAAGCGCCTCAACGCCCTTTAGTGTGAATGATATTTTGCCTTTGGACAACCAGTATTTGTTTTTGGGGAGTTCGTTAGGACTGTTGCTGTACGACAAGTTTTCGGGAGCCATCACAAAATATTGGGAACACCAAAAGGAATATCCGTATTCCCTGATGGGCAATGCCATTTTTAAATTATACTTGGATCGGGAGGAGAATTTATGGGTATCCATCTGGGGTAAAGGCATCAATTATGCCAATTTGAAAAAAAGCAGGTTTGAATGTTTTCGCTTTTTAACCGGAGCTGCTGCCACCGAAAAGCGGCCTTTTATGCCTGGGCAGATGGTTGAATCCAATGGCAGGATATGGCTGGGCAGTCCCATGCAGGGGTTGTTCAGCATATATACCAACGGAGGTGGTTTTCGAGATCATCACCATTTGATGAATCGAGTAGATCAGTTGTTGGCGTTGGATGCACAAACATTGCTCGCCACAGATTTGTCGGGATTCGTCTTTTTGGTAAAACCGCTTCAAAAAATCGCTCAAAAAATCGTGTATCAAGGGAAACCATTAGTGTCGGGTTACTTGTGCCGCCTCTATGAAACGTGTTTTTTAATGGCCTCTCCCAACATACCCGGTCTTTTTTGTCTTTATTGGCAAAACGACAAACTTTCCATAGTGCCGGTAACTGGCGATCTTCCTCCATCGCCCTTCTATTTTTTACAAAAAGGGCAGGGTAATTCCATTTTTTGCGTGGATGTGCAAGATCGTCTTTATACTTTTGAATTGCAAGACCAAAAAGCAACCGCTCTTCGCTTGCTCCAAACGCTGCATGGCTACGCGTATGGTGCCCTGACGACAAAAAGCCATACTTGGATCGGTGGAGGGTTTGGTCTGTTAAGTATCCGTCATCAGGATCGCAAGATCGTCGCCTTCGATAAAACTTCCGGTCTTCCAGATGAAGTAGTTTATGCGCTTACCGATGATGAAAAAGGACAAATTTGGTTGACCTGCAATAAGGGTATTGCACAATATGACACGGCCCTTCATGTTTTCCATGCTTTCGATTTATCTGACGGTTTGCAGGGTATGGAATTTAACCGGACTTCTATACTAAAAACACCAGATGGCACCATTTGGACAGGTGGGGTAGAAGGAATCAACCGATTCTACCCGCCAGCAGTCCATTTTTTGAAAATATTGCCCCAAATACAGTTAGTAGGGATCAATGTCAATGATGCTCCCTATCAAACCCGGAAAAACATAGGAGAAATCAGCGATTTTTCCTTTTCCTATGATTCGGCCACTTTATCTTTTTCTTTTGCTGCCCTCGAATTTTCCAACCCATTGAACAATAAACTCCACTACCAACTTTTTTATGCGGATGGGCTGCCTTTTGATGCAGACAGTGTGCTATGCCCCGATGCCCGCGGTTTCGCCCGCTACGCCAAACTCCCCCCCGGCCAGTATCGGTTGCGCATCAAAGCCGCCAACTCCGATGGAATATGGAATCTGACAGCCAAAGAAATCAACCTGACCATCCGGCCACCTTTTTGGCAAACTACCGGGTTTCGGCTTTTTGTCATCGGCCTTTTGTTGGGGTTGATCTATGCCGCTTACCGATACCGTCTGGCTCAGGTGCAGCGGGCGGCTGCCTTGCAACTCGACATGGCAGAAGCAGAAATGAAAGCCCTGCGGGCGCAGTTGAACCCCCATTTTATCTTTAACAACCTCAATACTGTGCGGGCCTTCCTCCTCCGCAAAGATATAGCGGGTGCCAATGCCTACCTCGGCTCCTTTGCCCGCCTGATGCGCGCTATCTTAGAGAGTTCACTGCACCACACCATCCGGCTGGAGGAGGAATTGGACTTGCTGCGCGAATATGTGGCCACGGAATCCAAGCACTTAGCCCACCCACTGCACTACGTGGAAAATATCGCCCCGGATATTGACCCCTACGAGATACAAGTGCCGGGCATGCTGCTCCAGCCTTTTGTGGAAAACGCCATTGTACATGGCCTGCGGCCCAAACAGCAGCCGGGCACCATTACTATCAGTGCCACACAAACCGGTACCCACCTGATGTTGCACGTGGAAGATGACGGCGTGGGCAGGAGCGCCGAAAAAACGCCGCTTCCGGAGAAAAAACACACCTCCCGGGCGCTTCAAATCATCCACGACCGCCTCCGCTATTACGATATGCGCCACCAAACCCAATCTTCTATCCACTTTATTGATCTCTATGATGCGCAGGGGGTACCCAGTGGGGTGCGGGTGGAAATATGGTTGGGGTTATCATCACTCAGAAAGAAGCCACTAATTTAAGGCTGAACCCCTCCATGTTGGCCGTTCTGAATAAGTTGTTATTATTAGCCCGACAATAAATTATTCGCGGTAATAGGAAAAATTTGCCGACCTTTCCGCCTCAATCAAAACAAAAGGTATATATGACCGCCATCCTCCTTGATGATGACCCGGATTGCAACTTTGTGCTGACCGAACTCCTGCGCAGTTGCTGCCCGCAAGTGACCGTTTTGGCCAATTTCACAACGCCTGCGGAAGCCAACACCGCCATCTTGCAGCATCGGCCCGATTTGATTTTTTTGGACGTGGAAATGCCCGGAGAAACAGGATTTGAATTTTTAAAACGGACCAAACCCGCTGGCGAAGTGATTTTTGTCACAGGGTTTGAAAAACATGCGCTCCAGGCACTCAATCTAAGCGCCACCCATTACCTCTTGAAACCCGTAGAAGCAGATGAATTGATACAAGCCGTGGAAAAAGCGGAAGCCAGCCGGGCAACAAAAAAGAAACTACTCCACTATGACCTGCTGCTGGAGATCGTGGAAAGACAAAAACAACAGCAAAGACCCAAAAGAATCCTGCTGCCCGATGCACAATATGGTTACGAACTCGTAGAAGTAGAGCAAATTTGTTTCTTAGAAGCCGATGGCTCCTACACGCGTTTTCACCTGACGGACAAACGGGTGGTGGTTGCCTCTAAAAATATCGGCAATTATCAACGTGACCTCGGTGATCTGTTTTTCAAAACCCATCGTTCTTACCTGATCAATACCGGGTTTGTGCGCTTCCTCGACCGGGGCGACGACGTAGTGGTGATGAAAAATGGGGATAAAATACCCATTTCCCGGGGCAATACGGAAGAATTACTAAAATTGTTGTGATGCTATAGAACGAGCATTTGCTTTGAGGCGATTTCACATTGCTAAATTAATCACCTCTCTTCCCCACCCGACTGCCGCACACCGCGTTCTTGTACCGGAAAGTCCACATTTTTCAGCACCAATTCTTTGGGCGCATATCTTTACAGGGTTCCCGGGCGGGGACGAAAGAATGTTCGGTAAAGGATTCAAGCACGGATATATTGACCTGATAGGTTTTGAAAGGGCCAAGAAACGCCACCACACTTCACATCAACTTTAACTTAGGCATCAATTGATCCCCTCTTCGGATCATTTCAAAAATCCAAAAACCCATTTTATAATAAAAATTTATTACTCGTTTTTATCTGTAAATGAATTAATTAGGTGACGTGTATGGAAATTTTTTTTGTGAAAAAGTTTTCCATATAAGTAGGTAAATAGGAATAATCGTGGTTTTGAATTTTATTAATTACCTTATTATCAAAGGTCTGTAAGACTGTGGACTGCCGACTATTGACTGTGGACTACTTACATCACCCAATTAATTCATTCCCCTGCCATTAACGTATCATCGAAGCCGTTGCCAACATTTTCACCCTTTTTTCGGCTTTTGCTTTAGTAGCCGCGTCGGCTTTGCCCTGCAAGGCATTCCAGTCTTTTGCGCCGTATTCCTTTGCCACCATATCTTTGAAATTGACCGCTCGACCAGCGCCACGTTGAGCGCCGGCAGTGGTAACAGTATTTGCCTTCACGGTCAGTGCAGGGGCTGCTTTTTTAGCAGCAGCTACACCTTTCGCAGCGCTGCCCACCCCGGCATAGGCGGCTTGAGGGGCTTCTTCTGCTTCGGGGAAATACTGCGCCATGTTGTAACGGCGCATCAATTGTTGTACACTCCACCCTTTGTCATAGCGTTTGGCGGCAGCATCGGCAGACATGACTACATCACCGGCGTGTCTGGCAGCGTCTTTATAGAGTTGCGTTTTGGTGTAATCATTTACATAGCACTGCACTACCACGTATGCCAGAAGTGCTTCGGGTTTCAGGCTGTTTTGCTCAGCGGCATCAGTCACGGTATTTTTCCATTTTTTGATGGTGTTGTTTACAAAAGCGCGGTCATTGTACAAATCCTGAAGGTCAGCAGTTTCTATGCCAGATTCATTGACCTCCGGAGCCGGAGCAGGCGCGGATTTTGCATTCTTTTTAGAAATTTTAGGCAATTCCGGTAATTCACGCTCGCTGCGAGCACTACGCGGCACCGTCATGGCCTCATCTACATTGATCTTTTTTTGGCTGACCATCGCTTCGCGCTCCATGCCGCTGCTTTTGCGGTCGGTGCGGCCAATCATGGTGAAAATAAAAAAACCGGAAATGATGGCGGTGAAAATAAAACCTAAAAATTCGAAAATGTTTTTCATGTCAAGAGAATTAAATTGTTAAATTGTTGTGTTTTACTGTTTTACTGTTTTAGTGTTTTAGTGTTTTAGTGTTTTAATGTTTTAGTGTTTTACTCTCTGTCTTGTGTCTGATGTCTGATGTCTTGTGTCTGATGTCTGATGTCTGATGTCTTGTGTCTGATGTCTTGTGTCTGATGTCTTGTGTCTGATGTCTGATGTCTTGTGTCTGATGTCTGATGTCTTGTGTCTGATGTCTTGTGTCTGATGTCTGATGTCTTGTGTCTGATGTCTGATGTCTTGTGTCTGATGTCTGGTGTCTGTTGTCTGGTGT
>Ga0209181_10013451_pt1 | contig 10242 bp, 13 predicted proteins | sample MAT05_FD_187208 | JGI IMG/M metagenome (GOLD analysis project Ga0209181, IMG submission 187208) | Freshwater microbial communities from Lake Fryxell liftoff mats and glacier meltwater in Antarctica - MAT-05 (SPAdes) (version 2) | ecosystem: Environmental > Aquatic > Freshwater > Ice > Liftoff...
CTCAATATTGCTGGCACAAGCGGGAGGAGATGCTCCATCCGATTGCTCACCGCTTCGACCACCAGCACCGCAATGGGCAAGTTTGCAAGGTTCTGCTGGAACTCCAGGTTCTGGTCCATGGTCAGGAAAACCTCGAACTTCGTCGCAGCCAGTGCCAGAAGCTTGCCGTTCTTTATACCGGCCCATCCGCTGCGCGGAACGGTGGAGTTTTCGTGTCCAACCAGCAGAGTTCCCAGTCGGCGCGGAAGGTCTTCGTCAAGCAGGATGCGCATCTGGGAAAAGGGCGGCGTGGGCCTCTTCAAGCACCGCTACTGCCAGCTCGCGGCTGACGGAGGGAAAGTCATCCAGGAAAACTTCCAGGGAATCGCCAGCCTCCAAATGGTCGAAGAGCGTCTTGACCGGCACTCTTGTACCAACGAAGACAGGTGTCCCGCTGTGGATCTCGGGGTCAACGGTGATCAGTTGCTTCTTCATGGCAGGCTCCAGCCGCGCAGCGGCGTTCAAGTGTACGCGTGATGCGTTTGTCGGTGCCTGATTGTCGGCGCCTAAAGAGGCTGCAAAAGAATATCCAACCCGTAATCCCGACGCCGATTCAGAGCGTCCCTGGGCCCGGCCACATCTGCGTTTCAAACCCGCCGCAGTTCTTCGCGGATAGTCTTTCGAACCACTGCCTCGATAGTCACAGCCTGTATTGCCTGTTTCAACGCTTCATTGATCAAAGTCTGATAACCGCGTTCACCCGCCATTGTTTTGAAGTGCTCGATCACCGCGCCGTCCAGAAAGATATTCACACGCTGCTTGTTCGGCAGCACCGTGCCGCCCGAGCCGCGCTGGCGAAGCACCAGCCTGCCAGCCTTGATATCGGCCAGGCGCAGGGGTGCGTCATCGCGCGGGTCAGCGAAGGTTTTCCCTGTAGATGGTTTTTTCATATCGGTCTGCCTTGCGCATCGAAATGATGCGAATGTGGTCTTCGGCTTCCGCTGTCACGATCACCACCAGCGTATCTTCCAGCGGCCCCAATGTCACGAATCGCACCTCGCCGTAATCGAAGCGCCGGTCTTCGAAAGTCACGGTCCGTCCCGACTCGATCACTTTGCGCGCTTCAGCCAGGTCGAAGCCATGCTTGGCCAGATTGCTCGTCCTTTTGGGCGGATCGAAGCTGTAGCGCAGCACGATATTGTATGTATTGAAGTGTGTATCGCAAGCACTTTCGACAACTGCCAGCGTTGAGAGGCGCGCCTGGTGTTGAATGCCGGTGTGCTGAAGTGCGCGGGAACCTGTTGCGCCGTTGCACCGCCCAACTGGAACACAGCCACGGTCTGCACGGCATCCGGGTGTCGCCAATGATGGCGATCCGCATGCCGTTGACTCGCCTTGTCAATGCCGTGCACGCCGTGCCAGCGCACCTACGTCCAGTATCAGCGCCACGCGGCCGTCGCCCATGATGGTGGCGCCCGATACGTCGTTGACGCGGCGGTAGTTGGCTTCCAGGTTTTTCACCACCACCTGCTGCTGGCCCAGCAACTCGTCCACCAGCAAGGCGGCGCGCCGCCCCTCGGCCTCCACCACCACCATCACCGGCGTGTGCGTGGGCTGGCCAAAGCGGGGTATCGCTAGCACACGTTCCAGGTCCACCACCGGCAGGTATTCGTCGCGTACCTGCACCACCTGGCCCGAGCCGCCGATGGAGCGTATCGTGTCGGCCTGGATCTGGAACGACTCCACTACCGATGCCAGCGGCAGGATGTAGCACTCGCTTCCTACACCCACACTCATGCCATCCATGATCGCCAACGTGAGCGGCAGGCGCACCCGCACGCTCATGCCGAAACCTTCGGCCGACTCAATTTCCACCGTTCCGCCCAGCGCCGTGATGTTCTTCTTCACCACGTCCATGCCCACGCCGCGGCCCGACACGTCAGTGACGACTTCAGCGGTTGAAAAACCGGGGGCGAATATCAGGCTCCAGACCTCGGAGTCGGGCATGTCGTCGCTTACCGCAATGCCGCGTTCGCGCGCTTTTGCCATCAGCTTGGGACGCGACAGGCCCTTGCCGTCGTCGCGCACTTCGATCAATATGCTGCCACCCTGGTGCGACGCGGCCAGCGTGATGGTGCCGGTTTCGGGCTTGCCTTTGGCCACACGTTCAGCCGGCAGCTCGATGCCGTGGTCGCAGCTGTTGCGCACCAGGTGCGTCAACGGGTCGGTGATTTTTTCCACCAGTCCCTTGTCGAGTTCGGTGGATTCGCCGAGGGTCACGAAGTCGACCTTCTTCTCGAGTTTTGCGGCCAGGTCGCGCAGCATGCGCGGGAAACGGCTGTATACCGTGGACATTGGAATCATGCGGATCGACATCACCGATTCCTGCAGGTCCTTGGTGTGGCGCTGCAGATCGGCCAGGCCGGCCGCCAGTTGCTGGTACAACCCGGCGTCGATCTTGGCACTGGTCTGCGCCAGCATGGCCTGGGTGATCACGAGTTCGCCCACCAGGTTGATGAGCTGGTCCACCTTTTCCACCGAGACCCGCAACGTCGATGCTTCGGCGGCTGGCGCCGCCGCCTTGGCAACCGCCTTGGCCGTCGGCTGGTGCGCCGCTACCGCCGTTGGCGCCGGTGCCCCGGGTGCATCGTCGAAGAATCCGAATGCGGCATCGGCTGGATCGGGCTCGGGTGCACCAGCCGCGCCGGCATGAAAGCCATAACCCGGGCCGAGCGGCTGCAACTGCAGTTTTTCGCGCGCCACGTGGAACGTAAACAGATCCATCAGATCCGAGTCAGTGCTGGTGGTGGTGATCTTGAAGCGCCGCAGGCCATCGGCTGGCTGCCCGCCGTCCAGCGGCTCTATGCGGCCCAGGTCGGCGATCTCGCCGAACAGCTCGATCAGGTCATCGGCCACGGCATGCGATTGCAGCGGACCAACCACCAATTCCAGCTCGCGCTGGCCCGCTGGCGCGGCCGCTGCAACCGGCGCGCCGGGTGCCGGCGTCGGGCCCGGCGCTGCGGCGCCCAGCGGTGCCTGGCCGGCTACAAAGCCGGCAAAGCTCCGCAGCAGCCCGCTCGTATCGACCGGTTCATCCGAGCCGGGATGCTGGTGCCGCAGCAATTGGGCCTTCAACGCATCACCGGCCTGCAGCAACACATCGACCATGGCAGCGTTCGGCGCAAGTTCGTGGCGGCGTAACTTGTCGAGCAAGGTTTCCATCTGGTGGGTGAGTTCGGCCACGTCCTTGAAGCCGAAGGTGGCGGCGCCGCCCTTGACCGAATGCGCGCAGCGAAAGATCGAGTTAAGGGTTTCGTCGTCCGCCGTTTCGATGTCGATCCCGAGCAGTTGCTGCTCCATGCGTTCGAGGTTTTCGCCGGCTTCCTCGAAGAAGACCTGGTGGAACTGGCTCAGGTCCAGACCCGCGCCCGCGGTGTGGGAAGTAGGTTCGGCCATGGTGGTGCCTTTGTGCTGGTGGTGGGGGCTGGCGTCGGGTTGCCCTAGCGCACGATCTTCTTGATGACTTCGATCAGCTTGACCGGGTCGAACGGTTTGACCATCCAGCCGGTCGCGCCGGCGGAGCGGCCGGCCTGTTTCATCTGGTCGCTGGATTCGGTGGTCAGGATCAGGATCGGCGTGTTCTTGAACGCGGGATGCTCGCGCAGCCGTTTGGTCAGGCCGATGCCGTCGAGCCGGGGCATGTTCTGGTCGGTCAGCACCAGGTCGAAGGAGCGTGATCTGGCCTTCTCGAAGGCATCCTCGCCATCGACCGCCTCCACCACTTCGTAGCCCGCGTTTTTGAGTGTGAACGACACCATCTGGCGCATGGAGACTGAGTCGTCGACGGCAAGGATTGAATGCATGGTTTTCTCCGGAAAAGCCTCTTGGTTTTGGCGTTGCGGGGTAGGGGGTTTCAGAACAGCTCTACCGAGCCGACATTCATCTCGGACTGGGTCACCGGGTTGGGCCGCTGCGGCGCCAGCGCGATCACAGCCTCGCCGTCCCCGTCGTCGGCAAACAAGGTACCGGCCAGCTGGTCGGCGCAACTGCGCAGGCGCTGGCTGGTGTGGGTAATCAGCTGCGACGCCATGTCCTGGAACTGGAGCGCAGTGACGGCGCCCCCGAGCTGGCTTTGCACGTGCTCCAGCACGGAGATCAGTTCGCGCTCGGTGTTGCGGCGCCGGTTCATGCTGAGCTGGCCGCTGGCGCTGCGGAAGTTGTCCATCAGTACGTTGCAGGCGTCGGCCAGCAGAACCTGCAGGCGCTCGAGGTCGGTGCAGGCGGCCAGCAGGTGGTCCTGCACGTCGGCCGCCACGCGCAGGGCCATGGCGGCAGTCGCTTCGTGCGTTCCCGGGTTGCTGGTGCCGGCATCGTTCATGGTGTGCGTCTCACAGGCGGTTGGCGGAAAGACCGGTGCTGCTGCGCAGGCGTTCGATCAGTCTGGGGGCGATGGCGGGCAGCGGCAGCACTTCATTCGCCGCGCCCGCGTTGATGGCTTCCTTGGGCATGCCGAACACGACGCAGCTGGCTTCGTCCTGCACCAGGTTCCAGCTACCGGCGTCGCGCATGGTTTTCATGGCCCTGGCACCGTCGGCGCCCATGCCGGTGAGCATGACACCGATGGCGTTTGGACCGACTACGCGGGCGGCGGACTGGAACAGCACTTCGACCGACGGCTTGTGGCGGTTGACGGCTTCTCCGTCGAAAACGCGCGTCGTGTAGTTGGAGCCGGAGCGCTCTACGCCCATGTGCAGACCGCCCGGGGCGATGTAAGCGTGTCCGGGCAGCACCCGTTCGCCGTCCACCGCCTCGCGCACGTTGATGCGGCACAGGCTGTCCAGCCGGGCCGCATATCTTTTGGTGAAGCCGGGCGGCATGTGCTGGGTAATCATGACCGCCGGGGCATCGGCCGGCAGGCCCATCAGCAGCTCGCGGGTAGCCTCGGTGCCACCCGTGGATGCGCCGATGAAGACAATTTTTTCGGTCGACAGGCGGCCCAGCGCCGGGACCGGTTTGGCCGGCTGCGCAGCCACCGGCGCGGCGCCGTTGGCCGCACTGCCGGATGCCAGCCGTCGCACATGGGCGCCAGCCGCGATGCGCACCTTGTCGGTGATGTCGGCGGCCAGCAACTGCAAGCCATCGGCGACGCCGATTTTGGGTTTGGCGACGAAATCGACCGCTCCGAGTTCCAGTGCGCGCAAGGTCACGTCGGCGCCGCGCTCGGTCAGCGTGGACACCATCACCACCGGCATCGGCCGCAGGCGCATCAGGCGGGCCAGAAAGTCGATGCCATCCATGCGCGGCATCTCGATGTCGAGGGTCAGGACGTCCGGGTTCAGGTCACGAATCATCTCGCGGGCGACCAGCGGATCGGCGGCGGCGCCGACACACACCATGTCGCTTTGGCGGTTGATGATCTCAGTGAGCAAGCTGCGCACCAGCGCCGAGTCATCCACCACCATCACACGTATTTTTGTCATTTCGGGAGCGTCCTTGTTGGTCCGGCGCGTGCGGCTTCAGAACAGGTCGACCGCGCCGGCGGCGCCAGCACCTGGCGCCGGATTGCGCGTCGCCAAGCGCTCCTGCGCCTGCAGTTCTGCCGCCCGGGTGGCGGCCAGCCGTTTGACCATGGCTTTGCCATTGACCGGATCGAAACACACCTTGCGCGGATAGATGTCGAGCACGTCCTTGCTCACCACCGCGATGCGTTCGATCTTGAGGTAGTCGAGCACGAACTCGGTATTGCGCGCGCCGACGTTCATGCTGTCCATGCCGGCAATCACCTGGCCACCACCGAATACCTTGGCTTCGAGCGAGGCACGCGAGGCGCCGCGCTGGAGCAGGGCGTTGATCAACACTTCCATCGCGTACGAGCCATAACGGCCATCGTCGGCGGCGCCCTCGGGCAACATGAAGTGGTTCAGGCCGCCCACGCGTGCGTTGCGGTCCCACAGGCAGGCTGCGATACACGAGCCGAGGGTGGTCATGATCATCACGTCGTCGTCATCGACAAAGTATTCGCCCGGCAGCACCTTTACGGCCAGGCTCTGAAAGTGGGTTTCGTACCAGAAGAACGAGGCCTCTCCGGGCCTGCGCGCAGCCGCCTTGAGGCGCTGTAGCCGCAGCGCCCAGGCGCCGGCTTGGTAGTGGGGGTGGTTGGCAAGGGCGGCGCTGGTCATGGCAGGGTTTGCTGGCGGCTTCAAACGCGTTCGTAGACCGTCTTGCCGCGCAGGCGGAACAGGTCCCGGGATTCGCTGAAATTTTCGGAATGACCAGCGAACAGCAGGCCGTTCGGGCGCAGCACCCGGTGCATGCGTTCGAGCACGCGCCGTTGCGTGGGGGCGTCGAAATAGATCATCACATTGCGGCAGAACACGATATCGAATGGTTCGCCCAGCGACCAGCTCGCATCCATCAGGTTGAATGGGCGGAACTCGAGCAGGCGGGTCAAATCCGCCGTCACCCGGATCGAGCCGCTGTTGCCTCCGACGCCGCGCATGAAGTAGCGTTTGAGCATTTCCGGACTCAATCCGCGCGCATCGTCGGGGTAGACGCCGCGTTTGGCCTGTGCCAGCACCTTGGTGTCGATGTCGCTGCAGACGACCTGGACCGCAGCCTGTGGACCGAGTGCTTCCACTACCGTGATGGCGATCGAATAGGGCTCCTCGCCGGTCGAGGCGGCATTGCACCAGATGCGTTGTTTGCCTCCCTTGCGTTTCGTGAGTTCCGCCGCCAGCACCGGAAAGTGGTGGTCTTCGCGGAAGAACGAGGTCAGGTTGGTGGTCAGGCAGTTGATGAATTCCTGCCATTCCTGGTCCGCCGCCGCGCCCTGCAACTGTTCGAGCCACTGCAGATAATCGCTCGCGGACGTGTATTCGAGCTCGCGCAGCCGGCGCGACAGGCGGCTGTACACCATGGCCTGCTTTCCGGCGTGCAGGCTGATGCCGGCGCGCTGGTGAATCAGCTTTCGCACGCGCTCGAAATCGGCGGCACCGAAGCCGAATTCGCTGTCGCGTCCGGGTTCGGTCGTTTTGTGCGTGGCCAAGGGAGCGTTCATGGGTATTTTTGGCTGCTCAGAGGAGTGGCGGGCGATAAGTCGCCCGCCACGCCGCAGGGCATGGGGTGGACTTTAGGGGGGGGCCGTGGCTTGCGGAATCGGGCCTATACCCTAGTCGGGCCGGTAAAACACCCCACTTGCCCGAAAACGGCAGACAAGATGCCGTTCATGAACTATCTTCGGGCCATTCAGAAAGAAGGAGTTTCCATGAGCGCCGGTTCCCACATGAAGTTTCTTGTTGTAGATGACTTTTCCACCATGCGCCGTATCGTGCGCGGTCTGCTGAAGGAAATGGGTTATGACGACATCGACGAGGCCGAGGACGGTGCGGTCGCGCTGAACATGGTGAGGCAGAACAACTACGACTTCGTGGTGTCCGACATCAACATGCCCAACATGAACGGATTTGAATTCCTGAAGGCTGTCAAAGCCGACCCCAAGTACCTTAAATTGCCGGTGCTGATGGTGACCGCCGAAGCGCGCAAGGAAGACATCGTGTTGGCAGTGCAGTCGGGTGCAGCGGGCTACATCGTCAAGCCTTTTACCAAGGCCACGCTGGAAGACAAGGTTCAGAAGATCATGCAAAAACTCGCCGCAGCGGCTTGAAGCCGTGGAAACCACATCATGAGAATTGAAGAGTTGCCTGTGACAAGCGCCGCCTCGCCCGAGGTTTTTCAACGCCTGGGCGAGATCACGCGCCAGTTGCACGACACGTTGAACCAGCTGGGCGTGATGCCCAAACTGCGCAATTCTGCGCAAGGCCTGCCGGATGCCCGTAGCCGCCTGAGTTACATCGCCAGGAAGTCCGGCGAGGCCGCCGACAAGGTGCTGACTTCCGTGGAGCATGCGAAACGCGAACAGACGGAGCTTGCCAGCGCAGCCCGATCCATGCTGGCGGCACTTTCCGCGGACGCCCGCAGCAGCGCCGCTGGGCTGGCGGCAATTGATTTTGTCACCCAGCTGGAAGCCTCCACGGGCCGCATCGATGCGCACCTGACCGACATCATGCTGGCGCAGGATTTTCATGACCTTACCGGCCAGGTAGTTGCCAAGGTGGTCACGCTGGCGATGGACCTGGAGGACAGTCTGGTCGGTTTGCTGGTGCAGGCCGCACCAGGTGACAGCGCCGTTGCGCAGGACAGCGGCCTGCGTGGACCCGCAATTGACGCCACGGCAGGCTCCGATGTGGCCGCGAACCAGAGCGAGGTTGACGACCTGCTGGCCAGCTTCGGCTTTTGATCTGGGGCTCGTGCGCCCTGTCGGCGCGGACCCAACCCAAAGCCCGACAGTCTCCTACCCCGTCACGTAGGCCAGTATCGCGTCGGCTACTGGCGCCGTGGGATTCAGGTATTGCATGCCAGTCTTGAAGCCGCCCATTTTGCCGCTCAACATGCTGTAGATAACAACTGCGGATACGTCAACGGTGAATACGGCACCGTCGGCCAGCGGCAACTGGAACGACAACGCGCAGGATGTGCCGCGCGTCAGGCAAGTGTCTATCGTGATGCCCACCCCCTCATTGCTGATGTCGAACGGCCGCGCCTCAAATGCTGGCTGACCATCCAGGAGAACGGTTACCGGTCTGAAAAATCGCCTGCGGCCTTGTGCGCGGCGCCCTTCTGCGGAGTCCAGACTTTGGAACATGCCGCGACTGTAGAAGTCGCGGCGGCGTCGCGGAATCGGGCCAATACCCTAGGCGCTCGCGGAAAACACCCGACCCGCACCAGGCTCGCGACTTCCTACCCGCATCCCGGCCAAGCCTGACCCGGGTGTTTTCTGCGCCGGGCTAGGGCATTTTCCCGATAGTGGGGCACCGCCGAAGCTTTTACAGTGGATTCGTCTGCCGACAACCCGGATCGCAGGGCTGGTTAACCGGTCCCAGCCTCGCCCCCGTCAACAGAGAAAGGTCCCAATGCAAGCACCTGCCAAGCCTGAGAACGAACACTCCCGCATCGCCACACTGCGCTCGCTGAACATACTCGACACGGCTCCTGAAGAACGCTTTGATCGGGTGACCCGCCTGGCGAAGCGGCTTTTCGGCGTGCCGATTGCCCTCGTCAGCCTGGTCGACGCAGACCGTCAGTGGTTCAAGTCATGTATCGGTCTGGCTGCCAGCGAAATCCGGCGCGACGTTTCGTTCTGCGGCCATGCCATCCTGAGCGACGAGATCCTGATGGTGCCCGATGCGTCGGCGGATGTCCGCTTCCATGACAACCCGCTGGTGGCGGGGGACCCGAGCATTCGCTTTTACGCCGGTTGTCCGTTGACGGCGCCCAATGGCAGCAAGCTGGGAACCTTGTGCCTGATCGATGTGGTGCCCCGCAACCTGGACCAGGATGAGCTCAAACTGCTGCGCGACCTGGCTGCCATGGTCGAGCAGGCAATCGCCGCCGTTCAGATGGCGACCCTGGACGAACTCACGCTGATTTCCAACCGGCGCGGCTTCAAGGCGCTGGCGCAGAACGCACTGGCGGTCTGCAAGCGGCTCGAAAAGCCCGCATCCCTGCTGTTCTTTGACCTGAATGACTTCAAGCAGATCAACGACAGGTTCGGACATGCCGAGGGAGACCGCGCACTGACGACGTTTTCTGCGCTGCTGCGCGCCATCTTTCGCGAAAGCGATGTGATCGGACGGCTTGGCGGCGATGAATTCGTCGTATTGCTTGCCAACGCCAGCGATGCCCAGGCATCCGAAGCGATCGCCCGCCTTCAGCATGCGCTGGACGACAGAAACCGGGTGGCGCAGCGCGGTTACGACATTCGCTTCAGTGTCGGGCAGGTGGCGTACCACGTGGCCAGCCATCCTTACATCGCCGAGCTGATCGCCCAGGCGGACCAGGCCATGTACCAGAACAAGCGGTTGCGCAAGGCTGCTCGGGCTGTGGCGGCCTGAAGCCCGCGGGCGAATTTGCAATTTGATGCCCGTGGTAGCAGCCATGGGCGACGCCGTTGCCACTGCGGGGCGGCGGGTCAACCATTGGCAGGCGACACAGGCGACACAGGCGACATGAAACCCCACTTTAGTCCGATCCGCCTGTTCGCCGAGGTTCTCGTCATCGTGGCACTGGCCCAGGTCGCCATCACGCTGGTCCTGCCTCTGCTCGGCCTGGGGGATGCCGGGTTGCGCAGCACGCTGCTGGGTGCCGCGCTGCTGGCACTGCTGGCCGGCCCCACGGTTTACTGGCGCTGCATGGCCGCTTCCAGGC
>Ga0209181_10013452_pt1 | contig 10242 bp, 10 predicted proteins | sample MAT05_FD_187208 | JGI IMG/M metagenome (GOLD analysis project Ga0209181, IMG submission 187208) | Freshwater microbial communities from Lake Fryxell liftoff mats and glacier meltwater in Antarctica - MAT-05 (SPAdes) (version 2) | ecosystem: Environmental > Aquatic > Freshwater > Ice > Liftoff...
GAGTTTTTGATGCCCTCAAGCGCCGGGCGCGGCCTCCGGCCGCTTGGCTCGCCGGACTGCCGGCGGGCCGCAGTCGCGGCCTCGGACCGCGTTGCGGCCCGCAAGACACAGGAGCGCAGCCGCATGCATGCGCGACTAATCCGCCGCGCGCATCCGCGTCCGCCGTGCGCATCCGCGACTATTCCGCTGCGCGCATCCGCACGACGCCGAGGTCATCGACCAGCACCGCGCCCTGGCTCATCATATTGGCAACGAAGTGCGCCGCGCGGTCGCCATGCCAGGTGATGTCGGTCTCGACCTCGGCCACGGCCGCGTGGCCGATCGCGGTCTTATGGTAGAAGTAGCAGTAGCGCAGCGCGCCGGACCTGGTCAGGCCGGAATGCGGCATCCAGGTGGCGCCGAGCCAGCGCTTCGCCTGCGTGCCCTTCCAGGGCAGCGCATCGTCGCCGACGAAATCGGCCGAGCTGAACTCGTCGATCGCCAGCAGGTCGCTCCACTGCTTCCAGCCGACAATAGCGAAACGATTGCCGTCATCCGGCACGTCGGCCGCGCCCATCAGTTCGAAGGCGAGCAGCACCTTCGCCTTCGTCAGGCGGTCGCTGTCCGTCGTGCCGGCGGCGGTGCCGATGGCCTCGCGCGTCGCGGTATCGAGAGCGGCGATGATGAGTTCGTCGGTCTTGCGGCCAAGCGCGAAAGCCCCGGCATTGGCGATCACGCCGCGCTCATCGAGGTTGGTCTTGAGCTCGTCGAGGCGGTCGATCCAGTCGCCGGCGTAGTAGTCCTGCATCACGCATTCGACCTGCGCGTGGGTCAGGTTCATCACCGGCACGGCGCCGTTGCGCATCTTGGCCTGGGCAATGCCCTTGCCGACCTTCGGGAAGGTGGTGCTGCTGCCGGCCACGCCGGTTTTGGAGCGCACCGTGGGGCGCAGCTTGCTGCCCTGGCGCTGATAGGCCTCATGCACTTCGGCCTGGAACTGGCGGGTGAAGACGGCGTCGATCTGGGTGCTGGTGGGCATGGAGCCCTCCTTGATCTGGGTTTTGGGGAAGCGGCACGCGGCGACGGTTGGTCCTTGCGGGCCGGGTCGCGTGCAGAGGCCCACGGGCCAGCGTGCTGGTTGTTCGCGGGCAAAGGGTGGGGCGGGGCGGGTGGGAGCCTTGACGCTCGAACCACCCGCCCCCGCCGGCCGCCGCGCGTCGGGGGGTGCGCGGCGGCGGCCGGCTGCGCGCTTCAGCGGCGCAGCCGGCAGCTCATACCAAGGGTCATGCAGAATGACCCTCGGCCTTCGTTTTGCGTGTCCTCAGACGCCGGGCGGAAACCTACGGTTTCCGTGGCTCCGCCGGACTTCCGGCGGGCCGCTTTCGCGGCCTCGGCACGAGTCAAAGCTTCGTCCCGCCGGGATCATTCTCCGACCAGGCGACGGAAGCCTTCCGTCACCCGCTTCACGAATTCCGGCTCACGCGCGCGCCAGTAGCGCGGGTCGCGCATCATCTTGCGCAGCTCCGCCTCGTCGGGGCCGCGCTCGACCTCCGCCTCGCGCGACAGCGGCGGCTCCTTCGCCTCCATCATGCGCGACATGGCAACGACGCCCTCGGCCGTGCTCGACAGCGCGGTGAAGACGGCGTCGGGGAGGTTGGCGCGGCCCCAGGTGGAGATCTGGCCGGCGATGCGGCGGAAGCGCTCCTCGCCGCCGAAATGCGCGCGCAGCTTCTCCACCTGCTTGCCGGCCTCGAATTCCGCGGCAGCTTCGGCGATCAGCGGCAGCAGGCGTTCGGCGGCGAGGTCGTAGACCAGCTGCGCCTGGCGCGGCGTGAACCCGGCCTGGTGCAGACGCTTGTTCACCTCCGGGTCGGGGGTGACGATCTCGTTCGGCGGCGTCACCTCATAGCCCTCGGGGCTGTCGGGAATGCCGAGCATCTGGCGCCATCGGCTGCGGTCCTCCTCCGGCGCGTCATCGGCCGGCGGTACGGCGCGTTGGGAGAGGCGGCGCTCCAATTCGATGTAGGATTTCAGCAGCGCGTCCACGCGCAACTCGCCCGCCATCTCGTCCCAGAATTTCGCAGGGATTTCGGCGGGGCGTGCCGTGCGGGCCTGGGGCTCGGCGGCGGCGGTCAAAAGGTCCTCGGGCATGCCGGGGCTCACTCCTGGTTGGGGGTTGTGGTCAGGGTCGCTGGCGGGCGGAGGATCTCGGCCGGCGCACCGAGCGTGCGGGCGAGCCAGCGCACGGCGGCGGCACCGTCGAGCACCGCCTTCGCCTCCGCTCCCAGTCCCGAGACGGCCTGCAGGAACAGCAGCGTCTCGGCCGCATCGGCGCGGGCCTGCACGCGGGCGAGCGGCGAGGCGTAGGTCAGCCGCGCCTCATGCTCGCCACAACCGATCTCGCCGCGCCGGCGCAGAATGGCGAGGCAGCGGCCGATCAGCGGGCTGAGCAATTCGGCCTGCAGGCGACCATAGGTCGCGCCCAGCAGCCGCGCCGCCTGCGCGCCGCGTTCCAGCACCTCGGTTGCCGTCATGCCGGCCTTGTCGGAGGCCGCGATGCGGTCCGCGAGCAGCGCGCCACGGATGCGTGCGCGCAGATCGTCCAGCACCAGCTGCGAGACGTCGAAATCCCCCGCGGCGGCCAGTGGCGTGAGGCCGGAGGAACCCGGCGCCTTCGGGATGATCGCCCCTGGCACCAGGCGGATGGTGGCGGGGTTCAGCACCCCGTCATCCTCGGCCATCCACATGCCCGTGGCCGCGATGGAGGCGTTCTTGAGGATCAGCTCGACCACCTTGTTGGCCGTGCGGATGTCGGGCAGCGCCTTCTGCACCGGGCTGCGGCCATAAACCTCGCCGGGCACCTTCAGCCAGCGGAAGGCGACGAAGGGGTTTTCGGCGAAGCGGCCCTCGGCCAGCAGCTCCGGCACGCCCTCATCGAGCTCGAGCACCACGGCGTAGCGGTGGCCGTATCTCGCATCGGGCCAGGCGGCCTCGACCACGCGCAGCTTGCGCGCCGCATCGGCCTCGTCCTTCACTTTCGGCACGTGCGCGCCGGGCCAGCGGGCGAGCAACTCGGCCGGCGTCAGGCGCAGCGCCCGAAACACGGTGTCGAGCCGGCCGGAGGCGCCCTCCTCCATCACCGCATCGCGCAGCGGCACGGCGTGGAAGCGCAGCGCCGAGCCCTCGCCGGGCGGCGCTTCCTCGACCATCAGCACGCCGGTGCCGGCGATGACGAGATCGAGGAAGGCCTGGTGGATCTCCAGCGCGAAGTTGGAACGGTCGAGGTGCCCCTGCAGCGTGTCGGCGGCGAGTTCCAGGTCCGCCGCCATGCCCGCCGCCACCGCATCCGGCAGGTGCCGCGCGGGGGCCAGGCCGAACCAGCGCGACCAGGGCGGCGTCAGTTCGGCCAGCAGGGAGGAAGCCAGCTGCTCGGCCGCGTCGGCCGCGGTGGCGTCGAACAGCGGCGCCGAGCCGATCGGCGGCAGGGCGTGATCGTAGCAATCCTGCCAGGTGCTCTCCAGCGGCTGCCGGCGCGCGGCGGCGCGGGCGTGGCGGCTCAGCACGTCCTCGGGGGTCATGCGGTCATCCTTGGACTGAGGGGGCGATCACTCACCCAGAAGGGTCTTGCGGCTGGCGAAGGCGGGGGCGGGGTCGAGCACACCGCGCGCCGAGGTGGCGATGGTGGCGGAGAGCGAGCGGCGGGCGCGCTCGGCGGCCCGGGCCTGAGCCTCGCGAGTCGCGGCCTCCGCGGTGCTGGCGGTCGCGGCAGCGAGCTGGGCGGTATCGGGTGTGGCGGGGTCCGAGGCCGGAGCGGCCTGGGGCTTCGGCGCCTTCAGCAATCCACCCATGCGCGTCTCCTTCGGCTGAGAGGGGGTCCCGCCGGCCGCCCGAAAAAAGTGAAGGCCCGTCCGGGGAGCCGGACGGGCCTTCGAGGGAGGAGGCCGGGGAGGGAGAAGACCGCGGGGCGCAACTCGCCCCGTGGCAGAGGTGTCTTAGCGCGGGGTTCGCCCCGGTGTCAAGACTTTATTCCTATAAATCAAAGATTCTTTTGCCGACGCCTCGCCACCCAGGGCCCGGAACAGGCCGAAGGGGGTCACGGCGAAAGGCGCCTCCGGCCCGATCAGGGCGCGGCAGAGGGTCACGCAGGTGAACGGCGCGAAGGCGGGGAGGGAACTGCCGCGCGGCTCGCCCGCGGCGAAGGGGCCGAGTACGCGCAGCCCCGCCCGGCGATAGAACAGCGGCAGGTCGAAGCCCGGCGCGACCGGCAGCCGCGCCACCATCAGCCGACCCGAGAGTGGCTCCAGCACCGTCCAGCCTGCCTCATCGGCCAGGGCGGCGAAGCAGTGCCGGAAGCCTGGGCGCAACAGCCGCAGCCAGGGTTGGTCGGCCACGCCGCCGAAGGCGATCCACAGCTTCTGGCCGGCTTCCGGCGTGGCGAGATGCCGATGCGTGGCCCTGCCCATGCTCAGGTGGCGCATGCTCAGGCGCGCCCCATGGCGAGCGTGCCGGCGGCGTGGCTGGCTTCCGCAATGCCTTCCAATCCGCGCGGTGGGCCGGCGACGATGCCCTTGGCGCGCAGCGGATAGTCCAGCCGCTCCATCGCCTCCTCCCACAAGCGGTGGTCGCCGCGCTCGCCGGGCATGCGCGGGTTGGGCGCGCAGTTGCGCTCGCCCCAGATGCGCATGATCCGCGCATGGCTGAGCTCGATCCGGCGCTGGCGATACAGCCGGTCGAGGCACTTGATGACGTCATCGGGCTCGCAGGGGCGGACGAATTCGCCGCGGCCGGCGGAGAGCCGCGCACCCTCGCGTCGGGCGGTCAGAGCCATCATTGTCCAGAACCAGGCCTCCTCGGCGGAGGCGAAGGGCTGCGCCCGATCAAGGCTGGCCAGGATGGGCGTGCGGTTGGGAGAGATGGGCATGGGGCGGGGGGTCCTTCTGCGCTGTTGACCTGCTCAGACATGAACAAATCAGGAACAACGCCCGTTTACCAATTTCGCCTCTGGGTTGCAAGGCAATAGTTCCTATTGCATCGCGACTCGAAACCTAGGATGTCATCCAGATAGGAAATCAACGCGAATCGGCAGGGAGGCTGGCTTCCATGCGACATGAGGATGTCTGGCGCGCCATCGACGCGCTGGCCGCCGAGAACGGGCTTTCGGCCTCAGGCCTGGCGCGCCGCGCCAAGCTCGACGCCACGGCCTTCAACCCCTCCAAGCGCAAGGGGGTAGATGGCCGCCCGCGCTGGCCCTCCACCGAGAGCATCGCCAAGGTGCTCGATGCCACCGGCGCCGGCCTCGATACCTTTTCGGCGCTCGTCACCGGCACGCCCGCCATGCCGCGCGGCGGCCGCACTGCGGCGGCGCGGCGCATCCCGCTGATCGGCCTGGCGCAGGCCGGCAGCGAAGGCTTCTTCGACGATGGCGGCTACCCCGTGGGCGGCGGCTGGGACGAGATCTCGGTGCCAGACGTGCCCGACCCCAACGCCTACGCCCTCGAGATCAGTGGCGACAGCATGGAGCCGGTGTTTCGCGACGGTGATGTGGTCATCGTCTCGCCCGGCGCGCCGGTGCGGCGGGGCGATCGCGTGGTGGTGCGGACGCGGGCGGGCGAGGTGATGGCGAAGCAATTGCTGCGCCAATCGGCGCGACGGGTGGAACTCGCCTCGCTCAACCCGGCGCATCCGAATTATGCGTTTGACCTGTCGGAACTCGCCTGGGTGCACCGCATCGTCTGGGCGAGTCAGTAGCGCGGCAGGATTATCTCCGCGCGCCAGTGCTCGCCTCGCCCTGCGGCAGCAGCGGTAGCAGTTTTTGCAGGTCGCGCTCGGCCCGGCAGACCAGGTAGCGGGGCGCCGAGCCGTCGCGCGGCGTCTCCATCGCGAAGGCGGTCAGCCCGATATCGCCATAGACGCGCAGCAGCCCGGTGCCGACGCGCGAAAAGGCGGCGTCCACCCCCGCACGGTCGCACATGTCGCGGAAGCGCCAGATCGCCGAAATGCGGTCGTTCTCCTCCCCTGCCGGATCGCCAAGGCCGAGCCACACATCATCGCGCTTCACGAAAGCGAAGCCCGCCCGCCCGGACTCGCCGAACACGGCGCCATCGGCGAGCTCGGGCGCCGCGGCGCCGAGGCGCTTCACCCGCGCGCGGGTCGGGCCTGTCCAAGCCTCCGGCCGCAGCCGCACCGGGCGCAGCAGCCGCACCACGCCGATCAGCAGCAGCACCGCCGCGAGCCCGACCGCAAAGCGCAGATTGTCCGGCACAAGGGGCGAGAGCACGACCTCGAACCAACTCTCCTCCGCGACGCGCCCGCCCAGCGAAACGCTCGCCAGCAGCAGCGCGCAGGCCGCGACGACGGCCAGCGGAATTGCGCTCTCCGCCGCCAGGGGCTCGCGCACAAGCCGGGCGCGGCGGTAGAAGGCAGGGCGGAGCCCGGCCAGCATCAGCGCGACCAGCAGATAGGCCGACCACAGCCACCAGGCATCGGCGCGCATCCAGCAGATCACCGCGCCCAGCAGCAGCAGCACCACGCCCGCCACCCAGGCCAGGCGCAGCCGCCGCAGCAGCCCGTAGCCCATCACCAGCAGCAGCGAGCCCAGCACCGAGGCCGCGAATTGCGAGGCGAGCGCGGCCTCCGCCCCCGCCCAATCCGTCACGGCGGCGGGCTTGAAGGGCAACGCGCCGAGGAACAGCAGCAGCGTGCCGCCGAGGCCGACCAGCCCGGCGATGGCCGGCACTTCCAGCGAATCCGCGACGCGCTGCTCGGCCGCAAAACGCGCCAGCACGTGCTTGCGCTGCGCGATCTCGAACCCCGCGAACAGGATGCCCGCCAGGAACAGCGGGATGATGTAGTAGTACAGCCGGAATACCAGCAGCGCGCCGACCACCTGCGCCGGCGTCAGCCAGGGTTGCAGGCCGAGCAGAATGGCGCCGTCGAACACGCCGATCCCGCCGGGCAGGCTTGCCGCGATGCCGGCCGTACAGGCGGTGATGTAGACGCCGAGGAATTTCAGGAAGGTCAGCCCCTCCGCCGGCGGCAGCAGCGAATAGAAGATCATCGCCGTGATCGCGACATCGGCGCTGGCCAGCAGCGTCTGGATCAGGGCCATGCGGAAGCCCGGCAGCTCGATGCGGTGACCAAACAGCGTGATGTGCGAGCGGATGCGTGACAGCGTCACATAGGCGATGACCAGCGCCCACATGAACAGTCCGAGCCCCTGCATCAGCAGCCGTGGCACCTGCTCGCCGAGGCCCGGCACCACTTCCGGCTCGATCACCAGCACCAGCCCGCCGAGCGCCAAGCCGCCAAGGCCGAAGGTCAGGCTGGTGAAGGCAACCACCTTGGCGATGGCCAGTGGCGGCAACCCCCAGGCGGCATAGAAGCGATAGCGCACCGCCGCGCCGGAGACCGCCGCGAAACCAAGATTGTGCGCCAGCGTATAGGCGCAGAAGGAGGCGAGCGAGGTGCGCCCATAGCTCACCGGATGCCCGGCATAGACGCTGCCGAGCCGGTCGTAGATCGTCAGCACCGCATAGGCCAGCACCGTCCAGCCCGCCGCCACCCACAGCGTATTGTGCGGGATGGCATCGAGTGCCGCGCGCACATCGGCGAGCGAGAGGCTGCGGAACTCCTTCTGCACCACGTAGACGGCGGCGCCGAGCAGCAGCAGCCCGAACACCGTCGTGCCATAGCGGCGCAGCAGGGCGATCATGCGGGCTGCGATTCCCGCTGAAGCGCGCCCTCGATCAACGCGATCGTCGCCTCGATGCCATAGAGCGCCACGAAGCCGCCGAAGCGCGGCCCCTCCGGCTGGCCCAGCAGCACCTGATAGAGCGCATCGAACCAACCGCGTGAGACGCCGGGCTTGCCATCCTTGCCCGCCACGAGGAAGGGCTCGCGCCGCCCGGCATCGTAGACCAGGTCCTGGATGGCGCGGGCCTGTTCCTCGGCCGGCATTGCTTCCAGGTCGTTCACACGCCCCCGTAGCGCCGCCGCCAGCGCCTCGAAGGCCGCTCGTTCGGCTTGGGTTGCGGCGCGGTGCTGCTTGGTCGGCGCCACGCGGTCCCGGTAATACGTGACGGCGTGTTCGATGAGGCGCGCGAGCAGCGGATGAGTCTGCCCGCTCGCTTCCGGCGCATAGCGGCGCAGGAACCCCCAGAGCATGTCCGGATGGTCAGCGTTGACCACGCTGGCGAGGTTCAGCAGCATGACGAAGGATACCGGCGAGCCCGAATCGTTCGTCGCGCCTCCCTCGATGTGCCAGGCCGGGTTGTCGGGCGAGGGCGCGCTGCGCAGCTTCTCGAGGTTCTGCAGGTATTCATCGACGGCGCGCGGAATCACGTCGAAATGCAGCCGCTTCGCGCGCCCGGGCTGGTTGTACATGAACTGGCCGAGGCTCTGCTCCGGCGCGTAGTGCAGCCATTCCTCCACCGTCAGCCCATTGCCCTTGGACTTGCTGATCTTGCCGCCTTCCTCATCGAGGAAATGCTCATAGGTGAAGCCGACCGGCGGCGCCGCGCCGAGTACCCGGCAGATGGCGGAGGACAGGCGCACGCTGTCGATCAGATCCTTGCCCGACATTTCGTAATCCACGCCAAGCGCGAACCAGCGAAGCGCCCAATCGGCCTTCCACTGCGCCTTGCAGTGGCCCCCCGTGAGGCGCGTGGCGAAGCGCTCGCCGGTTGCGGGATCGCGCCAGACCAGCAGATCCTCGCTGCCCCGCACCTCCTCCATCGGCACCTGCATCACCACGCCGGTCCTGGGGTGGATCGGCAGGAAGGGCGAGTAGGTGGCGCGGCGGTCCGGGCCGAGGGTCGGCAGGATCACCTTCAGCACCGCCTCATGCTGCTCGGCCATGCGCAGCAGCGCGGCGTCGAAGCGGCCTGAACGATAATAATCCGAGGAGCTCGCGAATTCATAGTCGAAACCGAAACGATCCAGGAAGGCGCGCAGCCGGGCGTTGTTGTGGTGGCCGAAGCTCTCATGCGTGCCGAAAGGATCCGGGATCGTTGTCACCGGCCGGCCAAGATGCTCGGCCAGCATTGCCTTGTTCGGCACGTTGTCTGGCACTTTGCGCAGCCCGTCCATGTCGTCGCTGAAGGCCAACAGGCGCGAAGGGAGCCCGGTCAGCGCGCCGAAGGCGTGGCGCACCCAACTCGTGCGCGCCACCTCGCCAAAGGTGCCGATATGGGGCAGGCCGGAGGGGCCGTAGCCGGTCTCGAACAACGCCACCGCCTTGCCCGAGGCCTGCACGCGCTCAGCCACTTTGCGCGCCTCCTCGAAGGGCCAGGCCTTCACGGTGGAGAGGTCGAGCGTGGTGGCGGACATGGGCTGCTGGAACTCCGTGGTTTGTGGCCTAACTCCCTTATAGGCGTGGGGCGCCGGGCAGGCGACCCCGCCCGGCGCCGTGCCGTCCACCGTCCCAGCGTGGCGAAGACTTCACCAAATCTGCATCGGTCTTGCTGTCAGATGCTTCCTCCTTCGGAGCGAAGCCCAATGTCAACTTGCTTTTGCGGCGCCGCGGCGCCCGCCGCCTTTGGCCTGTCGCGTCGCGGCCTGATCGCCGGCCTTGGTGCCCTGTGCTGCCTCCCCCTCGCTGCGCCCCGCGCCGCCAGCCCCGTACCGCCAACCATCCTGACGGCGGAGGAAGTGCTGCGCCGGCTGCAGGAAGGCAATCGCCGCTTCCTGGCCGGGGATGCACCACATTCCAGCTCGCTCGGCGCGGCGCGACGGGGCGAAGTCGCGGTCGGCCAGGCGCCCATCGCCTCCATCCTCACCTGCGCCGACAGCCGCGTCTCGCCCGAATTGCTGTTCAGCGCCGGGCTGGGCGAGTTATTCGTGGTGCGCAACGCCGGCAACACGGCCGACACCGCCGCCATCGGCAGCCTGGAATATGGCGTGGCCGTGCTCGGCACGCCGTTGGTCATGGTGCTCGGGCATGAGCGCTGCGGCGCCGTGGCTGCCGCGCTGTCGCTGGCCGGCGGCGGGCCGGACCTGCCCGGGCGCATCGGCGACATGGTGGAGCCCATCATCCCCGCCGCGCTGGCTGCTCTCTCGGCGCCGGCCGATCAGCGGCTCGACTTGGCAGTGCGCGGCAATGCGCGTCGCGTCGCCGCCCGGCTCGGCAGCAGCAGCACGCTCATCGCGGACCATGTGCGCCAGGGCCAGGCGCGCATCGTCGCCGCGCATTACGACCTCGATACCGGGGAGGTCTCGTTGCTTGGCTGAAGATGCAGCCCGGCCATGACGCACGGGCGGTTTCGC
>Ga0209181_10013453_pt1 | contig 10241 bp, 8 predicted proteins | sample MAT05_FD_187208 | JGI IMG/M metagenome (GOLD analysis project Ga0209181, IMG submission 187208) | Freshwater microbial communities from Lake Fryxell liftoff mats and glacier meltwater in Antarctica - MAT-05 (SPAdes) (version 2) | ecosystem: Environmental > Aquatic > Freshwater > Ice > Liftoff...
GGTTGGCACCACCGCCAGCACCGTCGCCGCCCCCGGCTCGGCGGGCGCCGCGACACCAAAGGCCACCACACCAAAGCCCACGACTCCCGACGCGACGACACCGGCCTCCACGACACCGGCCTCCACGACACCGGCCTCTACGACACCCGGCGCCGCAACACCGGGCTCCACGACGGCGCCCACTGCCGTCACTACGCCCGCAACCGCCGCCCCCACCGTGCCGCCGACCGTGGTACCCACCACACCGACAACACCGCGAACAACCATCTCGCCTGTCACCAGCATCGCAACCACCGTGCCGCCCACTGCCAGCACGCTGCCGGCGGGCGTGCCCAGGGACTGGCCGCCCGGCACGCCGATCCCGCAGAAACCGGCAGGCTGTGTCGGTGGCCAACTCGAGGACAACGGCGTCTGGAACTGCCAGCACTGACCGCGGCCGACGCCGGTCCCCGTCCGCTCGGGTAGATTCGCTGGTCGATGGCATTCCACGAGCACCTCCGTCGCGCCTGGTCGACCTCACAGTCCATGTTGTGCGTCGGGCTGGACCCCGACCCGAGCCGCTTCCCCGAGGTGGTGCACGGTTCGGTCCTCGACTTCTGCACGGCGATCGTCGATGCCACGGCGGATCTCGTATGCGCCTTCAAGCCGCAGATCGCCTACTTCGCCGCCGTCGGAGCCGAGCGGGAGCTGGAGCAGTTGTGTGCAACGATCCGCGAACGGCACCCACAGGTGCTGCTGGTGCTGGATGCCAAGCGCGGCGACATCGGCAGCACGGCGGAGCAGTACGCCCGCGAGGCGTTCGATCGCTACGGTGCACACGTCGTGACCGTCAACCCGTACCTGGGCACCGACTCGGTCGAGCCGTTCCTACGCCACCCCGACGGCGGCGTGTTCGTGCTGTGCCGCACCAGTAACCCTGGCAGTGGCGACTTTCAAAGCCTCAGTGTCGATGGTGAGCCGCTGTACCTCCACGTCGCGCGCCGGGTCGCTACCGAGTGGAACGAGATCGGCGACTGTGGGCTGGTGGTAGGAGCCACCTACTCCGCCGAGCTCAGCGAGGTGCGCGCCATCGTCGGTGACCTGCCGTTGCTCGTGCCCGGCATCGGCGCCCAGGGTGGCGACATCCAGGGGACCGTGGAAGCCGGCGCGGACAGCACTGGCTTCGGCATGGCGATCAACTCCTCGCGCGCGATCCTCTACGCGTCGCACGGTCCAGACTTCGCCGAGGCGGCGCGGGCCGAAGCCATCGCCACCAGAGACGCAATCCGCACACACTCCCCCGGCTGACCCGCCGGACCCACGGTGCGAGTGCCACGCAATCGGTCCGAGTAACGGCGTTCATCCGAGTGGGTACTCGTACCCCGGGGTGCGAGTACCCACTCGGATGGCGGCGTGGCACTCCGACAGGCGCGCTGGCACTCGCATTGGTGACGAGGCACTCGGAGGTGGGCCGGGATGCTGCTGGGCCGGGCCGGGCCGGGCTGCAGGGCCGCAGCTGGGCTGGGGTGGGCCCGTCAGCCGACGAGGGAGGTGACGCTGATGATGCCCGGAGCAGCGCGGAGCTGCTCGACGACTGATTCGGGCACCTCCATCGTGGGCGCGATCAGCATCACTGCGGTGCCCGGAGTGGTGGCACGACCGACGTCCATGTCGGCGATGTTGACGCCCGCATCGCCCAACAGCGTGCCGACGGTGCCGATGACACCAGGGCGGTCATCGTTCTTCACGACCAGCATGTGCAGCGCGGGCGGTACGTCGAAGTGGTGGTCGTCGATCATCACGATGCGCTGCTCGCTGCGTCGGCCCACCAGAGTGCCCGACAGGCTGTGGCCGCCCGCCCGCAACGTGACCAGATTGACGAAGTCGGCAGACGTCGCGCAGTTCGTCTCCCTCAACTCGACCCCGCGTTCGGTGGCCAACTGCGGTGCGTTGACGTAGGTGACCTGCTCGTCCGACACGGAACCGATGTACCCCTTCAGCGCGGCCAGCGACAGGATGCGAGTGTCGTAACCCGCGATGTCGCCGTCGGTGCACACCTCGAACTCGCTCGGCAATTCGCTGCCGACGAGCGAGGCGAACAGCCGACCAAGCACCTCGGCCAAGGGCAGGAACGGACGCAACGTTTCGTTGGCCTCCGCAGCATCGACGTTGACGGCGAACGGTACGAAGTCGCCGGCGAGCGCCAGCAGCACCATGTCGGCGATGGTGTCGCCCGCCTTGTCCTGCGCCTCACGGGTGCTTGCCCCGAGGTGCGGCGTGACGACGATCGAGGGCTGCTCGAACAGCGGCGAGACCGTGGTCGGCTCCGTGACGAACACGTCGATCGCAGCGCCGGCGATGATGCCGTCGCGCACGCAATCGGCCAGCGCCTGTTCGTCGACGATGCCGCCGCGTGCCACGTTGATCACCCGCAGCGACGGCTTCGCCTTCAGCAGCAGGTCGCGGTTGATGAGACCGGTGGTCTCCTTCGTCTTGGGCAGATGGATGGTCAGGAAGTCGGCCTCGGCCACCGCCTGATCCAACGTGAGCAACTCGACACCCATCTGGCGAGCACGGTCTACCGATACGAACGGGTCGTACGCCACCAGGCGCATTCCGAACGCACGCGCGCGATCGGCAACCAGCTTTCCGATCCGACCGAGTCCGATGACGGCCAGCGTCTTGTCGGCCAGTTCGACACCTTCCCACCGACTGCGCTCCCAGCGACCAGCGATGAGAGCGGCGTGCGCCTGTGGCACGTTGCGTGCCTGCGCCAGCAGCAACGCCATCGTGTGCTCGGCCGCGGAGATGATGTTGCTCTGCGGTGCGTTGACCACCATCACCCCGCGCTTGGTTGCCTCGGGCACATCGACGTTGTCGAGGCCGATACCGGCACGGCCCACCACGATCAGCTCGCTTCCGGCCTCCAACACCTCGGTCGTGACCTGAGTGGCGCTGCGGATGATGAGGGCGTGCGCACCCTTCAACACGTCGAGCAGCCGGGAGAGGTCCAGCTGCACATCCACTTCGTGCCCGGCCGCGCGCAGCCGATCAAGGCCACCTTCGGCGATCTCTTCGGTGACGAGGATGCGTGCCATACGCCCATCGTTACCGGGCTGAACCACGGATGAGAAGTGCATTGAACGTTCTGTTCAAGGAGCGCTGCTGGTTTCGTACACTCAGCTGCGATGTATTCCAGCCGCAATCAGACGGAACAGTGGTTCATCCGCCGCGGATTGCCCCACTTCATCGAGCCGTACGGCACCGGCCCCGACGTGTGGAGCCGGGCCGCACCCGTCCTCGTCGTTGCGTACGTCGCCGGCGGACTGCACGCCCTCGACCTCGCGAACTGGTCGCTCGCCCGCAACCTTGCCGCCGGGGCATTCGTCATCTCGTTGCTGTTCGCGACCTGGATGCTGACCAATCGGCTGCGCCACCGGCCGGCTCTGTCGCGCCCTCGCGAACTCGGCGCCGCCGAACTGGCGGCGTTCCTCATCGGGCCGGCATTGCCGGCGTTGGTCTTCGAACAGTGGGGCGACGCGCTGCAGGCACTCATCGAGGGCACGGTCGTTCTGGCCTCGATCTACCTTTTCACCAGCTACGGCGTACTGCCGCTGATGGCTTGGGCAGCATCGCAGACGTTCTCACGCATCGGGTCGGTGGGCAGAATGCTGACCCGGGCGCTGCCCCTGCTCTTGCTGTTCACCACCTTCTTGTTCATCAACGCCGAGGTGTGGCAGGTGGCCGGCACGCTCGAAGGCCCCGTGTACGTCGTCACGCTGGCCCTGTTCTTCCTCCTCGGCAGCGCGTTCGTGCTCTCGCGCGTACCAGAGGCCATCCGCTCGGTCAACGCCTTCGACGACTGGAGCGAGGTGCGTGAGCTGGTGAAGGGCACGCCTGCCGAGGCGCTGCCGCTGCCAGCACATGGCGACCCGATGGAACGACCGCTCTCCGCTCGCCAACGGGTCAACATCGGCATGGTCAGCGTGTTCAGCCAGGCAATTCTCATCACGTTCGTGGCCGTGATTCTTGCGCTGTTCTTCATGCTGTTCGGTCTGCTGGCCATTCCGGAGGCCACAGCCGCGTCCTGGACCCAGCTCGAGAGCGTGAACATCATCGCCCATTGGGACGTCGGCGGGCGCACGCTGGTGCTGAGCGAGCCGCTGCTACGGGTGGCCGGCTTCCTCGGCGCGTTCACCGGGATGTACTTCACCGTCGTGCTCGGCACGGATGCAACGTACCGGGGCGAGTTCGCCGAGGATGCCGGCCCGCAGATTCGTCAGGCACTGGCGGTGCGGCTCGCCTCTCACCACGCCTCCCACAGCGGCTAGGTTGCCGCCCGACACGTTCAGCACTTCGAGGGAGCCATCAGACATGTCCTACCAATTCCTTTCCGACGAGTGGTTGGCCGCTGCCACCGCCATCCGCGAGAAGTACGCCGATGAGTCTGCGAAGGTCACCAGCAGCATCCGCATGAACCAGGTCATCACCGATGTCCCCTTCGGTGACGGCACGGTCAACCTCTATCTCGACACCTCGTCGGGCGACGTGGTGATGGAGAAGGGTGCGCTCGACACTCCCGACCTCACGCTGACCACCGACTGGGAGACGGCGCGAAAGATCTTCGTCGATCAGGACCAGGCCGCCGGCATGCAGGCATTCATGTCCGGCAAGGTCAAGGTGCAAGGCGACATGATGAAGATGATGGCCATGCAGACCTCGATGCCGAGCGATGACATCGCCAAGCAGGTCGCAACCGAAATCAAGGACATCACCAGCTGACACGCTGGTGCTCAGCGGCTGAGCACGTAGTCCGAACAACCCGCGCTAGCGCGGGGTACTGCGCACGAAGGTGGCCGCCAGGCATCCGCCGGCGGCCACCACCGCGCCCACGATGAACGCGGAGTGGAATGGCGTCAGATTGGTGGGGGTTGCACTGACGCTGATCGTGGCGAGTACGGCCGAGCCCAGCACCTGGCCCATTTGCGTCATCAGCTGTTGCATCGCTCCGGCGACCCCGAGATCTGAGTTGTCCACCGAACTGGCCATCAGCGACGTGAGCGCAGGTGATGCAATGCCGAGGCCGATGCCGGAGAACGCGGTGGCGGCGATGATGAAGATGTAGGACGAATCGAGCCCGACCGTGCTCCACAGCACCATCGAGATGACGACGCCGATGGCGCCCACGACGCCTGCCACTCGCTCGCCGACGCGCAGCGTGACGATGGCCGCGAGCGGCGCGATCAAGGAGAACGCCAAGGGACGCGAAATCACCAGATAGCCCTTCGTCGCTTCACCCAGGCCGAGACCGCGAGTGCCCAGCACCTGGGGAACCAGGAAGAACCCGCCCATGTAGGCGAAGTTGGTGAGCGTCTGGCTGAGCACGGGGAACGCAAAGTTGCGGGTGCGAAACCATGAGAGCACGACCAACGGCGCTTCCGCACGTTTCTCCACCCGCACGAACGCCACGAGCGCCGCGACCGACAGCAACAGGCAACCGATCGTCGCGGTACTCGCCCACCCCCATGCGCGGCCTTGGCTGATTGCGACCAACAGCGAGGTGGCCCCGACACCCAGGGTCACCGAACCGAGCACGTCGAACTTGACACCCGTCAGGCGGTCGGTACCTGGCAACAGCCACAACGCAACGACGAAGCCGATGAAGCACAGCGGCGCCTGCACCGCGAATATTGCTCTCCAGCCAACAGCCTCGACCAACGGCGCGCCGACGACAACACCGATGACCGGTCCGCCGGCAGTGACGAAACTCCAGTAGCTGAGTGGCTTCACTCGCTCGCCGGGCTCGAACATTCGGTTGATGTACGCCATCGCCGACGGCCCGCACGCTGAACCCGCCGTTGCCGACAGCGTGCGGAACAGGATCAATGACGCGGCATCCCATGCAAGTGCAGAGGCGATGGCGAAGACACCGGCGAAGAACAGTCCGCTCACAAAGATTCGCTTGTGTCCCCACAGGTCGCCGGCCTTGCCGAAGACCGGTCCGACCACGCCGAAGGCCAACATCGGGCCGGTGATGGCCCAGGTGAGGACCGTCGTCGTCGTATTCAGCTCACCGGCAATCCGATCGAGCGACACAACCAGCAGCGTGATCGTGAAGCCAACGGTGAACAGCCCGCTGAGCACCACCCACAACACCGCCCATCGATGGTCGATGCCCACCTTGCGGGCAATACGCCGGCGCAGCAGGATCGGCCACGGAATGACACCGAGTTCGTCAACACCGCCGCTGTCGATGGAGGCCGTGCGGTTCGAACTGGGGTGAACGTTCTCCCGGTGCGGCGGCAGCAGCTTCACGAACGAACGAGTGGCGCCAGGGCCTCAGCAAGTTCGGTGACCGTCCACTTCGAGTCACGCTCGACGCCGGCGCCGCGCTGCCAGCTCTCCACCATCGTGACGGTGCCGCCCTGAACGAGGAAGGTCTCGCCGGTGAACACACAGTCGCTGGTCGCGAGATACGCAACGAGTGGCGAGATGTTGGCCGGGTCCCACGGGTCGAACGTGTTCTCCTTCGGCTTCATGATGTCGCCGAGGCCAGGCGTTGCAAGAGTGAGCCGAGTACGGGCACCGGGGGCGATGGTGTTGCTCTTCACGCCGTAGCGGACCAGCTCCTTGGCAGCGATCTGGCTGAGGGTGGCAATGCCGGTCTTGGCCGCGCCATAGTTGGCCTGGCCCGGGTTGGAGAAGAGGCCCGATGTGCTGGAGGTGTGCACCAGGTTCCGCGGTTTTACGACGCCGGCCTTGTGTTGCTCGCGCCAGTAGGCAGCGGCCCAGCGAGTAGGGGCAAAGTGGCCCTTGAGGTGGACTGCGATGACCGAATCCCACTCGTCCTCGGTCATGTTGACCAACACCCGGTCGCGCAGGATGCCTGCGTTGTTGACGAGGATGTCGAGGTCACCGAAGGTCTCGACGGCTTGGTTGATCATCCGCTGGGCACCTTCCCAGTCGGCGACGTTGTCACCGTTGACGACCGCGTCACCGCCGAGCGCCTTGATCTCCTCCACCACCTGCTGGGCAGGGCTCAGGTCGGTACCGGTCCCATCGTTGGCGCCGCCCAGGTCGTTGACCACGACCTTCGCGCCCTCGGCAGCGAAGTAGAGCGCGTGCTCGCGTCCGATCCCGCGACCCGCACCGGTGATGATTGCAACGCGTCCGTCCAGAGAACCCATGACGTGTACCTCCTGGCTCGGCACGTTAGTGAGCTAGACGACTGGGGCCACAACCGGCGTCGCGGCGAACGCCAGATCAACGGGTGTGCCGCGCAGCAACTGCTGTCCAGCAACCACTGCCGAGCCACTGGCGGACGCGGCTTGGAAGGCCTGCGTGGTATCGCCGGTGATGGTGCCAACGACCAGGCCCGCAGCCTGGATAGCGACAACAATGCCGTTGTAGTCCAGCCCGGCCAGTGACGGCATCACCACCAGATCCGGCCCCTTGGACACGGCAACCGTGACGGTTGCACCGCGAGCCGCCTCGCTGCCCGGCGGAAGGTCCTGGCGGATGACGGAGCCGATCGGGACCGTGTTGCTGAACTCGTCAGGCACTTGCGCGTACACCAGACCCAGCGTCTGCAGGGCCGCTGTGGCATCGGCGATCGTCAGGTTGGTGAGGTCCGGTGCGACGCGCGGGGCTGGGCCAGAGGATGCGACGACCTGGACCGTGGTGCCCTTCGTGACCGTTGCGCCGGCGACGAGTGTGGGCGCTGCCGGCACCGACCAGGAGACGATCACGCCCGGCAACACCACCTCGTCGAACACGGGATCCGACTCGATGACGACCAGACCGAGCTCGGTCAGTGCCGCCGTGGCTTCCGGCACGGTGAGACCGGCCAGCTCGGGCAGTGCGCGCGGCGCCGGCCCGGTGCTGACGAAGATCGTGACCGTCTTGCCGTGCTCCAGCGTGGTGCCGGCTGTCGGCTCGGTGCGCACGACCACACCGGCCTCGACGGTTTCGCTGGCTTCCTCGTCGATGGCACCCTTGAACGGGCCGATCTGGTTGAGTGCTTCGCCTTGGCGCATGCCGGCGAGATCGGGCACGCTGCTGGTGTCGGGCCGTGTGTTCTGCCACGCCAGAACACCGCCTCCGACAGCCAGCACGGCGAGCAAGGCCAGGAACCAACGGCGCCCGCCGCCGACGGACGGAGGATGCTCGGGAAACTCATCGGCCGGGTCGAAATCCTCGTCGACGTCGTCGGGCACGACGTCCTCGGTCGGTCGAGTGGCAACCACTGGAATGACCGCCGTCGCCATCGGCCCGACCCGCGGTGGCGGTGGCGGCAGCGGTGTGGCCGAGATCGGCGGTGGAGGCAGTGGAGCCGGCAGCAGGTCGGGAGCTACCGCAGGCTCGACGACCGCAGGCTCGACGACCGCAGGCTCGACGACCGCAGGCTCGACGACCGCAGGCTCGACGACAACGGGTTCGGCTGCTGCGGCTTCGGGTATCGGCTGGTCGGCCTCATCGACGGGCAGGATGATCAGCTCGATCGGCTCGATCGGCTCGATCGGCTCCGTGATCGGCCGCAGCAGCGGGCCGGTCGGTTCCGTCGGCTGGCCGGCGCCGCCGCTGTCGGGCCCAAACAGCGAGTTCGCCAGAATCGGCAGCGGAGCGGGTCGCGGCATCTGTTCGGCCGACTGCACCAGCGCGCGGCCGAACTCGGCGGCGGTGTACCGGGTGCCGGCATCCGGTCGGCCGGCTCGCTCGAACACCGCTGCCAGTTGCCCGAAGTCTGCCGACACCGGCATCAGACGGTCGACGCGATTGGCCAGTGTGGCCACCGCCGACTCAGCCTCGAACGGGACGCTTCCGGTCACAGCTTCCAACAGCGCCAGGCAGAGTGAATACACATCGCTCTTGGGCAGCACCCGCTGGCCCTGTGCCTCCTCGGGGGAGCTGTACTTGGCTCGGTCGACACTGCGCGCCGTCACGTCGCCGGCCGTCTGGTGCAGCACCTGCGCCAGGCCGACATCGACCACTCGCACGCGGCGATCGTCGCCGAAGACGAGTGTGGACGGGCGGATGTCCGTGTGTACCAAACCGGCCCGGTGCATCGCGTCGAGCGCCTTGCACGCATCCAGCCCGACGACGAGAGCCTGCGAGGCCGATAGCAACCGGCCGCGGTCCAGGAGGTCGCGAAGACTGCCGCCGACCAACCGCTCGGTAGCGACGTACAGCACCTCGCGGTCGTTCCAGCTGGAGCGGCCCCAGTCGTACACGGCGGCGATGTTGGGATGATGCAGTCCAGCTGCGATCGACATCGTCTGCTCGAAGAAACTCTGCAGCTCGGGCATTGCACTGAGGTCAGGGTGCACCAGCTTGAGAAGGACGGACCGCTGCATCTGCTCATCGAACGCGTCGAACACCGCCGCCTGAAAGCTGCTACCCAACCGCGGACCGAGCCGGTAGCGCCCGGCGATCGTGCGCGCCGAAGAGGGAAGTTCGTTGGCCACCATGACGACAGGAGAACCTAGCTGCGTCCAGCGTCGGCCGCAGCGCGAGGGTGCGAATTCCGGATTGGCCAGCGAGACTGAGCGAGTGCGTTTCCACCTTCGGCGTCCACAGTTGTCATTGCTCGTGGCCAGCCTCATCATCGCAATCTCGATGGTTGCCATCGGCGTCGGCATCTCCATCGCGATCACCGGAGTAGACCGTCAGGGCCTTCCCGATGCGCTCGAGGAGGTCAGCCCGCCGCGTGCCGCCTCGCAGGTCCCTGCACAGACGCAGGTCTTCGTCGACCTGCAGACCGGGTTCACCGGTGTGCTGGTCATTGATGGTCTCGAGCTCCAGACCATCAACCTCGATGAAGTCCGTGGCAACTCGAAGCCGGGCCAGGAGGTCAAGGTGCCGCCCGCCACCATCTTCGAGCCGGGCAACGCCACCCTGACCTTCGACCCGTCACCGGAGTCGACCATCAGCGAGTTCAGCCAGGGCGAACACATCATTCAGGTCATCTACTGGAAAAGCATCGAAGGTCGCGGTCGTGCCCGCTCTTACAGCTGGAGCTTCACCGTCTTCTAGTGGTGCGTGGCGGGTTTGATGACGTCGCAAGCGCTGTGTGCGACGCACCCCCAGCCGCCCTTCAGTCGTGTCCGTCAGTGCGAGTGGACTCGGAGGTCTCCGACGCGATCATCTCGGCGACACACCACCAGGGTCCGGCCGAAGTACGCCACTTGGCGTGATAGCGTTGGCCATATGGCACAGGCCAGCGCACGAAGTGCAGAACTCGGAGAGCACGAAGTTCGCAGTGG
>Ga0209181_10013455_pt1 | contig 10240 bp, 9 predicted proteins | sample MAT05_FD_187208 | JGI IMG/M metagenome (GOLD analysis project Ga0209181, IMG submission 187208) | Freshwater microbial communities from Lake Fryxell liftoff mats and glacier meltwater in Antarctica - MAT-05 (SPAdes) (version 2) | ecosystem: Environmental > Aquatic > Freshwater > Ice > Liftoff...
TCGATTGCAGGCTTTGCTCGGGCAGCAGCCCGGCTTGCAAGCAGGCTCCTGTCGTCGTCGGGCCCTGAGCTAAGTTAAGCGGGTCTGCAACCTCTGCCCCGGCTTGCCAGCCTCTCCGTACGCCCCTCTGTCTAGCTTGGCCCTCTGCCAGGCTTAGGCGTCGTGTTGCGGGGCCGCAGCTGGCTGTCCGCGCAGCAGCTTTTCTTCCGTCAAGTCACAGGTTTCGATCGCTTCATCGATGCGCGACAACATGCTTGAGAGCAACTCCTTGGAGCGCCTCTCGACGTCCACGCGTCGCTCGCGCTCTGCCTCGACTTCGTGAGCAAGGGCTATCGCCACGAGTAACAAAGCCTGGGTTGGGATTTGGCGACCACTCGGAACCAAATCACGGAGCTTGGTGTCCACAATTTTGGCCAAGCGCTGCAGCTCTTCGTCGGTTGAACGCGAAACTACGCGGTAGCTTTGCCCACCCACCTGCAGTTCAATTGCGCTCTCGGCCATTGGCTGTCGACGTTAGCACCCCGGCCCAAGAATGGAAAGCTTGGAAGCTCTGCGGTGTTCTGTAGCCTCAGCGGAGCCAAGAAACTTCAGTGGAATAGCCCCACCAGCACGGCCACGATTTCGTCCTCGACTTCTGGTTCGAGCTTGGCGTGGGCATACAGGCGCACGAGCTCCTCAAGCGCAACTACAGCCGCAATCAGCCGCACCGGCCGGACGTTACCCTGAAGCCGCATATCTCGCCACGCACTTTCCAAGCACGAGAGCAGGGTCTTCTGTAGAACCCTCCCAAGCCCCGAGAGATTCGGGGCGGCCCCATTCGCGGTTGGCTTCCAGCCCAGAATTTCCACATACGCTTGTTCTCTTCGCAACCAAGCAAAACACTCACCCACGAGTGCTCTAAAGCGAGCTACCGGCGTGCGCTCCGCTGCCAGCCTGAGAACGAGCGTGTCCTCAAGCAGCCTGCCGGCAAATTCCGCCGACTCTGCCAGCGCTTGCTCAAGGTTCTCGAAGTGTTCATAGAAGGTGTTCCGTGAAACGCCGGCCGCCTTCACCACGGAGTGCACTGTGGCGCCGCCGGGCTGTGAGAGCGAAATGGCCACAGCCCGAAGTAAGCGCCTCCGTTGCTGCTGCTTACGTTCCAAGCGGGGAAGAAGCCGGTCGTGTTGGCCGCGTCCCGGCGCCAGCAGCTCATCTTCTAGGCGCTCCATAGAGACGATCGTATCTTTTTAATCAGTGTGGTGCACGTTTTCGTGAACAGAGTTGGGATTCGGATTGAAACTGGAACCGCCGCCCGCGTTCGCGGAAGGAGCGGGTCCAGTGCATCATTTGCTGATGTGACAATAAGTATTCGAAATTAAAGAATGTTATATTAGGACATATGAGTCCTTATAAAATACGGCGCGCTTGAACGACCTCCTCCTGGGACATGAGGATAGCTATCCCTGTCCCGTGGCTACCAGAGCAAGGATCTTATGAGTGATGGCACCTCAAATTCCGTCACCTCTTTAGCTCCGCTGCTGCTAAATCCGGGTGGTGCACCCACACGCCATTGACGCTGAGTTGCAGGCCCTGGAGCAACTCGGCCTGCTTCGAGCGCCTGACGATGGCTCAGCTCGGCGTGTTGCGCTCGCCGCCGCAGAGGCACTCAGCGTCGCTTTCATTGATGCCAGCAGCAACGATTACCTGGGCCTTGCCGGCCTCCAAGCCCCAAACGCTGTTTCACGTGAAACAGAAGCGCAAGGAACCCCAGTTTACGCGCCTGTGGGAAGTGGCGCGTCGCGGCTGGTCCATGGCAGTCGCCGCGCACATGTGGACCTTGAGCGGTCCCTGGCGGATTGGGTCAGTGCCGAAACGGCCTTGCTCTTCAGTAGTGGTTTTGCGGCGAACCTTGGTCTCTTGGGGGCCGTGGCTGGAGAAGGCGATGTGATCCTGAGCGACGCGCTCAACCACGCCTCCATTGTTGACGGCTGCCGGCTGAGTCGCGCCCGAGTACTCAAGGTCCCGCACCTCGACGTGCCTGCGCTGGAGCAGCTGCTCTCCAACCTACCGCCTGAGCAGCCTCGCTGGTTCGTCACTGAGTCTTACTTCAGCATGGACGGAGATGGCCCGCAGCTCTCTCGGGTCGCGGCAGTTTGCGAACGCTACGGAGCTGGGTTGATTGTGGATGAGGCGCACGCCTTGGGTGTTATGGGCACGGCTGGTGCCGGGCTCTGTTCGATCGCCGGGGTTCGCCCGGATGCCATCGTCGGGACCTTGGGAAAGGCCGTCGGGAGCCAAGGCGCGTTCGTGGCCGGTTCCGCCAGCCTTCGGAGCTTGCTCTGGAATCGAGCTCGAAGTTTCGTCTTCTCGACGGCCCCGTCGCCCCTGCTCTCGCAGATATCCATGTTTCACGTGAAACAAGTCCAGGGCATGGAGGCGGAGCGAGCACGCCTGGCGATGCTGGCTCAGGAGGTCCGTGCGGGCCTCCAGCAGTCAGGTGTTCCAGTCGGCAAGTCGTTCGGACCCATCATCCCGGTCCTGATGCCGCAAAACGAGCGCGTCTTGAGCGCCGCTGCCAGACTCGCAGAGCGAGGGATCCTCGCCCAGGCGATTCGTTCGCCGACCGTGCCGCTGGGGAGCGAGCGGCTAAGAATCACACTCCAGGCGAGCCTCAGCCCAGCAAGCTCAGAACGTCTCGTGAAGGAGCTCGCAGCAGCATGCCACGCGTCGTAATTCTCGGAGTCAGCACCGGCGTGGGCAAGACCTGGGTGACGGTCGCTCTGGTCTCAGCACTAGGGAAGTGGAAATCAGCTGGGCAAGTGCTTGCGCTCAAGCCGTTTGAATCAGGACTTTGCGCGGTTCCTGGAGTGGGAGAGCGGCCGCCTCCGGGGAGCGACGCTGCCCGATCCGAGTACCGGGACAAATCTGGGAGAGTTTCAGCGGTTGCGAGGAATGAACGGGCTCTCGCCCTGAACGGGGCTGTGGTCGGTCGAGAGACCGTCCCGAGCAGATATCTACGCTGGCTGAGCAGCTGGTGCTTTTGGCATAGGCTGACTGCGCCGACGCGCGGGCTAGCTATTCCGACTCAACAATCTTGCCGCGTTCGACGAAAATCGAACGCGCCTCGAGCCGCTTCGACCACTCTTCACCGTGCGCGATAACGACCACGATCGTTCCACGATCGCGCTCCTCACGAACGATGGTTGCCAGCCGTTCACTGCTGGCCTGATCGAGTCCACTCCAGGGCTCATCCAACAACAAAACTGCTGGGGAATGAACCAGTGCTCGCGCCAACGCGATCCTCTGGCGTTGCCCTCGGCTCAGAGTGCCAAAAGGTCGCTCGCCGAACGCTTCCGTCCCCACGCGCGCTGCCACCCGTTGCCAGCCCAAGCTGGGATCCACCCCGAACATGCGTGCGGCCAACTCAACGTTCTCTCGCCCGCTCAGCTCTGGATAACACAGAGAATCGTGGGCGACCCAGCCTAGCTGCGCGCGAATCGCCTGCTTGTCTTCCCCGACGGGCTCGTACCAAACGCTGCCGCGTGTCGGCGAGAGCATCGTCCCCAAGATAGCGAGCAAGGTGCTCTTGCCTGCTCCGTTGGAACCTCGAATGAAGGTGATGGTGCCCGCTTCGAAGCGCGCGCTGACTCCCCGCAGTGCCGCGGTGGCGCCAAACAAGCGGGTGACTTCGCGCACCTCGATCCAGGGGATTTCAACCACTGACCCCCAGATAACACAGAACCGCGAGCTGTTCTCGCTAGCTGAGGATCGAATTGCTTGGGTCTGGCTAAAGTGCGTCTGCTTCTGGACGCTGAGGTCACAGTGGAAGTGCGACGAACAAGCCTTGAGGGGTGGCGGGAGAGACAGGACCCCATGCTACGATGGCCCCAATGAGTTCAACCGCTTTAGCCCTGGAGCATGAAAGCCCACCCCAGCTGGCTCACTTGAGGAGTGCTGTGGAGTCGGCGCTCGAGGGGAAACCTGAAGTTGTTGAGCTGGCATTGCTCGCGCTACTCGCGCGCGGCCATGTGCTAATTGAGGACGTCCCAGGCGTCGGCAAGACAACCTTGGCTCGTGCGCTGGCGAACGCTGTCGGTGGCGAAATGCGACGCGTTCAGTTTACGAGCGATCTGCTCCCGAGCGACGTGATTGGTGTCTCGATCTACGACGCGAAGCGCGGAGAATTCGTGCTCAAGCACGGCCCCGTCTTCGGAAACATTTTGCTAGCTGATGAGATCAATCGCGCCAGCCCGCGTACCCAATCGGCGTTGCTGGAGGCGATGAATGACGGCCAAGTCTCAGTGGATGGGCGCTCGCTGCCGCTCCCCAGACCCTTCTTCGTGATCGCGACGCAGAACCCTCAGGATTTTGCGGGCACGTTTCCTTTGCCTGAAAGCCAGCTGGATCGGTTCATGGTCCGCATCAGTATTGGCTATCCGCCAGCAGCGGTTGAGACGCGCCTCATGTTGGAGCCACCCGAGGATCGAGCAGGACGCGTACGCGCGGTCTTGGATCCAGAAACGCTGTGTCAGCTCCAGCTCCAGGTCGACCAAGTCGCCATCGACGCCGCGCTGGGTGCTTACCTGCAGGCGCTGATCACGGCGACTCGCAACAGCTCAACCTTGACGTTGGGTGCTTCTACCCGAGCGGGCATGAATCTGTCGCAGGCCGCCAGAGCGCGCGCGCTTCTGAACGGCAGACGCTATTGCATCGCGGACGACATTCACGATCTGGCGGTCCCGCTCTTGGCACACCGCGTTCGCTTGGCCTCGCACGCCGATGGCTACATGCCGACGCGCGAAGAAGCTGAAGGCGCTGTGCGCGATATTGTTGCTCGAGTGCCCGTTCCACTTTGACGCTGGGAGCGGGGCTTTGAAACTCGAGCGCGCAGAGTTCATGCCGACCCCAGTCGTGCAGCAGGATAGCTATCCGGCTCCGCCCAGCGTGCGCGTGGCTTCGGCTTCGCGCCAGCGCTTCCGGCAAATTCTCCGGCGTTTTCGGCCACCTCGCCAGTTGAAGTTAACCCGAGAGGGCAGGTACTTCATCCTCATCACCTTCTTCGTAGGCTTTGCTGCCATTGCCATCAATACCGGCAATAATTTGCTGTATTTGATGCTAGGCATGCTGCTTTCGCTGATCATTGTTTCGGGCTTACTGAGCGAGACGAGCCTTCGGCACTTGACGGTCGTTCGGCGTTTGCCGCAGCGTGCCCAAGTGGGGCGAGCGCATTTGGTTGAGATCGAGGTCTTCAATCAAAAGCAACGCCTCCCCTCCTACGCGATTGAAGTCGAAGATCTGCGCGCTGGACAACCCGCCGACAAGCGCTGTTTTTTCCTGAAAATTAGCCCGAAATCAGCGCAAGTGGCGGCCTATCGACGCACGCCAGGCCGTCGTGGTCCGGATCAACATGTCGGCTTTCGCATTGCCACCCGTTTCCCGTTCGGCCTCTTCGAAAAATCGCGGGAAATTGAGCTTGTCGGCACGCTGTTAGTGTATCCGGCCGTCGATCCCATCCGCTTGCCCAATGAGATCCCGGGTGCCAAAGGTGGCGCCAATCAGACTGAAGGGCGCGGGACGGGTGACGAAATCATGGGCATTCGACCGATGCGTGAGGGTGAGGATGCGCGAGATATCTACTGGCGCCGCAGCGTCTTGCCCGACAAAGTGATGCTGAAGGAGCGGAGTGGCACCACCCGCCGTCAAGTCACCCACGTGCTGGACAGCATTCGCCCTCTGGCAGCGGCCGCGGACGATTGGGGGCAGGGCTTTGAGCAGCGTATCCGCGAGGTAGCTTCGCGAGCTGTCGCTGAGCTCAAGCGCGGCAATGACGTCACCGTCAAGACGAGCGCAGGTCAGACTGTGCGCAGCACCCCAGCCCAGGGCGCCGACCAGGTACTTCGGTTTCTGGCGCTCCTCCAGGCAACCCCGGAGCATGAATTGCTGGTCTTGAAAAGCCAAGGCGGGCGCGTCCTGTGAGGTTCGGACTCATTCATCGCATCATGACCGACGCGCTGGCTGCGCTCGGCGTCATTGCACTCGTGAGTTCGGGCGAGCTCAACCACATGATGAGTTGGGCAGTGCTGATTGGATTGGTGCTGGCCCTCTTGATCCCCGAGCGCTTTCAAGATCGAGCCATCATTCGGCATTTGGGTTTTGTCGGCCCGCTTTCCCTGCTCACGCTTCAGATCGTGCGCTTCAGCATGGGAGCGGAATTTCTCCCACTTTCGATCGAGTTTGCCGCTGCTTTGCAGGTGATCCGCCTCGCGACTCGCCGCGGTGCGGCTCACGATCAGCAGGTGATCGTGCTCGCCCTTTTGCACCTGATCGCGGGCACAGTGCTCGGCGGCGGGATCTCGTATGGGTTGTGTTTTGTTGGTTTCCTGATGGTCGCACCGGGCGCGTTGGTGCTCAGCCATCTGCGCCGCGAAGTGGAGGGCAACTACCGGCAAGGAGCCCGCGACCGCACAGGCCTGCCCGTGGATGTGCCGCGCATCCTACGCAGCCGACGGGTGATTGGTCGGCCCTTTTTGGCGCTGACGTGCCTGATGTCGGTGCCCATTTTTTTGTTCACGGCTCTGCTTTTCGTGCTGTTTCCCCGCGTGGGGCTGTCGCTCCTGTTGCTCAATCGTGCCCGCCCTGAGCGCATGATTGGTTTCAGTGATCGAGTTGATTTGGGTGGCGTGGGGCGGTTGCGCGCAGATTCAACCATCGCGCTGCGGGTGCATTATCCAGGCTTGCCAGCAGACCCTCCCCCGCGGCTGGCTCTCTATCTGCGTGGTACAGCATTCGATACGTACGACGGTCGGAGTTGGTCGCGTTCCCTGAAACAGCGGATCCCCGCGGTCCAGTTCGGTCCTGAGGTGCAACTCTATCGCAACCCTGATTTCGCCGCGGACAATCGGATGCGGATCGAGCTTGAGCCCATCGAGCCGCCAGTGGTGTTTCTCCCGCCCAAAACTATCGCGCTCCGCCTTTTGAGTCAGCCAGCCACGATCAGTCAGCCCCAGGCGACCCTGTTCTTGGGCAGCGAAAACCAGCTGGAATACGAGGGCGCTTCCGAGCGTGGCCTGCGTTATGAGGTGTTTGTAGCCGGGCCCAACGAGCAGCCGTTCGATCTGCTCCGTCCCTCCGACTACGCGCGCTACCTGACGTTGCCGCGGAATCTCACAGAGCGCACTTCCGCACTCGCTCAGGAGTGGATCCAAGGTCTACCGAACCCGATGGCTCAGGCCCGTGCCATCGAAACCCGCCTGCGCAAGGGTTATCGTTACGACCTCAACACACCCTCCGGTGCCACGAAAAATCCGCTCGATCATTTCTTGTTCGAGTCCCGGCGCGGCCACTGCGAATATTACTCCACGGCAATGGCCATGATGCTGCGAACGGTTGGAATTGCCTCACGCAATGTCACAGGTTTTGTTGGGGGCACGTTCAATCAGTACGGCCGATTTTATGCCGTGCGGCAGGGCGACGCGCACTCTTGGGTCGAAGCGTACATTCCGCGCCTCGGGTGGATCCGTTTCGATCCAACACCGCCTGCAGACTCCGCTCCGGTGAGCGAAATGAGTGGGGCAGCTGCGCAGCTTCGGGATTTTCTGGATGCTACGACGCAGCGCTGGAACCAGCACGTGGTTGGCTATGATCTAAAACAGCAGATTTCGCTGCTCGATACCGTGCGCTCTAAATACGGAAAGCTGAGCGCCCGCCCTGGCTTCAAATTCGCCTTGGGCTCCCCCCGTCGCCTCCTCCTGCTGCTCGCGGGGGCCGCATTATTGGTCTACTTGGTGCTCTGGCTGCGTCGGAGGGGGTGGCAAGTGGGCAGGGCGCGAACTCCCAAACAACCACTCGCGCGACAGCTCTCGCAGGTGGTTGAGCTGTATGCGGCGCTCGACGCGGCGCTCGTAGCGCAAGGGATTGGTCGCTTTCCAAGTACTCCGCCACTCGGCCATGCGCGTGCCTTGCGGGCGCTTTCGCATCCGTTGGCGTCCGAAGTCTACGAATTGACGGAGATTTACCTAAAAGCGCGCTTCGGCGGTCTCTCCCTCAGCGAGCAGGCGCGGCGAGACTTTTCCCTCCGGGTTAAGCACCTCCGCCAGTTCCGCCCCGAGAAGCAACGAGCCGCCTAGCTCGCACCAGGTCTATCTGGACACCCTGCCTCAGTTCTTCGCTCGCGATGGCTCGTTGCAACGCGATCCAGGAGCTGGGCGCGAGTGCCGCTGCTTTAGACAGCTTCAACCTGGACTGGCGGATACTTCGGGCCACGGCTGTCCGACAGCCGTCCGGACCACGGACGACGCGCAACCTGCTATTGGATGACCGCGCGAGCCCAGGCCAACGCCGAGTGGCAGTTGCTGGCTGAAACCAGGTGCCCATCCTGTTTTCGGTACGGGCCCGCCACGATCACCACTGATCGGCCTTTGCCCAGTACGGCGATCGGTCCAAGGCCCGGTCGCTCACGGCAGCCCCCCTGCTGGCGGACCAGACGTTGGACCTGCTCAGCGCTCAATGAGACGTTAGCTTGTGGAGCTGAAGCCAGCAGCCCGCGTTGCAGAGCCACGCGAGTGCGCGTTGCGGCCTCCGGATCATCGGCCCGGAGGTGCCAAGCTAGTGACCAGACGTCAGCGCTCCGAAACACGGCCAACCGATCCCCAGCCCAATCGCTCGCGCCCTCGCTTGCCTCGGATCTCGTTAGCCATTCCTCAAGCAGGATTCGCACGGATTGTTCGCCCAAGACATCGTGATAAAAAACGGTTTGCGGAGGAGCGCCTGGGGTAGGCACTGGCACTGCAACGGATTCCGGACGCTCGTCACTGAGCCACTTTTCTGGGTGCAACAGCTGCTCGGAGCTTGCCGGGATACGCCGCCACAACTCATTGACTGAAGCCCAGCCACCGCGTCGACGAGCCCAGTGCACCAGCTTGAGGCCGTCCGTATAGGGCGCTAAGAGGCTGCGTTTGATGATATTGGGCACGTCGGTTTCAGGGGAGTTGCCGAGCGAGCTTTCGGCCTGAGCCAACAGCATTTCGTCGGGCAGATCTTCCGCATGCTGCCCCGGCGCCAGCATGCCTTGCAGCATGGCACTGGTGGCGTCTCCCTCGGCCAGGCCGTGCACAGCGCTTTGTTCATCCGTGGCGTCAGAACGCCAGGCTGTGAGGCGTTCTAAATCAAAGTGCTGATCCTGGAGTGCGTGCACCAGCTCGTGGTCCAAAGTCGCTTTGCGATCCTCGGCGCGCAGATCGGAGAGCAAGTGCATCGTCTTGGTCTTGGGATCGTAGAAGCCAGCAAGCTGCTGCGTCATGAGGCGTTCGATTGAGGCGGCATAGTCGAAGTCCGCTGGCACAAGCCCTAGCGCCAAAAGAAACGCAGCATTCCCCGCCATGACCTCGGGGGGCACCTCGCTCGCCAGCTGATCTTTCAGCCAGGCGCGCATCTCCTCGCGGGTTGTTTCCTTGGTTCGGATTGAACCTTTGGGCCGCAACTCTCTCAGCTTCGAAACACCTGAAAACACCCTAAGAACCAGGCTTTGCAGGTCCTCTTTGGCGCTTGGCAACGCTTCAGCGCGCGCAGCCGGGGCGGGTCTTTCGAGCGCGTTGGGTGGCGCGCTCGGCAGTGCGGGCTTCAGCTCCGACCGTGCACACCCAGTCGCCAACACCGCGCCCAGGAGATAGCAGCCAGCCCGCGCGTTCGGCACCCGAACTCAGCTCTCCGCCGCGGCGCGCAGCGCCCGAATCTGGGCCTCTCGATCTAGATGCCCAAAGATGGCGGAGCCCGCTACGAGCACTCGGGCTCCGGCGTTCACCACCAACGGGGCCGTGCGAGCATCAATGCCGCCATCCACCTCAAGCAGAATCGGAAAGCCACTTTCGTCGATCATCTTGCGGATTTTAGCCAATTTATCAAGCATCGCTGGGATGAAGCTTTGCCCACCAAAACCCGGATTAACGCTCATCACCAGTATCAAATCTAGATCCGGTAGCACGTAGCGCAGCACGTCCTCGGGCGTGTGTGGGTTGAGCACCGCGCCCGCACGCTTGCCGAGTGAGCGGATCAGCGACAGCGTTCGCTGCAAGTGCACACATGCCTCCACATGTACGCTCAGGGTATCGGCGCCGGCCTCAGCAAATTCAGCCACGTAGCGTTCAGGCTCCAGCATCATCAGATGCACATCAAGCGGGAGACGCGTCACACGGCGCAAGCTGCGGACGACCGGAATTCCGAGGGTGATGTTTGGCACGAAACGGCCGTCCATCACATCGACATG
>Ga0209181_10013457_pt1 | contig 10236 bp, 7 predicted proteins | sample MAT05_FD_187208 | JGI IMG/M metagenome (GOLD analysis project Ga0209181, IMG submission 187208) | Freshwater microbial communities from Lake Fryxell liftoff mats and glacier meltwater in Antarctica - MAT-05 (SPAdes) (version 2) | ecosystem: Environmental > Aquatic > Freshwater > Ice > Liftoff...
TCGGGCTTCGTCGCCACGTCCGCCGCGGAATGCGTCGCCGCGAACGTCTCGGCGATCTCGGCTGGCGTGAGGAACAGGTCGCGGTGGCCGACGTTCACGAGCGCCGGCAGCGGACCGGCGGCGTGCTTGAGGAAGTTGCCGTGCGACAGCGCCGCGGTCGTGTCGTGGAAGCGGTACACGTCCAGGTGGGCGTCGAGCTGCACGACCAGCGCGTCGGGGCCGAGTTCCTCCAGCACCGGCAGCACGCTCAGGTGGTTGCCGCCGAGCCACAGGAGGAAGTCGCCCGCGTCCAGCGCCTTCCGCGCCAGCTGCCGGCCTCGCTTCCGCCAGCCCTTCACCTGCTCGACCGTCTCGAACGCCGCCTCGCGGACAGTCACGCGGCCGGTCAGCGCCGCGGCCCGGCACGGGCGCGACTCGGCGGCGGTGTCGTCGAGGATTTCGCGGACGGCGTCGCCCAGTAACTGCGCGCCGGAGCCGGTCCCGGCGGAGCCGAACAGGTCGAACGGGAACACGACGGCGACGGACTTCACGCGGCGGCCTCCGGGGAAATGGCTTCGTATCCGGCGGGTGACGGCTGGACAGCCCGGCCGCGACCCGTCACGATAGTACCAGCGCGACCCCCCCGAGGTTCCCCGATGACCGCCACCGCCCCGCCGTCCGCCGAGCGCCGCATCGCCACCCGCCGCCAGCCGGCCATGGGCACGCTGTTCCGCCTCGACACCGACGGCCCGCCCGAGATCGGCCTGATCTGGAACATCTCGCGGAGCGGCGTGAGCATGCTCCGCAACGAACCTCCGGCGGCCGGCGCCCGTATCACCGGCCTGCTCGAAACGATGACCGACGCCCACGCCCTCCGCGTCGGGATGACCGTGATCCACGTCAAGAAGCTGGACACCGGCGACTACTTCGTCGGCGGCCACTTCGACCAGCCGCTGACCGACGACCAGCTGAAGCCGTTCGTGGTGTAACGCCGCGGCCCGCCGCCGGTATCCTCGGGTGCCGCCGACTATCTCCGGCGGCGCTCCCAGGATATCAGTGATGATCGCGCTTCGACGCGGCGCCGACCGGGGCGTCACCCGGGTCGACTGGCTCGACAGCCGGCACTCGTTCTCGTTCGGCGGGTACTCCGACCCCGCCCGCCACCACTACCGTGCCCTGCGGGTGCTCAACGACGACCGCATCGCCCCCGGCGGCGGGTTCGACACGCACGGCCACCGCGACATGGAAATCCTCACCACCGTGCTCGCGGGGGAGCTGGCGCACCGCGACAGCATGGGGAACGGCGAGGTGATCCGCCCCGGCGAGTGGCAGGGGATGACGGCCGGCACCGGCATCCTCCACAGCGAGTTCAACCCGTCCGCGGGCGAGCCGACGCACCTGCTGCAAATCTGGATCGTGCCCGACCGCAAGGGCCACACCCCGGGCTACTGGCAGAAGGCGTTCGCGGGTGCGGCGGGGATGTGGCAGTTGGTGGCGTCGCCGGACGGGGCCGAGGGGTCGCTGTCGATCCACGCCGACGCGCGGGTGTACCAGGCGCGGCTGGCCGGGGAGAGTGTGCGGCACGAACCGGCCGCGGGGCGCGGCGCGTATCTCTACGTGGCGACGGGGGTGGCGACGGCGAACGGACACGCCCTCGCCGCCGGCGACGCCGTGTCAGTGGAGGGGGAGGCGGTCGAGGTGACGGGGAACGGCACGGTGCTGCTGTTCGACGTGGCGTAACGCGAGTCAGAATCGCGCGTGAGCGGGGTCGCGTCAGCGCCCCGTGCGACCCCGCGCCTACAAGCGAAGGGGTCGCACGGGGCGCTGACGCGACCCCGCTCACGCGCGATTACTGTGCCGCCTTGCGCCGCCGCGCCGCCCAGCCGGCGGCGGCCGCCATCCCCGCCAGCCCGGCGACCAGCGTCGACGGCTCGGGCACCCCATTCGGCGGGCAGTCGCTCGGCGGCGGGTAGCAGTGCGGCGGCGGCACCGTCGGGGGCACGATCGACGGCGGCGGCACCACCGGCGGGACGCTCGGCGGCGGCGGCACCGGTGGCACCACCAGGATCGGCGGGGGCGGCGACGGGACCACGACCGGCGGCGGGTTGCTCGGCCACCACGGCGGGAAGAACGCCTGGGCGGCGGACGCGGTGAACGTGAACGACGTGGCCGTCAGCGTTACGGTGGCGGCCACCTTCTTCCAGCCGGCGCGGGGGGCCATGGCCTCCTCCTCCTGGGGCGGTCGCCCCGAACTCGCGGGTTACGCCCCTTCCTTCGGCCGCCCCGCCCGCGCCGCTTGAGCCGTTCGTGCCAACCCCGCCACGCCCCCACCGCCCCCGCCTTGCCCGGTCGGGCGGGTGGTGCGGGTTGCGCAGGCCGACCCGCGAAGAAGGTGAAGCCGGACCGCCGCGGGGAGGTGGGGAACCCCAGCTCGCCGGCCGAAAAGATGACCTGACAAGACGTGTCGCGGGCGGACGGCCCGCGCCGCGGCCCCGGGTTCGCCCCGGTCGGCCGCGGACGTGTCAGGAGGACCGCACACATGCGCCGCGTTCTGCTCGGCGGGCTGGGGCTCGCGCTCGGGATGTTCGCCCGCCCGGCGCTGGCCCAGGACACCCGGCCCGTCGCTTCCCCCGATCCCGTACAGCGGGCCGCCCGCCTCGGCCGCCCGAGCGTCGCCGGGATGCCCGTCGGCGACCCCGGCGTCACCCCCGCGTCGGCCGTGCTCGTTCCCTTCCAGGTACCGCCGCCGAGCGGAAGCACGCCCGTTCCCGCCCCGATGCCCGGCCCGATGGGCGCAGGCGCCCTCAAGACCGGCGGGCCGCCGAGCGTCACGGTCAGCCGCGACCCGCTGCCGACCACCGGCCTTGGGGCGGTGGTCAACCCGGTCGTCGTCGGCCCGGGGGCGCCGTTCGTCGTCGGCCCGGGGGCGCCATTCGTCGTCGGCCCGGGGGGGGCCGTCGTGGTCGGCCCTGACGGCGACTGCGGCCCGATGGGTTGCCCCACGCCGGTCATGGACGCCCCGCTGGTCGCCGGCGGACCGGGTTACCCCGGCTTCGGCCGGCTGTTCGGCCTCGGCCGCGGCAACTCCTGGGTCAGCGCCGAGTACCTGATGTGGTGGACGAAGAGCACGCAGCTGCCGCCGCTGGCCGCGACCGGGATCGTGGACCCGTCCGGCACCGGCGGCATCGCGGCGCAGCAGAACATCCTCGCCGGGTCGTTCGGCGACACGCTCCACAGCGGTGCCCGGTTCGGCATCGGGCATTGGTTCTCCGACGAGCAGCGGCGCGGCGTCGACGCCCGGTTCTTCTTCTTGTTCCAGAACGGGGCCACGTTCACCGCCAACTCGGCGCAGGTCCCGACACTGTTCCTCCCGTTCAACAACGTGAACACGCCGGTCGGGCCGACCGGGAACGTGGTCGCCGCCCCCGGCATCGCCGCCGGCGGCATCTCGGTGGCGCTCGAGAACTCGCTGTGGGGCGCGGAGGTGAATTACCGCCGCTTCCTGATGGGGAACGCCTGCGCCCGGCTCGACGGCCTCGTCGGCTTCCGGTACGCGAACTTCACCGAGACGCTGACCATTAACGAGACCGCGGCGCTGCTGCCGACGGCCCCGTTCACGGGCGCCCCGGGGACGATCAGCGACCGCTTCCGGGCCGAGAACAACTTCTACGGCGGTCAGTTCGGGCTGACCGGCGAGGTGCGCCGTGGCCGCTGGTTCCTCGACGGCCGGGCGACGGTCGCGTTCGGCACCGTCCACCAGACGGGGGAGATCGGCGGCGGGCAGGCGCGGCTGCTGCCGAACGGCACGGTGGGGCAGTACGCCGGCGGGCTGTACGCGCTGCCGGGAGCGAACACCGGCACCTACACGCAGAGCAAGTTCGCGGTGATGCCGGAGGCCGGGTTCAACGTCGGCTACCACATCACGCCGGGCTGGCGGGTGTTCGTGGGGTACAACGTCCTGTACCTGAGCAGCGTGCTCCGGCCGGCGAACATGATCGACACCAACATCGACGCCGCCCGCATCCCGAACTTCGCGGTGCCCGGCAGCCCCGCCGCGCTGCCGTTCGCCCGGCCGCAGCCGCTGCTGACCACCACCGACTTCTTCGCCCAGGGGATCAGCTTCGGGATGCAGTGGACGTGGTGACGTGAGGTGCGACGCACGAAACCCCGGGGACGGCCGTCCCCGGGCTTTTTCGTCTACCCCGGCAGGACGTGGAACAGCACCAGCAGCTTCCGCCCGAACACCAGAGTGCCGACGACCGCGGCCGTCAGGCCGGCGACCAGCACCGCCCCCGCGGCGACGTCCAGGCCGCCGACGATCCGGGTCTTCGATTCCTCGTCGAGCCCGTGGAACAGCGTCTCGATCGCACTGTTCACCAGTTCCGCGGTCATCACCCCGCCGACGCACAGGAGCACGACGCACCACTCGGCCACGTCGAACCCGAGGACGGCGGCGGCGGTGAGGACGAGGGCGGCGAAGAAGAAGTGGACGCTGAAGCTGGAGTGCCCGCGGACGCCGAGCTTCACCCCGCGCGCGGCCTCGCGGAACTTGTCGCGCCACGGCCGGCGGCGCTTGGTTCGCTCCATACACCCCTCCGCGAGCGCATGACACCGGCGAGCCGACCGCCGTGAGGCGGCGGGTGACATGCTTCAGGAACGTCACCCGCCGCCTCACGGCGGTCGGCTCGCCGGGCGCGTCAGCGCTGGTTGCCGCTGCCGATCCCGCCGCCGAGCCGGTTCTGCGCCGAGTACGCCACCAGGTTCGGCACCAGCAGGAACTGCACCCCGAAGTTGTTCACCAGCGCGTTGTACGTCACCCCGAACGTGAACGTCATGTCCGACCCGGTCCGCGTCAGGCTGAACGAGTTCGTCAGCGCCTGCTGCACCCCGAAGTCGTAGCTCACGCTCACGTTCGAGAAGTACCGCCGGCTCAGCTGGTAGCCCACCGAACTGGTCACCGTCTTGCTGTTCAGCGGGTCCGTCTGCCGGTAGCCGAAGTAGAAGCTCGTCCGGTCCGGCCGGTCCAGGCTCGCGCCGACGTTCCAGTAGCGGGCGCCGAGGTCGAACGGGTCCACCCAGCCCGCCGACATCACCGACAGCCGGTCGCCGATGTTCCACACCGAGTCGTACTCGAGGAACGCCCACGGGTTGTCGAAGTTGTCCCGCGCCGGGTTCGGGAAGAACGACGCCCCCAGGTTCAGGCTGAACACGTCCACCGTGTGCTCGAGCCCCGGGTAGCCGCGCTTCGTCTGGAACCGGTTGCGGTTCTCGAGCCGCACTACGTGCAGGTCGTCGAGCGTGTCGGTGCGGTTGTCCACGACGCGGCGGATGGCGTACCGCTGGGCGTCGAACTGCGGCGAGAACGCCAGCGCCTGCCCCGCCTCGCCGGGCAGGAACTGCGGCACGTAGGTGCGGGCGTAGTTGTACGTGTAGTCCGTCACGTCGTCGTTCAGGCGGTCGAGCTGCGGCAGGTTCGTGTACGGCGTGCTCGACCGGGCGTAGTAGTAGTCCACCCCGACGCTCGCCTTGTGGAACAGCCCGCGGACGTTCAGCAGCTCGCTCGACGCCCCCTCGTACAGCCGCGAGAACGGCAGGTTGGCGCGGAGGCCGCCGCCGCCGTAGGCGCGGCCGCGGTCCTCGCCGGTGAGGTCCTGCGTGTAGTACGCCAGGTCGAGGGTGCCGTAGGGGGCCAGCCGCACCGGGCCGAGGTCGAACGGGACGCTGACCTCCTGGTTCAGGTTGAACCGGCCGGTGTCCACGGCCGCCCGGTCGGTCGGCAGCACAGCGAACGGGTTCTGCTGCGACGGCCGCAGCATCGCGTACCCGGCGTTGGCGCGGGCGTTGTAGTTGAGCAAATCCCAGAACGACTCGCCGGTGATCGCGCCGTCGACGCGGGGGAGCCACTGCGTCTGCGTCTGCCAGTTGCGGTCGAGCTTCGGCTGCACGAGCCCCGCGGCCCACATGTTCCGGTAGCGGTGCGTCAGGTACGCGAACGTCTCCTGGTTCGGCCCCAGGTCGAACTCCGCCTTGTAGAACTGTTCGAGGAAGTTCTGGTCGCTCAGGTACGACACCTGGCCCTGGAAGTACGTCTCGGCGCTGAACAGCTCCTGCACGTGCCGCCACTGCGCCCGGCCGCGGAAGTCCGGGTGCGTCGGCTCGACGCCGCGGCCGCCGCCGATGACATCCACCCCCTCGTCGGACAGGCCGTAGAGGTGGACGAACCCGCCGCCGGGCGAGTAGCCGCGCTCCGACGGCGCCAGGGTGTAGTCGTAGTTGGTGCCGGCGGCCGGGCCGCGGTCGCTGAGGTAGTCGAGGTCGAGCCGCCACCGGTGCCCGTCGGGCGGCCGCAGCGCGATCAGCTTGTACACGTCCCAGGTGGTGTACACCTGGGTGCCGAAGATGCGGTCCTGGCCGAGGCCGATGGCGGTCAGCGGGCCGAGCGGGTCGTTCGCGTCCACCCGCAGGTACGGCAGGTAGAACACCGGGATGTCGGCCAGCCGGGTGACGGCGTTCCGCACGGTCAGGATGCGCTCCTGCGCCTCGACCGGGTTGCCGGCGAAGTCGCGGTACGGGATGCCGAAGATGTTGGTCGGCTGCACCACCCGGTCGCGCATCGTGGTCCGCGGGCTGGTGAGCTGCAGGCCGGGGTCCGACGGCAGCTTGCTGGAGAACGTCGAGCCGTCGAGGATTTCCCAGTTCTCGCGGTCGAGCCGGCGGATCTCCTTGCCCGTCAGGTGGACGGCGTCCGGCACCTGCTTGGCGGCCAGCTCCAGGTCGGCGTTCACCGCGACCGCCCGGTGCCGCGGCACGTCGTAGTAGATTTCCTCGGCCCGGAGAGTCTGCCCGACCGAGTCGCCGTTCGGGCTGTACGACACCGTGCGGATGACGACGTTACCGGTGAGGTAGAGTTCGACCTCGCGCTTCGTCTCCGGCCCGGCGTCGAACCCCTCGGCGACGTTGGCGACCTTCGTGCCGGTGACCCAGACGACGGCCGAGTCGGTGGCGAACTCCATCGCCGGCTGGCCGGGGCCGGGGGACACGGACACGATGACGCCACCGGTGAACACGATCCGCTGCGTGTTCGGGTCGAGTTGTTCGCTGCTGATGTTGAACAGGCGGCCGTAGCGGCGGGCGAACTGGAAGCTCCGCCCCGGCGCCCCGGGCAGCGGGATGTTGGCGTTTTCCGGGAGGTTCAGGTCGGGGACGCGGGTGCGCGGCGGGGTGCCGGGCGGCGGCGTGACGGCCGGCGGCAGTTGGTACGCGGTGCGCGGCGGCACGACCGGGACGGGGGCCAGGAGCCCGTCGGTCGGGAGCGGCACGCCCGCCCCCGGCTGCGCCGCGACGGGGAGCCCGCGGACCGCCCCGGGAGGGGCGGCCGGCTGCGCCGCGGCCGGGGCGGCGAGGACCGCCGCGAAACAGAGTGCCAGCCAACGCCTGACCACGGCGCCTCCGAGGTCGCGCGGCCCCCCGGCCGCGGTCGCATCGATGCTGTCGGGAGACGAACGATCGGCGGGGGGTATAAGCGGGGTGGCGGGGCGATTCAAGCCGGGGTGTCGGGGGATGAGCGGGGGCGCAACTTACGCAAAGCGCCGGCGCGGGTGCCACTCCTGAGCCGGCCCCGTCAGGGGTCGGAGCCGTCGGCGCGCGGGACGCTCCGACCCCTGACGGGGCCGGCTCGGAATCGTCACCGCGCCGCCGGTTCCTCGCCCAGCTCGAAGTCCAGCAGCGGCTCGTCCGCCAGCCGGGCCGCGACGCGCACCGTGAACGTGCTGCCGCGGCCGAGCTCGCTGTGCACCGCCACGTCGCCGCCGAGCAGCTTCGCCAGCTCGCGCACGATCGACAGCCCCAGCCCGGTGCCGCCCTGCTCCCGCGTCAGCGGGTTCGCCGTCTGCCGGAACTTCTCGAACACCAGCTCCTGCTCCTCCGGCGCAATACCAACCCCGGTGTCCGCGACAGTCAGCACCAGCTCGGCGCCGTCGGACGCGGCGCGGACCGTCACCCGGCCGCCCTCGGGGGTGAACTTCACCGCGTTCGACAGGAGGTTCGTCAGCACCTGGTGGAGCTTCCCGGCGTCCTGCCGCACCGCCGGCGTGCCCGCCTCCACCTGCACCTTCAGGTCGATGTTCTTCTTCTCCGCCTGCGGCCGGAACATCGCCGCCGCGTGCTCGCACACCGCCAGCACCTCCAGCGGCTCCGGCCGCAGCCGCATCTTCCCGGCCTCGAGCTTCGCCAGCTCCAGCACGTCGTTGATGAGCGCCAGCAGTTGCTTGCCGCCGGTCATGATGTTGCCGGCGTACCGCTGCTGCTTCTCCGTCATGTTGTCCGCGGACAGCAGCACCTCGCTGAACCCGATGATGCTGTTGAGCGGCGTCCGCAGCTCGTGGCTCATGGTTGCGAGGAAGTCGCTCTTGAGCCGGTTGTTGTCGTACAGGGCCATGTTCACCCGCGCCAGCTCGTCCACCTTCCGGTCCAGGTCGGTGATGAGCTTCTTGTTCCGGTCCTGGGTGTTCGTCAGGTTGCGGATCATGCGGTTGAAGGCGTGCGACAGGTCCTCGAACTCGTCGCCGGTTTGAATCTCGCTGCGGATGTTCAGCTCGCCGCCGGCGATGGCTTCGGACACCTCCTTGAGGTGCTTGACCGGCTTCACGATCACGTAGCGGATCATGAGGTAGCTGCCGGCGATGATGAGCAGCGACGTGCCGATGGCGAACGAGATGAGGACCGCCCGGTTGGTGTGGAAGCCTTCTTCGATCTCGCGGGTGGTGAGGCGGATGCGGACGATGCCGATCAACTCGTTCGGCTGGAGGTCGGGGCGGGTGAGTTCGGGGCGGCCCATCTTCTCCGGGTCGCGGTGGCAGCCGACGCACGACGGGGCGGCGCGGAGGGCGGCGTAGTAGTAGTACGCCTTCTCGGCGTCGGCCTCGCGGTCCCACTCGGTGCGGTCCGGCTCGCTCACCTTCGACACGGCCGGCATGTCGTCGGCCTCGGCCCGGTGTTCGGGGTCGCTGGGCGTGAGCGGCACCCGGATCAGCCGCACGTTATAGTCCTTCAGCTGCGCCGGCCAGTGGACCTCGTTCAGCTTGGCGAAGTCGCGCATGGCGTCCTGCTGCTCGGAGCGGACGTGGAGCCGCGCGAGCACCGGCGCGACGAGGGTGCGGCCGGTGGTCTTGAGCTGGTCGTGGGCGAGACCCTCGGTCTGGATGGCGTACACCCAGAAGCTGCCGGTCATGAGGACGAGGACCATCGCCCCGAGGAGCCACCGGCACTTCCGCTCCAGGCTCGTCTCGCCGAGCAGCTTCTTGAACGCGCGGTAGGACATGGTGGGAAGCTCTCAGCTTTCAGCTTTCAGCCAGACGACTTCGAGGGCCGTCCGCGGGGATTCTTCCTGGTTGGCTGACGGCTGACAGCTAACAGCTGACACCGCGGGCAGTAGTGCGAGGACCGGCCGCCGAGGACGACGCGCTCGATCGGCGCCCGGCACGTCACGCACGGTTCGCCGGTGCGGCCGTAGACGCGGTGCGCCGACTGAAATTCCCCCGCGAGACCGGAGCCGCCGACGTAGTCGCGGATCGTGCTGCCGCGGGCGGCGATGGCGGTCGTCAGCACCGCTTCGACGGCGACCCGCAGGGCGTCGCACTCGGCCGGCGTGAGCGAGCTGCCGCGCCGCCCCGGATGAAGGCCGGCGCGGGAGCAGGCTTCGTCCGCGTAGATGTTGCCGACGCCGGCCACGACCGTCTGGTCGAGGAGGATCGCCTTGAGGGTCCGCGCCGACCCGCGGACGGATTCCCGGAACGCGGCCGGGTCGAGGCCGAACGGCTCGGGGCCGAGGCCGGCGTCCGCGAAGAACGCTTCCACGGCTGCGTCGTCGGCGAACCGCGCGACCGAGCCGAAGCGGCGCACGTCGCGGAAGCGGAGTTCAGTCGCGTCGTCGAGGGCGAAGACGAGGTGCAGGTGGTCGGGCGCGGGTTCGGTCGCGGCGACGGCGGTGAACTGGCCGGTCATGCCGAGGTGAACGACGAGGCGGGGTTCGGACGGAGCCGCAGCGCCCGGGTGCGCGGACGGGGCAACCCCTCCCCCCAGCCCCCTCCCCCGGAGGGGGAGGGGGTGCCCGCACAACTCGCCCTCCCGTGACACCGCGGAGGCCGAGACGGCACCCGGCAAGTCGGTCGGTGCGTCCCCCCCCTTCCCTCCTAGGGAAGGGGGGCCGGGGGGGTTAGGTGCCTCCGCACGTCGTCCACCTAACTCCACCACGATCCA
>Ga0209181_10013458_pt1 | contig 10235 bp, 10 predicted proteins | sample MAT05_FD_187208 | JGI IMG/M metagenome (GOLD analysis project Ga0209181, IMG submission 187208) | Freshwater microbial communities from Lake Fryxell liftoff mats and glacier meltwater in Antarctica - MAT-05 (SPAdes) (version 2) | ecosystem: Environmental > Aquatic > Freshwater > Ice > Liftoff...
AAAATCAGTAAGGCAGCGTCCCGGCGACAGGTGGCAGGCCGCAAGGTCAACTTTTTCAGCCCAACCGAACGAGGCCGTAAAGGCTCCTACGTCGCCATCGGGCCATCGTTGGCGTTGGGTGAAATGTTCATCATGTGTGCGACATTCCAGCGTTCGGGCGATATTGAGCGCGTCTCGACAGGGTGGTTTCGGCCGACATGAGGAACTTGGGCGTTAGCCAGATCAGAGTGAGTTAGGCAACTTACCGACGACACAAGACAACCCGGAGTTAGGCTGGTTTTCAAAAATTGGGTATGCCACCCGCGACAAGGCCAATAAGGAATGTTTGTAGGTCCGACTTCTTTGTAGAGATGGCACAAAATTGCGACCTTAGGGGTTAAATTAATAGAGCATGACCGCTAAAGAGATACTCAAGCTGCTTCATGAGGATGGCTGGGTTGACAAAACGCAAAAAGGAAGTCACCTACAATTGATTCATCCTACAAAATCTGGCAAAATTACTGTTGCTATACACAAAGGTGATCTGCCAGTCGGTACGCTCAACTCTATTCTTAAACAAGCCGGTTTGAAATAAGCAGTTACTCACAATATGGAACGGATTCAACTTATTATTGAAGCGGGTGCCGAACAAGGCAATCAGTCAGGTTTCTGGGGCCGTTTGACTTATGAAGATAACCTGATCGTCGATCAAGCCGATACAGTGGAAGCTTTACAACAGAACATGAGACAGCTTCTGCTGGATTTTCATGATGTAGATAATGTGGAGTTTGATTTAGCCTATGACTTGTACGCCTTTTTTGAGCATTATGCGTACTTGAAAATTTCCAAGATTGCCGATTACGCTGGGCTGAACCCGTCCCTACTACGGCATTACAAATCTCAAACAAAGTTTCCATCGACTGAGCAGGTGAAGCGTATTGAAACAGCGGTTCACCGGCTAGCTAACGAACTGAGGCAGGTACATTTGGTAGCTGCTTAAGAGTTTTGCGTAGGCAGGTCACTGGCGATTAAACTCGGCGAGGTCGTCACCGACCCCGCCGGTCTTCAAAACCGTGCTTGACAGTTTCCCATCACACGGCTCCTCAATGAAATGGTGTCTGTCATACACACCTCCCCGCTTTACTATCCAGAGCGGTTTTCGTGTCGTGGCAATGACGATGAAGTAGTTGGAGATTTTTGTACTCGTCCTTACCACCCCTTGAGCGTGGGGTGATGTGGTCAACCTCCATAACGTCTTCACCAGTAAAGAACAGTTTGCAATGCGTGCATCGCCCTTCCTGACGCTTGAGTAGCACAGCTACTCGTTGATTAGTTTGCGGATGCTTCCCCATGCGGGTACCGCACGGGCGGCCCCGTCCAATAGACCCAATCTCCATCATACGGACTCCTCTCCCCCTTCACTTTGACGTGTCGTTTGATCGGTGTGTCAGCATGATGACCCATTTTGTTGACCGATTTTTCGGTGTGCGATGCAAAACGCCAGCCCCCGCCTTTGTTAATGAGCCAATACTTGTTCATTATCCAGTTCGTGGCTTTGTTGGTATGACGTTGCAAGGCCCAACTTCTCAGGGCTATAAATAGCCAGTGGTCAAGTTTGGCGAAGTGGTCTTTGCTAACGGCTGTCGCATAGTAATTCGACCATCCCCGGATAACAGGGTTGAGTTCACCGATTAGCACTTCCTGACTGGATGCTTTGTGAATCTTGAAGAGTCGTTTTAACTTTTGTTGATGTCGTTGCATTCCTGTTTCGCTGGGGGTGATGAGGGTTTTAAAGCCCAGTATTTTCCCTACTGAGTTCGTGCCGCTTTGGTGTCTTCCCACCGGGAATTGTCGAACGGTGAACCCCAGAAAGTCAAAGCCTACACGGTCCGCCGTTGCGGTTCCCGTCGTGTTCGTGAAGGGTGTGAGTAATCTTTGTTTTACTGGCCTTTAGTTCCAGTCCCATGTTTGTCAACCAAGTCCCTATTCGTTTCTGACAGTCTTCGATGACCGATAAGTCTTCATGCAAAATCACAAAGTCGTCCGCATATCGGATAAACTGGACTGCATTGATATGACTCATGGGTTTGTCTTTATGCCAAATTGCTCGTTTGGGATAAGCGGCTCGGATATACTCTTCCATGCCATGCAAGGCCACATTAGCCAACAAGGGTGAAATTACTCCACCTTGTGGGGTGCCTTCGGCTGTAGGGAATAGTGTTTCTCCATCCATACACCCAGCTTTCAACCAGTTTTTGATTAGACGGTTGATCGTTGGGTACGTGTGCAGTTTATCTAGTAGGGCTTGATGATTAATACGGTCGAAGCATTTGGCAATATCAGCATCCAGTACATATTTAGCTGTTTGCCTGATACTGTTATAGATAGCTTCTCTTGCGTCATGGGCGGAGCGTCCGGGTCTAAAGCCGTAGCTATTGGGTTCGACGGGCTTCCCATTCCGGTTCTAACACCTGCTTTGTCAGGGCTTGGAGGGCCCTGTTTTTCATCGTTGGGATACCTAATGGCCGCTTCTCTTTGGAACCAGGCTTGGGTATCCACACTCGACGAGTGGGTTGAACTGGTTGGGTTGGACTCAGTTCAGATACCAGTGTCAAGCGTTCAGGCGGGGAGAGGTCTTTGACCCCGTCTATGCCAGCTGTTTTCTTGCCCTGATTATCCTGCGTGACCTTGCGAACCGCAATACATTTAGCTGACCAAGACCTCATCAGGGTCTTTTGAAGTTGCCTAACCGTCCTTCCGTCACCACGCTGTGAGGCTTTGAATATGCGCTTTTGCAGCTTAAAGACGGTACGTTCCAGCTTGTGCCAGGGTATCGCCTTCCAGTCCATCATCGTATGGTTCATACGTGCTTTAGCCATTTATACTGCTACTCATCCCTATTCAGTCCATTTCATCGTGCCTACGTCAGCATATCTCAGGTGTTATCCTGAGCGTTGGCTTTTTAGGCAATCTCTTCGTTCTGTGGTATGCGGTTGGCACCTGCTCAATTTGCTGAGGGTTGAGAACCACAGTCGTTTATCGCTCCGGCGCCCCGGTTCGTTCCTGACAACCGTATTCGAGTCCGTAGGATGATGCTCTCTGCCGGGTTTAGCGGGTGTGCATACTGGTCTAACCTGTAGCAGCCAGTCCCATATCCTTTACCTTTTGGTTGCAGCCTGTTACTAACCTACCGGTCCGCCGGTGCGGTTAGCTGCTTGCCTGTGACGACAGTTCGGCCACATCCGCTCGGGCGGCCCCGTTCGCTTTCGCTATCCATAGACTCTTGCTCGACGGGGTTCGGACGTTAGGTTCGCCGTTACCGCCTTTCCACCCCGCTTTACGGCGGCCCGACGGGTCGGTTGATGGCCAGTCGCTACCGTAGGGAAGATGCTGTTACCCCTGCACCGGGGAGAGGGACTTTCACCGCAACGGCGGACCGTCCTCACGGTTATCAAGTTGTCAAGGTTCGGTTTTCTCCTTACCTTGCCATCCATCCCTCACCTTCGTGATTTCGGATGAACGAATCGCACACAGGTTGCTCGCCCCGTAGTCGGGCCGACACCCAACCGAACAGGGCCGCAAAGGTTCGTTCCTCACCATCGCGCCCTGCCGGCGTTGAGTGCGGGTCCATAAAGTGTGTAATTGCCAGCGCTCGGGCGACCAGTTGCACGTCTCATGGAGACATGCTTGGGCTTCCATTTTCGGGTTTCGGTTGACAGGGTGAACGTATTCAAGGTTTCCTGTGACTTTGCTACATGGAGACAGGCGTTTACATTCCCATTATTTCAGATTATGGTTTCAAGGCCACTTTTGGAAACGATACCGATGACTTGTTTCTTCGTACTGCTTTACAGGCACTTATCAAGTCACAAACGCCCATCAAATCGGTGCGTTTCGACAAAAACGCCTTTGAGGGCTTGACCATCGACAGCCGGAGCGGTGTGTTTGATTTGTCCTGCACCGACGAAAACGGCGGTCAGTTTATCGTCGAGATGCAGTTGGGCTATACGCCCCACTTCGTACAACGGATGAAATACTACACATTACAGAAGTTTAATACGTTGGTTGAGAAAGGCGATTTTGACTACGCCAACCTGCCCAAAATCTACACCATTGCGCTGTTGGAGAAAAATATCTTGCCCACCAAGCACTTTCACACGGTTTCCAACCTGCGAAGCGAAGATGGCGAAATTATTGATCGCCAAATGACGTTTATTACCGTAGAATTGAGCAAGTTCAAGAAGGAAATCGCTGACATTCAGACTGATTTAGAAAAACTGGTTTATACCATGCAAACCATACATACAGCCGAACCTACGCAATACCCGGCCTTCTGGACAGAAGAGTGGCTGAAACGGGCTATTGATGAGTTGGACACTCGCAAAATGACACCAGAAAAGCGGGCGTACTTTGCCCGTGTGACAGCGGCCAATGCCGAAGCGGTGAAAGCAGAGAAGCAGAAGATTCAGGATGCAAAATTAGAAGTCCAGACGAATGCCGTCCAAAATCTTCTGGGTTTAAAAACCTTAACAGTTGAGCAAATAGCTGTTGCCATTGGTGTTTCAACTGACTTTGTTCTTGACGTTCAACAAAAACTAGCTGGCGACAGGTAGTATATCTCGACAGCCAACGTTTTTGCTTCCAGTTCGGCGCTCTTGGTGACAGGTAGCGCGGCTCATAGTCCAGCGACAGCCCAACCGGCCATGTGTGTAAAGGCTCGTTCCTTGCCATCAGCCCCCTAATGTGCAACATATCGCCTTCCCTGCGTAGGTAGGGTTGAAACCATTGGAGAATCGGATACACATCTCTGCAAGTTAAGCCTGATAAAGGCCCATACCTGTATTTTTCTTAGTTTCGCCTGTTAGTAAAAAAATAGATGAGTGCGTTTTTACCAGCACCGATTATGGCGAAACTTGACAAGCAACAAATCCAGGAAATTGCTGAGCAATTAGACTGTGGCTTTCGGGCCTTTTGCCACAAAACAACCGGAGAGCTTATTTTTATCCTCGATACAGTAACGTTCCCCTCAGCCGATTTAGACGCATTTGAGGAAGAAAATGAGCGTTTAGACGAGAATCGTGATGATTATTTTGAAATTGAAGCGATGGGGTCGAGCAACTCATTTCGGGTCATGGTGGACTTTGCTGAACAACTGACAAATGCGAAAGTACAAGACGCACTTTTTCGAGCACTGAACAAACGAGGGCCATTCAGGGAGTTTAAGTTTGCAATTGATAATTCGGGCGATGTTAGGCAGCAGTGGTTTGATTTCAAGAATCAGCGGTACATTGACTGGATAACCCAACAATTTTGGTAGTTGATTCTTAACTCCTCTCTCTCCGTTTGCAACGCCTTCACCGGGTTGGCCGTGGCGATTTTGACTACCTGGGCGTTTTGGGTCGTCAGGATGGCGGCAGACCCGGTAAACATGGCAATCCCAAACTGCACGACCAGTAGCGTCTGGACCTGGACCTGGATACGGTTGTCGATTGGTGGTTTGAGTACTGACTCTCCAAATTGTTTGCCAGAATCGAAAAACAAACATGGCCTACACCCCTTCAAAAGCTAACCGAATACTGCACTGTGCCCTGTTGTTCGCGGAAGGTTTGCAGGCCCCGGTTCAGCACGGTGGTGGCATTTACAGATAACCGATGCACGGGCGTTACCTGGTAGTCGATTCCCAGACCGGTGCTGATAACGGTCCCTTGGGTGTTAAACTCGGCCAGCACCTCAAGGCTTTTTAAGTAATTGGCTGTCAGCCGCAGACCGAGTTTGTTTTTCAGGAGTTGCTTGCCGATTTCGAGCGATGGGCCATAGAATGTGCTGCTCAGGTCGAGCCCTGTTGTGCGGGTGTATCCGTAGCCCAGGTTCACATCTAAGCTGGTTATCAGGTGCTGAAAGGCGTAGTTGAGGGTGTAGTTCCAGTTTTCGTTGCGGTTCTGATCGGCCGTAAACGGGTTCAGATCTTCCAGTTCCTGGTACGTAGCCGAGCCAGTTATAGTATGAATGGTTGTTTCGCGCGCCCAGAGTTTGAACACGCTGCCCGATAGCGTCCGGTTGTTTTGGGCCACGCGGGCCGTATCGTTGATGGGGCGATAGCCTGCCCGTTGCGCAATGCCATAATTGGAATAAGCCAGATCGAGGGTCAGGTCTTTTTTCGAGGCATAAGACACACTCATTGAACCGATCAGGCGGTCGGTACGGGTTTTTTTCTGGTTCATCAGGTTGTCGTGTTGCCAGCCGATACTACCACGGAGTAGAAGCCGCTTTTTGAACAGTTTGAGGGAGGGTGCCACCGTTAAATTCTCCAGATCCGTCTGGAAATAATACGCTCCCATCGACTTGTAATCGGGCTCGATGCGCTTATACCGAAGTTTCAGATCGGCCCACCGGCCCCGGTAACTGAGCGACGCTTGGATGGCTGTATAAATTTGGGTCGATTCCCGCGCTGTGAACAGATTTTTAAGTTGTCCCAGATACCGAAACCGTTCATCGCGACTGGTAGTCGTTGCCACCGTATCGGTCCGGCTATCACGGGTGTAGGCACTGCCGGCCGCGTCGATTTCGACAAGCAGGTTTTTATTGAGTTGAAACCGTCCGCTCAGGCCCAGGACCACGTTTTCGGCGGGGGCCATCTGGGGTAGGGTATCCGTCCTGATTGAGTTCACATCGTCGGACACTCGGAGTATAATCAGGTCGAGGTAATTGCGGGTGTTGCCCAGGCCAACTTTCGCGCTATAACCCGTCCGGCGAAACGTGGCAACGCGGTCGGGGTCGGCGTAGTTTGCGTCGATAGCCCGGTTAAATTTGCCCACCACAGCCCCTACCCGCAGAAAGCCTGGATTAACTTCGATCCCTGCACCCAGAAACGTGTGGCCTGCCAGCGTGAGGGGCGAAAACACCACGTTGCGGTAACCGGCGTGCAGCGTGAGCCAGTTGCGGAAACGCGGACTAACGCCCACCTGGTTGTACAGCTGGCGATACCGCTGGGTTTCTGAACTCCAGAGCAACCGAACCGGCACCGTCCAGCCCGAACGCGACGTTAGGGTCAAATTTCCGGTCAATCCCCAGGGCATCACCTGCATGTGCGGAGTTTCCAGCCCGCGCAACGAATAGAAGCCTGTTGAAAGCCCAACATCGCCCGTCACCTGTACAGAAGGCGCTTTCTGAGGCAACGAATCCGGTTGGATCGAGGCACCAGAAACGAGGTTGAACTGGGTAGTTAATCCGAAAATGAAGAAGAAAAGCAGAGCTGTTTTCACGGCGTTTTGTAGTTGTAGAGGAACACTACAAAATTGGCCGTTTTAGGGGGCCGGGTTCAATACGAACTTGTTTGTATTTTTGGGTTTTAGCCTACGCGGAAGGGATTGTCAATTTTCCTCCCCGTTGCCCGCTGCTGCCGGGTAAATCGGTGCTCCGTCTGTCTCTTTACCAGTGTTGACATATTCCTGACCGACCATGAAAAAACTCTTCCTTCTCCTTGCTATCTGTCTGGAAATCATCCCGGCAATGGGCCAAGCACCCACCGAAACGTACCCCGACGATTCGGCCTCCATCGAACAGGCGGGCGTACCCAAAGGCGAACTCATCAAGCTGACCTTTAACACATCAAAAATCTTCCCCGGAACCCGGCGCGACTACTGGATTTACGTACCCGCCCAATACCGCCCCGACAAACCCGCCTGCGTCTATGTTAATCAGGATGGCATTCAGTGGAAAGCCCCCACCGTTTTCGATAATTTGATTCACCGCAACGAAATGCCCGTTACCATCGGCGTGTTTGTGATGCCGGGGGTAGTGCGGATCGTTGAGGGAGACCCGACGCATGACCGGCTCAATCGAAGTTTCGAGTATGATGGATTGGGCGATGCGTATGCCCGGTTTATTCTTGACGAACTACTGCCCGAAGTGGAGCGGCAAAAGACGGGCGATGGCCGACCGATTCGACTCTCGAAAAGCGGTAACGACCGGGCCATTGGCGGGTCGAGCAGCGGGGCCGTTTGCGCCTTCACGGCCGCTTGGGAACACCCCGAAGCTTTTTCGCGGGTGTTTAGTGCCATTGGTACCTACGTATCACTACGCGGGGCCGACCGCTACCCGACTCTGATTCGGAAGTACGAACCCAAGCCGATCCGCATTTTTTTGCAGGATGGCACCAACGACCTGAACAACTTCGTGGGCGATTGGTGGAAGGCCAACGAAACGATGGAGCGGGCTTTTGTCTTCGCGGGCTATGAGGTGAATCATGCCTGGGGCGAGGGTGGCCACAATGGCAAACACGGCACCGCTATTTTCCCCGCAGCCATGCGATGGCTTTGGAAAGGCTACCCAAAACCCGTGGCCAATGGCTCCTCTAAAAACCCGTTTCTGGCGGAGATCCTGCTACCCAACGAGGGCTGGGAACTCGTTGGCGAGGCATCCACCTTTACCGAAGGGCCAGCCGCCAACGCCAACGGCGAGGTGTTTTATCACGATGTGCTGGCTGCCAAAACCCTCAAAGTGGGGGCCGATGGCAAGTCGACGGTGGTGAACGAGAAGGCCAACAAAGCATCTGGAACGGCCTTTGGCCCTAACGGATTGCGCTATACCGTGTCGAGCCGCACAAGCCGGGTGTACCGCTACGATAGGTCGGAAAAAGAAACGATACTGGCCGATAGCCTGGCGGGCAACGACCTGATTGTCGCTCCAAACGGCAACGTCTATGTCACCGTACCAGATGGGTCCGACAAGCCCGGCAAAGTGGTGCTGATCCGACCGTCCGGCGAAAAAGTGGTGGTTGATGGGGGCGAAAACACCACCGGCCTAAAACTGCCGAACGGCCTTGCCCTGACCCCCGACCAACAGCAACTTTACGTGGCTGAGTCGGCCTCGCACTGGATCTGGATTTACCAGGTGATGCCCGACGGAACTCTGACCAACAAACAACGGTACGGCTGGCTACACGTACCCGACACGGGTGAAAACGCCTGGCCCGACGGCCTCAAATGCGACCGGGAGGGACGCCTGTACGTGGCCACGCGCCTGGGCATCCAGATTATGGACAAGACGGGTCGCGTCAATGCTATTCTGCCCACCCCCAACGGTTACTCGTCTAACCTGTGCTTTGGGAGCAAGAACTTCGATACGCTGTACGTAACCTGCCGGGATAAGGTCTATCGGCGGAAGGTAAACGCGAAAGGACCGTAAGAAACCTGGGTTTGGTGTACACCACAAAAAAACCATCCGGTGGAGGAGACGCAACTATGCGTCTCTACGCGCTTTGTGTCTCCGTATTTCTGCGTGATGCCATCAGCAACCGGAAAAGTCCGTAGAAAATAAACACCACTGCCAGCCCGAAGGAAAGCCACTTTGCTAATTTGAACACCTCACAGAATACGGCCACCGTCACCGATTGGCTTGGAAAACTGGTGAGTAGTGTTACAATGGTCGCGTTCTCCAGGTAATCGAAAATCAGGCTGGCGAATGGAAGCAATGTGACACGGGCAAAGGGTTTATACGGTTTGTTTCGATACAACAATGTCAGGATAACGGCAAACAGAAAACTGTACACAATTGGATAAGCTACGTCGGCGGTCAGTTCGGTTTGGGCGTAGTAGGCGCGGGCTTCGGGGCCATAATCGGCTACCATCTGTAAAGTTCGGGTGGGGTTGAAACCAACTGTCAGGTCGATGGGGCCAACGGGTTTGCCCGCTAACCGATTCATATTTGTTTCCGCATTTTTGAGCCAGTAGGCCGGGAAACTGATGTAAATGGCCAACAGAAGGAGCAAGGATTTCCCGTTGGCAATGCGGTCGAGGAAATTGATAAGAGTAGTCATGGCTAGTAGGAGGAGTAAGGGAGATAAAGAAGGCAATTGGGTAACTGACGTAACGGGTCAATTACCCAATTACCTCAGTTACCCAATGACAAGCTACTTGATTTCTACTTTGATTCGCCCTCAACGCCTTCGATTTTCAGGTAATAATCGGAGGCTGCTGTGCTACCCCCGCCATTGCTACTCAGAACTGGCTTGGGAATGCAGAAGCATAGTTTCGCCTTGTGTTTTTCGCTGTACACGCAACGCGTTTCGCCGGTGCAGGGCTTGGGGGGCTGAGTGCCGCAGGTAGGGCAACCATCGTCTTCGAACTTAATGACCAGGCCTGTTGGCTTGCGTAGCTCGGCACCACTGATTTCACCAGCGCGGGATACGAATATCAGGGTTGACCCGTCGCGGAGTCGAACTACGTTTCGCCCTTCGCGGATATTAACTGAACCTG
>Ga0209181_10013462_pt1 | contig 10232 bp, 11 predicted proteins | sample MAT05_FD_187208 | JGI IMG/M metagenome (GOLD analysis project Ga0209181, IMG submission 187208) | Freshwater microbial communities from Lake Fryxell liftoff mats and glacier meltwater in Antarctica - MAT-05 (SPAdes) (version 2) | ecosystem: Environmental > Aquatic > Freshwater > Ice > Liftoff...
TGCGGCGAGCCGCCAGTGCGTGGGCGGGCGGCCGCGACCCGAACTGGGGGCGGCGACGCGCTCGACCAGCTCTGCGTTCTCCAACGCTTCGAGGTGCTGCCGGATTGCGGTGTCGGTGAGACCGAATTCAGCTGCCAGCTCAGGGGCGGTGGCGGTGTCGGCACGCTTGAGACGTTCGATGATGCGGCGCTTGGCAGTGGAGAGTTCGCTCGCGACGTCGGACATCCGGGCAGCATACCGACGCACCTTCAGGGGAACCTTTCACCGCTGGTCGGCGCGAAACGCTTCGGCGTTTGACAAAATGCAAACATGACTGTTTCCGCCGGCACTGACCCGATCGCCCACGCCCTCGAGAATCAGTTCGGCTTGGCAGATCGCGTGGTCGATGAGGCGGCACTGGCCAACAGCGTCGGCCGTTTCCGTGATGTCGGCATCACGTTGCCGACGTTCGCTCAGCTTGCCGACCCTTCGACGTTCGATGCGGAAGTCGTCGGCGACGCCGACAAGAACGGCCCCGATGCGCGCAACCTGTGGCGCGTCCACTGGTACAACGACATGGCCGGCAACCGGGTCAGCGTGCCCGATCACATCGTGCTGCCCAGTTCGCTCACCGGCGTGGAGAGCCCCATCATCGTCGTCTTCGGCGACCGCTTTCCGATGATCACCGCGCACAAGGTGCTCGCTGCATATGCGTGTCTCGCGCCGCGAATCGTCACCGGCCAGTTCGACCCCACGCACCACCGGGCCATCTGGCCCTCGACGGGCAACTACGCCCGCGGCGGCATTGCCATCAGTCGCATCATGGCGTCGCGTGGCGTTGCAATCCTGCCGGCGGGCATGAGCCAGGAGCGTTTCGACTGGCTGGACAAGTGGTGCGAGAACCCGAAGGAAGACGTCATCCGCACCGTCGGTACGGAGAGCAACGTCAAGGAGATCTACGACGCCTGCAATGAACTGGCCAAGGACCCGGGCAACTTCGTGCTCAACCAGTTCTGCGAGTTCGGCAACCACCTCGGTCACTTCGAGGTCACCGGCCGCGCACTGGCCCACGCCTTCGAGACCGTGCGCGATGCATCGGGTCGCGATCTACGTTTGGCTGCGTTCACCAGCGCCACTGGTTCGGCGGGCACCATCGCGGCTGGCGACCGCCTCAAGCGCGACTACGGCACCAAGATCGTTGCTGTCGAAGCGCTGGAGTGCCCCACCATGCTGGAGAACGGGTTCGGTGAGCACAACATTCAAGGCATCGGCGACAAGCACATTCCGCTGATTCACAACGTGATGAACAGCGACCTGGTTGCGGCGGTCAGCGACCAGGCCACCGACCAGCTGTACGCAATGTTCAACAGCGAGGACGGCCTTGGCTACCTCGCCGATCGACGTCACGTGCCGCGCCAGGTCCTCGACACGCTGGAGCACTTCGGTCTCTCGGCCATCTGCAACGTGCTCGCTGCCATCAGTACGGCGAAGGTGCTCGGCCTCGGCGCCGACGACGCCATCATCACGGTCGCCACCGACGGCGCCGCGCTGTACCCCAGCGAGTACACCAAGATCACCGCCCGCGACTTCGGTAACGGGTTCACCAACCTCGACGCTGCTCAGGTGTGGGGCGAGCACCTTGCGAACGTGCCCATCGCCAACACGCTCGAGCTCAGCGAGCGTGCGCGCAACCGCATCTTCAACCTCGGGTACTACACGTGGGTCGAGCAGCAGGGCACACCCTTCGAGCTCTTCGAGGCACGTCGCCAGCAATCGTTCTGGCAAGACCTTCGACGATTGTTGCCCGTGTGGGACGAGATGATCACCGAGTTCAACGCCCGCGTCGCGGCCGGCTGACGCCGTCGTGCAGAGGCCGCTCGTCGCCGGCTGGCAGTGTCGTGTCTGCGGCGCGTCGGTCGACATCGCGACGCCCTTCTCGTGGAAGTGCCCCAACGCAACATTGGCTGATCGCCACCACGCTCTGCGGCTCGTTCATGGCTCGGCGCCGCTGCAGTCGAGCGGTCAGTCCAACCCCTTCCTCGCTTACCGGCCGCACCTTGCCTGGGATGGATTTGTTGGCGCTCATGGGCTCACGATTGCGGCGCGCGACGCCATGGTGGGCGAACTGGATTCCCTCGTCGCTGCCGTGGCAGGTACTGGCTTCGTGGAGACGCCGATCGAGCGGGCCGACGAGCTCAGCGATGGGCTCGGCTTCGGTGCCGCGGGCGGGGTGTGGGTGAAGGACGAAACGCGCAACGTGGCTGGCAGCCACAAGGCTCGGCACCTGTTCACGATCCTGCTACACCTGCGAGCGGCCGAGCAGATCGGCCTTGCGCAGTGGTCGCAGCGACCGTCGCTGGCAATCGCATCCTGTGGCAATGCAGCGTTGGCCGCGTCGACCCTCGCGGCCGCCGTCTCGTGGCCCATCCAAGTCTTCGTTCCCCCGTCGGCGAATCTCCACGTGACGAAACGGTTGGCCGAGTTGGGGGCGACGGTGATCGAGTGCCCACGCGTGCCCAGCGACCCTGCCGGCGACCCGTGCGTGCATCGCTTCCGCGAGGCGGTTGCCGCAGGTGCGATTCCGTTCAGCGTGCAGGGCCCCGAGAACGCATGGTGCCTGGACGGTGGCCGGACGCTCGGCTGGGAACTGGCGGACGGCACCGAGTGGAGCAGGCTGTTCGTGCAGGCCGGTGGGGGAGCATTCGCCGCATCCGTCTCCGAAGGTCTGCGCATGGGTGGCACCCGGCCGAAGCTGCATGCGGTACAGACACAAGCGTGTGCTCCGTTGGAGCGGGCATGGGATCGCTCTCGCTCGTTGTCACCTGCAGAACACTGGAGCGAATGCATGTGGCCGTGGGAACACGTCGGCGAGTCGGCTGCCGACGGCATCCTCGATGACGAGACCTACGACTGGCTGCCCGTGGTCGAGGCGATGGCGGCCACTGACGGCAAGCCGGTCGTGGTGACCGAGGCACACGTGCTGGAGGCCAACGAGCTCGGCTGCCGACGGCATTCTCGATGACGAGACCTACGACTGGCTGCCCGTGGTCGAGGCGATGGCGGCCACTGACGGCAAGCCGGTCGTGGTGACCGAGGCACACGTGCTGGAGGCCAACGAGCTCGGCTGCCGCACCACGGGGATCGATGCCAGCCACACCGGGACTGCGGGCCTGGCCGGCCTGCTGGCCATCCGCGACCAGGTCAATCCCGATGAACGAGTCGCGGTGATCTTCAGCGGCATCCGCCGCTGACCGGGCGAAGTGACGCCTCGCATCCGCTACCCGGCTCACACAGCCAGAAGCGCGAGTCAGTTCGGCGGCCGTCGCCGCCGCCGCCACTCAGACCTCGTGGAGGCGGCCATCAGCGACGTCGTAGACGAAGCCTCGGATGTGGTCCTTGTACTGGACGAACGGGCTCTGTTGCAGGCGATTGATGCTCTGCCGAGTGTCGGTGTACGGATCGACGAAGCACTCGAGTGCCCACCACGGCTTGATGCCGACTTCGTGTTCCAGATCGGCCTTGAACTCGGCCTCGTTGATGGCTTGCAGGCCGCAGTTGGTGTGGTGCACCAGGATGATTTCACGCGTGCCCATCTGGCGCTGCGACAGCACGAGCGAACGGATGACATCGTCGGTCACCACGCCGCCGGCGTTGCGGATGATGTGAGCATCGCCGTGGTCCAGTCCGAGCATCTGGAAGATGTCCATTCGGCTGTCCATGCACGTGACGATCGCGAGGTGGCGAGCCGGGCGCAGCGCAAGGTCGTGATCGTGGAACTGCGCCACGTAGCGCTCATTGTGCGAAATCAGTTCGTCGGCGCTCGGCTGGAATGGCTCGTCGGAAATTGTCGTGGCCTTTCGGTGGCCTCTGCCGGGGCGTGAGTGTCCGGCACGCACGACGGTAGCGTGGCCGTCATGACCGACACCACTCATCCCATGGGTCTCGACGGCGGCATGGATCCCCGTCTTGACGTGTTCAACCGCCTGTTGAAGAACAGGGTTGTCATGCTCGGTACCGACGTCAACGACGACATTGCCAACCAGATCTGTGCTCAGTTGTTGTACCTCGAAGGCGAAGACCCCACCGCCGACATCTGGCTGTACATCAACAGCCCCGGTGGTTCGGTCACGGCCGGCATGGCCATCTACGACACCATGCAGTTCGTCGGCTGCGAGGTCGCCACGGTGTGCATGGGTATGGCCGCCAGCATGGGCCAGTTCTTGCTCACCTCCGGCGCCCCCGGCAAGCGTTTCACGCTGCCCAACGCTCGCGTGATGATGCACCAGCCGCTGGCGGGCCTTCGTGGCCAGGCCACCGATATCGCCATCCAGGCCGAGCAGCTGGCCTACACCAAGCGCCGTATGGCGGAGCTGATTGCGCATCACTCGGGTCAGCCGATCGAGAAGATCCAGGCCGACAGCGAGCGCGACCGCTGGTTCACCGCTGAGGAAGCCAAGGCCTACGGCCTGGTCGACTCGGTGATCCTGCGCCGCGGCGAGATCGCCTGACCGAGCGGGCTCAGCCGGTGGTTGCGGTCGTGGTCGACGTCAGCAACGTCGTGGGTGCCGGCGCTGGAGCGACACTGCCGATCAGCGCGCCGCAGCGCTGCTGTGTGTAGGCGATCACTCGGTTGGCGGCGGGCTCGCTCTTACGCGCGGTGTCGGCAACCAACTGCAAGGACGCAGAGTCGTTGGGGTCCACCGTGATGGCTGTCTCCAGGTTGGCGACCATCTTCTCCCACTCGGGCCGCACCGCGAGCGGGGCCGACTCGGAGACGGAACGCCACGAGTCGAGCACCCTCTTGACATCGCCGTCGGTCGTGATGGCGGGTTCGTTGAGGTCGGTCAGATGGTTGCCCACCTGTGTGCAGTAGTTGGCTTCGGTGCGTTGATCAGCGCTGTCGCCGCAGCCGCTGATTGCGCCGAGGGTGAGCGCGGCCAGCAATGCTGCAAGCGTGATGGTGCGTGCCCCATGGCTCCTCATACGACGATTCTCTCAGGTGACCAGCCCTCCGGAGCGGTCACCGTGAAAGAAGGTTGTCATCTGCCGGCTTGCCGATATGGTCGGCTTGTTGCCGTCGGGGAACCGGTTGCCGTTCCCTCCCTCGTTCGTTGGCGTTCAACTGCACCTCGCTGTGGCGAGTGCGCAGCGTGCGCCTCCAGGTTCGTCGGAGGAGACTGCGCATGCTTGCCGCTGTTCGTTCTGCCACGGTGTTCGGCGTCGAAGGACGTCCGGTCACTGTTGAAGTACATGTATCCACGGGCTTGCCCGCCTTCCAGATCGTCGGCCTGCCCGACGAAGCGTGTCGCGAATCTCGCGACCGCGTGCGAGCAGCGGTTCTCTCCAGCGCGCTCGCCTGGCCATCGTGTCGGGTCACCGTCAATCTCGCGCCGTCGAACCAACGCAAAGGCGGCTCGGGGTTGGACCTTGCAATTGCCATTGGCTTTCTGGCTGCGCACGGCCAGGTGCCGGTGTCACAGATCGAAGGTCTTGGATTCGTGGGCGAGTTGGGCCTGGATGGCAGCCTGCGCCAGGTCGCTGGGGTAGCGCCCATGGTGGCGGCAATGGGCGATGTTCGCCCCGTCGTCCCGATCAACAACTATCGCGAGGCATGGTGCGTCTCGGGCGAGGGCGTTCGCGTGGCACGCACGCTTCGCGAGGTGGTCGATGCGCTCAATGCGGAGGCTCCGTGGCCGGTGCTGCCTGATGGCGAATTCGTGGACGACGAGCCGCCACCGCCCGACCTCGCCGACGTTCGTGGTCAGGCGATGGCGCGACTCGGGCTGGAGGTCGCCGCCGCGGGCGGGCATCACATGTTGCTCGTCGGCCCACCTGGGTCTGGAAAGACGATGCTGGCGCAGAGGATGTCGGGTCTACTGCCGATGTTGGCCCCCGAGGTCTCGCTGGAAGCAACGATGGTGCACTCTGCTGCTGGCGTTCGGTTGCCCGCAGGCGGGATGGTGCGGCGGGCGCCGTTCCGGGCACCGCACCACAGCAGCTCGATGGTCGCGCTGGTCGGCGGCGGTAGCACCAGCCTGCGTCCAGGCGAGATCAGCCTGGCGCACGGCGGCGTCCTCTTCCTCGACGAACTCGGCGAGTTTGCGCCCAGTGTCCTCGATGGCTTGCGGCAGCCGCTGGAGGAGGGCGTCATTCGCATCGCTCGGGCCCGCGCGTCGGCAGCACTGCCCGCCAAGTTCCTGCTGATCGCTGCCACCAACCCTTGCCCGTGCGGCGGCGGTACCGGCGCGCCGGGCGACTGCCAGTGCGACGAAGCCGCCCGGCTGCGGTACGTGCGCCGGTTGTCGGGGCCGTTGCTCGACCGATTCGACTTGCGTGTGGGCGTCACCCGCCCCTGCGTCGACGACCTGCTCGCCACGGGAGGTGGCGAACCCACCGCAATCGTCGCAGTGCGGGTGAACGAGGCCCGCCAACGCGCGCTGCAACGCATCGGCATGGTCAACGCCAACATACCCGCCGCCCATCTCGACGCCCTTGCGCCGCTCGACCAAGAAGCTCGCCAGAGCCTGCGCGACCAACTCGAACGAGACCGGCTCACCGGCCGCGGCTACCACCGCATTCGGCGAGTGGCGCGCACCATCACGGATCTGCTCGGTGGTGGCGACCTGGTCCTCGACGAGCACGTACAGCTGGCGCTGAGCATGCGGGTCCGGCTCAGCGTCTCGTCACGCGAGCGTGCCGCATGACAGACCGTCCCGTGGCCGCCAGTGCATTGCCACCCGAGGCGTACGTCGCCTCCCTCGCCGGATTCCGCAACATGAGCCTTCATCGGCTGGGCGCACTGCTCCGTCATCACTCGCCGGAGGACGCGTGGCAGGTGGTGTTGGGCGAGTTGCCGGCCACCGGGCTCGTTGCCAAAGTGCTCGCGGAGACGGGTGTCCGCGCGATGTGGCGGCGGTGCACCCACGAACGACCGCCGGCAGACATCTGGGCGCACTGCCTGGAACTCGGGCTGGTGGTCCTACCGTACGGGCACGAGCGCTATCCGGCCGGCCTGCTGGACGATCCGTTCCCGCCCCCCGTGCTGTTCGTGAGGGGCGATCTCGGCCTGTTGGCGGGTCGCCGCGTCGGCATCGTCGGCACCCGTAACGCAACTGCGGCCGGCCGTGAAGCTGCCCGTTCACTGGGCCTCGGACTGGGCGCTGCCGGGGTGCATGTGGTCAGTGGTCTGGCCAGAGGTATCGACGGCTACGCACACCGCGGTGTGCTGGCGGCACAGGGCGAGGGGCGCCCGATCGGCGTGGTCGCCTCGGGCCTCGACGTGATCTACCCGCGAGAACACCGTGATCTGTGGGAGGCCGCGGGTAACTGTGGTCTGCTGCTCAGCGAGGCACCGCCAGGCGTGCCTCCCGAGCCTCATCGCTTCCCGCTGCGCAATCGCATCGTGGCGGCGCTCTCCGAGGTCTTGGTGGTCGTCGAGTCTCGCGAACGAGGCGGCTCACTCATCACTGCGGCGCAGGCCGTCGAGCGTGATGTCACGGTCATGGCGGTGCCGGGGTCGATCGGCAAGCGTGCCTCGCTGGGCACGAACTCGCTGTTGTGCGATGGGGCGGCGCCGGTGACGGGCGTTGACGATGTGCTCACGGCCCTGTCGCTCCAGCACTCTCGATCAGCGGTGGTTGCCGCCGACCTGCGCGCACGGCCCCGCGGCGAGGACATTGTCGTGTACCGAGAGCTGTCCCACGAACCACGAACGATTGACGGCGTGGCACTGGCTCTGGGCCTCAGCCTGGTCGAGGCGGCGATGAGCCTTGCCAGATTGGAGTCCGCCGGGTGGATTGCAGCAGCTGACGGGTGGTTCGAGTGCGTGGGTTCCCCGTTGCGATGACCTCCACCGAATACCCTGTGCAGCGATGTCCGTTTCTGCCTCACATTCCTCGACAGTTGCCGAGGTGGCTTCCGAGGCGATCATGCGGTGGCAGCTCGACGATTTCGTTGCGTCGCTCACCAGCAGTGCCGCCAACACCGTGTCTGCCTACCGCAGCGATCTGCTCGGCTTCATCGAGTGGGCAGAGACAGTTGGTGTCGCTTCGCCTGCTGACGTCGACCGTGTTGTACTTCGCCGCTACGTGGCGCGACTCACCACTGACGGTCGGGCAAAGCGCAGCGTGGCGCGCAAGGTCTCTTCGTTGCGTCGCTATTTCGGGTACATGCGCCGCAGCGGCGTTCTCGCGATCGACCCCAGCGTCGCGCTCCGGGCCCCGGCGGGCGACAGTCGGCTGCCACGGGTGCTGGACCACGCAGACGTCTCGACACTTCTCGATGGCCCCAGCCCGCAGGACGAGCCGCACTGGCGCCGCCTGCGCGACGACGCTGTCCTGGAGATTCTCTATGGCAGCGGCGTTCGCGTGGGTGAACTGTGCGGGCTCGACCTGGATTCGGTCGATCTGGCCAGCGGTGCCATGTCGGTGTGGGGCAAAGGCTCGAAACAGCGGCGGGTACCGCTCAGCCAGCCTGCGATCGCAGCATTGCGGGCGTGGGCTCCGATTCGCCGCGATGTCGTGGCGGAGGCTGCCGGCGCCGCACTGTTCGGCAACGAACGCGGAGTCAGGCTCACACCGCGCGACGTGCGGCGCATCGTCGACCGGCGTTCACCGCGCCCAACCCACCCGCATGCGTTGCGTCACAGTTTTGCGACGCATCTGCTGGATGGCGGTGCAGACTTGCGCGCCGTGCAAGAACTTCTCGGTCACGCAGATGTGGCCACGACCCAGCGGTACACACACATCAGTAACCATCGCCTCCGCGAGGCCTACGCAGAGGCACACCCCCGAGCATGAGACGCGAACTCGACCTAGAAGACTGCTGGCAGCGTTGGTTCGATCGGCGCGACCCAATCGCGCGCGACCGCATCATCGTCCACTACTCGCCGCTGGTGAAGTTCGTCGCCGGTCGTGTCGGCGCCGGGTTGCCCAACAGCGTGGATTCGGGCGACCTGGTCAGCGCCGGAGTGTTCGGACTCATCGACGCCGTCGAGCGCTTCGACCCGGCGCGCGGCGTGAAGTTCGAGACCTTTGCGGTACCCCGTATTCGTGGTGCGGTGTTCGATGGTCTGCGCTCACTCGACTGGGTGCCGCGCTCGGTGCGCAGCCGAGCCCGCGAAGTGGAGAGCGCATTTCAAGATCTGGAAGGTCGCTTGGGCAGAGCTCCTACCGACGAAGAATTGTCGACGCACCTCAAGCTGTCGCCGGCCGAGTTCCAGAAGTGGTTGGCCGCAATTGCGTCCACAACGGTTGGTCCGCTCGATCGTGCATTGGTCGCGGGCGCCGAGCCGCGAGCACTCACCGGCGACGTGCCCGACTCGCCGGCGGCATTGGTGGAGGAAGGCGAGGTGAAGCGCCTCGTGCGTGTCGAGCTGCGCCGCTTACCGGAGCGAGAGAAGCTGGTTCTGTCGCTGTATTACGACGAGGGTCTCACCCTCGCCGAGATCGGCACCATCCTTGGTGTCACCGAGAGCCGGGTCTCGCAGATTCATACGAAGGCCGTGCTGCACCTGCGTGCTCGCCTCGCCGCCACGGGCGTCGCCTGACCCCGGTGCGGCCCGCGTGATCGCGAGTCTGTTGGTCGCAGCCGTGTTGGCTGTTTGCTATCCGCCTCCCGTCGGGGCGGCTGTCACGGTTCCGTTCGTACAGCCAGCCTGTAGTTACTGCCCAGGTCATCGCGGCCTCGAGTATCAAGTGCGGCCGGGCACGGTTGTCCAGATCGTCGCGCCCGGAGTCGTCACCTTTGCCGACGTGGTCGCGGGTACCCGGTACGTCGTCGTGTTGCAGACCGACGGCCTCAGGAGCACCTACGGAATGCTGCAGACGGCACTGGTGACCAGGGGAGACGTCGTTGTCGCCGGTGAGGCGGTAGGGAACAGCGGACCGCAGTTCTACTTCGGCCTGCGCGACGCTACGAACGATCCCGTCGATCCCACGCCGTTGCTGGGTGTCCGTGTCGGGCGAGCGCGACTGTTGCCGTCGGGTGGTGGCAGCGGCCGTCGGGCACCACCCCCTCGGCTGGCCTGCACAGCCGCCGCTTCCGACGATTTGACTGTCTGAGGGGCGTCGGCCGCCGATAGCCTTCACGAGCGGTTCACCGTTCCGGTGGGCCAGATCACTCGCATGTCCCCTCCCTGCGGTCGCCTCGGCGCCTGGGTTCGTGCGCCGCCAACCGCAGGAGAGGAGCACTCACCATGGCTGTCGTCACGATGCGCCAAATGTTGGAAGCCGGTGTCCACTTCGGGCACCAGA
>Ga0209181_10013470_pt1 | contig 10227 bp, 6 predicted proteins | sample MAT05_FD_187208 | JGI IMG/M metagenome (GOLD analysis project Ga0209181, IMG submission 187208) | Freshwater microbial communities from Lake Fryxell liftoff mats and glacier meltwater in Antarctica - MAT-05 (SPAdes) (version 2) | ecosystem: Environmental > Aquatic > Freshwater > Ice > Liftoff...
AGTGAGGGTTTGATTTATTAGGTCGGGCTCAACATCAGCATGGCATTGTATAATTTGTTTTACCAGCATTCTTTTTTCGTTGTTCCCCTTTGCAGTACTTAAAAACGTTGCAAGCAGGTTGGCTGCCGCTGTTTCAGCTCTGTAAGCAATCATTTTAATGATGTTCATTATCATATTGCTTTCATGTTTGAGCTTGTTGTACCTGTATTGTTGTGGCATTTCATTTAATTTGATGCGTGCTGTGACCTTGGTGCGTTCCGTTTTTAGCTCCTGTACTTTTTGTTGGTGCAGCTTTATTTTTTCGAGCAGCGTGGCTTGCTTTCGTGTAATTGCGGGTATGTTTTCCAGTAGGGTATCAATACTTTGTTCTGCAAGTGCATACTGCTCAGCCTGTAGCCTTTTTCTTTTCTCCACTTCTTTTTTAAGTTTCTGAGTGAGCTTGCGGTAAATGGGGTTGACGACTTCTTTTTCCTCGTCTATGGCTTCCACGCCAAATTCGAGGATTTTGTCAAACCCGATAGCTACCGGGTCAATGTCCATGATGAGATAGCGGAAAAAATTCTCTTGTACCCAGCGCCCGAACATGCGGCCGGCCACCGTGGCCATACGAATGAACAAATTGGTGTTAATGCTGACCTGATGGCCGTCTTCTAAACACTTTCTTACCTCCCTGAAAACAGTATCGCCAGGGGTTATTTTTTCTCGCACAACTGCATGGTTGTTTTTTGGCCCAACACGACAACATCCGTACTTGCAAAGTCTTCTAAAGGCCATTTATCCTTTACGTTTTTGGATAAGTAATAATGGCGATCTGGTAGTTTTTCCAGAGCTTTTTAATGAAGGGAATGTCGTATGCCTCTCTATCGAAAATTAGCGTACAGGCCGGTTGCGGTTGCAGTAGTTGTTCTTCTTTTATAATTGAATAGGCTTGGACTTCGTTTGATAAACCTGGTTGCGGTTGCAGTATTTGTTCTTCTCATATAAAGCCCCGATTTAAATAAATGCAAGGCTTTTTCTCTCGAAGGCACTGTATTTTATATATCAAATGACAAAAAAGTTTCCGACTGCATAATAGGCAACACCAATAAAAGCTCTGCTTCAAAACAGTATTGTAATGTCAATGGAGAAACTATTTAATATTTGTTTAACCCTTTTTAAATAAGCCATTAATTATGCATAACAAAAAAAATATTTTTAATACTTTTTGTATTTTTTTAAAAAGTTTACCTATTTTTAATAAAGTTTAATACTTGAATTGTAAATAAAGGCTTAATGAATAGTAAACTATATATGCAAAAAGGGGAAATAATACGGCACTTATATTTTGAGGGGACACTATCCTGCTTAGAGGCGAGCCTGCTTTCCGGAAAAAGCCTACCAAATGCTACCCGCCTTATAAACGAATTGTTAGACGAAGGGATACTGGTTGAAACAGGATTCGCACATAGCACAGGTGGCCGTCGTCCACAAACTTATTCGCTTGCCCCTGATAACCTGCACGTCATATCAGTAGCTATGGATCAATATGTAACCCGACTTACCTTGATGGATGCTCAAAACAAGTTTTTAAATGGTACCCACGAAATACAATTGACCCTGCCCGCTAACCCGGCTGCAATAACTGAACTTGCCGACCACCTTGCACATTTCATAAAATCGTGTGGCACTCCACGTGATAAAATAGTTGGTATAGGTATAGGCATGCCTGGTTTTATTGATGTGAGTAAAGGTTTAAACCATTCTTTTTTACCCACGCCGCCTGGCGAATCTATAGTATCATTTTTAGAAAAAAAATTAGACATGCCGGTGTTTATAGATAATGACTCAAGCCTGATAGCACTTGCCGAATTCAAATTTGGTGCAGCCAAGGGCTACCCAAACTCCATGGTTGTAAATATAGGTTGGGGTGTAGGCTTAGGTATGATACTGAATGGGGAAATGTACCGAGGAAACAACGGCTTTGCAGGAGAGTTTAGTCATATCCCTATTTTCACTAACAACAAAATGTGTAGTTGCGGCAAAGTTGGCTGTCTCGAAACGGAAACCTCGCTGATGGTAATGGTAAATAAAGCAAAGGAAGGCATCAGTTCGGGTCGTTCTACATCGCTATCGCTGATTGGTATTGAAAAGATGACCCTTAGAGAAGCTGCCTATGCCCTATTTGCCGAGGCATCAAAAGGTGACAGGTTTGTGGTAGAACTGCTAGGCGAAATTGGTTATAATATTGGAAGAGGTATAGCCATCTTGATACACATTTTAAATCCATCAAATATTATATTAAGTGGTCGGGGTTCGGCAGCAGGAAGACTTTGGCTTGCGCCGGTCCAAAAGGCAATTAATGAGCACTGCATACCTCGAATTGCTGAAAAATCTACCGTTGATGTTTCTACTATAGGAAACGAAGCCGAGCTGATAGGTGCTGCTTCCCTTGTAATGGAGAATGTTAAAGATAATATGATATACAAAACTCTAAGAACTAAAAAACTTAAGAAAAAAGAATTTGCTGCATAGCTATTTTTTTATTTACTAATACACAATTAAACATTCACTAAAAACAATTGCAATTATGGAGACACTACGCCGTTTATTATTATTAATCTTTTTTTGCGCTGGAACGCTATTTGTAATGGCACAGCAAAAAAAGACCTATTCCGGCATCGTACGAGACGATGCTGGTAATCCGCTGCAGAGTATTACCGTTCGGGTAAAGGGCACCAATACCTTTGCTACAACCGATGTAAATGGTGCCTATTCGCTGAGCACCTCTAAAACAAACGCCAAATTGGAATTTACTGGCGTAGGCTTTTCTACACAAGAACTCGACTCAGAAACCACTACGAACGTAGCCATGGTGGTAAAAGCCAATGAACTTAACGAAGTCGTAGTAGTAGGCTTTGGCCAAAAGAAAGCCACCCGTAATTTAGCCTATGCTGTTCAGGAGGTAAAGGGAGCGGACTTGGCTCGTGCCGGACAGGTAAACATTATTAACTCGCTGCAAGGAAAGGTTGCAGGTGTAATGATTAACCAGGGTGCTGGTGGCCCGTCTTCAAGTTCTCGTATCCGTATTCGCGGAAATGCTTCACTAGGCAATAACACCATGCCTCTGATGGTTATTGATGGGGTATTGATACAACCAGGCACAAGCGGTGCAGACAGTTGGGGTGGAGGAAGCCGCGACTTTGGTAACCAGATGAAAAACCTCAACCCCGATGACTACGAAAGTTTAACTGTACTAAAAGGTTCGGCTGCAAGTGCATTGTATGGTTCTCAGGCTATCAACGGCGTTATTATTATTACTACCAAAAAAGGTCGTGATAGGCCAGGGTTGGGTGTACAGGTTAACCAAACCAATACTATTGAGCAGGCCTGGCGTTTCCCTGCTTTTCAAAATGAGTTTGGTGCAGGTATAAATCCATTCTTTTCAAAAGGTGCCCAGGGGGAAGACGCATTGTTACTCGACGGTAATACGCAATTCCGCAATTTTGGACCAAGAATGGACGGACGTATCATTACTGATTTTGATGGCGTAAAAAGGCCTTTTGTTGGTAATAATATCAAAGACTTCTATCGTACGGGAAAAATCAATAACACAAATGTTGCCGTGGAAGGAAGTACCGACAAATCATCATTCCGGTTTAGTTATACCAATACCACTAATGAAGCTGTACTGGATAGAAATAAATTCGCAAGAAATAACTTCAATTTGAGAGCATCACAAAAAATTGGCAAATTTATAACTATGGACGCATCGGTTTCATATGCTAATTCCAAAACGGATAATCCAATGGAGATTGGTGGAAACAGCCCTATTTTTCGATTTCTTTTCTTTAATGTAAGAAATCTTCCAATTGACTTTGTGAGGCAAAATTACATTAGCCCAAATGGGGGTTCAAATATTAGTCCACCTTACACCCGTGGTGCTAACATTGGTCCATTGTGGCAGATGTATCAAGTTAATGTTAATCAAAGCGAAAATCAGTTGTTAGCAAATATGGATATCACCGCCAAAATCAGACCATGGCTTACTCTCCTGGTAAGAGGTAATATTAATAGCCTTGACATGCAGTTTGAAAACAAAACGCCAGGAGACGGGGTTAATTTTGGTATAGGACCAAATTTTGCTGGAAGCTACGAAATAATGAAGCAAAATCAAAGAGACCTGCGCATCCAAACATTGCTTACGGCAAACAGGAAGATTGGAGAAAATTTTGACTATAGTATAACTGTAGGTGGTGAAACACAACGTGGTTTGGGTGGTACACAGTTAACCTCAAACAGTAACGGTGGTTTAAGAATTCCAAGAATTTTTACTTTAGCCAATTCCATGCAGGCAGCAACTACTCGACTTGGTGTTGTGCCACAACGTAGACTGGATGCCGTTTATGCCTATGGCGATATCACTTGGAAAAATATGCTCACCTTTACAGGTAGTATAAGAAACGACTGGAGCTCTACACTGTTATATCCTGATGGTAGCGGCGACAATAGCTACCTCTATCCTTCATTAGGTACATCGTGGGCATTTACTGAGTTGCTCGGCAATAAAGCTAAATGGCTGAATTTTGGTAAACTAAGGGTTAGCGCCGGTTGGACGGGATCCGATGTTAGGCCATTCCTTACTACGTTTGGTAATTATGGATTACTTGAAAATTTCATATTGCCTAATGGTACAGCAGTTCCCCGCTATGGATTACCCAATTTTGGTTTAGGCAACCAGCAATTAACACCGGAAAGAACAAAAGAAATTGAAATAGGGGTTGACTTAAGAATGTTTAACAACAGAATCAGGGTAGATGCTGCTTATTATAAAAAAAATACCCTAAATCAAGCCCTTGGTTTGGCAAATCCTTCCGAAACAGGTGCGCCTAGCAGGTTGATAAATGCTGGTAACATTCAAAATCAGGGTATTGAAATTGTTCTTTCAGGTACCGTAGTAAGCAAAAAGGATTTTGAATACACTACTACCATAAACTATAGCCGAAATAGAAACAAGATAATAGCATTGGCACCTGGCGTAGATCAGGTTGAATTGGATTTGGTTTTTGGCAACGATGTTCGTTCAGTGGCAAGGGTTGGTAAAGATTATGGAACCGTAATCTCAAATTATGCTTATGCTACCGGAGCTAACGATGCAAAGCTCCTAAATGCTGATGGCCAGTTTTTGAGAAGAGTATCGGTTGGGCAGGGTTTTAAAGAATTAGGTACTGTAATGGAGCGATTCCTGGCTAGCAATCTACATGAGGTAAGGTATAAAAATTTCAACTTTTTTGCTCAGGTGGACTCCAAAATTGGTGGTTTAATGGCTTCACATACCCACCAATACACTTCTCAAACAGGCGCTTTACAAAGTACTTTAAGAGGTCGTACAAAAGAGTCTGGTGGACTTACGTGGACCGACCCTCAAGGTAATGTAAGAGACGACGGTATGATACCTGATGGTATTTTTCGAGATGGTACAATCATTAATGGGCAAAACGTGGCAGGCATGACTTTTAAAGATGCAGTGGACAAAGGACTTCGGCAGCCTTTGCCAGCCTGGCGCTACTACGAAAACCTGGCAAGCTGGGCTACAGGTATCCGTGAACACTCGGTTTTCGAAAACTCCTGGGTTGTCGTGCGTGAGGTTTCAGTGGGCTATGAGGTTCCCAAATCAGTTGTTAAAAAAATTCGTTTCCAAAAGTTGAGGGTAAGTTTAATAGGCAGAAACCTATTCTATTTATATACCACTACTCCGGATCATATTAATCCGGAAAACATTTGGTCAAGTCGGCCGGGGGCATTTGGTGAATTAGGTGGTTCCCCATGGATTAGGACTTTTGCATTAGCTATTAATGCAGGTTTCTAATACCAAATTATTGAAGAAGATTTAATTATTAATTGAAAATTATTTTTTATGAAGATTTTAAAATTGATTCTTACATCATTGGTAGTCTTGGCAATATCCATTACTGGTTGCAAAAAATCAGATTTTGTGGAAATAAATACAGACCCCAATGTTTTGTACACGATTACACCTGAAGAACATTTTTTAGGCTTGGGCATACAAATTCATAGGCAGGACTTCGAGCAATTTTACGACAATCTCCGCCGGACTATGTTTTGGATGCAGCAAAGTACGCCCCTAGGTGGCAACTCTGCTACTTCGCTGGCCGAGTTTGGAAATACAAACTACAGGTTTGGTGTTTTTTATCCTGGGGTGGGTAGGATTGCCACAGACGTTTCGGTGCTGGCCCAACGCCTGCCGGAAGTGGAAAAAGCCAAAAGACAGCATGTCGTTGCCATGGCTGAAGTACTAAAAATTTACTATGGCTTTTATGTTTCAGACATTAATGGCCACTTAGCGTATAGTGAAGCTTTTATTGCACCCTATGGTGGCACAAACACACCTAAATGGGAAAGTCAGCAGGAATTATTTGGTTTGTGGGATACTCAGCTAAAGCAGTTGGTAACCACCTTGCGCACGGCAACTCCTAACCAGGTTTCATTAGCCAATTTTGACCAATATTATGGTGGCGACGCTATGAGGTGGGCAAAAGCAGCAAATGCATTAAGGCAGCGTATTGCTATGCGCTTAACAAAAAGGGATTTAGCTAAAGCTACCGCTATTTTCAGAGAAACCATTGCTGATGCCGCATTGTTAATGAGCACCCAGGCAGATAGTTGGGTTTACACTGCACATACATCATTTACCCAAGGAGGAAACTGGAATCCGGATGGTTTCCGTGCACCCAAACCTTCTGTCGATTTCATGTGGGGATCTAGTGATCCAAGGCTCAATTACTTTTATGGGCGTAACAACTATTCACAGGCCAACATTAATACCGCCATAACTGCAGGTATTCTTGCTGCTGGTACTATTGAACCAATGCGGAGGCATATAGGTGTTCCGGTAAGCCCTGATGTTTCGCAAGCTGCTCCTTACCCGGCTTGGTTTAGTGGTCGTAGGGTAAATGGTTCATTAACCATGGATACCATGTCATTCATTCAACACCGCTTACATCAGCCAGCATTTGCTGGTGGGGATGGTCAGTCGTTTTTCCCTCTTATTAACTATGCCGATCAGTTGCTAATGCGTGCCGAAATGGCTGCAAGAGGTATAACCACTGAAAATGCACAAAACCTTTACAATTTGGGCGTTCGTTCTTCAATTGAGTTTTACAGTCAACGTGCAGGCTTAGCAAAAGTTGCTGACTACGCTGCCGTTACAGAGGCACAAATTATTAGTTACCTTGAGCATCCGCTGGTAAAGTGGGATAATGTAAAAAGCGCCAATTTGATTGCTTCTCAGGCATTTCTAAATTTTTACAAACAACCTAACGAAGCCTGGGCATTGTTTAAGCGTACTGGTATGCCTAATAAAAACACTGTTTTGGAAAACGAGGATATCGTTTTAAGTGGCACAGTTTATCAAATCCCCCGTCGTGCAATCATTAATATCCCGGCTCCTGCCGACCTTAATAGGGTAAACAGACAGTCATCTATTGATGAAATGATGAAAGATCCTGACTTTGGTGCCGACCCTTCAGTTCCATTTGGACGAATATGGTGGGATAAAAAATAGTTGTGTTTTTGTTATTGATATTTAAAAGACCAGCCGGGTTCTCCGGCTGGATTTTTTTTAACTTTTAAAGTTATATCCTTTCATTTTTGAGCTAACTTGCCTCTATCGCATTCTTACAGGCTTATTCTGTAAAAAGACTCCTAAGCCTTAAGAGCAAATGAAAATTCAGTTTTTTTCAAAGGTTAATTATGAATCAACCAGAACAGAACCTAGTAAATGCGAATCTAGTAACAATCTTTACTGTATTCCTTTTACTGCATACAACATGCTTGTATGCACAAACGGTAAACCCAGTCTTGCTTACGGCGAATTTTACCGAGACAAAAACAAAGATTGCCATACCCCTCTGGAAAAAAGAGCAAGTAAGCGTCTGGATTTTTTTTTCACCTGAATGTCCTATGTGTCAGAACTATGCCCCAATCCTTAAAGTGTTAGCGGAAACCTTTGCTGGAAAAGTGCAGTTTATTGGAATTATACCGGGTATCGCTTATACTCGAAAGGAAATTGAAAGCTATCGGAATACTTATCAAATTAGTTTTCCTTTGGTCGTGGATTCAGCATTTAAGCTATCGAATACGATAATGGCTACAGTAACGCCTGAGGTATTTGTAATAAACAAAAATGGACAACTTGCCTACAGCGGAGCAATTGATAATTGGTTATACGATTTAGGAAAAAAACGCAGGGCACCAACTGAGTATTTTTTAAAAGACGCTTTGGAGGCAGTTATTGCAGGTAAATCAGTAGCAAAGCCAAAAACCACCGCTAAGGGATGCCGGATAAATGATTTTTAAATGAACAAAATGAACACATTAATTCAATCAGCGTTTGGGCTTGTCGGTATTTTTTTTGCAGCAAACACCCATGCACAGTCGCCAACCTTCAATAAGGATGTGGCTCCTATTATACATGCCAAATGTACACCCTGCCACCGACCCAATGAGTCGGCCCCGTTTTATCTAATCAATTTTAAAGAGGTTGCCCGCAGAGCAAGTTTTATAAAAAAAGTGGTAGAATCGGGCTACATGCCCCCCTGGAAAGCCGATAACAACTATGCCCACTACAGCAACGATCGAAGCCTGACGGATACTGAAAAAAAAACGCTCATTGATTGGGTAAATGCTGGTGCACCGAAGGGAACAGGCAACCCGCCAAAAGTAGCAAACATTGAAATCCTTCGTAAACAAACAGCTTACCACCGTATCCCCGACCTTACAATAAGTACTCCAACCGCCTTTAAACTAAAAGGCGATAACTTAGACCGCTTTGTGATGTACCGCATACCCTTCGAACTGAAAGAACCTATAAGTGTGGAGGCTATAGAGTTTATAACATCCAATAAACGGCTCGTACACCACGTAAACTATGCTATACATGCAGTGCCCGATGATATTGACTTAAAAAGCGGACCTGATGTAATAGACCTCTCTACGGACAAACCACAATTGGTAGATGGCTGGAAACCATTGAAAAAAACAATTGATTATTATGGTGGCTGGATACCAGGTGCATCTTATGAAAGTTACCCGCAAGGTATGGGGTGGGTTATGCCAAAGCGGGGTGTGGTAATCCTTACTTTGCACTACACCCCTTCGCCCAAAGATGAAGATTGTGAAGCCGGGATCAACTTATTTTTTACTCAAAAAAGTGTAGATCGGCTGATAAAAGTAATCAGCTTTGGCTCAGGGGGCATAGGCGAAGATCAAATAAAGCCTCCCCTGAAGCTGTTACCCGATCAGGTACGCAGTTTTTCACTTACTTTGTCGAATCCAGGCGAAGATTTTTCGATAATGTATGTATGGCCGCACATGCACCTACTTGGCAAGCAGTTTACCGCTTTTGCCATTACTCCAAAAGGCGATACCTTGAATTTGGTTAATATCCCCGATTGGGATTTTAGGTGGCAAGAAATTTACAGGTTTAAAAAACTGATACCCATACCAAGGCGAAGCCGACTTATACTAAAAGCCACCTACGACAATACAGCCGATAATCCTTTCAACCCTTTTAGTCCCCCAAGAACGATATACAGTTCGGGCAATATGGAAACGACAAATGAAATGCTAACCTTGCTTATGGTGTTTCTGCCCTATAAACCCGGCGATGAAAACCTTGAAATTGTAGTACCCGGAAAAAATTAGCAGGACTAATAACAATTATGTAGGCAGGGTCGATCATAACATATCATTTATCGACGTAATGGACAAAAAATAGACCTTATGTTCAAGTGGACAAAAAAATGGTGGTGTTTATTTTTCTGTTTTTTACCCGATTCGATCGTTGCCCTATTTTTTAAAAAACGGCAGTACCCCTGCTAATTTTATTTTCTCAATAACGTTTATTCCAAGCGCCTTTCCTTCCACCTGCCCATTTTCGATGGCATCCCGAAAATGTATTCCCCCATATAACCGGGAAATGGCAGCCTCTTCCGCAGCCTGGCGAAATGATTGAAATGTTCTGGCAGGTATTTCAAAAATAATTTCCGAATCATCCGTAAATGCAAAATGGTCCCCCAGTAAATAACTCAATACTTCAGCAGCTGCAGTAGAGATAACGCTGTGCCCGCTGGTATACTCCGGAAACGGCGGCGTTTGTAAAATAGGCTGCCATTTCAAATCAATGTACTTATTGATTTAGGTTTCGGGACGTATGCGGTTGCTGCGGTA
>Ga0209181_10013471_pt1 | contig 10227 bp, 7 predicted proteins | sample MAT05_FD_187208 | JGI IMG/M metagenome (GOLD analysis project Ga0209181, IMG submission 187208) | Freshwater microbial communities from Lake Fryxell liftoff mats and glacier meltwater in Antarctica - MAT-05 (SPAdes) (version 2) | ecosystem: Environmental > Aquatic > Freshwater > Ice > Liftoff...
TACATCTATCATTGAAGTGGGCGTGATCTCATTGGCTGCAAAAAATTCAATGATATCCTTTCTGGCTTCGGGTTTTAATAATTTACCTACAATGTAAGCCTGGTCTTCCAGGTCGGGCTGGGAGCCGGTTTCAGCAAAAATTCTCTTTTCTCTTTCTAAAATCGTGAGCCCTAAAAATGCAGCACCTACAAATCCGCTTACACAAAGTAAATCGCCTTTTTGGGCAGTACTTCTTTTTACATATTTATCCGGAGCTACTTCACCAATGGCTGTTATTGAAATTACAAATCCTTTCTGAGAAGAGGTGGTGTCGCCACCCACCAGGTCAACGTCATATTTTTCACAGGCGGCATACACACCTTCGTAAAACTCGTCCATTGCCTCCAGGCTAAAGCGGTTGCTGAAAGCAATACTCAAAGTGATATGAGTAGGGGTGGCATTCATTGCATAAATGTCACTGAGGTTTACAATCACACTTTTATAACCGAGGTGCTTGAGCGGTGTGTACATGAGGTCGAAATGAATGCCCTCCACCAGCATATCGGTTGTAATAACTGTTTGTTTGCCAAAATGATCAATCACTGCTGCATCATCGCCTACGCTTAAAATGGTGGATGCTAATTTGGTTTCATTGTTTTGTGTTAAATGATCAATCAGACCAAATTCACCAAGGGATGATATTTCTGTACGCTCTTCACTCATTTGTTTTATTGTTTTTTACTTTTTGTTTATTGTTTTCGAATCCTTTGCACTCTTTATTAATCCGCAGATCTGCATAAACGAATCCGACATTTTACGCTTGCTTTTGATGGTTGATGATCGCCAGCATTTCATCATGAATTTTTCCGTTTGTAGCCAGCAGTTGAGGCTGATAAACCGAATAATCATTTCCCGCAAAATCAGTTACTTTACCCCCGGCCTCTTCCACCATTAAATAGCCCGCAGCACTATCCCATGCACTTAACTGATGTTCATAAAATCCATCAAACCTTCCGGCTGCCACCCAACAAAGGTCAAGGGCCGCACTTCCAAGTCGCCTAACTGCTACGCCATTCCTGATTAACCATTCAAAAACTACGAGAGGTCCGTTTGGCGTATCCGGGTAGGTGTAGGGAAAGCCTGTTGCGAGGCAGCTTTTTATCACTTCATCCTGGTGGCCCACCGTGATTTTTTTATTGTTCAAGCTGGCACCTTTGCCCTTTTCAGCAAAGAAAAATTCGTTCATCATTGGATTGTACACCGCCCCCATAATGACCTTTCCATTGTGCTCCAGACCAATGCTTACACAACAGATAGGAATTCCATTGGCAAAATTTACGGTACCATCAATAGGGTCAATGATCCATTTATATTCACTGTCCATTATAATTTCGCCAGTTTCTTCGCTTAGTATAAAGTGGCCGGGAAAATCATTTTGAATGACTTCAAAAATTGCCTTCTCAGATGCATGGTCACCTTCCGTAACTGGGTTATTGCTCCCTTTTTTATTGGTAATCTTAAACTCGCCATTAAAAAAACGGTGCAATTCCTTTGCTCCGGCCTCTGTTGCTTTTAACAACGTGTTTTTTATCATTTGGCAAAGATAAGAAGGGATGGGCCGGTAATTATGCCAAAGCATTTCGTTGAGAAGAATTATTCGTTATTTAATTTAAGTTCACACTTTGCCTTATCTGGGTTTAATTAATCAGCCGGACAAACAATAACTATGGTTTACCCCTGCAAAGATGATTTGTAACACATCACCTGTTGACACTTCCCATCATTTGTTCAGGATATCTTAAACCCGCCGCTGCATCTTTCGGAAAAAAAGTGTCAATCTGCGTTGGTTCTTCTTTTGGAAAATGAATATCAATGGCGGCGGCATTTTCCTCCAGGTATCTAATTCGTTTTGTTCCTGGAATGGGAAAAATAAAATCGCCTTGCGCCATTACCCAGGCTAAGGCAAGTTGCGAAGAAGTACATCCTTTTTGAACCGCCAACTCGTCTATTTTTTTAACCAAGGCAAGATTTTTTCCAAAATTTTCGCCTTGAAACCTGGGCGAAAAACGACGGTAATCATCTGGCTCCAAATCATCAAAGGTTTTAAATTGGCCGGTCAAAAATCCACGGCCCAGCGGACTATAAGCCACCAATGCAATTCCCAGTTCTTTGCAGGCGGCCAATACTTCTTGCTCGGGATCTCTTGTCCACAAAGAATATTCGCTTTGTACGGCAGTAATTGGATGCACGGAGTGCGCCTTTCGAAGTGTGGCGGCAGAAACTTCTGACAAACCAATTCCTTTTGTTTTTCCCTGGTTTACAAGAGATGCCATTGCAGCCACAGTCTCCTCAATCGGCGTTTCAGCATCTACCCAATGTAAATAATAAAGGTTGATTACTTCTGTATTCAATCTTTTTAAACTTGCTTCGCAGGCAGATTGCACATATGCCGGCTTACCGCTCAGGCCCCTTAGTTGACGTATTTCCGGATCATGCAATATTCCAAACTATGTAGCCAATGTTATTTCATTCCTGATACCGCTTAAAGGTTTTCCTACCAACGCTTCGTTCAAATAAGGTCCGTAGGCATCTGCAGTATCCCAAAAGTTGATGCCCAATTCAAAAGCACGGTGCAAAGTTTTAATCGATTCCGCATCATTGGTTGTTCCGTAAAACTCACTCATTCCCATACAACCGAGTCCCAGTTGCGAAGCTGTCAATCCCTGCGAACCTAATTTACTTTGTAACATCAAAAAATATTTTATTAAAGTTACAGAGGATACTGTTTAAATTCAACTTCATCAACGTTTTGGTAAAGAGCAGATAGCGATCTTCTAAAGGCAATCTGCAACCAGCAGCGACACTAAACCACCAAGTATAAATTTTTGAAAAGAGAAAACAATTTTGAATAGTGCTATAAAAAATCTTATTTCGCTCTCCAAACCAATTCTGTTTGAAACTTTCTGTTATCATAATAAACTATAACGTAAAATACTTTTTAGAACAATGTCTTTGCTCTGTAATAAAAGCATGCGAAAATATTGAGTCGGAAATATTTGTAATAGACAACAAGTCGACAGATGGCAGCAAGGATTTTTTTAAAGGACAATTCAGCCGGGTTCATTTTATTTGGAATACAGAAAACGGAGGTTTTAGTAAGGCGAATAACCTGGTGCTAGAGCAAGCTACGGGTGAATTCATCTTATTTTTAAATCCCGACACTATTTTACCGGAAGATTGCCTGCAAAAAAGCATTGCTTTTTTTATAGAGATGCACGATGCCGGCGCAATTGGAATAAGGATGATTGATGGCAGCGGAACTTATTTAAAGGAAAGCAAAAGGGGTTTTCCTTCGCCCGTTGTATCCGTGTGTAAACTCAGCGGACTAACAGCTCTATTTCCAAACTCCAGATTATTCGCCCACTATTACCTCGGGCATCTGGATCAACATAAAAATCAGGAAGTAGACGTATTATCTGGCGCATTTATGATGATCCGGAGAACAGTACTTGAGCAAACCGGCAGTTTTGATGAACAATTTTTTATGTATGGAGAAGATATCGACCTTAGTTTCCGCATTCAAAAAGCCGGGTGGAGAAACTATTATTTTGCCGAAAGTACCATCATTCATTTTAAGGGCGAAAGCACTAAAAAAGATAGCCCGGATTATATAAAATTATTTTATGGCGCAATGAGCATTTTTGTAAAAAAACACTACAATATTTTTCAAGCGGGGCTTTATATTTTATTGATCAGGCTGGCAATAAAAATAAAGTTGACTTTTTTTGTGATTAAAAAGCAACTGCAATCGCCTCAACAATTTAACAACAAAAGCGCTGCGAAAGAAAGGTGTTTTATCATTGCAGATGAAAAGGAGTTTAGCATTATTCAATCCATTCTGCAAAAAAATAATATTGAACTGGATGTCATCGGAAGAACTGATTCAATCAATTCTACTGATATTGTTGGAAATATTTCCCAGCTACCAACGCTAATAAACCATCAGGGTGTAAAAGAGTTGATTTTTTCCATCAATACAGTGTCATCAAAGGAAACCATCGCATTAATGGAGCTATTGCCGGCTGGTTTACATTTTAGGTTTCATTTTGCTGAAACAAATTCTATTGTTGGCAGCAACAATAAAGCTTCTTCCGGCAATTGTATTGCGTAAAAAATAAGGATGTAAAAAAGCCATTCCGAAAGGAATGGCTCGCATTTACTAATCCATAAAACCCAATATTTTTAAGAAGCCATATTCTCCGCAATCTTGGCTCTTATCTTTGCTTCAATTTCTTTTGCCATTTCCGGGTTATCACTCAGTAATTGTTTTACTGAATCTCTTCCCTGGCCCAGCTTGTTGGTATCGTAACTAAACCAACTACCGCTTTTTTGAACAATACCCAATTCAACACCCATGTCGATAATTTCGCCTGTTTTTGAAATGCCTTCTCCGAAAACAATATCAAACTCGGCGTGACGAAAGGGTGGAGCAACTTTATTTTTCACCACTTTTACCTTGATGCGGTTACCAATCACTTCATCGCCGTCCTTAATTTGTGCCATCCTGCGAATATCCAATCTAACGGAAGCATAAAACTTGAGTGCATTACCACCAGTAGTTGTTTCGGGGTTACCAAACATTACACCAATTTTTTCTCTCAACTGGTTAATAAATATGCAACAGCAATTGGTTTTAGAAATAGTGGCAGTTAATTTACGAAGTGCCTGGCTCATCAATCTGGCGTGTAAGCCCATTTTACTATCGCCCATTTCACCTTCCAGTTCACTTTTAGGAACCAGCGCCGCAACAGAATCGATCACTACCACATCTACTGCACCTGATAAAATTAAACGATCTGCTATTTCAAGCGCCTGCTCACCGTAATCTGGTTGAGAAATAAGCAAGTTATCAATATCTACTCCCAGCTTTTGTGCATATGCACTATCAAAAGCATGTTCCGCATCTATAAAAGCACACATGCCACCTTTCTTTTGTGATTCTGCTATTACATGTGTGGCAACGGTTGTTTTACCACTACTTTCAGGTCCATAAATTTCAATTACTCTTCCCTTTGGTAAACCGCCAATTCCAAGTGCAACATCCAATCCAAGCGAGCCAGTCGATATAACCTCCTGTTCCACATGGGGTTTGTCGCCCATTATCATTACGGATCCTTTACCAAAATCTTTATCGATTTTGTCCATTGTTAATTTGAGCGCCTTCAATTTTTCTGCGTTACTCATCGTTGTAGTTTTTTTAAGTGATGTATCTGATTTTGCGTTGTAAATGTAAACTGCGGATCAAAGATAATAGCTTTCTTTTATTAACACTAATTAATTTAGTATTTTTTAGTAAAATATTTAGCCAACCTTTTTTTATTCGAAAAACCCCATTCCAAAAATTCGGAACAGGGCAAATTCGAGCGCAAATGATGAAATAGAATCTATATGTTTTATATCCCCACAGATTGGTCGGATGAAAACGGGCTTAAAGTATTTTATTCTTGGGTTAATAGCGATTTTATCGCACCATCTGAACTATACAAATAGACAACACTTTTTTCATTCAAACAATACCACAAAGTGGTACCTTTTGACGCATTCTGTTAAGTCTTATTTGCTATTTAACCATGTTTTATTAAACAAATGTCCTTTTCAGTATTTTCTTGATTTCTTCTCAATTTCCGGTACGTCCCTTTTGGGGCAAGTTTTAGTTTCCGTAAATGGAAACCATAACCTCACGGTTTGAATCGGTTCGTCCTTTTTTCACAAATTATAAAACCGGGTGAAAATATCAAAATAGAGCCTGGTATTTAAGAGGGCGCAATATATGTAAACCGAATGAAAATTGAAGTGAATATGAAGCAGAGCAACTGTAATTACCTGATAAAGCAAACAATTTCTTTTTGAGGTGTTACGCTTAACTTTAGTTGTTAAGCGTTGCAAGGTTGTTTTCCACCGGATGCAGTTCGCTGCACCGGATCACCCACCTGTAACCGATAAAAACTCTATTTGCCGCTATCGCTTATATTTTTAATTATTTCTTTTGAGATTCTTTATCTATAACAGCATGCATTACCGGAGGCAATCCGCATTTCTTAGCAATCTCCGTTTTGTAAAAATCACAGGATCATATCTTACAATAATGAAAATTTTTGTTAGTTTATCCGAATCAGGTGCGATAATGTAATATTTTATGTAAAACATCTGAATAAAAAGCCTACAATGTTCTTAAACAAATGCCTTTGCATGTAATAACAAAATTTCTGATGTATTCCTTTATAAAAATTTGTATTCGCTTTTCTCTAAATTCATCAAATTTCCAATGTTAAATAATTGTTACCCGCCAATAAAAACGATGCTTTTCATTAGTAAAACCTAACCTTTGCAAACTAAAAGATTAACTTATGAATTGGGAAATAATTAGCAACGAACGATCTTCTTTGCTCGAATACCGGTTAATCGATCACAATGATTGCAAAGTCATTATTAAGTACAATCCAAAACACCAGTCAGCAAGGATTAGCTGCGGTGGCCATCACCGTTTATTCTTTTTGGAAAGCGCCGGATCATTAAGCGGCAAGACCTTTTTTAAAAATGAATATGGTATGGAGATTGGCAATTTGGTTCATGATAAATTTCATCCAAAGGAAGGTTCATTGGTGATAGATGCCAAAAAATATCAATACCACTTACAAAACGACCAGTCTCCTGAGCTGGTGATTTTTGAAGGAAATCTAAATAATCAGCTTGCGAATTGCAGTTTACCCGCACAACAAAACGCTTCTCAAATTAATACCACCTCAAATGCTCAAACAGTTAATAACAACTGTTATTTGTTGGGACTTTGCTGGTATTTATTTTTACCACATACAATAGAAAATGTGGTAAAATTTGCCAACGCATAATTTTACTACACACTTTATAAATTATTTTTTAAGCGTAACGCCGGTCTTCGACCGGCGTTGTGTATTTATTTTCTTACCTCGTTTATGTCTAACAATACGCTCGTTCTTCTTCCATTCACATCCGGGTTAATTCCAACAGTCATTAAAAAATCACCCGAATAAATTTTTCCAGCCTCAATTGAAGAACGAACCCCGGGATGTAAATTGATTTCCTTCACCGCATAGGTTTTGGTGGCATCCAGGCCTTTTAACTGAATGGGCTTTGGAGATGCTGACGGCATAAACCGTGTATTGGTAAGGTAATTGAATACTACAGCCCGGCTTTTATCCAGACTTGCAAACATCAATGATGCCATTGGATTTTGGTTTGGATTTACCAATCGGTAAAGATCGCCATGCCAAACGAGATCGCTGAGGGATTGATAGGTTGCCACTGCCTGCTGGCTGAATTGCAGATCTTTTTCGCTCAGTTTATCTACCACAATATCATATCCAAGTTTGCCCATCATTGCCACATCTGTTCTAAACTTGATTGGCAAGTTGCTCCAGTCGGTTACGTGGTTACAACTTGCAATGGCAGGGTAAAAATAGCTGTATTCCCATTGGATAAAAATACGCTCCACCGGATCGGTATTGTCACTTGGCCAATATTCTGTAAAATATTTCAATGCTCCATAATCTACCCGACCACCCCCGCCACTGCACAACATCATTGGTACTTTTGGATATTTTGCACGCAACCGCTCCAGTACTTTATACAAACCTTTTACATAATCCACATACAAGTGTGATTGAGGTAGTCCCATCTTTTGCAGGTATGCTGAATGCGCATTAAATATGACGGCATTACAATCCCATTTTACAAAAGCAAGTGTAGGATTTTTAGTAAACAACGTATCCAACACGCCAAACACAAAGTTTTCCACCTCCGGGTTCGAAAGGTCCAACACCAATTGATTGCGGTAATATTTTTCCTCCCGCTCAGGCTGGCGGATCACCCAATCTTTATGCTTTTCGTATAGTTCACTTTTGGGGTTCACCATTTCTGGTTCAACCCAAATACCAAATTTTACACCTGCCGCAGTTGCTTCTTTTACAAGATAGCCGATGCCATGTGGTAGTTTCTTTACATTCTCCTGCCAATCGCCCAGACCAGCACGATCACCATTTCGTGGATATTTATTTCCAAACCAGCCATCGTCCAATAAAAACATATCTACACCCAGTTTTTGGGCTCCTTTAAAAAGACCAGTCAGCTTATTTTCATCAAAATCAAAATAGGTCGCTTCCCAGTTGTTTAATAAAGTAAGCCTGGAGCCTTCTCCATCAAGCAGGCGGTATTTGGTTGCCCAATGATGCAGATTGCGGCTTGCCTCACCCTTGCCTTTATCGGAAAAGGTATAAATAAAAGCTGGTGTAGTAAATTCCTGTGCCGGTGCCAACAAATATTCTGAAGCATAAGGGTTGATGCCTGCAATCAGCCGGAGGTTTTTAAAAACGTCTACTTCAAAATCAATTTTAAAATTGCCCGACCATGCCAGTTGGCCCAATAAAACCTTTCCTTCATCTTCTGTTGCAGGCTTATCAAAAGACAACATAAATGTAGCCGGTTCCATTAAATTGGCCCGGGTACCCAACTTGGTGTCAATCGATTTTATTCCATGCGTCAAATGTTCATCTTCCGGTTTCATCTCACTTCCCCAGGTGCCGTTGTAATGGGTGAGGTAATAATCATCGGACAGGAAATACAAATTTGCTGAAGCATATTTCTGCATGCGGATCGGCTTCTTTTCGTTATTTTTTATAACACTCCATTGCTCTACCACATTTTCTTTAAAATACGTTTTGTAGTAAAGGGTTACTTCATCTAAATAAATTGGGTCTCTTAATAGCACACTTGAAAGACTAATGTTTTCATCTATCTTATTGGTATGGTTACTTACATACTTTAAATCAAGTGACATATTACCATCTCCATGAGTTATCTGTACAGCGGGCTCCAGCAGGTTTGTACTGCCGGCTGGTGTATAAGCTGAATTAAAGGTTAGGGAATTGTCGCTTATCAAATGAAACTGTTTTGGTATGGCTTCGTATTCTGCTTTATTTGAAAGACGTGCGCCGAAATATACAATACCCAATCTGCCGTCTTTATCGGTTTGTAAAAGCAGTGTATTTTTTTGAGTCTCAATAGGAATGGTGACAATTGATTGCGCAAAAGATTGATAAAAGATAGTAAAAATTAAAAACCCGGTGAGTATAAACGCTCTTCCTATAGGAGTGTATCGTTGAAGCGGTGAAACGAAGTGACCATTGGAATGATGAGGTGCAGGTTCTATTGAGTAAGTGCAGATAGAGAAAACAAAATTTATTTGTTCCGTCAATTTTTTATTAGCAGGCATAATTTATTTTTTTGAATTTTATTTTTATTGTAGGTGGTAATATCAAACATAAAACACTTGTAACTGTAAGAATAATTACCCAGCGGATGAACGTTTATCCGTAAACCGGCATTTTTGTAACGTTCATCAAATTGAACCCCTATTTTTGGTATTTTAAATCAGCAAAACCCAGGTTGTTCTGCGCTTTGTGCGGCACCTAATTGAGAGGTTCTCTTATCATCAAAGTTTGTCGTTAGATTATTTTACGCTAAATATTTCTTGCAAACAATAATAGGAGCTAATTACAAATTATCAGTTTATTTATCATTTTGAATTATTGAAATAAAAAATAACAACAAAGAGACAATTGAATTTCGTTTTTTAAATTTACTATTAGACTGTTTTTCTTTTCCTAAAATAAATAAAACCTACGAATAAAGTAACAAACCCTATGAATAGATAAATAAATAAATGACTGGATTTTTTTTCAGGAATTTCTGTTATCGTCATCAGTTGATTGATTGCAATATTGGTGATTGTTTGTTTGTTTCCACCTGTCCAGTAAATGGTGATTTTATCTATTTTAATTGCATTGCCTAAACCAACATGTGCCGTCATGGAACTCTGTGAAAAAATGCTGGAGGCGCCCCCATCAATTTCACGGATCATTTTCCTTCCACCTGCTTCTACTTCAATTTTAGATCCTATCCCATGGCTTTCTGCATCTACACCTTTTAGGATAATTTTTATCCAGTTACCCCTTGTAGAATCATTCCGGAAAAGTTTTGTAACAGAAGGCACCGGGTAATCAGCTACAACAGGTTCCTGGTTCACTACCAGTAAATCGAGGTCACCATCATTGTCGTAATCAAACACCACCGAACCACGGCTAATGCCATAATCTGCCAAGCCAATTGCACGGGCGTGATCTTCAAATTTGCCACCAATATTTTCGAAATAAA
>Ga0209181_10013473_pt1 | contig 10227 bp, 9 predicted proteins | sample MAT05_FD_187208 | JGI IMG/M metagenome (GOLD analysis project Ga0209181, IMG submission 187208) | Freshwater microbial communities from Lake Fryxell liftoff mats and glacier meltwater in Antarctica - MAT-05 (SPAdes) (version 2) | ecosystem: Environmental > Aquatic > Freshwater > Ice > Liftoff...
GGATGCCTTTCAGACCATGGCAAACGAACAATCGAAAGTCCTCTTCAAGCGACTGTACGTTCGCACAAGTCTAGATCCTGAACAGGAAAAACTACGAATTCCATGATGGCGGCGGTTTAGCCGCTCGTAGGGGGGATTGTGTGACTCACGCGGGAGAGGATCGTTCCCTTCGACGACCTCGAGGAGTGCCTTCTCTTCGCCGAACAGGTACTCTTCCGGCTTCCGGCCCCTCGACGACGTGAATCACCCGATCTTCGAACAGGCCCGCCGAGGTCATCTCCACGATCGCGGCGCGCAGCCGCGCCAGCTCGACCGCAAACGACGCCTTCAAGGCGATGTAGCGCTCGCTCGCGCCGATGACGTCGGCCGCGATGAGCATGCCTTCGAGGGTGGCGTACGGGCTCCGGCGCAGGAGGAATCGGTCCTTGAACGTGCCGGGCTCGCCCTCGGCCGCATTGCAGACCACATAGCGTGTCTCGCACGGGTGATCCGCGATCGTGCGCCACTTGACGGCGGTGGGAAAGCCCGCGCCCCCGCGCCCGCGGAGGCCCGATCGCGCGAGCTCGGCCAGCACGGCGTCGCCCCCCAGCTCGCGCGCGCGCAGCACGGCGCTCGGGCCGGTCTCGGCGAGGTAGTCGGCGTAGGTGGCGAACGGCGCGTCCGGGATCAGGTAGTGCGGTTTCATGGCGCGCTCAGCTAACCACGTGATCACCCACCCGCGCATCCACGATCGTCGTCGTGCAAACCAGTCTCCAGGAACTCTTCGATCCGAGCGGCTACCCGGGTGGCGCGAAATTGACCTCGTTTCGGGAAATTGTGCCATGGGGATGGCGTGCGAAGAGGTCGAGGGAGCGACGGATCCGGCTTGCTTCAAGCCGCTCGCGCTCCACGGCCACGTCTTCGGCGCGCTCGACGGCAAGCCCATCGTCGGCGCGCGTGTCGTCGCGAGTGACGCCGATGGAGCGGCCGTCTCGACAGTGGCAATCTCCGCGGCCGACGGCGCCTACGTGCTCACGGTCCCTTCCAGGCGCAACGCCGAGGGCGTACCCATTCAGGTCTCGTACTCGCTCCGCGCCGACGCAGCGGGCTTCCTCACCTTCCCTCTCGCCCCCCGCGTCGCCCTTCCGATCGACGTCAGCACGGCCGTCGGCGATCCGCCGGTCGTCAAATCGGCGGCGACCGAGATCGCGCTCATCCCGCTCGCCGACGCCACCGGGCTCGGCGCGGTCGCGGGGACGGTCCTCGCGGACCACCCGGGCGGCGCGCTCGTGGTCGCCGGCGGGTCCACCGGAATCGCAGATTTCGCCGGCAAATAAGGCGTCTTCGTCTACAAGTGATCACCGCTCGCGTTTCGCGAGCATGGACAGCACGGCGTGGATGGCGAGAAGATAGGCGTTTGCCGCGTCTTGCTTGTGCTCGAGGCGGCGAACGATCTCCCGGTACATTGCGACGCGCTGGGCGCGCGTGCCGAACTCGGGGTGGTGGGTGCCCGGCTGCTCGCGGACGGCCTGGAACCAGAAGCGGGTCTCGCGGCGATAGACGCTGTTTTCGCCGATGTCGGCGACCATGATCCAGAACTCTTCCTCGAAGTCGCGCAGGGGGAGCGCGCCTGATTCGTGACGATCGACGACGGCGCCGAGCGCCTCGACGTGCGAGGCGCGAACGCGCGGCTCGGCGAGCACCAGGAGCGGGTGAGCGCCGAGGAGCTGCCGCTCGAAGAGGTCAATCAACAGCGCCTTGCGCGAAGGGCTCCACCGCATCGCCAGGAGCGCGACGTCGGGGTGCGATGACTCTGCTGGATCGCACACCAGGGTCGCCCCCCCCTGGCGCACGCGGACCAGCCCGAGCTCGGCGAGGCGGTGCGTCGCGCTGCGAACGATGATGCGGGAGACCTGGAAGCGCTCGGCGAGATCGCGCTCGGGCGGGAGGGGACTTCCCGGCGCGAGATCCCCGGTGACGATCAGCCCCGCGAGCCGCTCGAAGATCGCGTCGGCGACGTGCGCGCGCGGGACGGGCTCGCGGAGGGGTGCAAGCTTTGCCGTCACGGGGAGGCGCAGATTGCGCTCTGACACGCCACGGCTTCATCGAGGCACTTCGAGGTGGCGCACGAGGTGCATTCGGCGCTGCTCGCGCCCTTCGTCTGGCAGATCTCGCCGCAGGCGGGGCCGACGCAGCGACCGAAGCGCATCATCGGCTCGGCGGCGGTGGGGCAGATGGCGTCGAGGCACGTGGCGCGACATTCGAGGTCGTCGGCGGCGCAGCCCCCAGCGCACTTGAGCGTATCGAGGCACGAGGCAGTCCCGCTGGTCTTCGCCGCGCCGTTCCAGCAGAGCTCCGTGGCGGAGTCGAGCTTGGGGTAATACATCCCGACGAACATGCACATCTCGTCCTTCTGGGCGCTGGGGCCGGCGAGGTAGCGCTGGTCGTCCGCGTTCTGGTACGAGCACGAATAGCTGATCGACGATCCCTTGGCGACCTTCGCCGACGCGTCGCCCGGCGAAAAGGCGTGCGGGACCGGGTCCGACCACATCTTGGAGGTGTAGAGCGACCCCTCGGGCTGCCCCTCGAGGTGCGCCTCGAACGACGCGCCGCGCTTGTGCATGTGCGAGGCCGCGAAGAGGAGATTGACGTCGTCCGGGACCGGGCACGAGAGCTGCGCCGTCGAGGTGCCATGGGGCGGGACGTTGATGATCGGGTTGAAGAAGAAGAGCACCCCCGCCTCGGTCGGCACGGTGTCGGCGGGCGAGGTGTGAAACGTGAAATCCACCTTCGCGTCGAGGTCGGCCTGCGTGGCGTTGAGATAGTGGACCTGGACGAGCAGCACCTCGCCCGGCGTGAAGCGCTGGGACACGCCCTCGGGCAAGGTGAGGTCGCCCGTCGGGGACTGGGCCGCATAGGCCACGCCGCTCACGGTCGACATCCACTCGGTGTCGTCGCACGACACGAGGTCCCCGCCGCCGGCGGGGACCTCCTTCATCGAGGTGCGGTAGACGAGGAAATGGTGGCTGCCCTCGGTGTACGTGTGATCCGAGCGCGTCACCGCGAGCTCGCCGCGGTCCTTGGGGAGGGCGATGAACTTGCACAGCTGCACCTCGCTCCCCGGCTTGACCATGGTCTCGACGTGAAACGCGATGGCGTCGAGATCCGGCGCGGTGCCGGTCGTGGTGCCGCCGGTGGTCTCGGTGGAGCTGCAGCCGGCGCTGACGAGGGCGAGGGCACAGAGGGAGGAAGCGAGCGTGGATCGGGGCGTCGGGGTGTTCATGGTAAGCATGGTCACATGGTAACCAAGTTTTATCAACCGCATTTTTGCCGGTATTCCCGGTGCTCGGGACGGCGGGGGGGGGCCGGGGGCATGCGACCGCGATCCGGATCGAGCGAAGTTGGCCCTCGCGTCAGGGGCTTCCTATCAAGGCTGCGTGCGCCCTCTCCGCCTCGCCCTCACCGCCGCCCTCGCCTCGGCGCTCGTCCTCGCGACGAGCCTCGCCGCGGCGAGCCCGGTCGATCTCCGCGCTGTACGCGTCACCGACGAGGCCGCGTTTGGACGCGTCGGTGGGGCCGAGGTCAAGCTCACGCTCGATCCCGATCTCCAGCGCGCCGCGACGCGAATCCTCACGAACTCCAGCGCGCACGAGGGCGCCATCGTCGCCTCCGACGTGCGCACGGGGCGGATCCTGGCCTGGGTCACGCGGCGATCGTGACTACGTCGTGGCCCCCTTCGCGCCGAGCGCGAGCCTGTTCAAGATCGTCACCGCCACGGCGCTCCTCGACAGTGGACGCGTGAGCCCGGGCACGCGCGAGTGCTACGAAGGCGGCGAGCACGCCATCGTCGCCGAGGATCTCGAGCGCCGCGGCATGTCGTGCACCACCCTCGGCGAAGCGCTGGGCAACAGCGTCAACCTCGTGTTCGCGCGGCTCGCGAAGAAGCACCTCGCGCCGCCGGAGATCCGCCGAAAGGCCGCGGATCTCGGCTTCTCCGGCGAGGTCCCGATCGACGTCAGCGTCGCCCCGAGCGAGCTCAGCATCCCCGAGGATCCCTTCGGCATGGCGCGCGCTTCGCGATGCAGACCATCGCCAACGACGGCGAGCGCGTGCGGCTGTCGATCCTCGATCACGGCGGCTCGGGGGTGATCGACAGATCGAGACGAAAAGTTTTTCGGCGACGGTTCTTGCTTGCGGATCTACTGGAGATCGGAAAGGATCGGGGATCTTGCGATCGAGGTGAGCGCCGCCCGCCTCCGTGTTGCCGCTCAAGCTGACTGATGGCACTCAGCTCAGCCTGGCTGATGGCCATCGCGGAGCGTGCGCGGACGGCGTCGCGGTCGAGATGGCCATCGTGGAGCGTGCGCGTCACGCGTCACGGCAGGATGGCCATCGCTCGGGGACGAGGACGCCGACGGCGAGATAGAAGCGTAATCGCATCGGAGGCGAAGAGCTCCCGGTCACAGCCCACGCGACGGAGTCGCATACGGATGTACTCGGCCGTGTCGTCGCAGGTCATCGGCCCGATCGCCAGGCGCCGATGGATGCGCGAGAACAAGGCACGGTTCTTTCGCAGCTCGAGCCGGTCCAGGAGCTCGGGCGTGCCCACGAGGATCAGCGACAGCAGCGCGCGACTGTCCCATTCGTAGTTCAACAGGATATGCAGGTGGTCGAGCATGTCTTGATGAAGCAGGTGGGCCTCGTCGAGCAGGAAGACCGGATGGATGCGCTCACGGCCGAGGTTCTCGACATGGAGGCTCACGGCGTAGAAGACGGCGGCGGCCGTCGCGGCGGGGTTCAGGCCGAGAGCCAGGCAGAGCTGGCGATAGAAGTCACGCCGACCGAGCGTGGCATTGTGGCAGTAGGTCAGGCGGAAGCCGGCCTGAGGCAGGCAATGGCGCACCGCGCGCAGCACGCACGTCTTCCCGACGCCGGGCTCGCCGCACAGGAGCACCTGGGAGTGCTCTTGTACGGCCTCGCAGATCTCGTCGACGACAGCCTGCTTTGAAGGGGGCAACCACAGCTCCTTGTCGGCGATCTCCTTCGGAAACGCGGCGTCGGAGAACTGGAAGAAGCGGATATACGATTATACGTTCGAGAGAGGGCGCTACCACCAGTGAGTCGTAAATTGGAGATGCGTCCGACATGTCTTTTATCTCGGGGCTGTGCTGTACGAGCCAGTCGTACATCAGATGGCGAACACCGGTCACCGCATTGGTTTTCAATATACCGGCCGGTGCAAGCGCGACTTGCGGCAAGATCGAGGCTCCGCAAGCAACACCGTCGGGGAGCGCTGTCGCGCAGAAGGGATCCAGCACTTGACACAGGCAGTCTGGAGTGAGGGCATAGCCCGCAGGGAATACCGTCATTCCGAGTGACATCGAGTCAAAAACGTCCTTGTCGATGACCTGGGCAACAGCAAGCTGGGACGTTCCCCACTTCCCTTGCTGGCTCATGCTCGCGCTGCGATCCAGCACGAACAGCATCGCCGCTGACGCCTGCTTCGCCGCCGCGCTGAACATCGCGCAGCTCCCCCCGTCACCTCCGCCGCCGGCCCCGGGACCAACCCCCGTCGTGAAGCTGCCTCCTTCTCCTCCGCTGCTGGCGCTGCTCGTCCCTGCGCCGGCCCCGCCCGTACCCGACGGTTGGGAGCTGGCCGCGGAGCACCCGAGGCCCAGACCGATCGCCAGAGAGAGAGAGTGAGAAACCAAGTCCACCGTGCCAGAGCCGCATTTGTGCCTCCTGCCTCCGAAAAGACGCCCGCAACGTAGCCGTATCGTAGAGGCCGGCCGGCGTGATTTGCATTGAAAATGCGGAGACGGTGACAAGCCCGCGTCGGCGTGGGGACGAAGGCCCGACGCGTGAGTCACCGCGCAACACTTGTGCGTGGAGGCACATCCTAGAGGTATGGCGTCCATCCCCACCGTCGGGCGGGCGCGGATGGAACTGCGGTTCCTGGGACCGCTCCACGAGCTCGTTGCCGCCGGGCTCCATCGGCCTTCATTCGAAGCCCTGTGCCGCGGGGAAGCGGTGATTCGGGATACGACGATCGATCGGGCCTACCTCCTCAAGGTGCTCGACGAAGAGGTGACACGACCGTTCGGGCAGCCGCTCCGACCCATCCTCGAGCTCGTGCTCAACGGGGCAGACGCCGGCGCGGCGCTCCAGCGGCGCGAGCCGCTGCGCTCCGATCCTGCGTGCCGGGTCATCGACGTCGAGGTCGAAGACGCCGAGGTCACCGTCATCGATCGCGGCGAAGGGATGAACATCGCCACGATCCTCTCTCGCTTGCTCGTGCCCTTCGCCACGGACCGCCTGGCCGGCGTCGACATCGGACGCTTCGGGGTCGGGTTCTTCTCCGTGCTCGGCTTCGGCATCGCCGATCCGGCGAGCTTCGCGCTCCACGTGGAGACGGGCGACGGGATCGAGGGCTGGTCGATCCGCGTCGTCGCCGGCGGGCGCAGCGCCGGATCGCTGATCATCTCGCTGCGCGCGATCTCGGCGCGGCAGGGAACGCGCGTGAAGATCGGATCCGCGCTCCTCGACGCGACCTCGGTGCGCGCCTACCTCCGCGACGCGCTCCACTTCTTCCCGCTCGAGCGGGCGATCCTCCGCGTCGACGGCCTCGCGACCAACGACGGCGCGATGATCTCCGGCGGAACGCTCTTCGAAGATCTCGTCGATCCGCCCGAGGGGACGCGCTTCGATCCGTCGTTCCTCGGGCGCTTTCACCTCGGCGGGCGCGCTCTCGTCCCCGGCATCACCGCGGCGACGTACCACGCGGGCGTGAAGGTCGAGCCGTGCTTCGCCATCGGCGAGCTCGCGCTCGTCGACTTCCCCGGCGCGGTGGAGCTGACCGAAGGGCGCGACGCGCTCAAGCCGGGCCCGGCGTTCGCGGCGGTGGTCGCGGCGTTTCATCGACGCTTGATCCACCTCGGCCTCGGGGCAGCGAAGGCGAGGCGCCCGCGGATCGCCGAGCTCGCCGCGCAGATCAGCGCGCTCATGCTCCAGTCGAGCGCATGGGAGACGGTGGCGCCGGAGATGGCGCAGGCGCTGCTCGGCGAAGGGTGTCACCTCGTGTGCCCGGATCGCGTCGAGGCGCTGCTCGGCTTCCTCGGGCCCGACGTGGGCACGCGCCTCTTCGTCCCCGAGAGCTTCTGGGCCGAGCGCGAGTGGCACGCGTTCCTGCCCGGCGAGCGCGAGCTGCTGGAGGACGAGCTCACGATCGGGCCGGTGGAGACACTGGCCGGGCTCGCGCGACGCCGGCCGGATCTCACCGGGCTCAGCGTGCTCCTCGCGCGCCTCGAGCGGCCCGGCGATCAGGCCGTCGCGCTCGCGCAGGGCCGGCTCCGCGCCGCGGGATCGCTGCCCTGCCTGGGCACGCGGCGCGCCGTGCTCGTCCGCGCTGACTCGCCCTCGGTGCAAGCGCCGCGGAGCTGGGCCGACGTGTACGCCCTGCGGATCGCCTTCGATCGCGCGATGGGGACGCCGGAGCCCGACGTGGAGCGGGACCTCATCGTCGCCGCGCCGATCCGCACGGTGGGTCCGATCACGGCGGGGACGACGGGGACCGGAGGGACACGCTCATGATCCGCACCGCGGCCGGCCTGCTCTCGGAGCTCGTGCTCGTTCGCCTTCACGGGCGCGCGTCGGAGTACGTCGCCGCCGACGCCGCGGTGCGCCCGGCGATCATCGCCGCGTGCCGGCAGGAGGCGACGGTCGGCGATCTCCCCGAGCGCATCCTCTCGCGGACGATCTACGCGCAGGCGGCGTCGCGCGCGGCGCCGCTCCGCGAGCTGATCCAGAACGCGCTCGACGCCTCGGCGCGCGGCGCGCGGATCGACGTGCGGTCCGCGGGCGCGGGCGCGATCGGCGAGGGCGACGTCGAGATCTCCATCAGCGACTCCGGCCGCGGCATGAGCGGCGTCGAGCTGCTCGAAGATCTGCTGGTGCCGTTTCGCACTCGAAAAGAAGGGGATCCCGAGGCCATCGGCGAGCACGGCATCGGCTTCCTCGGGGCGCTGGAGATCGCCCCGCGCCTCGAGGTCATGACCAGCACCGGCGCCGAGGCGCACCGGCTTCGGATCCGGCCAGTGGGGCAGAGGCCGCCGCACGCCGACTTCGCCTGGACGCTCGCGCCGATCGATCCTCCCTCCATCTCGGCCAAGGGGACGACGGTGCGCCTCACGCTGGAGAGGCCGGTGGATCGCGCCGCGCTCACCGCCGAGATCCTCAGCGTGGCGGGCTTCGTCGATCCAGCGCGGGCGCGCATCCATGTCAACGGCGTGCTCGTGAACGAGGCGCGCCTGCGCCTGCGCCGCGTGGCCTGCGTCCCGATCGGCGTCGGCGGCGCGCTCGGCGATCTCGAGCTCTTCGCCGGCCGCGGCGAGGGCGTGCCGCCGCGCGTGCTCCTCACGCAGCGCGGCCTGCTCGTGAGCGATCGGATCGACGCGTTCCCCGGCGTGGATCGCTCGCTCCACCGCGAGATCGCGCGGGCGATCGGCGCCGCCGGGTACGGCCTCGTCGCCGATCTCCCGCCCTCGGTGCCCCTCAACAAAGGGCGCTCTTCGGCCTCCGGCTTCGCGGCGCGCCTGGTGGAGGAGGCGCTCGCGTCGGCCTTCGAACGCTTCGTGCTCGAGGACGCGCTCCACGATCGCGAGCTCCTCCGCGGGGTCGATCACCGCCTCGCCTCGGTGCTCGATCGCCTGGTGATGGCCGCGCTCGCGGGCGAGGTGCGCGCCCAACCGCAGGCCCCTCCCGCGATCGACGCGCGCTCCGCGCAGGCCAGCGAAGGCGCGCCGATCTCCGAGCCTCCGACGCCGAAGAAGCCCACCGTCGCCGCGCCGGAGGCCGTCATCCGCTTCGCCGACGCGCTCCTCGACGCGCCGATGTTCACGACGCTGACCTTCGATCTTCAGCTACGCGAGCGGAGGACGCTCCGCCCGCTCCGCGGCGTGCTCGAGTCGTACCGCGCGGGCCTGCTCCGCGCCGCGGGCGAAGGAGGAACGCCGGGCTTCATCTACCTCGCCGCGACCGATCCTCTCTCGCAAGCGCTGCTGCGACGGCTCGGCGCGCTCTCCCCCGCGGCGTCGAGCGCACCTCGCCCGGAGAGCCCGCTGCGCCTGCGCTGCGTGGGGCGTGACCGCCTCGTCGCCGGCCCCGCGCTCGCGGGGATCGAGGCGCTGATCGCGGCCCTCGATCTCCTCGCGCAGATCGACATCGCGATCAGCGCCTCGGCGGGCCTCGGCCCCTCGCCGATCACCGTGCATCAAGATCTCTATGGACCGGACGAGATGGCCCACACCGACGGCGCGGGGATCAGCGTCAACGTGGCCTCGCCGCGGGTGCGCGCGCTCCTCGTCGCGGTGCTCGGCGTCGGCGATCTGATCGCGCTCGGCGCCCTCGTCGATCTCTTGCTCCACGAGAAGGCCCACGTCTCGCTGGCGAGCGCTCTCCCGCCCTCGATCGCCGAGCACGGGTTGAGCTTCTACCGTCGCAAGGACGCGCTCCGCCGCCTGCTGCTCCAGGCGATCGCCGCGGGCACTGTCATCGATCCGGTCCTTCACTTGCCGCACATCCGCCGCGATCTGATCGGCGCCGCCCTCCCCGTGCCGGAGCTGCTGGCCCGAGCGTTCCCGTCCGAGCCTTGATCCGCGTCGCTCGCCGGGGCGTCTCGGCGAGGATGACCGCGAGCGCTTCGAGGAACCGTGAGCGCGATAGCCGCATCCCCTCCGCGAGGTTCAAGGGCTGGAGATGGCCTCTATACCGCTCCACTCCCCAAGGCGACCTGAACGCTATGTAGGGAATCGCCGCCACCGGACATAAACGCGTCAATCCGCAAACACTCTTGCGACTTTCTATGGACTTGTCCGGAAAGAAACCTGAAAGTCGGACCACGCGATCGGCATCCCCGATCCAGCGAGGTCCCCATGATCTGGATCTTCTCGACGCTCCGTGCCTTCCATGGCTTCGCCGGGGCGCATCTCTGTCGGGCCTTACTCCCGCTCCTTCTCTTCTTCGCCTCCGCGCTCAGCGGGGCGGCCTGTCGATGCGACGATGCGGAGGCGCCTCGGGAGGAGGACGTCGCGCTGGACGATTCGGATGATTCGCCGATCGCGGGGGCGATCCAGGGAGCATTCGCGGTCTCCAGCACCGGGGCGTTCACGGTGAAGAACGAGTACGACGCGTACGGCCACCTGACCAAGGTCTGGGACCCGGCGAACAAGAGCAAGGGGAGCGTCTCTTACT